>Ga0081539_10000363_pt1 | contig 99391 bp, 88 predicted proteins | sample TabmetS4T2R2_FD_71023 | JGI IMG/M metagenome (GOLD analysis project Ga0081539, IMG submission 71023) | Tabebuia heterophylla rhizosphere microbial communities from the University of Puerto Rico - S4T2R2 | ecosystem: Host-associated > Plants > Roots > Rhizosphere ... | reverse complement strand
CGCCGCGATCGTGATGCCATTGCCCTCGACTCGTTCGCGGCACCTGGTGGAGCGCGCCCGCCGCGGCGACGGCGGTGCGCTCGAGGAGCTCTACCTCGAGCACTTCGACCGTATCTTCAGCTACCTCCAGCTCAACGTGGGCAATCGCCAGGACGCCGAGGACCTCACGATGAAGACGTTCATCCGGATGATCGAGTCGATCAGCCGGTTCGAATGGCGCGAGATTCCCCTCTCGGCGTGGCTCTTCCGGATTGCCCACAACGCGCTCACCGACCACCAGCGGACCCGCTTCCGGCTCCAGTTCCACGAGGAGCCGCCCGAGCCGCGCGGGCGAACGCAGCCGACCGCTGACGAGGAGGCGATGGCCTCGCTCTCACGTCGCAGCATGCTGCGGATGATCGATCGCCTGCCGTCCGACCAGAAGCAGGTGCTGACGCTCAAGTTTCTGTTCGACTTCTCGAACGTGGAAGCGGCCTCGATCCTCGGCAAGACCGAGGGCGCCGTGAAATCGCTCCAGCACCGCGCCTTGACGACGCTACGGGCGACGTAGCTAGGTCAAGCGCGGGCCTTCGGCACCGCCTTCTTCGTCAGGTAGCCGGCGTGGCTCACGCTGAGCAGCACGACGAGCGCGCCGTTCAGCGCCGGGAGCGAGCGGACGAGCGCGTGCCCCTTCCAGAAGGTCGACGCGACCGCGGTCGCGTACAGGAGGACGAGCACGAACGTGAAGAAGAAGAGCTGGATCCGCGAGAGGTCGACCCAGCCCTTGTTGTCCGCCTCCTCGCCGAGGAAGAGGTCGAGCCAGCTCGAGTTCTCGATGCGGTCGTGCGTGGCGATCTCGCGCTTCCTTTTCGTGGTCTTCATGACGAACGGCGAGGCGACCATCGACGCGGTACTGACGCCCATCGCAAGCCAGAGCTCGCTAGGGATCGTCAGCGAGAGCGCGCTCGTAGCATCCGAGCCCATGTTGACGAGCGCCGCCGCGTAGACCGCCGAGAGGACGAGCACGGTCCACGCGGCGACCTGGACTCGCGCGAGGCTGACGCGGTTCCTTCGGTCGACGAGGGCGCCCCGCGCGTATCCGGTCAGGCCATGTGACAGGACCGCGGCGAACGCGACGAGCAGCGTCGCCGCTCCGATCCACGCTGCGACGCGGAGATGGTTCGGCGCCGCGGCCCGCTCGGCCAGGCGCGGCACGAGAAACCCGCCGGCGGCGAGCGCGGCGAGCACGGCGAGGAGTGCCATCGTGTGGCCGTTCCTCCAGCGGCTCTCCGGGTGGACTGCTGCGGCGACGGCGCTCATGTGGCCTCCTCGTACGCGAAACTCCTCGCCCGCGGCCACAGAGCGGACTCAACCACCTTCGCACCGAACGGCGCGGAGGTCAAGACGGCTAGGGCAGGAGCCCCGTCGCGCCCGTTAGGGGGGAGTCCGGGACAACCTCGCCGACGTCTGGAAGCGAGGGAACGTCGACATCCGGTAGCGGCTGGGTCTCGACGGCCGGGAGCGTCGGAAGATCCGCGGAGGGGAGTTCGGGAAGTTCGGGAAGCTGTACGGGCGTCGCGGCCGTTCCCGAGGAAGGAGGCGTCGGCCGGGAATGAGTCGAGCCGCCCGAGCCGCCGGCAGGCGGCTTCGGCTTGGGCGCAACCGTCTTTGCGCCGGGAGGAGCAGGCTTCGCCGGGACGACCCCGACGCTTGGTGCGAGCTCCCGTTGGGCGAGCAGCGCGCCGCGCGGACCGGCGGGCGTTACGACGGTGTGTGCGCGCACCGCATGGCCGGGCGTGGCGCTGAGGGCCTCGTAGGCGCCGGCCCCGAGAACGGCACCCGCGACCACCGCAGTCGCGACGGCGGCCGCGGCCTTCAGCGCAGACCCGCCGAGCGCGGACTTCAACGTGCCGAGGAGCGGCCCGAAGCCGAGACTGCGCAGGCGGCCGCCAACGGTCGCCTCGCCTGACAGCTGCGCCGCGAGGGACCGGCGCGCGCGGAAGATCAACGTCTCCACGGCGGCGGTGGTCAACCCCAGCCGCGTGGCGATCTCTCGGTACGAAAGCCCCTGCCATTCCCGGAGGAGGATCGCCTCGCGCTGGCGCTCGGGGAGCCTCGCGACGGTTGCGGTGAGCTCGGAAGCACCCTCGGGCGGAGCCGGCGCGACGGTCGTCTCGGCGAGCAGGGCCGGATCTTGCGCTGTCTCGAAGGTGCGCTTGCGCTTGCTGGCGTTGATGCGCGTGAAGCAGGTGTTCCTGGCAATCGTGATGAGCCAGGCGAGCTCGTTCTCGAGGACCGGCTCGCGTCGCAGGCCCTGCATGGCGCGGAGAAAGGTGGTCTGGAGTGCGTCCTCCGCCTCCTCTCGATCGCGCAGGATCGCCAGACAGTAGGCGAAGATCCGCGACGAGTAGCGGTCATAGAGTCGCCCCGCTTCCGCCTCGACGGGGAGCGCCTGCGTCGCGTGGGGGGTTGCAACCGCGCTCACTGACTTTTCCACCAACCGAAATTCGGCCGCGAGAAAAGTCTGCCGACGGATTTCCCGCGAATCTGTCCCTCGTCCGAGGGATTCTGCTCGCAAGGCGCACAAGTTTCCGGGCCGAGGCCGTTCTTCCGGAAGAACGCGACGAAAGGAACCGGAATGCACGGACTGAACGAACCCCTGAAGCCTCGCTCGATTCGCGTACTGCTCGCGGAGGACGATTACCTCTACGCACAGGCGCTCACGATGGCGCTCGAGCACGACGATCGAATCGAGATCGTGGGCCACGCCGGCGACGGCGCCGAGGCTTTCGTCCTCTGCGCGGCGCTCGAGCCGGACGTCGTGGTGATGGATCTGTTCATGCCACGCATGGACGGCGCCGAGTCGACCGCTCGAATTCGGGAGGCGTTGCCGAAGACCCGGGTGATCGCCCTGACGTCGTCACGAAGCCCGGACGACGCCCGCCTTCTTCGCGCCGCCGGGGCGGATGCGTGCGTCGCGAAGGACGCTGTCTCCTCCGATCTCACCGACCTCGTGCACGCGATCGTGCGGGCGGCCGTGATCGTCCGGCCGGTCTCGGTGCCGGCCGAGCTGGCGACCGTCTAGTCATGGAGGACGCCTTCACGGCTGCCGCGGCTTCCTCGTACGAGCACCGTCGCCTGCTTGCCTTTTCCCTGGCCGGCGAGGGGGACGTGGGAGCCGCGCTCGGAGAGCTCGCCGAAGCGAGCCGGGCCGAATGGCCGGTCCTCGAGGCGTACGCGGCAGACGTGGCCTGCGTTCACCTCATCTCCGGCGCTCCTCGACGAGCGCTCGCGGCCCTGAGCCTCGGTGCGCGAGGCGGCGAGCGGCTTCCGCGCCTGAACCGAGCGCTCATCGCGCTCTGCGTCGAGGCCGACCGCTCACTCTGGCGCCGGGCGATCGCTACGACGTTCGAGGGCGGGAGGGTCACGGACCGGGCCCGCGCCGTCCTCGGCGTCGTCCGGGCGATGATCTTTGCGCGTCCGCTCGTGCTCGTGCCGGTCCTCGTTACGCGCGACGTCTCCGAGTCCGGCTCGGTGGTCTCGAGGGTGTGACGCTCGTGCCCGTCGACCTGGCGAGCCGCGAAGCACCGACCGTCGAGGAGCGCCTCGAAGCGCTCAGACCGCTCCACGAACGCCTGACGCCGCGGGAGACGGAGGTGCTCCAGCTGATCGCCGACGGCTACGGAAACCGCGATATCGCAATCGGGCTGCACGTGTCCGAGGAGACCGTGAAGACCCACGTCCAGAGGCTCCTGCGCAAGTTGCGGGCGACCTCGCGCGCCCATGCGGTTGCGCGGGGGATGCGTCGCCGTCTGATCCTATGAATCTCTCCCGCTTGCAACGCTCGAAATCTTGTAGCTCTAATCGGGGACGCGTGTCCCTTGATCGAGTGAAATTCGGTCGGATTTCGTTTGCCCGCGATCCCGAACCGGGTAGTCGATCATGCGAACAGTCCACGAGAAAATCCAGCTCGGAAATCTCCGCGCTGAATTCGCTAAGAGGAGGACGAGACGAAATGAAGCGACCGAAGCAAATTGGCCTAGCAGCACTCCTTGGAGCACTTGTCGCGGCGGTCGCGCCCGGCGTCGCAGGGGCAGCGGCCGGGACGGCGAGTCTCTCGAGCGGCGACACCTCGGCGAGCGCGACGATCGGCTGCATCGACGGCTCGGCGACGAGTGGCGGCACGTCCGGATCGGCAAGCGTCGGGTCGTGCGGCTCCGGCGGCGGCTCGGGTGCCGCTTCCGGCTCGGCGACGAGCGGCGGCACGACGGCCGGCGCATCCGTCGGCTGCATCGACGGCTCGGCGGCGAGCGGTGGCACGTCCGGATCGGCAAGCGTCGGGTCGTGCGGCTCCGGCTCGGACTCCGGCGCAGCGTCAGGGACGGTCTCGAGCGGTGACACGACCGCCAGCGGCTCCGTCGGCTGCGGCTCCGGCTCCGCTTCGAGCGGCGACACGAACGGCTCGGCAGCGGCCGGCGACTGCGCGAGCGACTCCGGTGCGGCCGGGGCAAGCCTCGCCGGTGGAGACACGACCGCTGCGACCGGCGTCGGGTGCGTGGGTGTAGGCGGCGTGAGCGGCGACAACGGCGGCCAGGTCTTGATCGGTCGCTGTCCGCAGGCGCAGGAAGGCGGCCTCGGGTTTCCCGTTGCCGGTGGAAGCGGCTCGGGCGGCACGGATAGCGAAGCCGGCTCTGGCGGCCAGGGCGACTCGTCCGCCGGCGGCCAGGGTGCGGGTGCCGCGGCAGCGGGCGCCTCTGCGGGCGCGGGAGCCGGTGCCGGCGTGGCCGGAGCCACCGACGGGCGCGGCGGATCCGGCCCGGGCGCGTGCGTCCTCGAGCCGACGGCAAACGGCGGACTTCCGCTCGCGGGGGTCCCGCTCTGGATGGTCGCGCTGATCGCGTTCGCTGCTCTGACCATCGGGACTTTCCTCCGGAGGCGACCGGAGGCCCAGGAAGCGCGGTCTATCTCGTAGACCCGCCCCGCGGCGGGGGAGCCGTTCCGGACCCTCGACTCCCCCGCCGCCCTCCCCCAAGCAGATATGAGCGGCAAATCGAGAAATGGCAAGGGCCCCCACGGCGGAGCCGGAACGACCCGGAGCAGGGCGTCCGGTCTCCGCCGCCTCGTGCTCGCGATCTTCGCGGCCGGATGGTTGGCCGCCGGATCCGCCGGCCCGCGGACGAGCTCGACGGAGCCCGCGCACGCGGCGGCCCTGTCGTCTCCGTCGGTGGCGCCCGCCGTGCCGCAGGTGCAGGTGGTGTCGGACCAGATCCTGGTCAAATTCGAGCCCGGAACGTCGCCCGCAGTGGTGAGCGCCGTCCTCGCCCGCGCCGGCGCGACGCCCGAGGACGTCGTCCGGGACGTCGGCGTCCGGGTGGTCACGGTCGACCCCGCTGACCGCCGCGAGGTGCTCGCTGCGCTCGAAAATTCGCCCGCCGTCGAGTACGCGGAGCCCGACCTCGCGATGCGGGCTCTCGACACGACGCCGAACGACCCGAGCTGGCCCGATCAATGGGGCCCGCGGAAGGTCGAAGCGCCGAGGGCCTGGGACACCACCCGCGGTTCGGGCGCCGTCGTCGTCGCGGTGGTCGACACCGGCGTGGACGGGACGGAGCCCGACCTCGCCGGCGCGCTGGTCGCGGGCACCGACTTCGTCAACGGTGACTCGGACGCGAGCGACGACCAGGGCCACGGAACGTCGGTGGCCGAGATCATCGGCGCCCGCACGAACAACGGCGAAGGCCAGGCGGGGCTCTGCTGGACGTGCAGGATCATGCCCGTAAAGGTGCTCGACCAGAGCGGGGTCGGGTCGACTGCGACCATCGCCCAGGGGATCGTGTGGGCGACCGACCACGGCGCCGACATCGTCAACCTCAGTCTCGGCGGCTCCGGCACGAGTCAGACGCTCGCCGACGCCGTCGCGTACGCGGCGAGAAAAGGTGTCCTCCTCTTCGGCGCCGCGGGGAACAGCGGGACGAACACGGCCTTCTACCCGGCCGCGTACTCGGGCGTACTCTCTGTCGCCGCGACTGACGAATCCGACCAGCTCTACTCCTGGTCGAACTACGGCTCGTGGGTCGCAGTCGCTGCGCCCGGCTGCAACGTCGCGCCGCTGCTCGGCGCCACCAACACGGCCGGCGGGCAATACGGGACCTTCTGCGGGACGTCCTCGGCGACCCCTGTCGTCTCGGGGATCGCGGGTCTCGCGCTCGCCGCCGCGCCGGCAGCGTCGGCGTCGAACGTCTATTCGGCGCTCGAGCACACCGCGAAGGCAATCGGGACAGGTGTCCGGTTCGGACGCGTGAACGCGACGCAGACGCTCTCCGCGCTCGGCGCGAGCTCGACCACGGTGACCTACACCGGAACCGTCAAGCCGAGCCGCCGGACGCGGACGTTCTCGCGCGCCGTGAACGCGGGCCCGCTCACCTTGAGGCTGCGCTTCGCGAGCGCCTCCTCCCTGACGCTGAGACTCGTCGACGGCTCCGGCAACACCATCGCGCAGCGATCGTCGGCGAGCCCGGTCACGATCTCGCGGACGGTCTCGGCGGGCTCCTACAAGTTCGTGGTCAAGGGCGGAGCGAAGACCCACACGAGCTTCACCCTCTCGGTCACGTACCGCTCGGCTTAGTGGATGGAATTGAAATGGTCTGCGGACGGGGCGCGCTGCCCCGCCGTCGAGCTCGTCGCCTCATCCGAGCACCGTGAGCGCAACTCCGGTCAGCGCTACCACGACACCGACGAGCTGAACGCGGTTCAGCCGCTCGTGGAGGGCAAAGCGAGCGAGCACGAGCGTCGTCACCGGGTACAGCGAGGCTAGAACGGACGAGATCGACACGAGCCCGCGCTCGGCTGAGAGCCCGTAGAGCGTGTTCGCGCCGGCGACGAGCACGCCGGTGACGACGATTCCGCCGACGAGCTCCGGCCTCGAGACGTCCACCCGCGCACGCAGGACGAGGACGAGGGCGGCGAGAAGAAGCGCGGAGACGCCTCGTGCGCCGAGGATCGCCGAGATCGGCCCGCCCTCGTCGCTCGCGCGGCCGAGGAAGTAGAGCTGGAACCCGAACATGAACGCCGTCAGGACGGCGAGCAGCACCGCCCGGCGGCTCGCTCCCCCGCGGGCATGCTCCTGGAACGACGCGAGGGCCCCGCCCGTGAGCGCGACGAGGACGCCCACGAGAGCTAGCGTGGACGGGCGCTCGCCGGCGACGAGCGCAATGCCGAGCGTCACGATCGACCCGCACGCGGCGATCGGCGAGACGATGCTCATCGTCCCGATCGAGAGCGCGCGGTAGTAGCTGAGGACGCCGATGCCGCTGAAGGCACCGCCGAGAGCGCCGAGTGCGAGCGCCACGCCGTGGAGGCGGCCGACGAAGACGGCGATCATTCCGATCGTCGCGAACCCGGCCGTGTGCTGGAGGAACGTCACGCCCAGGACCGGCAGCCGGCGCGAGATCAGCCCGCCGGCAAAATCCCCTACACCCCAGCTGACGCTCGCGGCGAGAGCGAGGAAAGCCGAGGCCACGCCCCTAGCGTAGACGCGAGGCGCCTTGCGACGGATCTACTTAGCGGCGGCGCATGTCGCGGTACGCGACGGCCAGCGTGGCCGCTACGGCAAGCGCCCACAGCACGAGCGCGAGCGTCGAGCCGGAGAACGTGTCGCCCGGCGGCACCGCCGGACCGAGGACCGCCGGTCGCCTGGTCTCCTGCCGCTTAGGGTGAGACGCCGTTTGCTCGGCTGTCGCACCCGCGACGGCTTCGGAGGGCTCGACACCGGAGTCTGCCGGACGCGCTTCGCTCCGCATCGCGCCGACGAAGGCGCGAATCGCGGCTTGCGCGGCGGCGCCGCAAACCGTGTCGACGGGGCGCATCCCGACAGGGCTTCCGGGGGGCACCACCGCGACGTTCACCTCCCGAACGCTACTTCGCATCCTTCCCCGCATGGCCTGAACGGTGACCCGGTACCGGCCAGATCGAAGCGGATCACCTTGTGGCCGTGCACGGAATCGGACTCGGTTCAAGCCGCGATCGCCGTGGACCGTGAAGCGCGCGGCGAGCGGGCACCCGGGCGCCGGTCCGAAGACCAGGAACTGGACGACCGCGGGCGAGGACAACCAGAAGCTCACGAGCGTCCCTCGCGGCCCTGGTCCACGGTTGTGGAACCGGGTCGGGGTCGCGCGGAGACGATGCACGCGCGGTTTCCCTCTATACCGATCCTTCGCGTGGTTTCGGGATCTCGCCCGAGAGCTTTCCGACGCCGAAGGGGACTGGACTTCGCCCGTCGCTGCCTGAAGCGGCGAGCCGCCGGCGGGCACAGAGGCACCGCTTCCCCCCGTCGATGAGACCGCTCCCGTCCCCCCGCTGACGACCGATTCCGCCGTCGACACTATTCCGCCGGTGGGCCCGCCGCTTCCCGAGGCCGGTCCATCCGAGCCACCCTGCCCTCCGAGCGGTGGAAGCGCGACCGTCGCGGTCGTGACCGGTGTGGAGAGCGTCGCTCCGGTCGGTAGCTGGCCGATGTTGCCGAGGCCGTCGCTCGCGAGGGCGTGCGCCGTGAAGACTCCGAGCAGCGCGGTCGCGGCCAACCCTGTGACAGCAGCGCACGTGGCTCCCCGGCGAGGCCGAGGCCGCCCGCCTTTCGCCCAGCTTCCGTCACGCAGCCACTGCGTCATGACGCCGCTCCTCCGTTCGTCTCCCCCTCCGACGAGGCGCGCAAAGCGCAACCTTTTAATTTTCGCTCGGAGCGAGATTTCAAACCGGAGGCGCCCGGTAGGCGCGCCGGCGGCCCCCGACCAAGCGGAGGCCGCCGGTCGCAGTTAGGAGCGCGAGGGCGTCACCGTCTTCCCTCGAACGGGGGAAGAGCGGGCCATCCCGCTTGGTCTCGGGACGACCCGCGATCCCCTACGCCGCCGATGTCGGCCGGGAAAGCCGCGGCGGCGCTCGCACGGCAGGCTCTGCGGCATGGCCCGCCGGATAGCGCACCCTATCGTGACGGCGCGCGGCCGGCTCTCAAAAACGGGAGAACGAGGTTACTCGGCCTGCAACGGCCCGAGGTCGTAGCCTCGTTGCATCATCTCCTCGGCGGCTTCGGCCATCTGCTCGATCGCCGGACTGTCGACGGTTTCCCCTCGGAGGCTCGTGACACGAGCGGAGTTCCCCTTCTCCGCGGCTTCACGCAACTCGTCGAGATCGTCCGCATACTCACGCATGCCCTCGACGAGCTCTTCGTTCTCCTCTTCGACCGCTTTCGGCGGTTCGACCTTCTCGAGCTGCTCGGCGGCCTCTCGAAGCTCTTCCTGCGCGTCTCCGAGCTGAGCCGCGAAATCGTCGAGCGTTTTCGCGTCGGCGCCCACCGCGCGGAACGCAGTCTGCACGTCGCCGTACACCGAGCGCACCTTCTGCTCGTACTGGGCCTTCGAGAGACGTTCTTCTTCCTCACATCCGGCGACAGCGAACGCGCAGGCGAGCGACGACAGCGCCGCGAGCCACTGAAGCGAGCGGGGCGCCGGCCCCGCTCGCTTCACGCTCGTCGATTCGGGTTCCTCCACCTCGTCAGGGCGTAACCGTGACCGTCCACGCGGCCGTCGGAGGCGAAACGGTCGCCGTCGCACGGAAGTCGGCGCTGTTCACGATCGCCGAGCCGATGGGCACCGACGAGCCGACCCGCGCCGTGAGCCGGACCGTTCCTTTCCCGCCAGGCGATACGTCCCCGAGGTTCCAGGTCACCTTCCGCGTGCCTGCGTCGTACGTGTGGCTCGTTCCCCCGGAGGCAGACACGAACGTCAACTCGCTTGGGAGCACGTCGAGGATACGGGCCGACGCGGCGGGATTCGATCCGGTGTTCTGGTAGCCGATGTTAAACGTGACGAGGCTCGACCGCGTGGCCGTAGCAGGCCCCGTCTTCGTCAGCAACACGACTGGATCGAGCGGCGGCGGGGGCGTCGGCGTGGAACCGCTTCCGAGGAGGAAGTCGAACGCGCGCGTGTTGTCGAGCGGATACAGGAACGACTGCACGTCCTGGCTCGGAGAGACGGTGTTCCCGAGCGAGAACGCGGTCGCGTCGTAGAAGCGAGCGCTGTCCGTCGCGGCTACCTGGGTCGGCCGCCCGAACGAGTCGTTCGGCCCGAGCGCCCGGAGCAGGTTGCGGGGCACGCTCATGCGGATCGTCCCCACGCCGGTGATCTTGTTGACCCGAACACGACCCGGGATCGGTGTGTTTCCGGGATAGACAACGCACTTCTCCCCAAGCGAGACAGGCGTGCCGAGACACGGGCTCGCCCCCGTCGTGTAGTTGTTGAAGCCGAAGCGAAAGCCCTCGGACGGGTCGCCGTCGTTCGGATCGGTGTCGAGCGCCGGGTCGTAGCTCGCCACCGCAGCGGCAGCCTGGTATCCGTTGACGAAGCGGAAGATCCAGAGCAGCGATTGCGATCCCGTGCGCGTTCGCGTGTTCAGGAGCGAGGTCGGGCTGAGATCGACGAGGCGCATGGAGACCGTGAAGCCGCCGTTCGCGATCGGCTCGTTCGTCGAGAGGTTGATCTGCGGACTTACCGCCACATAGGTGAAGTCGGAAGCGCGCTCGTTCTCCGTCGGCGGAACCCCGGGCACGACCGTAGGCGGTCCCGGCTGTAAGAGCGAGTAGTTCGAGAGGGCATCGCCACCCGGATCGGACGCCGACGTCCGAAGGGCGCGCCGCGCCGTGTCTCGCGTGAGGCTGTCACCACCGTTCTTCGGGCCCGCGATCTGGACGAACACCATCGGGTTGGCAACGTGCCCGAAGTCCTCGTTCGGTTTCTTCTCGGCTCGGTTGAAGACGACGTTCAGCCGCTTCGTCGCCGTGTTGTAGTCGATCGAGAAGAAGTCCGCGAGCGTCCGGTCGCCGGGCGGAACCGACAGGTCGCAGCCGAGCCCCTCGAGGCAGATCGAGTCGTAGTGGAACGGATGCGTCGTCGCCTTCACCTGACTGAACGTCCGCGAGCTCGAGAGCGCGTTCAGCGACTGGTTCACGTAGACGTTCCACGCCGCACAGAAACCACGGGTCGCAGGCGGGTTGGACGGCCGGCACCCGAAAGCCGGGTCTCCGTCGGTCGTCGTCCCGTAGAACGAGACGGCCACGCGCCCGGGCGCTCCGCTCGCCGTGATCCACGGGAAGACCGCCGTCCGCACCGCACCCCGGTCGACCTGGACCGGTTGCGAGAAGCCGGGATTGACGCGGGAGACGTCCGTCTCGGGCAGGTTGCACTTTGCGACGTCCGCCGCCCGAAGCACGGTCATGTACGCGTGGAACCGCCGCTTCTCCGAGAAGACGACGTAGATGTTGCCGGCCGTGTCGTGGTCGGCGATCACGAAGGGCGGGATGTCCCCCGGCGCGACGGCGCCGAGGCAGTTATTCCAGGTCAGGCCGCCGTCCTTCGAGACCGACAGGCGAACCTCGTTCTGGCCGTCGGCCCCCGTGTGGCTCCACGGGAAGTAGACAAGGTTGTGGCCGCGGTCGTAGCGGAGCGGGCCGGGGAAGTCGGGGTCCTGCGCGGCGTCGGTTACGTCGACCGAGAACGTGAGGCCGCCGTCGACCGACCGCTGGACGACGGTGTTGCGAGGGACCAGTCGGTTGTAGCTGAGGAGCACGCAGCCCCGTGTCTCTCTCGGGGCGAGCGTGGCACCGGAGCATGCCGTCGGGTTCTTCGCCGGGTCGATGAAGACCTCCCACTGGCGGTCGACGAGGAAGCCCGGCTCGACGGGCCCCTCGACGAGTGCCGGAAGGCCGTTCTCGTCCGGGCCGGCGGTGCCGATGTTGTGGCCGTTGTTGGGCGAGCTTCCGGTCGTGAAGCCGGTCAGAGGTCCGAGCCCCGTGTACGCGTACTGGAAGTTGCCGAACGGGTTCTGCTGGAGCCCGGTCGCGATGCCGCAGTCACCGCCGCCCCCCGCACCCTGCTGGCCCCTCGGCGGGGTGCCCAGGAGATGGAACTGGTCACCGCCGTCCGTCGAGACCTGCGCGTAGTCGGCGGCATTCGAGAAGCCGGTCGGCCCACACGTGTACATGAGGCCGTGCTTGTCCGTCTCGATCAGCGGCTCCGCCTCGTCCCGCTGCTGGTCGGCGGGCACGGCGGCGGAAAACTCGAGGCCTTGGGCCGGCGCCGCGGGGAGTGACGTCTCTACCGTCCGCGAGGCGGTGTTGACCACAACTCGACCCGAGTAGGGCTGGGGGGCTGCATTCGCGAAGCCGCAGACGAGCACGTGGTAGAGGCCCCCGGCGAGATTCTGCGCAGACACGCGCTCGGCGGGCGAGCCCCCGTCGCTCGAGCCCACCTCCGGCCCTTCGACGACGCCGTCCCCCGGATTCGGGTCGGGCCCGACGACCGTCAGGATCAGGTCGCTCGTCGAGTTGCTCGTCGACGTGGGCGTCCAAGTGATCGTGAAGTCGAAGTTCGCGTCGATCGTTGTGCCGACCGCCGAGGGCACGCTGATGGAGAACCGGTGGTCGTCGGCAGTCGGAAACCCGTTGCAGTCGCTGGTCGGATTCGCCTGCACGGGCACGGTGCCCGTAAATGACCGGGATACAGTCGAGCCGGCCGTCGAGGGAACCGTCAACGACTGGTCGTCATCCTGCGGATGCGCGGCCGCACGCCCCGCTCCCAACGAGAGAAGGACGGCTCCGAGGACGAGTGCGCCTAGACGGCGCCCACCGAAGTGCGGACGCCGACGTGGTTGCCGGTCTCGAATCATGGTTTCCCCCTGATCGACCTGGGCCGCGAGCGTGAATCCTCGCCGCGATGCAGGCAAACGTCAAGGCGTCCGCCGGTTGGCAGCCGACTCCCGCCTCCGCGGCGGCTCGAGCCCGTCGGGCGGAGGCTCCTGCGTCAGCCCGAAGACGCGAGGGCGGGTGCCGCAGAGGCACTTCGACCGGACGTAGCGAGTGTCGCATCGCGGCTGACGAGCGCCGTGTAGCGGCCGCCTGCGACCAGAAGCTCGTCGTGTCGGCCCGACTCGACGATCCGGCCGTGCTCGAGGACGATGATCTGGTCGGCGTCGCGGACGGTCGAGAGCCGGTGTGCGATCGCGATCGTCGTGCGGCCGGCCGAGAGGCTTTCGAGCGCGTCCTGGACGAGGCGTTCGGTCTCCGTGTCCAGCGAGCTCGTCGCCTCGTCGAGGAGGAGGATCGGCGGGTTTCGGAGGATCGTCCGTGCGATCGCGATCCGCTGCTTCTCGCCGCCGGAGAAGCGGTAGCCCCGCTCGCCGACGATCGTCTCGTAACCCTCGGGGAGGCCCGCGATCAGTTCGTGGATGCGGGCCGCCTGGGCGGCAGCCTCGATCTCGTCGTCCGTCGCGTCCGGCTTCGCGAAGCGCAGATTCTCCCGGACGGACGCATGGAAGAGGTACGTCTCCTGCGAGACGACGCCGACGAGGTTGCTCAGTGCCTCGAAGCTGAGGTCGCGGATGTCCGTGCCGCCGATGGTGATCCGCCCGCGCGTGACGTCGTAGAGCCTCGCCGTCAGGTAGGCGAGCGTGGTCTTTCCCGAGCCGGTCTCGCCGACGAGCGCGGTGGTCGTCCCGGCCGGGACTGCGAACGACACGTCGCTCAGGATCCAGTCGTCGCCGTAGCGGAACCACACCCCGTCGTAGACGATGTCGCCGGCCTCGGCGACGGCGATCGCATCCGGCTTCTCGGCGATGTCGACGCGCTCGTCGAGGTACTCGAAGATGCGATCGAAGAGCGCGAGCGAGGTCTGCACGTCGAGGCCTACGCCGAGCAGCGACCCGACGGGGAAGAAGAGCCGCGTCTGCAGGGTGGTGAACGCGACGAGGGTGGCGATCGAGACCGCGTGCGAGCCGTGCGCGAGGGCGAGTCCGCCGAACCAGTAGACAGCGGCCGGCATGACGGCGAAGCTCGTCTGGATCGACGCCATTACCCAGCGCCCGGCCATCCGTTGTCGCACCTCGAGGTCGGCGAGCCGCCGGGAGTCGGCCTCGAACCGGTCGGCGAGCTCGCTCCCGCGGCCCATCGTCTTGCCGAGCAGGATCCCCGAGACCGAGAGCGACTCCTGGACGAGGCTCGAGATGTCGGCCATCGTCTCCTGGGTCGTCTTCGCGAGCCGCCGCCGCTCGTTGCCCACGCGCCGCGTCAGGACGGCGAAAACCGGGATGAGCGCGAAGGCGAACAGGGCGAGCTGCCAGCTCAGGAAGAGCATGCCGACCATCGTCGCGACGACCGTCGTGACGTTCGAGGCAATCGAGGTGGCCGTGCTCGTGACGACGTTCTGCACGCCGCCGATGTCGTTCGAGATCCTCGACTGCACCTCGCCGGTCCGCGTCCGCGTGAAGAACGCGAGCGAGAGCTGCTGCAGATGGCGAAAGACGGCGGTCCGGAGGTCGTGCATGACGTGCTGCCCGACCTGGTTCGAGAGGAGCGTCTGGAGAACGCCGAGAGCGCCGGTGACGACCGCCACGGCGATCATCCCGGCGGCGCTCAGCGAGAGCGTCTCCGTGTCGTTCCGGGCGATCGCCTCGAGCACGCGCTTGAGGAGGAACGCCGGCAGGACTCCGAGGCCCGCCGAGACGACGATCAGAGCAAGGACGGCTCCCAGGCGAGCCTTGTACGGAGCGAAGAGCCGGCCGATCCGCCGCAGGTTGGCGCTCCGGACCGCCGGGTCGGCGGGACGCTCGGGCGCCTCCTCGGCCGAGTGGAAGAACATCCCCATCGCGTCCAGGGTATGCGGCGAGACGCCGGCCGCGCTGCCACGCGGCCGTCCCGTTCCAGCGCGTCCACTCCGTGAACCCGGCGGCGGCTTGTGGCCGGCGGGGGAACGTGATTGTGTCCCTCCCTCGTACCAAGCGACCGGAGGGATCGAAATGGGCGGGACGTTCTTCAAAGGTGCACTCGCCGGCGGAATCGGTGCGGCGCTCGTTCTCGCGACGGGCGCGGCTCTTGCAGGAACCGGGATCGGCGGCGTCTTCAACCTGGGCCAGACGAACACGGTCAACGAGACGAGCGCTCTGACCGGGGCCAAGGCAGGAACGATGCTGCAGATCAGCAACACGAGCACGGGTGCGGGCGCAAGCGCTCTCGGCCTGAGCGTCGCGGCCGGAAAGCCACCCTTCAGCGTCAGCTCGGGCACGAAGGTGGCGAAACTGAACGCGGACAGGCTCGACTCGCTCGACTCGGCCGCGTTCCTGCGCGCGACGGGCAAGGCGGTCGACTCCGATCTGCTCGACGGCCTCGATTCGAGCGCATTCGGCCGCTCGCGCGGGCAGGCCGTGTCCGTCCCGCCCGGAGTGAACGGTTCGCTCGGAAACCCGCTGGGCGGCTTCCTGGGGCTTTTCTACGAATGCAGCGACCCCACCGAGGGCAACGGCGCGTTGGTGCTCTGGAATCAATCCGGAAGCGTTGCCGACGTCTTCGTGGACACCGGCGGAGTCAGTCCCTCGTACACGCGGATGTCGGCGGGACAGCAGATCGTGCTTCCGGCTGCCGCGACCGGCGACTCGTTCCATATCCAGGCGAACGGGACGCCGGGCGTGATGGTCGTCGACGTCGCCACGGTTCACCGGGCGACGGAGTGCCATGCTCAGGCCCTGGCGCACTTGGCCACGGGTTGAGAACCGGGTCTCCAGCGTAAGCGCCCGTTGCCCCAGGCCGGGGTCGAAAGGAGCGCCGATCAGCTCAGGGTGAGCCTCAGCGGAACGCGCCGCCGATCAAGATCTCCGTCGAGCCCTTCACGTCGGGAAGCGAGCTGTAGACGCGGACGTCGTCGTTGGAGACGCCGAACCGGCCCATGTTGTACGTGGGCATCGTGCCGGTGCCGCTGCGGAGCGTGATCGTTCCGACCGGCTTGAAGTCGAGCGTCACCCAGAGGCGCCTTCCGTCCGGAAGGCCGACGTTCTTCACCTGCACGGAGAGGAGGCTGAAGCCGCCGCAGCCGCTGAAGCGGGTCTCGTCCGCGGTCGCCAGGCCGCTCGGCGTCCGCCCGTTCAGCGCCGGACCCGTCAAGGCCTCTTTGAGTACGCCTCCGGTCTGGCAGCCGGACGGCGAAGGCGGCGGCGGGTCGGTGACCGTGAGTGAGAACCGTCCGCTTGCCGTCGCGCCGGCCGCGTCCGTCACGGTGACCGTGAACGTCGACGTCCCCTTGGTCGTCGGAGCGCCGAGGGCGAGGCCCGACTGCCGCAAGGTAAGTCCCGCCGGCAGCTGTCCGGACCAGGTGTAAGGCGCCGTGCCACCGCTCGCCATGAACGTCGTCGTGAAGAAGTTGTTCACGAACACGTTTTGACCCGCTCCGACGTCGCAGACGCCGTTCGCACACTCGAAGAAGCGGCTGTCGATCGCGAGCGGCGCGTTCGTCCCGCTTCCCGTTCCGGTGAGCGGCACGGTCTGCGGGCTGTTCGCGGCGTTGTCGGTGAGCGTGAACGCGGCCGAGCGAGTGCCGGACGCGGTTGGCGAGAAGGTGATCGAGACGCTGCAGCTCGTCCCGACGGCCAGCGTCAGGCCGGAGCAGCCGTCACTCGTTTCGGTGAAGTCGAGGGTGTTGGGAACGGCGGCCGAGTTCACGAAGAGCGAAGCCGTGCCCGTGTTGGTCACCGTGATCGACTGCGGCGCACTCGTCGTCCCGATCGGCTGGGAGGCGAACGTCAGCGACGTCGGCGTGAAGGCGACGGCGGGTGCACCGGCGCTCGTCGACGTTCCTCCCCCGCCGCTTCCGCCGCTGCCGACAGCCCCCGTGGGCCCGGCCAGCGCGGTCAGCGCGCCGAGAACGACAAACGCAACTCGAAACCGCCGGGCACCCGCCATCTCTCCCCCTCCCTCGATGAATCTTCTGGCGGCTCTACGGGCGAGCCGGCAAACCGGTTTCCGGATCGCCCGACGTATGCGTCCTTCAGATCTAGTGCGGATTCTCCGGCGTAGTTACAAATCACCTCGATGCGACCTCTCCTCGGGAGCGACGGTCTCCTCGTCCCTCGCACGGCCAGGGGCGCTGTGCTCCGCTTCGCGCTTTCCGGGCTCGCGGCCCTGCTCGCGGTCGTCCTCGTCTCGCTGACGTTCGTGCGCCGGGCCGGAGACGAGGAGTCGATTCGGGAGGCACGCGACATCACTCGCCTTCTCGCCCGCGGCGTCGTGGAGCCGAAGCTCACGGACGCGGTCCTCCGCCAGCGTCGGAGCGCGCTCGCCGACCTCGATCGCGTCGTGCGAGCGCGGGTGCTCGAGCCGCCCGTCGTCCGCGTCAAGCTCTGGAGTGCGGACGGACGGATCGTCTATTCGGACGAACCTCGTCTCATCGGGTCGCGGTATCGGCTCGGCGCCGAAGAGCGCGACATCCTCGCACGCGGGGGCGTCGAGGCCGAGATCAGCGACCTGACGCGACCGGAGAACCGGTTCGAGCGGCGAAGCGGCGAACTGCTCGAGGTGTACTTGCCCGTGCATACGCGCGACGGGACACCGCTGCTCTTCGAGGCCTATCAGCGCTACAGCTCGGTCACGGCGAGCGGAAGGCGGCTCTGGCTCGCGTTTATCCCCGCGCTCGTCGGCGCGCTCATCCTCCTCTGGCTCGTCCAGATCCCGCTTGCGTGGGCGCTGACGCGACGCCTGGAGCGCGGTCGGCGCGAACGGGAACGATTGCTCGAGCACGCCGTCGAGGCATCGGACCTCGAGCGAAGACGGATCGCCTCCGATCTCCACGACGGCGTCGTCCAGGACCTCGCCGGGATGGCGTTTACGCTCGCCGGCGCCGCCGAGCGCGCGCGCGGAAACGGCGTTTCGGAGGTCCTCGAAGGCGCCGCGGAGGGGATCCGGCAAAGCCTGCGCCGCCTGCGGTCGCTCCTCGTCGAGATCTATCCGCCGAACCTGGAGTCGGCGGGTCTCGAGTCCGCGCTCGCCGATCTCCTCGCACCCCTCGCCGGTCGAGGGATAACGAGCGAGCTCGACGTTCCGTCGGGCGTTCGACTGGATCCGTCGGTCGAGCAGCTCGTCTTCCGCACCGCCCAGGAGGCGCTTCGAAACGTCGCGGAGCACGCGCAGGCAGACCACGTGACGGTCCGCCTCCGAGAGGCGGGTGGCCGCGCCACGCTCGTCGTCGAGGACGACGGCCGCGGATTCGACTCCGCCACTGCGGCGAGACGTCGCGAGGAGGGACACCTCGGCCTTGCTCTTCTCTCTGACCGGGCGGCCGACCTCGGGGGGTCACTGCAGATCGACTCGAAGCCCGGCGAGGGCACGCGGGTTCTCCTCGAGGCGGCTGACGAGTGATTCGCGTGCTCGTGGCCGACGATCACACCGTCGTGCGAACGGGACTCGCCGGCCTGGTGGCGACGGCAGACGACATCGAGGTCGTGGCCTCGGTCCCGGACGGTGAGGGTGCGGTTGCCGTCATCCGCGACAGAGAGGTCGACGTCGTCCTCATGGACCTCTCGATGCCGGGAATGGGCGGAATCGAGGCGACGAGGCAAATCAAGGCCGTCCGCCCGGAAACGCAAGTCGTGGTCCTGACCTCGTTCTCCGACCGTGAGCAGGTACTCGACGTCATCGACGCCGGCGCTGTCGGCTACCTCCTCAAAGACGTCGACCCAGCGGGTCTTCTCGCCGGGATCCGCGCTGCTGCGGCGGGGGAGGCGCCACTCGCGCCGAAGGCGGCGAGCGCGGTCATCGCACGCAGGACGGCGCCGCAGCCGGTGGAGGAGCTAACGGAGCGTGAACGCGAGGTCCTCGCCCTCGTGGCGTCCGGGCTCGCGAACAAGCAGATCGCACGCCGGCTCGGTCTGAGCGAGAAGACCGTCAAGGCGCATCTCACGAGTGTCTACCGTCGAATCGGCGTCTTCGACCGGACTCAGGCCGCGCTCTGGGCGCAGAGCCACGGGGTCAGCCGTTCGACGGGCTCGACGTCTTAAGACGAACGTCCTCTTGCGGTTTCGACCGACGCGCAGCGACGCTCGCGGTGCATTCGGCAATCGAAACGAGGGAGAGGAAAGGAATGCGTGCGAGAACCATGACAGCGACGTTCGCCGGCCTGCTCGTGCTCGTCGCGATCCTCGTCGCAGCACCGTTCGCCCAGTCGGCGACAAACGTGCACACCGCGACGTTGAGCGGGAGCGCCGCCTTCCCGGCGGTGAACGGCAAGGCGAAGTTCGGAGTCGACGACGGCGTCCGCCAGTTGGAGGTCCAGATCGAAGACGCCAACGCCCTCAAGGGCCAGCGGCTGAACATCCGAGTCGACGGCGTCTTCGTCGGGAGCGCGGTCGTCGACCAGTTCGGGAATGCCCGGCTCCGCAAGTCCGGCTCGACGATTCCCGCCGTTCACACGGGCTCGAAGATCGTCGTGCGCCAGGCCGGAACAGGCACCCTGGTCGCCTCCGGCACGTTCGGCTAGCTCGGGGCATCACGAGCTCGGAGAGAGGGCCGCCCTGCGCGGCCCTCTCTACTTCTTGTACAGGCCCGTACGACCGATGTCGGCTTCGACAGGGTGGACGCCGTGCGCCTGGGATCGAAGCAGGCCGAGTCCGCACCCAGACTCTTCGACTTGAATTTTCGGCGCGGGCGTGGTCGCGGCCAACCTGCGAGCGCTGAAGGCGACCGGCGAAGACCTCGGCTAACCGCTAAGGGGCCACTGCCGATCGAGCCAAGCACTGAGACAGCAGAGGAGGAAAACGACCGAGTACGCGACTCCGCACCAGCGCGTGGAGCCTGTGCCGGTGATTGCCATCCAGCCAAAGGCGCCGCCCATCAGGAGAAACGCCGGTCCCATGATCGCGACGAAGAGAACCTCGCCGACGTCGAAGCTCGGGCGCCATCCGAAGCTCGGGCGCCATCGGAAGCGAGTAGCGACCACATCCCCCGCCAAGCTCAATACGTGGAGCAGGCAGAAATACAGCGTGATTACGACGAGCACGCCGCCGATGAGAGCCAGGAAGAGAAGCCACTCGACCAGCGTGTCCATCGTTCGGAGTATTTCCGGTTTCGCTAGACGCGACACGAAGCGTCCTCGCGTACGACGAAACGTCCACGCCCAGGCTTGGAAAGCGCTTGCACTTATCCCTCCCCACCAGGACCTTAGACAGAGGAAAGGCCCCGGTTTCCAGGGCCTTTCCCGTTGGGCGCACCTGGGATCGAACCAGGGACCTCCCGCGTGTGAAGCGGGCGCTCTCCCGCTGAGCTATGCGCCCCGTCCGCGCGATGGTAGCGCCTCGGGGCAGTGCTACCATCACCGTCGCCCGGTCGCGCTAGGCGGGGAGCTAGCGGTTCCCTGAACCCGCAATCCGCTACAGCGGGGCTGAACCCCCTCCCGAGGGGGAAGCGTTCGGAGTAGGGCTTGCGAGCGTGAGTGTCGACGGCCAGGTTCCGCGCAATGGGAGCCTGCGAACCGCGTCAGGTCCGGGAGGAAGCAGCGCTAAGCAGAGCCTCTCAGGTGCCGCGGACCAGCCTGGCCCGAGCGATCCTCGCCGGCACCGCCTCGAGCGGTCTCTCGACAGAGGGTGTGCGGCCGGGCTTTCCGATCCGTCGCAATAGACTGGCGCCGTGACCGCCCTCTACCGGAAGTACCGGCCGCAGGACTTCGACGAGGTGGTCGGGCAGGAGGCGGTCGTCCGCACGCTCAAGAACGCGATCGAGCGCGACACGGTCCGCCAGGCGTACCTCTTCGCCGGCCCGCGCGGCACCGGGAAGACGTCGCTCGCCCGCATCCTCGCGAAGGCGCTGAACTGCGAGCAGGGGCCCACGACCAAGCCGGACGGGACGTGCAACTCGTGCCGGACGATCGCCGCCGGCACGTCCCTCGACGTGATCGAGATGGACGCGGCAAGCCAGCGGGGCATCGACGACATCCGGGAGATCCGCGAGCACGTGATCCTGCAGCCCGTCGAGGGCCGCCACAAGGTCTACATCCTCGACGAGGCCCACCAGCTCACCGACGCCGCGTGGAACGCCCTGCTCAAGATGATCGAGGAGCCTCCGCCCCACCTCATCTTCGTCTTCTGCACGACCGAGCTGCAGAAGGTGCTCGAGACCGTCCGCTCGCGTTGTCAGACGTTCCTGTTCGCCCGGCCCCGCCTCCCGGAGCTGACGCGTCTGCTTCGCCGCATCGCCGACGGGGAAAGCATCGACGTCCCGGACGCCGCGCTCGCGCTCGTCGCTCGGAGCTCACGCGGGAGCTACCGCGACGCCGTCTCGACGCTCGACCAGCTCTCGGCGGCGACGGACGGGAACGTCTCGGTCCAGTCAGTCCTGCAGCTGCTGGGCGCAGTCGAGGAAGAGGCGCTCTTCCGACTCTGCGACCTCGTCGTCGACCGCGATACGGCGGGCGCTCTCACGTTCGTCGAGGAGCTCGCCGAGCAGGGTCAGGATCTCGCGCGGCTCGTCACCGACCTGCTCGAGCACCTTCGCCATCTCCTCCTCGTCCAACACATGGGCGAGGTGCCCGAGTCGCTGCCGCTGACCGACGACACGCGCGAGCGCCTGCGCGCGCAGGCAAACCAGCTCGGCGAGCCCGACGTCCTGCGCCTCGTCGACCTGCTGACGCTCGCCGTCGACGACATTCGGCAGGGCGGCGACCCGCGCCTGCCGCTCGAGCTCGCGCTCGTGAAGGTGACTCGTCCGGGCGCCGACCTCGCCCGCGAATCGCTCGCCTATCGCGTCGACCAGCTCGAGACGAAGCTGCGCGGGCAGCCGGTCGCTCCGCCAAGGCCGAATCCCGCGTCGGAGCCGCGCGCGCACGAGTCCGCGGCGGAGACTCCGGACGACCAGCCGAGCGTGGAGCTGAGCGAGGTGCAGGCGGCGTGGAAGCAGGCGATCCTCCCGGCGGTCGGCGAGCGCTCGATCCCGACCGCGTCGGTGCTCGGCGAGGCGCAGCCGGTCGAGCTCGTAGGCGACCGGCTCGTGATCGAGTTCCCGGCGGCCGCGTCCTTCCACCGCAACCTCGCCGAGGACCCGAAGAACTCGGCGCTTCTCGCCGACGTCCTGCACGAGATCACCGGTCGCCGGCTCGCGCTCGCGTTCGCCGTCGGCGAGCCCGGCCCGGAGGACGGGCCGGCGCACGAGGATACGCCGGCGACGGAGGAAGAGATCGTCTCCCTGATCAAGAACACGTTCGACGCGCGCGAGCTCGACGAGCGGTAGGCGAAGCCCCTCGGCCGACACGATTCCGACTCGCCACTCCGGGCCGGCCTGACGGCACCGTGGTTCGAGAGTCTGTTCGCCGATGGCGTAATCTGGGCCGCTCACAGCGAAGGAAGCGGGGAGCGCATGCGCGGGATGGACATGAACAAGATGCTGCAGCAGGTGCAGCAGATGCAGGAAGAGATGACGAAGGCGCAGGAGGAGCTCGCGCACGAGACCGTCGAAGCCTCGGCCGGCGGAGGGATGGTCACGGTCAAGGCGACGGGCGGGCTCGAGATCGTCGAGATCAAGATCTCGCCGGACGCAATCGACCCCGACGATCCGGAGACGCTCGAGGATCTCGTCCTCGCAGGCGTGAACGAAGCGCTCCGCAACGCACAGCAGCTGATGCAGTCGAAGCTCGGCGGCGCGATGGGCGGCCTGGGCGGACTCGGACTGCCAGGGCTCTAGCGGCCGTCCGGAAAGGCACAATTGGCCCGTGTTCGGGCCCGTTGTCGACAACCTCGTCGCGCAGCTCTCGCGGCTTCCCGGTGTCGGAACCCGGACTGCTCAGCGCCTCGCGTTCCATCTCCTCCGAATCCCGGCGGACGAGGCCGACGCGCTCGCCGCGGCGATCCGCGAGGTCAAGGAGCGGATCCGCTCCTGCCGCGAGTGCGGGAACCTGACCGAGGAGGAGCTCTGCGCGATCTGCCTCGACGCGCGCCGCGACCGCACGGTCATCTGCGTCGTCGAGCAGCCGGCCGATCTCGTGTCGCTCGAGCGGACGCACAGCTACCAGGGGCTCTACCACGTCCTCGGCGGAGCGCTCTCGCCGCTGGACGGGGTCGACCCCGAGCATCTGCGGATCGACGAGCTCATCCAGCGCGTCGACGCCGACGGCGTGCAGGAGGTCGTCCTGGCGACGAACCCGACCATGACGGGCGAGGCGACCGCCGCCTACCTCGCCGACCGTCTGCGCGACCGGACGCGCGTCACGCGCCTCGCAAGCGGCCTGCCGGTGGGAGGCGACCTCGAGTACGCCGACGAGGTGACGCTCGGTCGCGCTCTGACCGGCCGCCGCGAGATGTGAGCCCGGTGGCGGAAACCGCCTTCCAACCCGTGCCCGACGTCGCCGCGGCCCCGCCGCACGCGGGCACGGTCGTGATGAAGTTCGGCGGGACGTCGGTCGCCGATCCGGCCAAGATCCGCCGGGTCGCTGCGCGCCTCGTCGACGCGAAGCGGTCGGGCAGCCGCGTCGTCGGAGTGGTCTCCGCGATGGGTCAGCACACGGACGAGCTCGTCGCGCTTGCGCACGAAGTCTCGCCGCGGCCGAAGCCGCGCGAGCTCGACATGCTCATCTCGGTCGGAGAGCGCATCACGGGCGCGCTCGTCGCCATGGCGATCCACGATCTGGGTGCCGAGGCCATCTCGCTGACCGGGTCGCAGGCAGGCATCGTCACGGACACGTCGCACGGGAAGGCGAAGATCGTCGAGGTACGCGCGCGACGCATCCACGAGGCGCTCGACACCGACCGGATCGTCCTCGTCGCCGGGTTCCAGGGCGTCTCGACCGAGTACGACATCACGACGCTCGGCCGCGGAGGCTCCGACACGACCGCGGTCGCTCTCGCCGCCGCGCTCGGCGCCGACGCGTGCGAGATCTTCACCGACGTCGAGGGCGTCTTCACCGGCGATCCCCGCGTGATCGAGCGGCCGCGCAAGCTGCATGCCGTCTCGTACGAGGAGATGCTCGAGCTCTCGGCGTCCGGCGCGAAGGTGCTTCAGCTACGCTCGGTCGAGTTCGCGCGCAACCACGGCGTCACGCTCCACGTCCGGTCGACCTTCTCGGACGAGCACGGAACGTGGGTCAGGGAGGAGGACGAGCGGATGCTGGAGAAGGCGATCATCTCGGGCGTCACGCACACCCTCGACGAGGCCGTGTACGAGGTTCAGGGCGCCCCGCCCGCCGACCTCTTCGACTCGCTCGCGCAAGGCGGCGCCAACGTCGACACGATCATCCAGATCGGCGAGGAGATCGTCTTCTCCGTTCCCCTCGAGGACCGCGCCGAGGCCGAGGACGCGCTCGCCCGGCTCGACGTCCCCTGGACGGAGCGAACGGAGCTCGGGAAGGTGAGCGTCGTCGGAGCCGGCATGCGCAGCCATCCGGGCATCGCCGCGCGCGCGTTCGCAACGCTGCGCGATCTCGGCGTCGAGCCGCGCTTCGTCTCCACCTCGCCGATCAAGATCGCGTTCTTCGTGCCCCGCGACGACGTCGAGCGGGTCGTCCGGGCTCTCCACGACGCGTTCGATCTTGCGAGCGCGAGCGCCGAGCGCCAGCATGCCTGACCTGCGCGTCGGCGTCGTCGGGGCGACGGGAGCGGTCGGGACGGTCACGCTCGAGCTGCTCGCCGAGCGCGGCTTCACGAACGTCAGGGCGTTCGCAAGCTCGCGGTCGGCCGGCCGTGAGATCGCCTTCGGCGACGGCTCCCTGACCGTCGAGGAGGCGACCCCCGAAGCGCTCGCCGGGCTCGACCTCGCCTTCTTCTCGGTCGGGACGGCGACGAGCGCCGAGCTGGTGCCGCCGGTCGCGGCAGCCGGCGTTCGGTGCATCGACAAGTCCGACGCGTTCCGGCTCGCGGACGGCGTCCCGCTCGTCGTCGCCGGCGTCAACGACGACGCCGTCGACGGCGATCCGATCGTCGCCAACCCGAATTGCTCGGCGATCCAGCTCGCCTGCGTCCTGAAACCGCTGCACGACGCTGCCGGCCTGGAGCGCGTCCGGCTCGCCACGTATCAGTCGATGTCCGGAGCCGGCGACGCGGGAATCGAGCGCCTGCGCGCGACCGAGCCGATGCAGGCCGACCTCGCGATGGACTGGGAGCTCGAGGGCGATGAGTTCAGCGAGGAGACGAAGCTCCGGGCCGAGACGCAGAAGATCCTCGGCCTGCCCGAGCTGCCGGTGCACGCGACATGCGTGCGGGCACCCGTCCTCGTCGGGCACGCGCAGGCGATCTGGGTCGAGACCGAGCGGCCGCTGACACCAGAGGAGGCGCGGGAGGCCTTCGCCGGCGCGGAGCACGTCGAGCTCGCGGAGCTTCCGACGCCCGGCGAGGCAGCCGGGCGGGATCATGTCCTCGTCGGTCGCGTGCGGCGGGATCCGACCGACGAGCGCACGCTCGCGCTCTGGGTCGTGAACGACAACCTTCGCAAGGGCGCAGCCCTGAACGCCGTCCAGATCGCCGAGCTCCTGCTCGCCCGGAACCTGATCGCCGCGTAGCGTCAGGGACGCTGCGGCACCGGAGCCGGCGCGAACGCCTCCTTCACCTTCCGCAGGACCTTCGCCCGCCTGCCTTCGAGCACCGGCTGGAGACCGCCGAGCTCGAGCCGGGCGAGCGCGACGCGGCCGTCCCAGCGCAGGGGGTAGAAGCCGAAGTCGGCGAGGAAGTCGGATGGGAAGATCGTGCGGTGGACGAGGAAGCGCTCGTAGGCGCTCGTCCCCTCCGGGTACTGGTAGGCGAACGCCTCGATCGCCTTCACGCCCTTCTCCCGCGCCTCGCCGATCGCCGCGAGGAAGAGGCTCTGCATGACCCACGGCGTCGAGAGGTCGACCAGGTAGGCGCACGTGATCAGGACGGCGTCGGCGGACGGAGGGCCGGCCGGGAGCTCGGACGCGCGCGGGAAGTGCTCCGACGGCGCGTACTGCATGAAGCCGAACAGGCGGTCGTCGTCGCCGAAGTAGAGCGTCCCCCAGGGGCCCCACTCGTCCTCCACCCGCTCAGCCCACTTCCCCTTCGGCGCCGACCGCCGGGCACGCGACTGCCAGAAGACGCAGCCGACACAGGGTGGTGGCGCGTGGGTAATCGACCACGACGTCACGGGATGCAGGCGGTACGCCATCGGCGAACTCTACTTCCGGGCCCGCAGGGTCAACTCGGTCGCATCCGGCCGGGCGAGCAGGCGGAACGGGACGAAGCTCGCGCCGAGGCCGCGTGACACGTGCATGCGCATCGGGCCGCGCTCGAAGACGCCCTCCCAGTACGGCGCGACGAGGTGCTCGAGGTGGACCTTGCCCCACGGCGAAGGCATGCAGATCTGGCCGCCGTGCAGGTGGCCGGCGAGCACGAGCTGGAACGCGTCGGCGGGGATCTGATCGAAGACCTCCGGGTAGTGGCAGAGAAGAAGCCGGAAGCCGACGGTGTGATCGACGAGGGCCGCGGGCCGCGACTGGCGGCGCCAGAAACGATCCGGGTCGACGCCGACGATCTGCATCGCCGTGCCGTCGACGTCGACCGTGGTCGACTCCTCGCTGAGCAGGAATGCACCGGAGGAATCGAGATCGCTCAGGTCGACGGTCTCGTTGAACGGGTCGCGCGTCTCGTCGATGTCGTGGTTTCCGAGCACCGCGTAGACGCCGTAGCGTGCGTGCAGCCGGGCGAGGACGCGCTCGAGCGTCGGCTTCCCGCGCCGCCGGCTGACGAGGTCGCCGGTGATCACGATCAGGTCGGGGTTCTGCTCGACGGCCCACTCGGCGGCGCGCAGCGTCGTGGCTCCGTTGAGGGAGATCATCCCGAGATGGAAGTCGGAGAGATGGACGATCCGGAAGCCGTCGAGCTCGGTCGGCAGCCCCGGGACGGGAAGGTCGATCCGGCGGAACTCGATCCACTGCGACTCCCACAGCGACCACCCCAGCGTCGCGCCGGCCCCGACGCCTAGGGCAGCGACCGCTCGGCGCAAGTTTTCACGTCCATGGGCGTCTCTTCCTGGTGGAGGGGCATTTCCGGCCCGGGCTCAAGGCTCGGGCCGGATCCTTTTAACAGGAGAACGCGGCCGGGCGCGTGCTACGGGAGGTAGAGGTTCTCGATCCGAACGATTTCGCCGCGGTCGACCGTGATCCAGTACGGCGAGAAACGCCCGTGGTAGTTCCCTTTCGGGAGGCCCTTGACGCGAAACGAGCGCTCGAACCGCTTCGGGTCGGCATCGAAGAACGTCTCGCAACACCGATTCCAGTCCAGCAGACGAATCGTCACGGTTCGGGATACGGCCAGGGTGCGCAGTTTCGGGTTGTCGTTGACGATGTAGACGTCGTTCGCGACGGGCACCTCGTCGCCGTGGTCGGCAGCCGCCTGGTTCGCCGCCTCGCCGGTCAGGAAGTACGCGAGATCGAAGACGGCGATCCTCGGCGCCCGCCGGATGGAGATCGACTTGATGTAGCCGAAATGCCGTCCGTCGGGCAGTTCGGCGACCGCCGGGGCGGACACGGTCGCGGCCGCGGAAGCCGTCGTGCCCGTGCCGGTCGATTGCGTCGTGGCGGCCTCGGTGGTCGCCCTGGCAGCGGTCGAAGCGGGTTCGGGCACGGGTCCGGCTTCTCGCGCGCCGTGCGGGTGCAAGAGACGACCCCCGGCGACGATCCCTACTACGAGTAGGACAAGGCCCGCAAGCGTTGCGACAAGGACTCTGCGGTTCATCGGCTTCCCCTTTCTTCGCACGATGATCCGCTCGTCGGGAAACGCCGACCTTGCCGACGCGTAACGCTTTGGTTACACCCGACGCCTAGACGGTCGTGAGCTTCTCGATCACGCCGTCCACCGAGACGACGTGGCGCTTGAACTTGAGCTCCGACTCCTCGAGCCCGGCGGCGACGCCGATCAGCTGCGAGAGGTGGAGGATCGGCATCCGGAACTTCCGCCCGGTGGCCGCCTCGAGCTTCTGCTGCCAGGCGTCGAGGGAGAGGTGGCAGAGCGGGCACGGCGTGACCATCGCGTCGGCACCGGCCTCGAGCGCCTGCTCGACGGGCTGGATGAGCTCCCCGAGGGCCGTCTCCTCGCGGGCCTGGATGATCGGGAACCCGCAGCACTTGATCTTCGCCGGATAGTCGACCGCGAGCCCGCCGCACGCCTCGATGATCGCCTCGAGCGACCATGGGCGGTCGGGATCCTCGAAGCCGTTCAACTTCGACGGACGCAGGACCTGACACCCGTAGAAGGGCGCGACCTTCAGGCCCTTGAGGCCGCGGTGGGCGACCGTACGCAGCTTCTCGTGCATCTCCCCCTCGGCGACGAGCCAGAGGAAGTGCTTCACCTCGACGCCGCCGCTATAGGGAGGGGCTCCCACGGTCTCGAGGTTCTCGTTCACGCGCGCGCGAACGGCCTCGTCGTTTCTGAGCACGAAGTTCGCCTGCCGCAGGTTGAGGTTGCAGACGTTGCAGATGGTCATGAGCAGGTCGGTGCCCGCCGCCTCGGCGTACGCGAGGATCCGCCCGTTCAGGTGCAGGTAGTAGTCGGGGTCGGCCTCGTGGATGTCGCCCGCTCCGCAACAGGTGACGGACTCGAGCTCGACCAGCTCGAGCCCGAGCTTCGGCGCGAGCGCCTGCGTCGACGTGTCGAGCTCCTTCGCCGAGAGCGAGGCGAGGCAGCCCTTGTAGTAGGAAACCCTCACCCCGCCACCCCGGCGCCGCGACCCTGCGTCACGGCCGCTCCCCCACGTCGCGCTGGACCGGAGGCTCGCCGGGAGTCACCTCGGGCACGTCGCGGCGGGCGCCGCCCTCGTCCGTGCGCTCGATCCTGGCCAGCGCTCGCTCACCCTGGACGTGACCGAGCGCGCCGCGCCGATTCTGCGTCTGGACGAGCTCGTGCAGCGCACGGGCTTCCCGCACGTCGCGCGCGACATGCGGCGGGAAGGGCACCGGTACCTTTCCGCGCCGTGCCAGCGAGATGGCGAACTTCGTCTGCTTGATCGCGCTGACGACACCCTGCGTCTTCGGGACGAGCTCGGTCTCGCGGAGCCACCCGGTCGTCTTCGCCGAGTGGACGAACCACTTCGCGTGCTTCGCGCCCATGTCGTTGTCGATGCCTTCGGCCATCGACTCGGCGCCGAGCTTCGCGATCGCGTCGCGCGGGTCGACGCCCTTCGGACAACGCTCGTTGCAGAAGTAGCACCGCGTGCAGTCCCAGATCCCGTGCTCGCCGGAGTACGGCTCGCTCGCCAGTCGTTCGACCTTCGTCCGGTCGCGCGGATCGCCCACCATGCGGAAGCCCTTCGCCAGCGCCGCCGGCCCGAGGAAGTCCGGGTCGGACTCCATCGAGTTGCACTCCGAGACGCAGCAGCCGCACATGATGCAGAGCGCTTCCTTGTGGATCGGGTTCATCTGCTCCTGCGTGAGCCGGAACTCCTTCTCCGGGTACTCCTCGTAGCCGGGGTCGACCCACGGTTTCATCGCGCGGATCTTGCGCCAGAAGGGCGCCATGTCGACGACCAGGTCTTTGAGGATCGGGAGGTTTCCCATCGGCGAGATGACCGGGACGTGCCCGCTCTCCGCGATCGGCTTCATCCGCTCCTTGCAGGCGAGGATCGCGCGGCCGTCCATGCGCATCCCGCACGAGCCGCAGATCATCATGCGGCAGCTCTTCCGGTAGGCGAGCGTCCCGTCGACCTGGTCCTTGACGATGTCGAGCACGTCGAGCAGCGTCGCCCACTCGGGCGCGTCGACCTCGTAGCGCTCGAGCTTCCGTTCGCCCGTGCCGGAGTGGTAGCGCCAGATCTTCAGCGCGACGTCGATCACGCACCCCCGAGCAGCGTCGAGAGGTCGGTGATCTGGTCGGCCGGCGGCGGGGACACCTTCACGTCCACGCCGAAGTCATACAGCTCCTGCGTCAGCGCCATCGTCCCCTGCTGCCCGGCGGCGAACCGGAAGTTCTCGTACACGAGCTGGATCCGCCGGACGAGGCCCTCGTCGTCGATCCAGACGTCGGCGGGAACGTGCCGGATCCCGCTCTTCTCGACGAGCTGGTCGATCGACGCCTGGATCTGCTTCCGCTGGGCGGGCGGAGCCGTCGCCGCCACCTTCTTCAGATCGACCGTCATGTGGTAGCGCGTCGTGTGCGTCCCGCGGACGTCCTCCTCGCCCACCTTCTTCGTGTCGCTCGACGCGGCGCGCAGGTAGGCGAGCGCCTGCGTGGGGTCGCCCTGGTTCAGCTGCGTGAGCTGTCCGAGGTCGAAACCCTGCTGATTCCCGATCTGCGCGAGGTCGAGCTTGAGCCAGGGCTTCATGTTGGGCTGCATCTGCGCCAGGAACGGGAACTTCATGTAGACGACCAGCCGGTCGAAGATGACCTCGGCCTTCCCGAGCTGCATTCCGCCCGCGGCGTTTCCGAGATCGGAGAGATCCATCTGCATCTGGCCGACGTGGCGGGCCGAATCGAAGACGCCGTCGCCCTTGATCGTCGCCTGCTGCGAGCCGACGCCGCTTAGGGAGACGACGAACGAGACGCGCGAGCTGCCCTCCTGCCCGGTCTTGGTCGCCGCGGCGGCGACGGCCTGCAGAGGCGTCCCTCCGCCGGAGCTCTCGCCGGCCGAGTCGCCGCCCCCGCCGCAGCCGGCGATGACGGCAAGGGCCGCAAGCAGGACCGGCGCGAGGCTGCGACGCATCAGTACTTACGCTCCTGCGGCTCCCACTTCGTCGTCCGCACCGGCTCCCACGTCAGCTGCGGCCGGCCGTCGGCCCACGTGACCATCGTGTGACGCATGAAGTTCTCGTCGTCCCGATCCGGGTAGTCGTAAGGCCGGGCGTGCGCGCCTCGACTTTCGCGCCGCGCGAGGCCCGCCTCGATCATGCACGCGGCGAGCTGGAGCAGGAACCCGAGCTCGATCGTCTGGGTGAGGTCCGAGTTGAAGAGGTTGCCCTTGTCGTCGACGACGACCTGCTCGTAGCGCTCGCTGAGGCCGGCGACGATCTCGTCCTGCGCGCGCATCTGCTCCTCGCGCCTGAAGACGCCGAAGTTCTCGTGCATCGTCCGGGCCATCTCGTCCCGGATCGCGTATGGCCGCTCGCCCTCCTCGCGGTCGAGCAGCTCCCGGAGCTCGCGCTCGGTATCCGAGACCTGCGACTCGGGCACGGCGACAGTCGTGTGCGTGAGGGCCCAGTCGGCCGCGGCGCGGCCGGCCCGCTTCCCGTACGTGATCGTCTCCATGAGCGCGTTGCCGCCGAGCCGGTTGGCCCCGTGGACCGAGACGCACGCGCACTCGCCCGCCGCGTAGAGCCCGTCGAGGACCGTCTTCCCTTCGAGGTCGGTCTCGATCCCGCCCATGTGGTAGTGGGCCCCCGGCCGGACCGGGATCGGCTCGTGGATCGGGTCGACCCCGGCGAAGACCAGCGACAGCTCTCGCGTGCCGTGCAGCCGCTCGTTGATCCGTTCCGCGCCGAGGTGGCGCAGATCGAGCAGGACGTTTCCGTCCACGCCCCGGCCCTCGTCGATCTCCGTCTGCTCGGCCCGCGAGATGACGTCGCGGCTCGCGAGCTCCATCGCGTTCGGCGCGTAGCGCTTCAGGAACCGCTCGCCTTCCGAGTTCAGGAGGTACGCGCCCTCGCCTCGACAGCCCTCGGTGATCAGGACGCCAGTGGGCGAGAGCGTCGTCGGATGGAACTGCATCATCTCCATGTCCTTGAGGGGCACGCCCAGGCGCAGGGCCATCGCCATCCCGTCGCCGGTCACCGAGTACGCGTTCGTCGTGCCGACGTAGAGCCGGCCGGCGCCGCCCGTCGCGAGAATCGTGGTCTTCGCGCCGATCGTCTCGAGACCGCCGTTCAGGATGTCCCAGCAGATGACGCCCTGGCAGCGGCCGTCGTCTTCGACGAGCTTCCACGCGAAGTACTCCTCGTAGACCCGGAGGTCGCGCTTCATCACCTGCTCGTAGAGAACGTGGACGAGCACGTGGCCGGTGATGTCGGCCGCGAACGCCGTGCGCGGCTCCCCGGCCGCGCCGAAGGGTCTCTGCGCGATGCGGCCCTCGTCGTCGCGCGAGAAGACGGCGCCCCAGTGCTCGAGCTGGTACACGTCGCCGGGCGCCTCGTCGCAGAGCACCTCGATGGCGTCCTGGTCGCCGAGGTAGTCGGAGCCCTTGACGGTGTCGAACGCGTGCTTCTCCGGATCGTCGTCGGACGCGTTCCCGAGCGCCGCGTTGATGCCTCCCTCGGCCGCACCGGAGTGGCTCCGAACGGGATGGATCTTCGAGATGAGCGCGACGTCGGCTCCCTGGTCGTGAGCCTCGATTGCGGCGCGCATGCCTGCACAGCCGGCGCCGACGACCAGCACGTCGTGCGTCGCTTCCACCTCGCCTGACGCTACCGGAAACGAAACGGCGTTCGCGTCAGGCTCGCGGGCCGGCGTTCGTGATCGCCTCGCCCGCGTCTTCCGCGTAGGCCTCGAACGCCTCCCGGAACATGCGGGCCAGCTTGCCGGCCTGACGATCGTAGGCCTCGGGGTCGCGCCAGGTCGAGCGAGGATCGAGGATGTCCGACTCGACGTCGGGCACGGTGACGGGGACCTCGAAGCCGAAGACGGGGTCGATTCGGTACTCGACCGAGTCGAGGTCGCCCGAGAGCGCGGCGCCGAGGAGGACACGCGTCGCCTGGATCGGCATGCGGTGCCCCTCGCCGACCGGCCCGCCCGTCCAGCCCGTGTTGACGAGCCAGACGGTGGCGTCCGGATGCTCGTCGAGCTTGCGCCCGAGCAAGCGTGCGTAGACCGCGGGGGGCTGCGTGAGAAACGGCGCGCCGAAGCAGGCGGAGAACGTCGGCTCGGGCTCGTCGACCCCGATCTCCGTCCCGGCCAGCTTGGCCGTGAAGCCCGAGACGAAGTAGAACATCGCCTGGTCGCGGGTCAGCCGCGCGATCGGCGGGAAGATCCCGAAGGCGTCGGCGGTCAGCATGACGACGGACTTCGGGTGCCCCGCCCGCTTCTCCGGGAGCGCGTTCGGGATCTGCTCGAGCTTGTACGCCGCGCGCGTGTTCTCGGTCTTCGAGTCGTCGTCGAGGTCGACGACGCCCTGCTCGTCGACGACCACGTTCTCGAGGATCGTCCCGAACGTCCGCGTCGTCTTGTAGATCTGCGGCTCGGCCGACGGGGAGAGGCGGATCACCTTCGCGTAGCAGCCGCCCTCGAAGTTGAAGACGCCGTTCGGGCCCCAGCCGTGCTCGTCGTCTCCGATCAGGAGGCGCGTGGCGTCGGCCGACAGCGTCGTCTTGCCGGTGCCCGAGAGGCCGAAGAAGATGGCGACGTCGCCGTCCTTGCCGACGTTGGCCGAGCAGTGCATCGGAAACACGCCGTCGAGCGGCAGGCGGTCGTTCATCAGCGTGAACACGGACTTCTTGATCTCGCCCGCATAGAACGTCCCGCCGATCACGACCTCGCAGCGGGACGGGTGGACGAGGATGAACGTCTCGCTGTTCGTCCCGTCCTCGTCGGGATCCGCCTCGACGTCGGGCGCGTGCAGGATGAGCGCGTCCGGATCGAAGGCGGCGAGCTCCTCCTGCGTCGGGTCGATGAAGAGCGTCTTCGCGAAGAGCGCGTGGTAGGGGTGGGTCGTGACGACGCGGACGGCGAGGCGATGCTCGGGATCTGCACCGGCGAAGGCGTCCACGACGTAGAGGTCGTTGGCTTCGAGGTGCGCGACGACCTTGTCGCGCAGTCCTTCGAAGTTCTCCTCCTCGATCGGCTGGTTGACCGAGCCCCACCAGATTCGATCCTCCGAGCCCGGCTCGCGGACGACGAACTTGTCCTGCGGAGAGCGGCCGGTGTGCCGGCCGGTGTCGACGACGAGCGGGCCGCCCTCCGCGAGGACGCCCTCGCCGCCGACGAGCGCGTGCATGTAGAGAAGGGCCGTCGTGGGCTGGCGATAGACGCGTCCGCCGGGGCTGATCCCGTGTCCTTCGAGCCCGGTCGGTGTCGTCGTGATCGCCATGGCGGACGTAATCGTATGGCTTCGTTCCCGCTTTTCGCGCGCTCCTATCCCGTGCCGACGGCGAGCGAGCGGATCGAAATCGGGCGATACTCGCAAGTCGATGGCTCGCGCGCGCGACCTCGGAGTCGTGATCGGGACCGGTGCACCGGGGCCCCGGAACGCGATCACTGACGTCGCCGGCGTCCGGGTGGGCGCGACGACGCTCGTCGTGGGTGACAACGTGCGGACGGGCGTCACGGTCGTCGTCCCGCCCGACGAGCCGCTCTTCGCCGGCTCCCACCGGCTGAACGGAAACGGCGAGCTCACGGGGCTCGAGTGGGTGCGCGAGTCCGGGATGCTGACGACCCCGGTCGCGATCACCAACACGCACTCCGTGGGGGTCGTGCACGACGCGTTGATCGAGGCGGCGATCCGCCGCGGGATGCTCGACGACGCCTGGAGCCTGCCGGTCGTCGGCGAGACGTGGGACGGCGTCCTGAACGACATCAACGGCCTGCACGTCCGCGCCGAGCACGTCTTCCAGGCGCTCGAGTCCGCCGGTGAGGAGGTCCCCGAGGGGAACGTCGGCGGGGGCACGGGCATGATCTGCCACGGGTTCAAGGGAGGGACGGGAACGGCCTCGCGGGTCACCGAGCGGGGCTGGACGGTCGGCGTGCTCGTGCAGGCGAACCACGGCCGCCGCGAGCGACTCCTGGTCGACGGCGTCCCCGTCGGGGTGAGAGTCGGCCCGGACGCCGTGCCGCTGCCCGACGAGGTGGCACATTCCGGCAGCGGCTCGATCATCGTCGTCGTCGCAACGGATGCGCCGCTCCTGCCGACGCAGTGCGAACGCCTCGCGCAGCGGGCTGCGCTCGGGATCGGACGCACCGGCGGGGCGGGCGAGAACTCGAGCGGCGACCTCATCCTCGCGTTCGCGAGCGGGAATCGAGGGCTCAAGGGTGCAGAGCCCGTCACCGGCGTCGAGATGGTGCGGAACGAGAGCGTCGATCCCCTCTTCTACGCCGCGATCGAGGCGACGGAGGAGGCGATCGTGAACGCCCTCGTGGCCGCCGAGACGCTGACCGGGAAGGACGGGCGCACCGCCCGTGCCCTCCCGCACGACCTGCTCACCGCCGCGCTTTCCGGTTAGCCACACACACCACGAAATCCGCCTACGGCTCCGGGCCTGAGGGGCCGCATCCACGCACCGATGGGGAAGGAAGGCCATGAAACGGGCGGAACTCGGCCCGGTGACCACCGAGGCGGCGATCGAGCGATTTCTCGCCAATCCGACGCTCGCCGAGCGGACGCGGCGCGCCTACCGGTCGGATCTCCGGGAGTTCGCCGGCTGGCTCGAACGGAAGCACCGGTCGCTCGACGACGTCGACGCGCGGGCGCTCGCGGAGTACGTCGCCGACCTCGGCCGCGACCGACCCGGGCGGCGACCACGAAAGCTGGCCGGAACGACGATCGCACGCAAGGTGGCCGCCGTTCGTTCGCTCATTCGCTGGACGCAGGGGCCGCCGCGCGTCCCGGAGCTCGCGCTGTCGGGCCGGAAGAGACGTCGGCTCCCGGAAGCGCCGGGCGTGAGAGAGACCGACGAGCTGCTCACGTCGTTTCAGGCCGACGGGCCGCTCGGCCTGCGGAACCGCGCGCTCTTCGAGCTCGTCTACTCGGCCGGCCTGCGAACGCAGGAGGTGGTGGAGCTCGAGCTCGCCGACGTCGACTTCGAGCAGGAGCTCGTCGTCGTGCACGGCAAGGGGGGAAAGGAGCGCGCCGTGCCGCTCGGAGAGGAGGCCGCCTACCGCCTCCGGGAGTACCTGGACGCCGGGAGGCCCGCGCTCGCCCGCGGCGCCGTGAACAACGTCTTCCTGTCCTCGACCGGGCGTCCACTCGAGACGTCGACGCTCCGTCGCCTCCTCCCCAACCCCCACCGTCTCCGGCACGCCTTCGCGACTCATCTCCTCGAAGGCGGCGCCGACCTGAGGACGATCCAGGAGCTGCTCGGGCACGCCTCACTCTCCACGACCCAGGTCTACAGCCACGTCGACGGGCGGCGCCTCCGCCGCGTCTATGACCGCTCCCACCCGCGTTCCTGAGCGCGACCCGGCGGTCGAGGGCTTCCTCGCCCTCCTCGCCGCCCGGCGGGCGCCGAGGACCGTCGACGCGTACCGGCGCGATCTTGCCGACTTCGCCGCGCACCTCGGCAGGTCGCCTGCAACCGCGAGCGCCGACGACGTCGACGCGTGGCTCGCCGAGCTCGGCAGGCGCGGACAGGCGCCGAGCTCGATCGCGCGCCGCGCGGCCGCTGCGCGCTCGTTCTTCCGCCACCTCGTCCTGATCGGCGCCCGCGCAGACAACCCGGCCGCCGACGCGCAGGTTCCGAAGCGGCGCTCGCGGCTCCCGCGCACGCTTGCGCCCAGCGAGGTCGAACGTCTCATCGGCGCCGCGTCCGGCACGTCTCCCCGCGCCCTCAGAGACCAGGCGCTGGTCGAGCTACTCTACGGCGGCGGGCTGCGCGTGAGCGAGGCCGTCGGGCTCGAACGAGGCGCGATCGACCTCGACGACCGCCTCGTCCGCTGCCTCGGCAAGGGCGACAAGGAGCGCGTCGTCCCACTCGGGCGTCCGGCCGTCGAGGCGTTGCGCCGCTACCTCTCACGCGGACGACCCTTCCTCGACCGGCGCCACCGGCCGGAGCTCTTCCTGAATGCGCAGGGCGGCCCGCTCACGCGTGCGGGCGCGTTTCTCATCCTGCGCCGGCTTGCCGCGAAGGCCGGGCTCGATCCCGCTCGCGTCCACCCGCATCTGCTCCGTCACTCCTTCGCGACTCATCTGCTCGAGGGCGGGGCCGACCTCAGGAGCGTCCAGGAGATGCTCGGACACGCAGACCTTTCCACGACCGAGCTCTACACCCACGTTTCGGAACGGCGGCGGCGTGACACGTACTTCAGTGCGCACCCGCACGCACGAAGAGCGCGTTAAGGAGAAGAGATGGCCCCAGTCGATCCCCACATCCTCGGACTCACTTCCGTCCTGAGCGGCGTCGCGTTCGCCATGGTCTGGCTCGGCGCGCGCCTCAACATGCTGGAAGCGCGACGCGCCTCGCGGCGTTGCCCGTCCTGCGGGCTCGTCGTCCAACGCGGCGTGGCCTGCCACTGCAGGGATTGAGCGCCGAGCGGGATTGAGCGCCGAGCGTTAGCGCGCGGCGGCCTTGCGGCGCAGGGCGCCGTGGACGTTCTTCGCCGCTGCCCGGAGCTCGGCATCGTCGGCTTCCTCGCCGAGATGCGCGAGCAGCGTGATCGTGTCGGCCGCCGGCGACCCGTTCTTCAGACAGAGGACCGCGATGCGCCGGACGGCCCCGTTCGGGTCGGCGGTCGTAAGCGCGTGCAGCTGCGAACGCGTCGAGTTGACCAGCCCCGGATGGTCGCGTGAGAGGAGCTCGAGCGAGAGCAACGCCGAGCCGCGGCAGGCCGGGCTCGGGTCGTCGAGCCCGCGGCGGAGCAGCTCGGTCTTCTGGTTGAACCGAAGCTGGCCGATCGCGCGGAACGCCGCCGCCCGTTCCTGATAGCTGTCGCTTCGGGCCGCGCTCTCGAGCTCGTCCTCGACGTCGCGGCGAAGCTGCGCGAGGGTCCTCTCGTCGGCCGAGCCCGCCTGCGCGACGGCTTCGTCGAGCGTCAAGCCGGCTGGAGCGACCGCGGCGCCGGCCCGACGTACCGCGCCGACGGCCGGAAGAGGCGGCCCGTCCGCTTCTGCTCGAGGATGTGGGCCGACCAGCCCGCGACGCGCGAGCAGGCGAACATCGCGGGCGCGAGCGGCGGCGGAATCTCGGCGACGTCGAGGACTACCGCCGAGTAGTACTCGACGTTCGTCGCCAGCACACGCTCGGGGTGCCGCTCCTGCAGCGCCTTGAGCGCGACCTGCTCGAGCGACTCGGCGACCTCGACCTGCTCGGAGCCGAGCTCCTTCGCGACGCGCTTGAGGATCCGCGAGCGGGGATCCTCCGCGCGGTAGATGCGGTGCCCGAACCCCATGATCCGCTTGCCCGCGTCGAGCGTCTCGTTCACCCAGCGCTCCGGGTCGCCCATGCGTGCGACCTCCTGCAGCATCGGCTTGACGTAAGCCGGCGCGCCCCCGTGGAGCGGCCCGGAGAGGGCGCCCACCGCGGAGGAGAGCGCCGCCGCGCAATCGGCCCCGGTCGAGGCGACGACGCGCGCGGTGAAGGTCGACGCGTTGAGACCGTGTTCGGCGGTGCAGATCCAGTAGGTGTCGATCGCGGTGACGTGCCGGGGATCGGCCTCGCCGCGCCACCGGAGGAGGAACTTCTCGGCGGCGGTCGAGCCCTGCGCGACAACGTCGTCGGGCACGTCGTCGCTCTTTCCGTCCGCGATCCGGGCGGAGCGTGCGACGATCGACATCATCTGCGCGGAGATGCGGGCGAGGTCTTCGCGCGCCTCCTCGTTCGAGATCTCGTTCAGCTTGCCGAGCCCCCACTCGCCCGCCAGCCGCGCGGTCTCGGCCTGCAGGTCGGAGGGGGCGCTTCCGGTCAGCGCCGCCGGCGTGTGCGGCTCTGGGTCGGGCATCCGCGACTCCAGGTCGTTGTCGACCAGGAGGCCCCAGACGTTCTCGTACGGGTAGTTCCCGACGAGCTCCTCGATGTCGACGCCCCGGTAGCGGAGCGAGCCGCCCTCGCGGTCCGGCTCGGCGATCTCCGTCTCGACGGCGACGACCCCTTCGAGCCCCGGCTTGAAGTCGGTCATCGAAGTCAATCTACCCGGACCGCGAGGCCGCGAAGCTCGGCTAGAGTCGGGCAACGTGGCCCACACAGTGACGTTGATCCCCGGCGACGGGACGGGGCCCGAGATCGCCGAGGCGACACGGCGCGTGCTCGAGGCGACAGGCGTCGATTTCGAGTGGGACGTCCGCAACGCCGGCGCCGACGTGATGGACGAGCACGGCGGCGATCCGCTGCCCGAGTCGGTCCTCGAGTCGATCAGGTCGAACGGCATCGCCATCAAGGGGCCGATCACGACGCCCGTCGGAAGCGGCTTTCGCTCGGTCAACGTCGCGCTGCGCGCGGCCCTCGACCTCTACGGCCAGGTGCGCCCGTGCAAGACCTATCCGGGCATCCGCTCGCGCCATGAGAACGTCGACCTCGTCGTCATCCGCGAGAACACGGAGGACCTCTACGCGGGGATCGAGTTCGAGGAGGGCAGTGCCGACGCCCGCGACCTGATCGAGTTGCTCGCGGCTCGCTCGCACGCGGCGATCCGCCCCGACTCGGGCCTCAGCATCAAGCCGATCTCCGTCGCCGGAACGCGGCGGATCGTGGAATTCGGCTTCGACTACGCCCGGCGGAACGGCCGCCGCAAGGTCACGGCCGTACACAAGGCGAACATCATGAAGTTCACCGACGGCCTCTTTCTCCGCGTCGCCCGCGAGGTCGCCGCGGAGAACGAGGACGTCGAGTTCGAGGACCGGATCGTCGACAACCTCTCGATGCAGCTCGTGCAGCGCCCCGAGGAGTACGACGTCCTCGTGTGCCCCAACCTCTACGGAGACATCGTCTCCGACCTGGCCGCCGGCCTGATCGGGGGCCTCGGGGTGGCGCCCGGCGGGAACTACGGGACGGAGGCCGCCGTGTTCGAGCCGACGCACGGATCGGCGCCGAAGTACGCGGGCCAGAACCGCGTCAACCCGATCGCGATGATGCTCTCCGGGGTCATGATGCTCCGGCACCTCGAGGAGCGCGAAGCCGCCGACCGGCTCGAGGAAGCGATCGCTGCCGTGATCGCGGAGGGCCGGAGCGTCACGTACGACATGAAGCCTCGCCGCGACGACCCGACCGCGGTCGGCACGAGCGACGTGGCGGACGCGATCATCGAACGGATGGGAGTGACGGTTTGAGACGCAAGGTCACTGTTGTCGGGGCAGGCAACGTGGGCGCGACGGCGGCGCAGGAGATCGCGCGGCGGGACTACGCGGACGTCGTCCTCGTCGACATCAAGGAGAACCTGCCCCAGGGCAAGGCGCTCGACCTGAACGAGGCCGGCCCGGTCCTCGGCTACGACCCGACGATCGTCGGGTCGAACGAGTACGCCGAGACGAGCGGATCCGACGTCGTCGTGATCACCGCGGGACTGCCGCGCTCGCCCGGGATGAGCCGCGACGACCTGGTCACGACGAACGAGAAGATCGTCGGCTCGGTGACGGAAGCGGCGATCGCCGAGTCGCCCGACGCCGTGCTCGTCGTCGTCTCGAACCCGCTCGACGCCATGTGCCACGTCGCGAAGAACACCTCCGGCTGGCCGAAGGAGCGTGTCTTCGGCATGGCTGGGATCCTCGACACGGCGCGCTTCCGGACGTTCATCGCGTGGGAGACCGGCGCGTCCGCGAAGGACGTGACCGCGATGGTCCTCGGCGGCCACGGCGACCAGATGGTGCCGGTCGTCTCGGCGACGAGCGTCGGTGGAGTCCCGCTGCGCGAGCTCGTGTCGGAAGACCGGATCGAGGCGATGGTCGAGCGGACGCGCAAGGGCGGCGGCGAGATCGTCGACCTCCTCGGGACCTCTGCGTGGTACGCGCCCGGGGCGGCGGTCGCCGAGATGGTCGACTCGATCTGCCTGAACCAGCACCGCGTGCTTCCGTGCACGTCATACCTCGAGGGCGAGTACGGGCTCGACGGTCTCTACATCGGCGTCCCAGTCAAGCTCGGCTCCACGGGCATCGAGGAGATCGTCGAGCTCGAGCTGACGGACGCGGAGCGCGAAGAGCTCACGAGCTCGGCCGAGGCCGTCCGCGAGGTCGTCTCGGTGCTGGCCGGGACGACCTGAGCCGGATGCGGACGCTGCGACCGCGCCGCGTCCTCGCGGCGGGCGCGGCCGTCCTGGCGGTCGTCCTCGCAATCCTCTGGTTCGTTCCCTCGAACTACTACGTCTACCTGCCCGACCCCGCGCGGCCGGTCGATCCACTCATCCGCGTCCCGCACGAGGACGAAGGCTCGTCGAAGGGCGGCATCTACATGGTCGACGTCTCGATCAGGAAGGCGAGCCTCCTGGAGCGACTCGTCCCGGCCGTCGACTCGGGAGCGACGCTCGTGCCGGCAAGCGACTTCCTGAGCCCCGGCACGAGCGAGCGCGAGCAACAGGAACAGAGCCTCGAGGAGATGAGGGCCTCGCAGGCGGTCGCCAAGGCGGTCGCCCTCCGCGCGCTCGGTTACCGCGTGCCGTCGGCGGGGGCGGTCGTCGTCATCGTGAGCAGCGGCTTTCCCGCCGACGGCGTCCTGGAGAAGGGCGACCTCGTCGTGCGGCTCGACGGGCACCGAATCCGCACGCCCGAGGACGTCACCGCGGCGATGGAGCGCGTCGAGCCCGGCGACCGCATCGCCCTCGTCGTCCGCCGCGACGGCAAGCGCAAGCGGCTCGAGGTGGGCACACGTGCAGCCGCCGAGACACCGACCCGGCCGGTGATGGGCGTGCTGATCGAGCCGAAGCTCCACTTCCCGCTCGACGTGCGGATCGACGCCGGCACGATCGGCGGCCCGTCCGCCGGCCTCGCCTTCGCCCTCGACATCGTGGACGAGCTCGGCCACGACCTCGACCACGGCCGCCGGGTCGTCGTGACGGGCGCGCTCGCGCTCAGCGGTCGTGTGCTCGAGATCGGAGGGATCAAGCAAAAGACGCTCGGCGCGAGGGACGCGGACGCCGACCTCTTCCTCGTTCCGAAGGCCAATGCCGCCGAGGCGCGCCGCTACGCGGGCCCGCTTCGAGTCGTCGCGGTCGGCTCCTTCGAGCAGGCGATGTCTTATCTGGCAACGGGCTAGTTGCCCGACAAGGCAACCCGCCTGTTTACCCCTCAGACACCATCCGGAAATTGCGGAAGTTTCTTCTCGGGCAACCCTTGCCCCGGCCGCGAGCGCACCTATCATCGTCCCCCGTGGCGCCGGCCGTGAAATCTCTCGAGTTGACCTGCGACGACTGCTATTTCCGCCGCGCCGACCTCTGCGCCCTCCCCGGCAACACTCCCTGCCCGACCTTTCGAGCCGTCCGGCGAGGCGCGCTCGAAGCGCCCGTTCAGGCGCCGCTCATCGCGCGTCCGCCGGCGCGCGTGCACGCGACGGCAGCCGCGTAACGCGGATCGTTAGTAGACCGGCTCGCGGCGGCCGAGCTCACCCTGGAGCTGGGCCACGTAGACGGCGAGCTCGCTCTCCTTCTGCTCGAGCCGCCGCTCGAGCTCCTCGACCGCCCGTTCGCGCCGCTCGAGCGCGTCCTCGCGAAGCTCGAGATCCGCCTCGCTCACGGCCGCCCGCGCGTCGATCTGCGCCTCGCGCTCGTCGAGTTCCTGGATCCGCTCGCGAAGGCGGTCTTCGGCCTCGGCCAGACGCTGCTGCCACGCGCGCCGCTCGTCCTGCTCGCCGGCCAGGTCGCGGGGCTCGTCCGCCTGCGGCGCGGCGGGGGCGACGGGCTTGCCGACGGCGACGGCTTCCTCTCGCTCAGCGAGCTTGCGCTCCCGCTCGTCCAGCTCGGCCGCCAGGCGGATCAGGTCGCGAAGATGCGTGACGTCGTGGACGCGGACTTCCTCCGCGCCCTCTCCGGCCGTGTAGATCTCGATCCGCACGTTTGCCGCATCGCCTTTGTGCTCGAGCTCGGTCATGTGACGCCGATCTGACCGTAGAGGACGGTGGGAGACGCTCCCATCCCCGTTCGGGGGAAGCGGGTCTACGCCGTTACGGCGGCGGCGTCGCGGACGAGCCCGCCCAGGCGGCGGATCCCCTCGTCGATCTCGTCCGCGGTCGCGTAGCTGAAGGCCAGGCGTGCGGAGCCCTCGCCGCCGCCCGAGAGATAGAAGTCGCTGCCCTTGATGAACGTCACGCCCTCGTCGGCGGCGCGGCCGAGGAGCCCGCCGGCGTCGACACCGGGTGGGAAGTCGAGCCAGAGGAAATAGCCCCCCTCGGGCTCGCTCCAACCCGTGCCGGCCGGGAAGTCCCGTTCGAGCGCCCCGAGCATCGCGTCGCGCCGGATCCGAAGCTCTCCGCGAACACGCTCGAGGTTCGGCTCGAAACGTCCGGCGGAGACGAACTCGAAGAGCGCTGCTTCGACGAAGATCGAGGGCGAGACGTAGTTCTCGAGCACGTATCCCTCGACGGCGGACACGAGCTCCTCGGAGAGGATCAGGTAGCCGACCCGGATCCCCGGCGCAACGGTCTTCGAAAAGGAGGTCAGGAAGAGGCAGCCGTCGCCTCCCGAGAGGTCGAAGAGCGTCGGCAGGTCATCACCCTCGAAGCGCAGCAGGCCGTAAGGATCGTCCTCCAGGATCGTCGCCCCGCGCTCGCGGGCGAGCTCGATCAGGCGGTGGCGGTTCTCGAGCGAGAGCGTGCGGCCGCTCGGGTTTTGGAACGTCGGGATCGTGTAGACGATGCTGGGCCCCGGCGAGCGCTCGAGCGCGTCGGCAAGCGCCTCCACGTCGAGCCCGTCCTCCCGCAACGGGATCGCCTCCGCCTCGGCGCCCACGCGACGGATGATCGAGAGCGTCCGGTCGTAGCAGGGCGCTTCGACGAAGATCTTCAGGTCGCTCGCGGCCGCGTGACGGGCGAGGAAGTTGAAGCCCTGGAGCGAGCCGTTCGTGATCACGACGCGGCCGGGGTCGACGCCGTGACGCTGCGCGATCCACTCGCGGAGCGGCGGGTACCCGCCCGGGGGGCCGTAGTTGAGCGCGATCGAGCCGTCCCGAGCGGCCGCGGCCCGCGCAGCCTCGCCGAAGTCGTCGACCGGAAGGAGGTCCGGGCCCGGGATCCCGCGCGCAAAGGAGATCGTGCTCACGCGCTCCAGTCTACGAGACCGACCCGCGGCCGCTCTGCAGCGCCGTCGTTCAGGCCCGCGCGCCGGCGACGTCGGCCGCCAGCCGCGCGACCCCCGTGGGATTGGTGCCGACGCGGACCCCGTGCGCCTCGAGCGCTTCCTTCTTCGCCGCTGCGGTGCCGGACGTCCCGGAGACGATCGCGCCCGCGTGGCCCATCGTCTTTCCGGGCGGAGCCGTGAAGCCCGCGATGTAGGCGACCACGGGAGTGGACATCTCGCGCTCGATGAACTCGGCCGCCTTCTCCTCCTCGGCCCCGCCGATCTCGCCGACCATGACGACGAGCTCGGTTTCCGGATCCGCCTCGAAGCGGCCGAGCACGTCGATGAACGACGACCCGACGACGGGGTCCCCCCCGATTCCGACGATAGTCGATTGGCCGATACCGAGGTGTGTCAGCTCGTGCCCGATCTGGTACGTGAGCGTGCCGGATCTCGAAACGAGACCGACGCTTCCCTCCTTGAAGATCTCGGCCGGGATGATCCCGACGTTCGCCTTCCCCGGCGAGAGGACGCCGGGGCAGTTCGGCCCGACGAGCGTGACACCTCGCGGGCGCACGTAGTTGTAGACCCGGAGCATGTCGTGTGCCGGGATCCCCTCGGTGATGCAGATGACCGTCTCGAGTCCGGCGTCGACCGCTTCGTAGATCGCGTCCGCGGCGAAGCGCGCCGGCACGAAGACCATCGCGGTGTTCGGCTGCGCCTCGGCAGCGGCGTCCCGGACGGTGTCGAACACGGGGATGCCCTCGACGTCCTGGCCGCCCTTCCCGGGCGTCACACCGGCGACGACGTTCGTCCCGTACCGCTTGTTCCGGACGGCGTGGAACGACCCCTCCCGCCCGGTGATGCCCTGGACGACGAGCCGGGTGGCCTGGTCGACGACGATCGCCATCAGCGCTTGAGCCCGCGGAGCGCGATGCGCGGCAACGTGATCCGGTCGCCTTCGATGCGGTCGGCGAGGAGCTCGCGGACACGGGCGGCGTCTTCGCCCTCGCAGCGCACGCGCTCGAGCCACGGCTCGAACAGGAGCTCGTGCTCGAGGATGCGGACGTCCTCGACGAGCAGGCCCGCGTCGGCGAAGAGGCGGCGCCATTCCTCTTCGTCGTAGTTCGAGACGTGCGACGGATCGCGCACCCGGTCGGCCTCTTCCGCAGCCTCGCCGACGTAGAGGTTGTCCACGAGCAGCACGCGGTCGCGCGTCACGCGCGCCATCTCGGCGAGCGCGGCGCTGACGTCCGGGAAGTGGTGCGCAGCGACGCGGCAGACGACGACGTCGAAGCTCCCGTCCGCGAAAGGAAGGTCCTCGGCACTGCAGAGCACGTCCGGCTGCATCCCGGGCGCGGGATCGGAGGAGACGACCTCGAGGCCCTGCTCACGGAGCCGCCGGGCGACGTGACCTCCACCGGTCGCGACGTCGAGCGCCGCACGAGCGCCGGCCGCCCACTCGGCGAGGAGCTCGAGATCTTCGCCCGTCCGGTGAGCTTCGCTCCGGCGGTAGGCCTCGGCCCGTTCGTCCCAGACGCTCATCTACGAGAGCGAGAGAGCAGGAGCGCGACTCTCGCACCGGGGTCGCCGCAGATCTCGTCGTCGTCCCCGCCCGGTCGCGTGCGTCTCCGTCACGCGCGCATCCTAGACTCGGGCTCTCTCCGCTCGGCACGAGCGAGCTCGACGACGCGCTCGGCGGCCGAGAGCATCGTTTCCTCCACGTGCAGGTTCGACGGCGCCGCGTCGGCGAGCATCGCGCGGCCCTCCTCGGCGTTCGTCCCGTCGAGGCGGACGACGATCGGCAGGGCTATCTCCATACGCGTGAGCGCCTCGAGGATCCCGCGAGCGACCTCGTCGCCGCGCGTGATCCCTCCGAAGATGTTGAAGAGGATCCCGCGGACGTCTTCGTCGGAGGTGATCACCTCGAGCGCGTCGACGACTCCCTCCGCGTCGCCCCCGCCGCCGAGGTCGCAGAAGTTCGCCGGAGAGCCTCCGACCTGGTCGATCACGTCGAGCGTGGACATGACGAGCCCGGCCCCGTTCCCGAGGATCCCGACGTCGCCGTCGAGCTTGACGTACGTGACCCCCTTCTCCCGCGCGAGCCGCTCTTGCGGATCGGCGGCGGCGAGGTCGCGCATCTCGGCGACGTCCGGATGTCGGTAGAGCGCGTTGTCGTCGACCGTGAACTTCGAGTCGAGGGCGCGGACCTCGCCCTCGGGCGTGACGATCAGCGGGTTGATCTCGCAGAGCATCCCGTCGCACTCGACGAAGGCGGCGTAGAGCCGTTCGACGATTGCGATCACCTGCTTCTGCTCGTTCGGGTCCTCCACGCCCGCGTGGAAGCAGAGCCAGCGCGCCTCGAACGGCTGGAAGCCGACGTGCGGGTCGACGTGGAGCCGGGCGAGCGCCTCGGGGCTCCGCTCCGCGACCTCCTCGATGTCGACGCCTCCCTGCGTCGTCAGCATGAAGAGCGGCTTCTTCTCGCCCCGGTCGAAGGTGACCGAGAGGTAGTACTCCTTCGCGATCTCGGAAGCGCGCTCGATCCAGAGCTTCGAGACGACGTGGCCGTTGATGTCGAGACCGAGGATCTCGTCCGCCCGCGCTTCGGCGTCCTCGGGCGATTCGGCGAGCTTGATTCCGCCCGCCTTGCCCCGGCCGCCGGTGAGGACCTGAGCCTTGACGACGACCCGGCCGCCGAGCTCCTCGGCGGCGGCGCGCGCCTCTGTCGGCGTCGACGCGAGCCGCCCTTCCGAGACCGGGATCCCGAAGCGGCGGAAGAGCTCCTTCCCCTGGTACTCGTAGAGGTCCACCGGCGGGCGAGTCTAGCCGGGCCGGGTACAGTCGGACCCGTGGACGCGATCGTCGTCGAGGGTCTCGAGAAGACCTATCCGAAGGGCGTCCGCGCGCTCGACGGAGCCAGCTTCGCCGTCCATCCCGGCGAGATCTTCGCGCTCCTCGGCCCGAACGGCGCAGGCAAGTCGACGACCGTCCGCATCCTCGCGACGCTCACCCGGCCCGACGCCGGCAGCGCGAGCGTGGCCGGGCACGACGCCCTCGCAGATCCCGCGGCCGTCCGGCGCGCGATCGGCTACGTCCCGCAGCAATCCGGCGTCGACATCGAGGCGACCGGCCGAGAGAACCTGACGCTCCAGGGCCACGTGCAGGGGATGCGCGGCGGAAAGCTCAGGGCGCGGGTCGACGAGCTCCTGGCGGCGCTCGGACTCGAGGACGCCGCCGATCGGGTCGTCCGCACCTACTCCGGCGGGATGCGGCGTCGGCTCGACATCGGCCTCGGCCTCATCCACGAGCCGTCGGTCCTCTTCCTGGACGAGCCGACGACGGGCCTCGATCCCGAGGCGCGCGCACGGATGTGGGAGGAGCTCGAGCAGCTCGCCGCGGCCGCTTCGCTCACCGTCCTTCTGACGACGCACTACCTCGAGGAAGCCGACCAGCTCGCCGACCGCCTCGCGATCGTGAGCCGCGGGCGCATCGTCGTCGAGGGGACCCCGGAGGAGCTCAAGCGGCGGCTGCAGGGAGATTCCGTGACGGTGGAGCTCGGCAACGGCCGTGTCGAGCACGCCGAGAGCGCCGTCCGCGCGCTCGAAGGCGTGCGCGAGGCGACGGCCGAGGCGAACGTGATCAGGGCGCGCGTCGAGAACGGCGGCCGAGCCGTGCCGGACATCATCACGGGCCTGGAGGGACGCGGCATCGACGTCGCGTCGGTGACCATCTCGCGCCCGTCCCTCGACGACGTCTACCTGCATTTCACCGGCCGGGACTTCCAGGCCGAGGACGAGGAGGGCACGACGCCGTGACGGCCGTCGTGCACACGTGGTTCATGCTCGGACGGCAGGTTCGGAATCTCCTGCGCCAGCCGATCTGGATCTTCATCATCCTGATCCAGCCGCTCTTCTGGCTCCTGCTCTACAGCCAGCTCTTCCGCCGGATCACCGATCTCCCCGGCTTCGGCGCGACGTCGTACATCGAGTTCCTGACGCCGGGGATCGTGATCATGACCGCGTTCTTCTCCGCCCTCTGGAGCGGGATGGCGATGATCTCCGATCTCGACCGCGGCGTGATCGAGCGCTTCCTCGCGACGCCGGCACGCCGCAGCTCGCTCGTCCTCTCGCAGGTCGCACGCTCGGCGATCACCGCGTGCCTCCAGACGGTGATCATCCTCGGGCTCGGCTTCCTCATGGGCGCCCGGGTGCACGCGGGCATCGTCGGCTGGCTCGTCATCCTCCTCGCCGGGGCGCTCGTCGCAGCGTGCTTCGCGGGGATCTCGCACGGGATCGCGCTCCTCACCCGGCGCGAGGAGACGATGATCGCGGTCTCGAACTTCCTCGGCCTCCCGCTCATGTTCCTCTCCTCGACCTTGATCGCGTTCGCGCTCATGCCGGGGTGGATGCAGTGGGCGGCGCGCTTCAACCCGGTGCAGTGGGGCGTCATCGCCGCGCGCGAGGTGGTCGAGACCTCGACGGACTGGGCCACAGTAGGGACGCACGTCGCGTATCTGCTCGCTGTTACCGCCGTGACGTCGGCGTTCGCGACGTGGTCCTTTCGGGCCTACCGCCGGACGCTGTAGCCTTGCGCCACCCACGAGCTGAGGAGGACGGATGTCGACGCTGAACGAGGACGAGATCACGACGACCGGACAAGCAGACCTCGAATCGCAGGGCGGCGGTGTCGCGGCCGACGCCGACCAGGACGACGCCGACGACTCCGACGACACGGATCAGGGCGACGACACGGATGACTCCGACGCGGACGACCCCAGCGTCGGGCCTGCAGACTCCGCTAGCTGAGGCGCTCGCACGCTGCGTCGCGCCCCTCGGCGCGGCGGATTTCCTCGATCGGCACTGGGAGCGGGAACCGCTCTTCGTCGAGCGGGACGAGCCGGGGCGCTTCGACGACCTCCTCTCGGAGGACGACGTGCACCGGCTCGTCACGTCCGGCGGGCTCAGGCACCCGGCCTTCCGACTGGTGAAAGCCGGTGCGCGCCTGTCGGTTCGCGACTACACGACCGACATCTCCTGGCGGCCGACGCCGTTCACGGGCATGGGCGACGTCGAGCGGATCGCCGAGCTCTTCGCAGACGGGGCGACGATCGTCCTCCAGGGTCTGCACCACCACTGGCATCCGCTCGCGGTGTTCTCGCGAAGGCTCGAGGGCGAGCTCGGCCATCCGGTTCAGGTCAACGCGTACTACACGCCGCGACGGTCGCAGGGCCTCGCCGTGCACCACGACACGCACGACGTCTTCGTGCTCCAGGTGGCCGGCGAGAAGCGGTGGCTCGTCTACGAACCGGCCTGGGAGCTCCCGCTCAAGAACCAGCGCTACGACGCCGAGATGGGCGGTCCGGGAGACGTCGTGCACGACGTCTCCCTTCGCGCCGGCGACACGCTCTACCTGCCGCGCGGATGGATGCACGAGGCGCTGACGTCCGACACCGACTCGCTGCACCTGACGGTGGGCATCAACGTCTACTCGTGGATCGACGCTTTCAAGGCGGCCCTCGCCGAGTGCGAGTCGGACGTCGAGTTTCGCCGTGCCCCCGGGCCGGACGGGGAAGGCGCCGACGAGCTCGTCGAGCGGCTCGCGGAAAGGCTCTCGCCTGCCACAGTGGCTCGGCGCATGCGGCGCAAGCTCGTGCGGACGCGCCGACCGATCCGCGAGGGCCAGCTCCACGAGCTCCGCCTACTCGAGGGCCTCACGGCCGAGTCGCGGCTCGAGCGGCGCCCGACGGTCCTCTTCGACCTGCGCGGGACTACGCTCTCGTTCGAGGGCCGGGACATCCACTTCCCCGATCGCGTGGCCGAGGAACTCGAGTACCTCGCGACTGCGGACGAGCCCTTCACGGCGGCGGATCTTCCGGGCAGCCTCGACGAGCCCGGGCGTCTCGTGCTCTTTCGCCGGCTCGTCCGCGAGGGCTTCCTGCGCTTCAGCCCCCCGCACGACGGCGGAGCTGCCTCGCCACGAAGCGGCGGGGACGCTGCGGCTCGGGCGACGAGCACGTGAGGTAGGTCGGCTCCCCGGCCTCCTCCACGACGTCGACGTCGTACTGCTCGGATCCGACCCGGAAGCGCACGAGCCAGCCCGCTCCGGACGCTTCCACGCCGGCGAGCGCGACGGCGTCGATCGCGAGCGCGTCGGCTGCATCCCGAACCGCCAGCTCGGCCGCCTGGACGGCGAACGGGTAGCACGACCGGCCGCGGTAGTGCTCGAGCGTGACGCGCTCGGCGAGATAGTCGTCGAGGAGGCGCCCCGCATCCAGCGGCGAGACGCGCCCGTAGTACAGCCCCTCCGGCAGGCAGACGACGTTCCCGGCGAACCGGTCGCCGCCGACGTGCGTGGACTGCCAGACCCAGCGCTCGTCGAGCTCGGCCCGCAGGCCGTCGTAGAGAGGACGGCCGTAGCGAGCGCAACAACGGTCGCGCTTGCCGTGCGTGCAGACGACGAAGAACGGATCGCCGATCGGGTCCCCGACCGCGGTCGTGAGGTCGAGCTCGAGCAGGTCGTCGTACGCCTCGATCTCGATGCCCGAGAGCGCGGAATCGCGCTCGGTCGAGCGGGCGACGAACGCGTCGAGCCCCGCTCGGCCGCGCCGATCCGGCCGGCGCACGAAGAGCAGGCGCGAGTTCGAGAGCGCGCGAAGCTGCTCGCGCACGTGGGCCTGCACCTCCGGGGATAGGTTGCTGCCACCGAGCACGTCGCGGCTCCACTGCCCGCGGTACTCGAGCAGGATCCAGTGGTCGATCCTGCTCGCCGTGGCCCCGAGCGGCTCACGCGTGTCGCGCGAGACCTCTGCGCAGAAGGGCCTACTCGCCTCCATCGCCGTCCGCGCCCTGCGCGACCAGACAGATGATCTGACCCGTCTTCACGGCCGCGCCCGGCTCGACGGCAAGCTCGCGCACGCGGCCGTCTCGATGAGCGGTGAGCTCGTTCTCCATCTTCATCGCCTCCACGACGCAGATCACGGCACCCGCCGCGACCTCGTCGCCCTCGGCGACCTCGACGGCGAGGACCGTGCCCTGCATCGGACTGACGACGGCGTCGGTGGCCGCGGCGCGGCCCGGCCCGCCGCCCGTGCGCTCGCGGCGGCGACGCGCCAGCTCGGCGTGCGGCGGCTCCGGCTCCAGGAGCTTGACGTCGAAGCGGCGCCCGTCGATCTCGACCGCGACCTCACGGGCGCGGGTGCGCCCGGACACAGCCGCGGCCGGGCGGCCGTCGTGCGAGGCGAGCTCCTCGGCGCGCCGCGCAAGCTCCTCGCTCTCGACGAGCCCCGCACAGGTCTCACCCTCGACGAAGCAGGGATGGGCGAGCAGGGCCTTGTGGAACTGCGCGAGCGTCGTCACGCCCTCCACGACGAGCTCGTCGAGCGCACGGAGCATGCGGCGCCGAGCGCCCTCGCGCGTCCGGTCCCACGTGCAGAGCTTGGCCACGAGCGGGTCGTAGAGGTCGACGACCTCCGACCCCTCCGCCACGCCGGAGTCGATGCGAACGCCCGGCCCAGCGGGCTCACGATACGCCGTGATCGTCCCGGGCGACGGGAGGAAGCCCGACGCCGGGTCCTCGGCGTTGATCCGGCATTCGATCGCATGCCCCGCGAACGCGACGTCCTCCTGCGCAAAACCGAGGGGCTCGCCGGCGGCGATGCGGACCTGCTCCCGCACGAGGTCGAAGCCGGTCACGAGCTCGGTGATCGTGTGCTCCACCTGGAGCCGGGTGTTCATCTCGAGGAAGCAGTAGTTGCCGTCGCGGTCGAGCAGCCCCTCGATCGTCCCCGCGCCCCGGTAGCCGACGGCCCGCGCGGCGTCGACGGCGATGCGGCCGATGTGCTCGCGTAGCTCCGGACCGACGGCGGGCGACGGCGTCTCTTCGACGATCTTCTGGTGCCGCCGCTGGATCGTGCAGTCGCGCTCGCCGAGGTGGACGACGTCTCCGTGCGCGTCGGCCAGGACCTGCACCTCGACGTGGCGCGGATCCTCGATCAGCTTCTCGACGTATACGGCCGCGTCCGAGAAGTACGCCTCTCCCTCGCGCCGTGCCGAGGCAAACGCGCGCTCGACGTCCTCCGGCGAGCGGGCAACCTTGAGGCCCTTTCCGCCGCCGCCGGCCGAGGCCTTGATCGCGACCGGCCACCCGAGGTCCTCGCCGAGAGCGACGACGTCGTCCGGCGAGCCGGCCTCTGTGGTCGCGCCGGGGACGATCGGCACGCCCGCGCCCTCCATCAGCCGGCGCGCCTCGATCTTCGACCCCATCGCCTCGATCGCCTCCGCCGGAGGCCCGATCCAGACGAGCCCGGCCTCCTCGCACGCACGCGCGAACGCGGCGTTCTCGGCGAGAAACCCGTAGCCGGGATGGACTGCGTCGGCACCCGCCCGGACAGCGGTCTCGACGATTCGACCGATGTTGAGATAGCTCTCGGCCGGAGCGCCCGGCCCGATGTCGTACGCCTCGTCGGCGACGCGTGCGTGGAGGGCGCCCCGGTCGGCCTCCGAGTAGACGGCGACCGTCCCGATCTCCAGGTCGCGGAGCGTGCGGAAGATCCGGACGGCGATCTCCCCCCGGTTGGCGACCAGAACCTTGGCGAACGGCGGCATCGACGGCCGTATTGTGTCCTTTCGATGTCGCCCGCCGACCAGCTCACGGTCGCCCGCGCTGCCGCGGTTCCCGTCGTCGTGCTCCTCTTTGCGTGGAGGTTTCCCGGCCACGACTACTGGGCGACGGGGGTCTTCGTCGCGGCGATGACGACCGACTGGCTCGACGGGTGGGTCGCGCGCCGGAGCGCCCGCGCGTCGGACTTCGGCCGGCTCCTCGACCCCGTTGCAGACAAGCTCCTCGTCGTCGCGGCGCTGGTGATGCTGGTCGACCGCGCAGTGCTTCCGGGCTGGATGGTCGCCGCGATCGTCGCGCGGGAGTTCCTGGTGACCGGTCTGCGCCTCGCGGCGCTCGAGCGCGGCGTCGTGCTCGCCGCCCGTGACCTCGGGAAGCTCAAGACGTGGTCGCAGGCAACGGCTGCCGCGATCGGCGGGCTCGCAGCCGGCGGGGTCGTGCCCGATCGGGTCGCCTGGTGGGCGGCGCTCGTGGCTCTCGCGCTCACGTGGATCTCGGGGCTCGACTACGCCCGCCTCGCCCCGGAGCTCCTGCGCGGCCGCCAGCCCGCGTGATCCTGGCGATCGACCAGGGGACGACGGGGACGACGTGCCTCGTCGTCGACGACGACCTGGCGGTGCTCGGGCGCGGATACGCCGAGCTGGAGCAGCACTTCCCGAGACCGGGCTGGGTGGAGCACGATCCTGACGAGATCTGGGCCACGGTCGAGCGCGCGGCTGCGGCCGCGCTCGAGGCCGCTCGGATGACCGCCGCCGAGCTCGACGCGATCGGGATCACGAACCAGCGCGAGACGACGGTCGTGTGGGACCGGCGGACGGGGCGTCCCCTCCACCGGGCGATCGTCTGGCAGGACCGCCGCACCGCGGAGCGCTGCAAGGAGCTTCCCCGTGACCTGATCCGCGACCGGACCGGGCTCGTCCCGGACCCGTACTTCTCCGCGACGAAGCTCGAATGGCTGCTTTCGGACAGGAGCGGTGTAGGTGTACACCTACACCACCTCGCGTTCGGAACCGTCGAGAGCTGGCTCGTCTGGACGCTGACGGGCGGCGAGCGCCACCTCACCGACGTCTCGAACGCGTCGAGGACGATGCTCGCGAGCCTCGAGACGCTCGACTGGGATTCCGACCTGCTCGACCTCTTCGGGGTGCCGGAGTCCGTCCTGCCCGAGATCGTGTCGTCGAGCGGGCGGCTCGCCGAAGGCGAGCTCTTCGGCAGCGCCCTCCCGATCTGCGGCCTCGCCGGCGACCAGCAGGCCGCGCTCTTCGGCCAGGCGTGCGTCCGGCCGGGGCAGGCGAAGGCCACGTTCGGGACCGGAAGCTTCGTCCTCCTGAACGCCGGCTCCCGTCCCGGCGCGGCCGTCGAGGGCCTCGTCGACACCGTCGCCTGGCGCCTTCGGGACGAGCGCGTCGCATACGCCCTCGAAGGCTCCGTGTTCGTGACGGGCGCTGCCCTCCAGTGGCTCCGCGACGGTCTCGGACTTCTCCGGGACGCGGCGGAGAGCGAGGAGCTCGCGCGCTCGCTCGACGGGAACGACGGCGTCTACTTCGTCCCGGCGCTGGCGGGGCTCGGCTCGCCGCACTGGATCCCCGAGGCGCGCGGCCTCGTCACCGGTCTCACGCGCGGGACGCAGCGAGCCCACCTCGTCCGCGCCGCGCTCGAGGCGATCGGATACCAGACCGCGGACGTCCTCGCGGCGATGGGGCGCGAGCTCGAGGTTCTGCGCGCGGACGGCGGCGGCACCGCCAATCGCTTCCTCATGCAGTTCGTCGCCGACGTGACGCGCGTGCCGGTGGAGGTCCCGGCGGAGCGTGAGACGACGGCGATCGGCGCGGCCGCCCTCGCGGCTCTCGGCTCCGGGCGCTGGTCGGCGCCCGACGACGTCGAGCGGCGCTGGCGCCCGGCCGAGCGCTACGAGCCCGCGCTCGACGCCGACGAGGCCGGGCGACTGCTCACGGAATGGCGTCGAGCCGTTCGTCGCGCGCTTCCGTAGCGACGTTCTCCTCCACGCCGGCGCGCCACCACGGGCTCTCCTGCGGAGGTTCCGACGGCGAGGCGGTGGAGAGCGCCGCACGGATCGCTTCCGCCTCGACGGGACTCGGGTCGGGCCGTATCTGCACCGAACCAGCCTAAAGCGGGTCGAGGAGCGCTCCGATAGAACGGGTGGGGATGCGCCGCCGGCTTGGCATACTCGCGTTCTTCGCGCTGCTCGTGTCCGCGCAGCCTGCCGAGGCTGCGTCCTGGGCACAGCCGCAGATCCGGACCGTGGTCGGCGGAGGCCTCATGGCCCCGAGCGTCGCGGAATTCCGGCCGAACGACCCGCTCACGCGCGGCGAGCTCGGGGAGCTGGTCGCCGACCTGACGCAGGAGGAGCAGGTCGTGGTCCATCCGAGCGAGCCTGTGCTCGTGCGCGAGCTCGACGGACGGCTCGTCCGGATCCTCGGCCTCTCGAGGGCCGCGGCGCACGTGCGGCGAGTCGCGCGCGACGCCGGCCTGAGACCGCCGCGTCGGCTCGGAAAGGAAGTCGTCGCGCGCCTCTTGCGGCTCCGCTACGACCACCCGGCGAGCAAGGACGCGCTGGAGCAGCTGCCGGGCGATCCGATCACCCGGGCCGAGACCGCCTACTCGGTCGCGCGCCTGCTCGAGCTGACGTCATACGACCTTCAGCGCGCGAACGACCTGGCGATGTCGTTCGCCCTTCCTGGCCTCACCACCTGGCAGAAGCGCGTCCTCACGCGCGCCGTGCACTTCGTCGGCTACCCGTACGTCTGGGGCGGGATGTGGGAGCACACCGAGACGTTCGGCGGCGTGACGGCCCGCGGCGGCTTCGACTGCTCCGGCTTCGCCTGGCGCGTGTACAAGCTCGAGCCCTGGGACGGTGCCCCTCAGCTCGGGAGCACGATCATCGGTCGCACGACGTACGCGATGAGCGGCGAGTTTCCGCGGCGGCAGCGGATCGGACGCCGGCACCTCCACCCAGCGGACCTCGTCTTCTTCGGGGACAACGGAACGAGCTCGACCCCGTCGCAGGTCGGACACATGGGGATCTTCGTCGGGAAGGGGTGGTTCATCCACTCCTCGAGCCAGGGCGTCACGCTCGTCCCGCTCGCCGACTGGTACGCACAGCGGTTCGCCTGGGGACGCCGAGTCCTCGCCGAAGCCGGTCTTTCGTAAGTAGTAACCCTCCCATTTCCAATCCCCCGAACGGGTGATGGCCGCCGGGCGCGGCCCGCTCATACTCCCATGGCACTTTCGGCGTTCAGAGGGGAGATGACATTGCTGCACTGGAAGTTCCGCACTGCATCACTCGCCGCCCTCGCGCTCGTGCTCGCGGGAGCGTTCGGCGGGTTCTTCGACGGTTTCTGGTTCTAGCGGCGCAGTGAGCCTTCACGCCGTTCGCTCGGGCGACGGCGGAGCGGACGTCGGCGGCCTGCGTTTCACGCTCTTGCCGGATACGACGCGGATCCTGCCCGTGGTGGCGCCGGTCGTTCTCGTCGGATCCCTGGCCCTCGCCCTCGCGATCGACGCGCTCGGCCCGGCGACGCACTCGCCCTCGATTCTCGCGGGTCTCGCGGCACTTCTCGTCGCGGCGACGCTCGGCGAGGCGTTCCCGGTCTCGGTCGAGGCGCTGCCGGCGGGCGGCGTCTCGCTCGCGGCGGTCTTTATCGTCGGCACGGCGGTGATCTACGGCTGGGCGCCCGCCGTCGCGATCGGCTTCCTGACGCGCGCGGCGATCGAGATCGTGCAGCGGCGGCCCACAATCCGGCTCGCCTACAACAGCGCCGTGTACGCGCTCGCCGGCGCTGCCGCCGGAGCGGCGCCGGTCCTCGCGGGCGACCTGCGCGACTCCGTCGGAGCCCTCTGCATCGAGGTGTCGCTGGCTGCGACCGCGTTCTACGTGGTCAACGTCTTCCTGACGACCGCAGTGATCGCTCGCTGGGCGAGGGAGGACTTCGTCCGACTCCTGCGAAGCTCCGTCTACTGGACGGCCGTCCCGTTCGCGATCATGGCATCAGTCAGCCTCACCCTCGCTGTGTTGTGGCAGCGCTCGCCGGTCCTCGCGGCGGCGCTGATCGGCCCGCTCGTCGCGGTCGCTCTCTACCAGCGTTCCGTCCACAGCGCCCTGCGGGCGATGCGGCTCGCGCTGACCGATCAGCTGACCGGGCTCGGTAACCATCGCCACTTCCACGAGCGACTCCAGCGCGACCTCGACCGGGCGCAGTCGGAGGGGCGACCGCTCACCGTCTGCCTGATCGACATCGACGATTTCAAGCACGTGAACGACTCGTTCGGCCACCCGGTCGGCGACCGCGTCCTGGCCCAGGTGGCCGCGCGCCTGCGGGCCGGCGGCGAGGCGTTTCGGCTCGGCGGCGACGAGTTCGCCGTCCTCCTGCTCGGCCGGGACGACCAGCAGGCCAGGGGTGTCGCGCAATCCGTGGTCGACCGCATCTCCGAGGCGACGTACGAGCACGGGGAGACGGTTACCGTCTCGGTCGGGATCGCGACCTACCCGCAGCACGGCGTCGAGCGAAACGAGCTCGTGCGCGTCGCGGACAGCGCCCTCTACTGGGCGAAGGAGCACGGGCGCAACCAGGTCCGCGTCTACCGCCCGGACGTCGTCGAGCTGTCGGAGCTTCGCGGCCTGGCGGACGGCCCAGACCGCGCCGCACGCTTCCGGGCAGCGGCGAGTCTCGCCCACGCCGTCGACGCGCGGGACGCGTACACGGGCAGCCACTCGTACATGGTCGGCGAGCTCGCAGCGCGCGTCGCGTCGGGCATGGGACTCGATCCGGAGCAGGTCGAGCTGATCAGGCTCGCCGGCAGCCTCCACGATCTCGGAAAGCTCGCCATCCCCGAAGAGGTGCTCCGAAAGCCGGGCCCGCTGAACGAGGCCGAGCGGCTCGTGCTCGAGCGGCATCCGCAGATCGGGTTCCGCATGCTCGACTCTCTCGGCGTCGACCCGGTCGGCCACTGGGTGCTGCACCATCACGAGCGCTGGGACGGCCAGGGCTACCCGGACAAGCTGGCCGGTGAAGAGATTCCTCTCGGCGCTCGCATCCTGCTCGTGGCGGACGCCTACGACGCGATGACGACCGACCGGATCTACCGCCGGCGGCTGTCGCACGACGCGGCGATCCGTGAGCTCGAGCGGTGCGCGGGCACGCAGTTCGACCCCGACGTCGTCGCGGCCTTCCAGAAGGAGTTCGACGAGCCGCGGCTCAGGCTCGTCGGCGCGGAGAGCGCGTAGACCGCGCTCGTCAGGGGTTGCGCGGAGGGCTGTGGCGCCTCCGCGCAGCTCCCGGCACGAAGCGACTGCCACGCGCGCGCACCCGCACGTTACGCTCGAAGCGGAGGGAGGCCCGCGGCCGGCCCCAGCGGCTCAGAGCGGGATGTTCCCGTGCTTTCGCGGCGGCCGGCGCTCGCGCTTCGTGGCCGCGGTCTCGAGCGCGTCGCAGAGCACCGCCCGCGTGCGCCGCGGCTCGATCACGTCGTCCACGTACCCCCGTTCGGCCGCCGTGTACGGGTTCGCGAACTGCGCCCGGTATTCCTCGATCAGCTCGGCACGACGGGAGTCGGGGTCCTCGGCGCCCTCGAGCTCCTTCCGGAAGACGATATTCACCGCGCCCTCGGGGCCCATCACCGCGACCTCCGCCGTCGGCCACGCGAAGTTGAAGTCGGCTCGGATGTGCTTCGAGCTCATGACGTCGTACGCGCCGCCGTAGGCCTTCCGCGTGATCACGGCGAGCTTCGGCACGGTCGCCTCGCAGTAGGCGTAGAGAAGCTTGGCGCCGTGGCGGATGATCCCGCCCCACTCCTGCTCGGTTCCCGGCAGGAAGCCGGGGACGTCGACGAACGTGACGAGGGGGAGGTTGAACGCGTCGCAGGTGCGAACGAAGCGGGCCGCCTTCACGGACGAGTCGATGTCGAGCGTCCCTGCGAGCGCCCGGGGATTGTTCCCGACGACCCCGACCGGTCTCCCGCCGAGGCGCGCGAAGCCGCACACGATGTTCTCGGCCCAGCTCTCGTGCACCTCCATGAACTCGCCCTCGTCGACGACACGGCGGACGACTTCTCGCATGTCGTACGGCTTGTTCGGATTCGCCGGGACGAGCGTGTCGAGCTCGCGGTCTTCACGCTCGACGGGATCCGACGGGGCGAAGTACGGCGGTTGGTCGAGGTTGTTCTGCGGCAGGAAGGAGAGCAGGTACCGAGCGTCCTCGAGGCAGCTCTCCTCGCTGTCTGCGGCGAAGTGGGCCACGCCCGACTTCGAGGCATGCGTCGCGGCCCCGCCGAGCTCCTCGAACGTGACCTCCTCGCCGGTCACGGTCTTTACGACCTCGGGGCCCGTGATGAACATGTACGAGGTCTCCTTCACCATGAGGACGAAGTCGGTCATCGCGGGCGAGTAGACGGCACCGCCCGCCGACGGGCCCAGCACGAGCGAGATCTGCGGGATCACGCCCGAGGCCTGGACGTTCCGCCAGAAGATCTCGGCGTAGCCCCCGAGCGAGACGACGCCCTCCTGGATGCGCGCGCCGCCCGAGTCGTTGATCCCGATCACCGGACAGCCGTACTTGAGGGCCAGGTCCATCACCTTGCAGATCTTCTCGGCGAAGGCCTCGGAGAGCGTGCCGCCGAAGACGGTGAAGTCCTGCGAGAAGACGAACACCCGCCGCCCGAAGATCGTCCCGTACCCGGTCACGACCGCGTCGCCCCAGGGCCGCCGCTCCATCATCCCGAAGTGCGGGTTGCGGTGCCGGACGAAGCGGTCGAGCTCCACGAAGCTGCCCGGGTCGAGCAGCCGTTCGAGGCGCTCGCGCGCGAGCAGCTTCCCGCGCTCCCGCTGCCGTGCGACAGCACGCGCTTCGCCGGCGTGGAGCGCTTCCTCGCGGAGGCGCTGGAGCTCGGCGAGCTTCGCCTCGATCCCCTCGTCCGCCGCCGCCATCGGCGAGAGCTTACTGCGGTGGGTGGCACGTCCCTTTCCGCCGTGCTTCGATAGGCGGATGGCCTGCTCCGCGTGCGGCTTCGAGAACCCGCCGGGCTTCCGCTTCTGCGGGTCCTGCGGAGCCGCCCTCGGGTCGGGACCGACCGGCGAGGAGCGCAAGGTCGTCAGCGTTCTCTTCGCCGACCTCGTCGGCTTCACGGATCGGTCGGAGCACCTCGATCCGGAAGAGGTCCGCGCGCAACTGCGCCCGTACTACGCGCTTCTCCGCGGCGAGCTCGAGCGCTTCGGCGGGACCGTGGAGAAGTTCATCGGCGACGCGGTCATGGCGCTCTTCGGAGCGCCGGTCTCGCACGAGGACGACGCGGAGCGGGCCGTCCGAGCGGCTCTCGCCATCAGAGACGCCGTGGCGGAGGCGAACGAGCGCGACGAGCTCGGGCTCGACGTCCGCATCGCGGTGAACACCGGCGAGGCGTTGATCGCCCTCGGCGCTCGGCCGACCGAAGGCGAGGGCATGGCCGCCGGCGACGTCGTCAACACGGCCTTCCGCCTGCAGGAGGCCGCACCGGCCGGGGGCATCCTCGTCGACGAGACCACGCGCCGCGCGACCGAGCACGCGATCGACTTCCGCGAAGTCGAGCCCGTCACCGTGAAAGGAAAGCAGCGGTCGCTGCGCGTCTGGGAGGCCGTCGAAGCGCGCGCCCGCGTCGGCGGCGACGCCCTGCGCCGCGGCGCGGCCAGGCTGGTCGGTCGGCAAGCCGAATTCGAGCTGCTCCGGGCGGCGCTCGCGGGCGTGCGCGAGGAGCGGCAGCCACGGGTCGTGACGCTGGTCGGCGTGCCGGGGATCGGCAAGAGCCGCCTCGTCGCCGAGCTCTTCGCACTCGTCCAGGGCGATCCCGCCCTCGTCCGCTGGCGGCGTGGGCGCTCGCTCCCGTACGGCGAGGCCGTCAGTTACTGGGCACTCGCGGAGATGACGAAGGCCGAGGCCGGCATCCTCGAGTCGGACGCCGCCGACGCGGCAGGCGAGAAGCTCGCCCGGACGGTCGCCCAGCTGGTCGTCGACGAGTCCGAGGCGCGTTGGGTCGTCAGCCGCCTGAAGCCGCTCGTGGGCCTGAGCGACGAAGCGGCGCCGGCGAGCGAGGGGCGGGCCGAGGCGTTCGCGGCATGGCGGCGGTTCCTCCACGCCCTGGCAGCTCAGCGGCCGTCGGTTCTCGTCTTCGAAGACCTCCACTGGGCCGACGACGGGCTGCTCGACTTCGTCGACGAGCTGGTCGAGTGGCTCAGCGACGTCCCGCTGCTCGTCCTCGCGACGGCGCGCCCCGAGCTTCTCGACCGCCGGCCGGCGTGGGGCGCCGGAAAGGCCGGCGCGTCCACGCTGCGCCTCTCCGCGCTCGACGACGGCGCGATGCGCGAGCTCGTCGGCGAGCTGCTTCCCGATTCGGAGCTCGGCAGCGAGGTCGCGGCACGGGCCGGGGGCAATCCCCTCTACGCCGAGGAGTACGTCCGGATGCTGCGGGAGCGGGCGCCGGTGACCGGCGGGGCGCTCCCCGAATCCGTCCAGGGGATCATCGCCGCGCGCATCGACGGGCTTCCGTCCGAGGAGAAGGCGGTCCTGCAGGACGCGTCCGTCATCGGCCAGGGCTTCTGGGTCGGCGCCGTTGCGCAGCTTTCCGGCGCGTCACGCTGGTCGCTCGAGGAGATCCTGCATCGCCTCGAGCGCAAGGAGTTCGTCCGCCGGGAGCGCCGATCGGCCGTCGCCGGCGAGCCTCAGTACGGGTTCCACCACGTGCTCGTTCGCGACGTCGCCTACGCGCAGATACCGCGGACGGCGCGGGCTGAGCGACACGCGCTCGCCGCGCAGTGGATCGAGACGCTCGGCGCCGACCGCCCCGAGGACCACGCCGACCTCCTCGCACACCACTACGTCTCCGCGCTCGAGTACGGCGAGACGACCGGGATCGACACACAGCCCTTGCGGGCGCGCGCGCGGCGCGCGCTCGAGGAGGCAGGAGATCGGGCCTACGGCCTGCGGGCTCTCGAGGCGGCGGCGCGGCTCTACGGCGCCGCGCTCGAGCTCTCGCCGCCCGACGATCCGCGGCGGCCCGGACTCCTCTTCGCGTTGGCACGGGCTCGGTTCTGGTGTGACGAGACCGGCGAGGACCTCCTCGAGGAGGCGCGCGCCGAGCTCACGGCGGCCGGCGAGCTCGCAGCCGCCGCCGAGGCGCAGGCCCTCCTCGCCTGGTTCGGGTGGCGCAGCGGCCGGCGCGAGGAGGCATACGCCCGGATCGCCGAGGCACGGCGCCTGATCGAGCACGCGCCGGCCTCGCGCGCCAAGGCGGACGTGCTCGCGCTTCTCGCCCGCTATTCGATGGTGGCCGACTCGAACGACGACGCGATCGAGACCGGCCGCGCAGCGCTGGCGATGGCGCGCGCGCTCGGCCTCGACGACGTCCGCGCGAGCGTCCTCGCGACGGTCGGAGTCGCGCGTGTGGCGACGGGGGATCTCGCCGGCCTCGACGACATGGAGGAGAGCATCGCGCTCGCGGAGGAGCTCGGGTCGCCGGCGCTGGTCCGTGGATATCTGAACCTCGGCAGCACGTACTCCAACCTCGGCAACCTTCGTCGTGCGGTCGAGCCGCAGGCGAAGGGCGTGCAGGCGGCGCGCAGGTTCGGCGACTCGGCGGCCGTCCTCTGGTCGCGCCACGAGCAGGCGTTCCTCGACTACAGCTGCGGCCGCTGGGACCAAGCTCTCGCCCTCGTGGAGGAGCTCCTGGCCGAGCCGGAAGTCGGCCCGGCCTCCTACTGGCGAAGCGCCGCCCGCCAGATCCGGGGCGCGATCCGGCTCGGCCGCGGCGACGAGGAGGGCGCGCTCGACGACGCGGCGTGCGCGGTCGAGCTCGCTCGCGGACTTCGCGACCCGCAGATGCTGTACCCGGCCCTGGCCTTCGCCGCGTTCGCGAACGGGGCGGCGGCGCGGACGGCCGACGCGGACCGGCTCGCGGGCGAGCTGCTCGACGGCTGGACGACGAGCAGCTCGGCAGTCTGGCTCCCGGACCTCGCCCGAGCCGTCCGCGCGCTCGGACGCTCGGACGAGCTGCTCGCCTCGGTCGGACGGGTTCGGATGCCGACGCGCTGGGTCGACGCCGCCACGGCCTACGCGAGCGAGGACTTCCAGCGGGCGGCCGCGCTCTACGACGAGATCGGCACCGCGCCCGACGAGGCCGAGGCGCGCACCCGCGCCGCGGAATCGCTGCTCGCGGGCGGTCGTGTCCGCGACGGCGAGCGAGAGCTGGCGAGCGCGCTCGACTTCTACCGCCGCGTCGGTGCGGCGGCGTACGCCGCCGCCGCGGAGGCGCTCCGCGCCGCGGCGCTCTGACGCCTACGACTCGTCGATGTCGAGGAACTTCTTCGTCGCGCGAAGCTCGTCCGCCATCGCGCGGCCGTTTCCGTTCTCGATGAGCGCGGCGCATTTGGATCCGCTCTCGTCCTCGAAGTAGCCGTGCACGCGGCCGCCGTGGTTCCGCGCAGCGCGCTCGGCCTTCTCCTTGCCGGGATGCGGGTTCGCGTTGTAGAGGATGAAATGCCAGGGCACGGCGCGATGATCTCGCGTTTCCCGCAGCTGCGCAACCGCGAGGCCGGAGCTACGGCGCCGTGTGCGCGTCGTACGTCCCGAACACGTCCCGGAGGGCGCCGCAGATCTCGCCGACCGTGCAGCGGGCGCCGAGCGCCTCGCGCATCGGAAAGAGCAGGTTTCCGTCGCCGCACGCCGTCTCGCGAACGGCGTCGAGCGCCCGCTCGGCGGCATCTCCGTCTCGCTCGGCCCGGACGCGGCGGGTCCGTTCGACCTGCCGGCGCTCCGACTCCGCGTCGATGCGCTGCAGCTCGATCTCCTCCGCCACGTCTTCGTCCTCGTCGAACCGGTTGACGCCGACGACGACGCGCTCGCCGGACTCGAGCGCGCGCTCGAACTCGTACGCCGCGTTCTCGATCTCGCCCTGGACCCAGCCCTGCTCGATCGCCGCCACGGCGCCGCCGAGCTCGTCGATCCGCTCGATCAGCTCCCAGGCGTGCGTTTCCAGCTCGCGGGTCAGCGCCTCCACGAAGTACGCGCCGCCGAGCGGATCGGCGGTGTCGGTGCCGCCCGCCTCGTGCGCGAGGATCTGCTGTGTTCGCAGCGCGATGCGTGCGGAGCGCTCGGTCGGCAGAGCGAGCGCCTCGTCGAATGCGTTCGTGTGGATCGACTGCGCGCCGCCGCAGACGGCCGAGAGGGCCTGGACCGCCACGCGGACGACGTTGTTCTCCGGCTGCTGCGCGGTCAGGGTCGAGCCGCCGGTCTGCGCGTGGAAGCGGAGCGCCAGCGCCTTCGGATTCGACGCGCCGAAGCGCTCGCGCATGATGCGGGCCCAGAGCCGCCTCGCCGCCCGGAACTTCGCCACCTCCTGGAAGAAGTGGTTGTGCGCGTTGAAGAAGAACGAGAGCCGCTCGCCGAACTCGTCCGGCGAGAGGCCTGCGTCCACTGCGGCGCTGCAATAGGCGATCCCGTTCGCGAGCGTGAAGGCAAGCTCCTGCACGGCGCTCGAACCGGCCTCGCGGATGTGGTAGCCCGAGATCGAGATCGTGTTCCAGCGCGGGATGCGCTCGCGGCAGTAGGCGAAGAGATCCGTCGTCAGGCGCATCGAGGGGCCGGGCGGGAAGATGTAGTTCCCGCGCGCGACGTACTCCTTGAGGATGTCGTTCTGAACCGTTCCCCGCAGCTGGCCCGACGGGACACCCTGGCCCTCGGCCACGAGCTCGTAGAGGAGGAGGAGCAGGGCGGCCGGCGCGTTGATCGTCATCGACGTGGACACTTCGCCGAGCGGGATCCCGTCGAGCACGATCTCCATGTCCGCGAGCGAGTCGATCGCGACGCCGGACCGCCCCACCTCACCCGCCGCGCGCGTGTCGTCCGAGTCGTAGCCGAGCTGGGTCGGCAGGTCGAACGCGATCGAGAGCCCGGTCTGGCCCCGGTCGAGGAGATAGCGGAAGCGTCGGTTCGTCTCCTCCGGCGAGGCGAACCCGGCGTACTGGCGAATCGTCCAGGGGCGGCCGCGGTACATGTCCGGATACGGCCCGCGCGTGAACGGATACTCGCCGGGGCGCTCGAGCTCGAGGCCCCGGACGTCCTCGCCGGTGTAGACGGGTTTGACCTCGATGCCGGAGTCGGTCTCCCGCCGGTCGGTCGTCGCCATGCGGAAATCGTACGCTTCGCCCGTGCGCGTCACGGTTCGCCTCTTCGCCGGCCTGCGCGAGCGCGCAGGCGCGGGCGAGCGGGAGCTCGAGCTTCCCGAGGCGTCGCGCGTCGCGGACGTCTGGCCCGCGCTCGGCCTCGGCGAGGAGCCCGCCGGACTCCTCTACGCCGCCAACCATGCGTACGTCACGAAGGACGCAGAGCTCGGCGAGGGCGACGAGATTGCCCTCATCCCGCCGGTCTCCGGCGGCAGCTTCCGGCTCGTCGAGGGGCCGATCGACATCGGCGCCGTCGTCGCCGAGGTCGAGGACGAGCGCGCAGGGGCGGTCGCGACGTTCATCGGCACGGTTCGGCGCCACTCGCGCGGCCGGACCGTGCTCCATCTCGAGTACGAGGCCTACGGAGGGATGGCCGAGAAGGTGATGGCCGAGATCGCAGAGCAGGTGCGCGCCCGGCACGAGCTTTGCGCCGTCGCGATGACCCACAGGACGGGCCGCGTCGAGATCGGCGAGGCGAGCGTCGCCGTCGCCGTCTCCGCGCGGCACCGCCGCGACGCGCTCGCTGCGTGCACGGAGGCGATCGACGAGTTGAAGGCGACCGTCCCGCTCTGGAAGAAGGAGGTCTACGAGGGCGGCGAGGAGTGGATCGGGCGCGGCTCGTGACGGTGCTGTAGAACCTGCGCGTGGGCTGGTGCGACAACCTGATCGGCACGGCGCAGGTCAAACGGGACGAGTTCGCGCTCGTCGTCGTCGACGAGCCCCTCGCCGAACAGGGATCCGAGCTCACTGAGGCACTCGCGGACGCGGGCGCCAGGCCGGAGTTGCGCCTGTGGGTCGGCAAGCGGCCGCTGCCGGCGCCGCCCGGCGACATGCTCGAGCTCGCGGCTCACGCGGACATCGGGTTCAACCTGCAGCAGGAGCCGCAGGGCGAGGAGGCGTTGGCGCGCTCGCAGCTCATGCAGACGGTGACGGGCCGCGGCGGCCGGATGCTCTTCCTCGGCTTCGTCGACCGCGACCTTCTGCGCGGCGACCTCTCGCAGCCCGCGCCCGACCTCTCTGCCCCGGCGCGCCGCCTTCTGGACGCGGTCGCGGACGCGGGCGAGCTGCGCGTCCGCTCGCCCGTTGGCACCGACCTCCGCTTCGACGTCGGCGGCCGCCCCTGGCTCACGGACGCCCTGCCGCTCGGGCCGGGTGACTACGGGAACTATCCCGGCGGCGAGATCTTCGTCTCGCCGCTCGAAGACGGGGCAGACGGCGTCCTCGTGGCCGACCTGACCGTCCCCTACACGGTCGAGGGGATGGTCGACGCGCCGGTCAGCATCCGGTTCGAGCGCGGCCGCGTTGCCGCGATCGAGGGCGGCCGCGCGGCGGAGATGCTCGAGGAGCTCGTCGCGCGCTCGGGCGAGGGCGCGGACGTGATCGCGGAGCTCGGGATCGGGCTCAACCCGACCGTCGCGCCACGCGGGCACGTCATGCTCGACGAGAAGGCGGCCGGGACCGCGCACGTGGCGATCGGCAACAACACGGGCTACGGAGGCGTGAACCGGGCCTCGATCCACGTGGACTGCATCTTCTCGCGGCCCGAGATCGAAGTGGACGGCAAGCGGCTGACGTTGTAGGCAGAAGACCCCTGGCTACAGTGGGGTCGTGAGTCAGCTACTCGACGAACGGCAGCAGGAACGGCCGAGCGAGCCCGCCCGCGAGTACGAGCCGATCCAACCCGAGAGGCGGTGGCGCGACCTCGGTCGACGCGCGCTGGCGCCGTTGGCGGCGCTCGCCGCCCTCCTCGCGAAGTTCAAAGCTCTCGCGCTCGCGCTCTTCAAGCTGAAGATCTTCGCGACCTCGGGATCGATGCTCGTCTCGGTCGCCGCCTACGCCTGGCTCTGGGGCTGGAAATTCGCGGTCGGCTTCGTCGCCCTCCTCTTCGTGCACGAGCTCGGCCACGTGCTCGAGCTGCGCAGGCAGGGCGTTCCGGCCTCCGCCCCGCTCTTCATCCCGTTCCTGGGCGCGGTCGTCGGGATGAAGCAGATGCCGGCCAACGCCTGGCGCGAGGCGCGCGTCGCGCTCGCGGGACCGATCCTCGGCAGCATCGCAGCGATTCCCTTCTGGATCGCCGGAGCCGCGCTGGATTCGAGCCTGCTCACGGCGCTCGCCTTCACCGGCTTCTTCCTGAACCTCTTCAACCTCGTCCCGGTCGTACCGCTCGACGGAGGTCGCGCCGTCGCCGCGCTCAGTCCCCTGCTCTGGGCGGTCGGTCTCGCGATGCTCGTCGCGCTCGTTCTCGTCTGGCACAACCCGATCGGGCTCGTGATTCTCCTACTCGGCGGCTTCGAGCTCTGGCGGCGCTGGCGCGAGCGGAAGGACCCCGACAAGGCGGCGTACTACCGCGTGCTGCCCTGGCAGCGGGCGGCGGTGGCCGTCACGTACGTCGGTCTCGCGGCGGCGCTCCTCGTCGCGATGACCGAGACGCACGTCCCGCGGACCTTCTGAGGCCTGCGGTGGAGGACAGGAGACTCCTCGAGCACGAGGACCATGCCGAGCGGCGCCACGTCGCGACGATCGCGGACGAGTTCTACGAGGGCTTCGTCACGGTCGAGCAGATCAAGCAGCCCGCCGTCTCGATCTTCGGCTCCGCGCGGATCGACGACGAGCATCCCGCGTACGCGGCGGCTCGCACCGTCGGCCACGGCTTCGCCGAGCGCGGCTTCGCCGTCGTGACAGGCGGCGGCCCCGGCGCGATGGAGGCGGCGAACCGGGGGGCGAAGGAGGGCGGCGGTCTCTCGGTCGGCTTCAACATCGAGCTTCCGCACGAGCAGTACGCGAACCCGTACCTCGACATCGAGCTCACGTTCCGCCACTTCTACGCACGGAAGACGATGTTCGTGAAGGCGGCGGAGGGCTTCGTCATCTTCCCGGGCGGCTTCGGGACGATGGACGAGCTCTTCGAGTCGCTCACGCTGATCCAGACCGGGAAGGTGCTGAACTTCCCCGTCGTCCTCTTCGACTCCGACTACTGGGCCGGGCTGCTCGACTGGATCCGAAGCCGGCTCCTCACCGAGGGGATGATCTCGCGCGACGACGTCGAGCTCCTCGTCGTGACGGACGATGCCGCCGAGGCCGTCGAGACCGTGGTCGGCGCCTACGAGGAGCGACACGCGCGGGCGCTCACGGAGGCGGGAAGCCCGGCTGCCGCCGAGAAGGCGGACGCGCAGTAGCCGCCGGCCGAACCCTCGGTTAGCGGCGGCCGACGAGGCGCCAGGCGGTCGGGAGCAGCGCGCCGGCGAGGTAGAGCTTGAGCAGGTCGCCCACGACGAACGGATAGAGGCCGAGCTCGAGCGTCTTCTCGAGCGACGTGTCGAGCACCGCGGCCAGCCAGGGCAGCCCGACCAGGTAGATCACGACGTCGCCGCTCAGCATGGCCGCGACCGAGGAGGAGAACCGGCGGTCCCAGCGCTGCTCGGCGAGCAGGCCCGTGAGCGCCGCGGCGACGACGAAGCCGACGAGGTAGCCGCCGGTTGCCCCTTTCAGCACGTCGATCCCGTGCGCGCCGCCCGCGTAGACGTGCGCGCCCACGAGGCCCGCGAGCAGATACAGGCCGAGGCTCGCCGCCCCTCGCAACCACCCGAGCGTCGCGCCGACGAGCACGACGGCGAACGTCTGGCCCGTGATCGGGACCGGCGTGAAGGGCAGCGCGATCTGGATTTGCGCCGCAAGTGCCACGAACCCGGCGCCGGCGAGGACGCAAACGACGTCGAAGGCGAGACCCTCGCGCGGGAAGAGGGCGAGCCTGAGCGTGGCTGCGTTCGGCTGCACGGGCGCGATCCTACTCGGCTCGCGGGCTCTACCATGAGCTCGTGACGCAGCCGAACCGCCTGCGCGAGCTGCCCTCGGTCGACGCGCTCCTCGCCGACCAGCGGGTCGTAGCCGCGGAGGCCGAGCACGGACACGGTCTCGTCCTCGACGCGGCCCGCGCCGCCCTCGCCCGTCTCCGCGAGGAGATCCAGGCGGGCTTCGAGGGCGGCGATCCGGTCGAGCGTACGCTCGCGGAGCTCGACGCCAGGCTCGTCCCGCGCCTTCGCCGTGTGCTCAACGCGACGGGCGTCGTCGTGCACACGAACCTCGGACGCGCGCCGCTCGCGCCCGAGGCACTCGCGCGCGTGAACGAGGTCGGCGCGTCCTACTCGAACCTCGAATACGACCTCGACGCAGGCGAGCGAGGATCGCGCCAGGACCACGTCACCGCCGTCCTGCGCGAGCTCACGGGCGCCGAGGCGGCCCTGGTCGTCAACAACAACGCCGGAGCGGTCTTCCTCGCGCTCGCCGCGCTCGCCGAGAGACGGGAGGTCGTCGTCTCACGAGGGGAGCTGGTCGAGATCGGGGACGGCTTTCGCATCCCGGACGTGCTCGCGCGCTCCGGCGCGACTCTCGTCGAGGTGGGTACGACCAACCGGACGCGCACGTCCGACTACGAGCGGGCGATCGGCGACTCGACGGCGGTGCTCCTCCGGGTACATCCGTCCAACTTCCGCATCGTCGGGTTCACCGAGCGCCCTCGCCTGGGGGAGCTCGCGCAGCTCGCCGAGCGCCGCCGGGTCGTGCTCGTCGACGATCTCGGCTCCGGGGTGCTCTCGCCGCTCGGCGACGAGCCGACCGTCGCCGAGAGCCTCGCGGCCGGCGCGCACCTCGTCTGCTTTTCCGGCGACAAGCTCCTCGGCGGGCCGCAGGCGGGCGTCGTCGTCGGTCGCGGAGAGCTCGTCGAGCGGCTACGGCGCCACCCCCTCCAGCGGGCGCTGCGCGCCGACAAGCTGACTCTCGCCGCCCTCGACGGCACCCTCGCGCTGTACCGGAGCGAGGCGGCGCGCGTTCCGGTCGTGCGGATGCTGCGGGAGCCCGTGGAGCGCGTCCGCGCGCGGGCGGAACGGCTCGCCGAGCTGACGGGCGGCCGGGTCGAAGAGACGGTCGCACGCGCGGGAGGCGGCGCCCTGCCGCTGGCGGAGTTCCCGAGCTTCGCCTGCGCGCTCGAGGTCGCGCTCGCCGCGCCGCTGCGCGGCGCCGACCCGCCCGTCGTCGGGATCGTCCGCGACGAGACGCTTCTCCTCGACTGCAGGACGCTGAGCGACGCGGAGGTAGACGAGGCCGCCGCCGCCGTGCGCGCATGCCGCTGACGGTCGGGACGGCGGGCCACATCGACCACGGCAAGACGTGGCTCGTGCGCGCCCTGACCGGCAAGGACACCGACCGCCTGCCCGAGGAGCAGGAGCGCGGGATCTCGATCGACCTCGGCTACGCGCCGCTCGAGCTGCCCGACGGACGCCGTCTGTCCCTCGTCGACGTCCCGGGCCACGAGCGCTTCGTCCGCAACATGGTCGCCGGGGCCACCGGCATCGATCTCTTCCTGCTCGTCGTCGACGCGAACGAGGGTGCGCGGCCGCAGACCCTCGAGCACCTCGCGATCCTGCGTCTGCTCGGGATCGAGCACGGCGTCGTCGCCCTCGCGAAGGCCGACTCCGTGGACGAGGAGACGCTCGAGCTCGCTCGGGAAGAGGCGCATGAGCTTGCCCCGAACGCGCCCGTCGTCGCCACGAGCGCCCGGACGGGCGCCGGTCTCGACGAGCTCCGGTCGGCGCTCGCCGAGGTCGCGGATCGAGTCGAGACGCGCGTCTCGGCCGCACCGCCTCGGCTCTTCGTCGACCGGGTCTTCACGCTCCGAGGAATCGGGACCGTTGCAACGGGAACGCTCTGGTCGGGCTCGATCGGCGAGGGGGACACGATGGAGGCCGCGCCGGGCGGCTTCGAGGTTCGCGTCCGAAGCGTGCAGGTCCACGACCGTCCGGTCGAGCGCGCCGAGGCGGGTCAGCGCGTGGCGGTCGCCCTTCCCGGACTCGACCGCAACCGTCTCCGCCGAGGTGACGCTCTCGTCGAGCCGAACGCCTACCCCGTCAGCTACCGGCTCGACGTCGCCCTCGACGAGCTCGCGGAGATCGAGGACGGCCGGCGGCTGCAAGTCCACCACGGCACGGCCGAGCACTTCGCGCGCGTCGTGCGGCCGGATGCGCGCTACGCGCAGCTTCGGCTCGCCTCCCCGGCCGTCGCCGCGCGGGGCGATCGGGTCGTCCTGCGCGACCGGACGACACTCGGGGGCGGCGTCGTCCTCGACCCCGCTCCGCCGCGCCATTCCGATCCACGCCGGTTCGAGCTCGTCGAGCAGCGCGACGTCGCCGCGCTCGTCCACGCGCCCGTGCGCGCCGCCGAGCTACGGCACCTCGTCGACGGAGAGCTCTCGGGCCTCGAGCGGTCGGGCGAGTGGGTCTTCTCGAAGGATTGGCTGGAGAGCGAGCGCGCCGGGCTGCACGAGCGCGTCGCCGCGGCCGACCCGCTCGACCCGGGCATTCCTCCGCCGCCCGAGCCGTGGGCGCGGGAGATCCTTCCGCTCCTCGGCCTCGAGCGGCGAGGCGGCCGCGTCTACCTCCCGGGAGCAACGGCGACTCTCGGCGCGCGGGCCGCGGATGCCGAGCGTCTGGAGGCCGCCCTCGCGAAGTCGGGCTTCGAACCCGTGAAGACGGACGACTCCGACCTCGCCCGGTATCTCGAGCGAGAGAATCGGGTCGTTCGGCTCGGCGACGGATTCGTCGTGAGCCGGAGGGCGTTCGGCGAGGCCCGGGCGCTTCTCGTCGAGGAGGTGGAGCGCTCCGGGTCGATCACACTCGCGCGCTTCAGAGACCTTCTGGGTACCGGCCGCCGTCCGGCCCAGCTCCTGCTCGAGCGCTTCGACGCGGACGGCGTGACGCGTCGCGTCGGCGACGAGCGCGTGCTTCGCCGCCGCGCGCGAGGCTAGTCGCGCCGACGTGGCCGGCTCTTCGCGGGTTGTCTCCTTCGCCAAACACCGGTTATCGTCCGTGCTCCGAGCAAGGCGGGGCGATTCGACAGGGAGGGGACTATGAACGTTCGATTGCTTGCACGGTTGGGATCTTTCTTCGTGCTCGCTGCACTGGCCACCGCAACCTGGGTAACCGCGGCCGGGGCGACGTCGTACGTCGTCGTTCTGAAAACCGGCCACCGCGCAGCCGGCCTGACAGCGATCCAGGACGCAGGCGGGCGCGTCGTTCGCATGAGCAAGGTCGGCGTCGCGACCGCAACGTCGGACCAGGCGGGGTTCGCGCGCAAGCTCCGCACGTCGGGAGCCGTCGCCGGGGTTGCGCATAACGCGAGCTTCCAGCAGCCGTCGGCCGCGGCGACGACGCCGCCGGACGGAACGCTGAGCTACGCCGACGAGCCGGCCGCCTGCGCCGCTCTCTACGGCGTTCCGGCCTCGATCGGGCCGGAGCCCCTGAGTCCGTGCCAGTGGGACATGCGCCGGATCCGTGCGACTCCGGCAGGCTCGTTCGGCATCGAGCGCGGAGCCGGAGCAACCGTCGGCGATCTCGATACCGGAATCGATCTCTCGCATCCGGATCTCACTCCGAATCTGGACGTGGCCGATTCGTGCTCCTTCATCTACGCCTCGACACCGACCTCGGATCCATCCGAGCAGGTGACGCCGGGCGACTGCTCGGACAAGTCGGCCGTGCAGGACCTCGCCGGGCACGGAACTCACACGGCGGGCATCATGGCCGCCGCGATCAACGACCTGGGGACCGCGGGTGTGGCTCCCGAAGCGACGATCGTCGCGCTGAAGGCAGGGACGATCGAGGGCTTCTTCTTCACGCAGTCGGTCGTCGACGGGCTCGTGTATGCGGGCGACAAGGGTCTCGACGTCGTGAACATGAGCTTCTTCGCCGATCCGTGGCTCTTCAACTGCCGTAATGACGCGGAGCAGAGGGCGATCGTCAAGGCGATCTCCCGTGCCGCGCGCTACGCGCAACAGCGGGGCGCCGTCCTCGTCGCCGCCGCCGGGAACGAGGGCATCGACCTGAACCACCCGGTCGTCGACGAGATCAGCCCGGACTATCCACCCGACGCGGCGGTGGAGCGGCCGGTCAACAACAGCTGCGTCGTCTTGCCGACGGAGCTTCCGGGCGTCGTTCAGGTCACCGCGACGGGAGCTGCGAATCTCCTCGCCTGGTACTCGTCGTACGGCAACATCACGGATGTCACCGCACCGGGCGGTTCGCGCTTCCAGACTCCGTCGTTCGACCCGTCGCGCGGGCGTATCCTCGCCCCGTACTCCTCGACGGCGTCGGATCTCGAGCTCGAGGCGCTTCTCGGTCGCCTCATCTTCGATCCCGTGACCGACGCCTACTGGGCGTGGCTGAACGGGACGTCGATGGCCGCACCGCACGCCGCCGGCGTCGCGGCCCTGCTCCGGGCGAACCACCCGAACATGTCCCCCGGAGCCGTCGTCGCGGCGTTGCGAGCGACGGCGAGGGAGTTGGACTGCCCGACCCGCCTCGATCCGGGCGTGGAGTTCTTCGGCGCTCCAGTCCAGGTGTGCTCGGGAGGAAGCGGAAGCAACAACTTCTTCGGCGCGGGTCTCGTCGACGCGAAGGCCGCTGCGCTGAGGTAACGACCCGGCTCAACTCCGGCCCAGTACACCCCAGTACACGGAAGGGAGCTCGAAAGAGCTCCCTTCCGCTGTCTCAGCTCCTGCTGCCACGAGCGTGGGTGGGGCTTGCTCGCCGCGATCCTTTGCAGAAGAATCGTCGAGCATGGAGGAATTTGGGGCCGGCCTCGCTCCGCTCGAGCGTGTGCTCGCCGAAGAACGCGACCGCCGCACCGCGGCCGAGGACATCGCAAGCCGCGTAGGCGTCTCCATCGATCTCGGGCTGCTTCAACCACTCGAGCGGCTTCCGCGTGATGGGGAGCTCGCACGGGCGTTCGGCGTGGCGCCCATTACCGTCCGGCGAGCTCTCAAGCAGCTTTCAGAAGAAGGTATCGTCGTCCGGCGCCGCGGCCGGGGAGGGGGAACCTTCGTCGCGGAGCATCCACCCCGGCAACGGCTTCGGAGTTACGAGCTCGAACGGGCGCGTCTCAGCAGCGAGATTCTGGAGCTGTTCGACTACCGCTTGGTACTCGAGCTCGGCCTGACCCGCCGGATCACTCACCAGGCGACGTCCACGGATCTCGCACTCCTCGACGAGATCGTTCAGGAGATGGATCGAGCAGAGGGCTGGGCTTCGTTCCGGCTTCTCGACCAGCATTTCCACCTTGCCGCGGCGCGGCTCGCCGGGCCCCCCTCGGCCGTCGCCGAGCTCACCCGGGTGCTCGGCCGAATCGGGAAGCTCTACTTTCCGTATCCGCTGGATTACCTCCACCAGACCAACCGCGACCATCGCGCGCTCGTCGAAGCTCTCCGCGCACGAGACTTGATCGCCGCGCTCGACGTCGTCGAGCGACACGTGGGCGCTGCGAAGGACGCCTTTTCCTGGATGCACAACGGCGCTACGCCCGTGCTTGACAAAAACGATCCCAATGCGCACAATCGCCGCCGTGAAAGCCCTGCTCGCGCAGCTGGCATGTCGCATCGGTGACCTGTCGGGGAACACGGCGAGAGCCGTCGAAGCCATCCGGTCGCACCCGGACGCCGACATCGCCGTCTTTCCAGAGCTCTTCCTGAGCGGCTACACGTACCGCGACCTCGACCAGCTGGCGCTGGATCCCGAGGGCCCGGAGCTGACCGAGATTGCCCAGGCGGCAGCCGACTCCGAGACCGCAGTCGTGGTCGGCTTCCCGGAGCGCCACTCGAAGGGTGTCTCGATCGCGGCGGCCTGCATCGACAGCGACGGGTCGCTCGCCGCGGTGTATCGAAAGACGAACCTCTTCGAGTCCGAGGCAAAGGCAGGGTTCGTCGAAGGTGAGGAGTTTTTCGTCATCGATCTCGCCGGCCGTCGGGTCGCCCCGCTGATCTGCTTCGACATCGAGTTTCCGGAACCGGCCCGCCAGGTCGCAGCCGGCGGAGCCGATCTCCTCGTGACGGCCTCCGCGAACATGGACCCCTTCTACATCGACCACGCCGTGGGCACCGTGGCACGCGCCCATGAGAACCGCCTTCCGCACCTCTACTCGAATCTCGTCGGCCGGGGCGACGGTTTGACGTTCGTGGGCGCAAGCCGCTCGATCGCCCCCACCGGAGAAGTCCTGGTCGAGGCGAGTCAAGACCGCGAAGAGCTCCTGCTCGTTCCGGTCGCCGAGCTCGGGGGCTTCGATGAGCGAACGGACTATCCGAAGTTCATCCGTCCTCCGCGGCCGGTCAAGGTCGTCGAGAAAGCGCCCTCTTTGTCCTGAGCCGGTGACGGGTATCGCTCTCGAGAGCGCCGTCGACGAGTTCATCGATGCTCGGACCGACGACCTCGTCGAGCTCGTCCGTTCCCTCGTCCGCTTCGACACGACCTCGGTCGACCTCTCGCCCGGCTCGACGCGCACGAAGAACGACGAGGCCGAGCTGCAGGGCTTCGTGGGCAACCGCTTGGCCGCGATCGGGGCCGAAGTCGACCAGTGGGAGCCGGATCCGGCGGAGTTCTCGGACCATCCGATGATGCCGCCGTGGCACCATTGGCGGAACCGCCCGTTAACGGTTGCACGGCTGCGCGGCGGGGGCGGCGGCCGGTCGCTCGTGATCAACGGCCATATCGACGTCGTCGCGGCAGGCGAAGGTTGGTCGTCGCCGCCGTTCGAGGCCGACGTTCGCGACGGGCGCATCTACGGCCGCGGAGCGTGCGACATGAAAGGCGGTGTGGGAGCCGCGCTCTTCGCGCTCGAGGCTCTCGCAGGGTGTGGCGTGACCCTCGCCGGAGACGTCATCTTCGAGACGGTGCCCGACGAGGAGACCTGCGCCATGGGGACGATCGCGGCCGTCGCCAGGGGGTACCGAGGCGATGCGGGCCTCGTGCCGGAGCCCACGCTCTTCAACCTCTGGATCGCGACACGCGGCCTCCTGCACGGAACGCTCAGCGTGCCGGGGCGCTCCGCTCACGCCGAGATGAATCAGCCGAGCTGGCGCGAAGGCGGCGGCGTCAACGCGATCGAGAAGGCCGTCGTCCTCCTCCGGGGACTCGACGGCCTCGAGGCCGAATGGGCAGCGCGAGCCGACAAGAAGCACGCGCTTCTGGGTACGCCGGGGGTGCACGCGACGGGCATCCGGGGCGGCACGTTCATCTCGAACATCCCGGAGCGATGCTGGGTCGACCTGAATACGACCTACCTGCCGGCGAACGCGGACGACCATGGCTACGGCTCGATCCCGCGTGAGGAGATCGAGCGGACGGTTGCGGACGCTGCCGCGGCCGACGACTGGCTTGCCGAGCATCCGCCCACCTGGACTTGGTTCACGGACTACCCCCCGTCTGAGATCGATCCAGCCTCGCCGATCGTGTCGCTCGTTCGCGCCGTCGGCCGAGAGCTAGGCGTCGACGTGGCCGCGGAGGGCATCGACACGACCTACGACGGCGCGCTGCTGACGCTCTTCGCAGACACGCCAAGCCCTGCCTTCGGGCCGGGCGATCTCTCTCGCGCGCACGCGCGTGACGAATGGGTGGGAATCGACGAGCTCGTCCTCGCAGCACGCCTCTATGCGCGGGCGATCGTCGCCTGGTGTGGGGTTACCTCGGAAGGAGGACGGAATGGCTGAACACGGAGTTGCGGGAGCCGTGCCCGAGGCGCGCGGCCTGTTCGTGCGGCGTTCATCCGGGCTCGTGCGCGAGTTTCGGCCGACCGACGTGTTCGTCTTCAACACGCTCGGGTACGCGACCGGCCTCGTGCTCGCCGTCGTGCCGACGTTCATGGCGGGCCTCTGGCCGGAGCAGAACGTCCTCCTCGTCGTGACGATCGGGACCGTGCTCACGGTCTTCAACGCGGCCATGTACGGCTACCTGGCGGGTGTCATGCCGCGGTCTGGAGGCGACTACGTCTACCTCTCGCGCGTCATCCACCCGGCGGCCGGCTTCACCGCCAACTGGGGTTTCACGTGGTCGCAGTTCCTCGGGCTGGGCCTCTACGCGGCGTTCGCCGTCAACTTCGGGATCGCCATCGCGTTCGCGACCCTCGGCAACGCGACCGGGAACCAGACCTTGATCGACTGGAGTGTCAGCGTCAGCGGGGACTGGCAGGTCTTCGGGATCGGGACCGGGATCCTCTTCGCGGTGCTGGTCGTCCTCTCGCTCAACACGCGCCTGATCCGCAACCTCTTCCTGATCGGGTTCATCCCGGCCCTCCTCGGGACGTTCGTCACGCTCGGCGTCCTCTTCACGACCTCGAAGCAGGAGTTCGTGCAGAAGTTCAACACCTTCATGGCCGAGCGCGCGGACGGCCAGACCTACCAGGGGCTCATCCATCAGGCGTCGGAGGCGGGCTTCTCGGTGGGTGACGCGACGTTCTTCGGGGCCCTGCTCGCGCTCCCGATCGGCTACTGGATCTACATCGGATTCACGTACTCGGCCTATATCGGCGGCGAGGTCAAGCAGGCGTCGAAGACACAGCCGCGGATGATCATGGCGACGCTCCTCTTTGCGTTCCTCGTCTACCTGCTCGCGTTCTGGCGCTACTACGACGTCGTCGGACAGGACTTCACGAACTCGGTCACGTACCTCGGCGACGACGCCGGGATCCCGGTCTCGCCGGTGCTCAACTTCTTCGTCGGGATCATGACCGGGTCGACCGTCTTGAACGTGATCATGGGGATCAGCTTCATCCTCTGGAACGTCCTGCTCCTCTTCGTCATCGCGATGATCTGCACGCGGAACCTGTTCGCGTGGTCGTTCGACGGCGTCGCGCCGCGGCAGCTCGCGACGGTGTCGGACCGCACGCATGCACCCTGGGTCTCGGCGATCGTGATCACGGCGGTCTCGATCGTCCTGCTCGCCCTGTACGTGTTCACGAGCTTCTTCACGATCGTTGTGAACTACATCGTCATCTTCTCGATCGCCTTCTGGATGGCGAGCTGGGCCGCCATCCTGCTGCCGTACCGACGGCCCGAGCTCTTCGCACAGGCCCCCCACGCGGTCCAGCGGAGGATCGGCGGAATTCCGGTGATGACGATCCTCGGAGTCGGCAACCTCGTCCTCTTCACGCTCATCCTGATCTCGGCGTTCAGGACGCCGGCGTTCAGCGGACCCACCGGCGGACGGGCGAACCTCTTCGTCGCGGCGATCTACGTCTCCGGCGTCCTGCTCTACTTCATCGCACGAGCCGTCCAGCGCGCGCGCGGCGTCAACCTCGACCTCCTCTACAGGGAGATCCCGCCCGAGTAGTGCGCCTTTTCTACGCCACCGACGTTCACGGTTCCGAGCGATGCTTCCGGAAGTTCCTCAACGCAGCCGACTTCTACGGAGCCGACGCCGTCCTCCTCGGCGGCGACATCACCGGCAAGGCGATCGTGCCCCTCGTGGCGTCCAACGGGCGCTACGAGGGGCGCTTCCTAGACGAGGCGTTCAGCCTGGCGGAGGGAGAAGAGCTCGACCAGCTGGAGCAGCGGATCGCGAACACCGGCTACTACGCGTGGCGATGCTCGCGTGAGGAGCACGATGCGGTGGAACAGGATCCCGTCGCTCAGCATCGCGTCTTCGTCCGTTTGATCGTCGAGCGCGTGCGCGCCTGGAGCGCCCTGGCAGCAGAGCGGCTCGGACCGAAGGGAATCCCGTGCTACGTCAACGCCGGCAACGACGACCCGCCGGAGGTCGACGAGGCCCTCGCGGCGGCCGAATGGGTCGAGTTTCTCGAGGGCCGCGTAGCGCACCTCCCGGATGGAACTGAGGTCGTGAGCTGCGGGTACGCGAACATGACCCCCTGGCACTGCCCTCGCGATGTCTCGGAGGAGGAGCTCGCCGGCCGACTCGAGGACGCGATCTCGCAAGTGGAGGAGCCGGGAGCGGCGATCTTCAACTTCCACTGCCCGCCGTACGACACGGGCATCGATGCGGGACCGAAGCTGCGCGACGATTTTCGCGTCACCGCCGGCGCGGGCGGCATCGAGATGCACCCTGTGGGAAGCACCGCCTGTCGGGCAGCCATCGAGCGCCACCAGCCGCTCCTGGGTTTGCATGGGCACCTGCACGAATCACGAGGCGCGACCAAGATCGGTCGAACGATCTGCATCAATCCGGGAAGCGAGTACACGGAGGGCATTCTCCGAGGCGCACTCGTCGAGCTTCGGAAGGGAAAGGTCAAGAGCCACCAGTTCACGACGGGGTAACCCGCGCCCGACCGCCCGGCGGGCCTGAAGAGCGCGCTACCCTGGCCGCGGAGCGGCCCGGGCCCGGTGGCCCAGCCGGTCTTCAAAACCGGTGAGGCGGCGCAACCCGTCGCTGGGTAGGTTCGACTCCTGCGCCGCTCCGTTGCGTGGCCCAGCTACTCGCCCCACCAGAGCGGCGGGCCTTCCGCTTCCGTCCACGTGTACGGAGGCGGCGGCGCCGTCATCGTCGCCTTCGGCGTGGGGGCCGAAGGAACGCCCTCTTCGAAGCGCGCGATCTTAAACCGCGTCCCGACGTCGAATTTTCGGTAATCCGTCACGAGGGTCTTGGCGTAGACGTCGGGCGGAACCTTGTGATGCGTCGCGTGGTTGATCTGATGGCGGTCGGCGCGCCACGGAGCGAGGTTCTCGATCACATCTCCGGAGTTGACCGTCGTCGAGCGGAGCCAAACCGGAACGACGTGGTGCGCCTGGTAGTCCTGGAGCTGGCGCTTCATTTCGGCGTCGGCCTGCGAGCCGGGGCCTTCTTGACGCCACCAGACCCCGCCGTGGTACGCCCATCCGGCGTCCCACATCGCGGCATAACCGATCGCGTTGAGCCGGAGGTTGTGCGCCTGCGAGTTCGTCTTGGGGCCGGCGTCTCCCGGTTTGCGGTTCAGCGCCTCTGGAGTGGGTTGGGTTAGATCCTCGTCCGGTAGCGGCTGCCCCTGCCGGTCGCGGTCACGGAGGTAGACGGGAAATTGCCCTTCGCGATCCCACTCGCCTTGCGGATGCGTGCCGAAGCCCTGCGCCTCACCCGCCTGACGAATCGCGCTCGCCATCAGACCTTGCGGGGTATCGACATCCGTCTCGCGCGACTGCCCGTGGATGATCCACACGTCGCCGAGGACCACCTGGGTGTGTCCGTAGACTCCCCTGTGGGGAAGCGCCGTCGCGACGGGGAAGCGCATATCGACGGACTCCCGCGCACGCCACTTGGCGATGTCGGTGTCGTAGACCTCCTTCCTCACCCGTTCCAGCACCTTGTCGTGCGACTCGATCTGCTTCAGGGCCGCTTCGAACTTCGGATCGCCCGGCGTGGTCAAGATCCGGCGAAGCTCCTCGGCGCTGAACTGGATGTGCGGCCCCTTGCCTGCCTGCGCCCCGGCGGCCTCCGCCGGCGGGGAAGCGCCCGGCGCCGCGGGTGCGCCCGGCGACCCGGTCGGCGTCTCGAGGCGGTGGATCTCGGCCCCGCGCTTTCGGCGCGGCGGCTCCGGCTGCTCCCCGCGCTCGACCGCCGCCGCGACACGCTCCGCCTCGCGTTCGGCCTCGCTCCCGCGCCGTCCGACCGCCTCGCCCGTGGGCGCGGTCCCTTGCGCTACGTGCGCGAGCTCGTGGGCCAGAACGGCCGGGTGGGCGTTCGGGCTGCGTGACGGGCCCATGTAGACGTGGTCGCCCGACGCGTACGCCTCCGCGCCGATCGCACGGGCGCCCTCGCGCGCGGCCTCGTCCGTATGGACGCGGACGCCGGTGAGATCGGTAGCTAACGCCTGCTCCATCCGCTCGCGCACGGCCGGGGCGAGGGGCGCGCCGCGACTGCGCTCCGGCTCGTCGGGCGTCGGCGCCGGCGCGGCGCTGGGAGCCGCGGCCGCAGCGTCTACCCGGCTGAGCGCCTCGCCGAGCTTCGGCGGCTCGACGATCTTCCTGCGGCGCGGCCGCGCGCGTCTGCGCAGCTCGCTCGGCGGAGGCGCTGTCGCGGCCGGCTTGCGCTGGAAGTACTGCTCGAGGTTGTCGTACACGTAGACGAGGTACTGCTCCTCCGCGGTGCGGTCCTCCGGGACCGCCGACTCCGCCGGTGGTGGGTCGACGATCGGCTGAGCCTGCGGCGAGGCGGGCGCCGCAGGGCCGCCGGACGTGGCCGGCGTCGCGGGCGCGGGCGCCGGTGCAGCACCCGGCGCTGGCGCGCCGGGTGCTGCGGGAGCACTTCCTCCCGCTCCCGCCGGCGCCGCCGAGCCGGCCCCGCCCGCGGGAGGCGGGCCGCCGCCCGGCTGCGTCGTCGCCGCCGCGGTCGCCTCGCCCTCGGCAGCGGTGAACTGCGCCTGCGGCGCCGGCGGCTGCGGCGGCGCCGGGACGGGCTCCCCGGAGTTCGGGATGGCCGCGTGGATGATCGAGGTCGGATCGACCTCGACCGGCTCGAACTTGACATCCGGCTCGAAAGGCTGTCCGAGGACGTAGTCGATCCCCGCCTTCAGGCCGACGTGCCAGCCCGTGTCGTAGCGCCACTCGGCGAGGTTCCAGTCCTTGCGCCACACCTCGCCGGAGAGCCAGCCGATTCCGGCGACCACGCGCGCATATGCGTTGATCGAGGCGCGGAGCTGCGCGGCGGCCGCGAGGAGCGCCTCGCCGCGCAGGACGTACTCGCCGTTCCGGTACGCGAACGTCGGCGTCAGCGTGATCGCGCCGTAGAGGCCCGCGATCCCGTTCAGATCGATCCCGCCTTCGATCTTCGCGATCAGCGCGGCGAGCCCGATCCCGCCGCCCACGATGAGGACGACCTCGGCCCCCGCCGGGATGTTGAAGTCCCCGCTGATCGTGAACGCGGGCTCCTGGTCGGGTCGCGTGCTGACGTCGCCCGTCGCCCGGATGTTCCGGAGCGTCCCCGGGCCGAAGGCGGCGCGGAAGCCGGCGTTCGCGTGCACGGAGGCGATCAGTCCAATGCTTCCGACGACGGGAACCGTGATGCCCCAGAGCGGGAACTCCTGCTCGAAGCTGAAGAAGTTGCGCTCGAAGCGCCAGGCCGGAAAGAGCGTGACCTCGCTGGGGAAGGCGAGCTCCCCGTGCGCGTCGACGTTCAGGTCCGGATGGACGATCAGGCCGATCGTCGCCTGGAGCCAGTCGGCGAGGCGGAAGGTCGCCGTCCCGTCTCCCGAGATATGTCCGAGCGCGTCGACGACGATGTGCACGGAGCCGTCGAAGCGCCCCATGACGTAGCGCAGCGTCCCCTCGCCGCCGAACTCGTGGTTGGCGTAGCGCAGGAGGACGTTGCCGGAGAGCGGGCCGATCGTGACGCCCGTCGTCACGTCCCCCCGCAGATCGCCGTCCAGGTAGTGGAGGTTCAGGACGATCGGCTGCAGCGGGGGCACCGTGACCCGGGCACCGACGTCCAGGCCGAGCACGCCGTTTTCGTAGCTCGCGGTGAAGTCGCCCGTCGCCGGCCCGATCTCGACCTGCCCGGCGCCGGCGAGGTCGACGCCGCCGTCCGGGCGCAGCGTGATCGTGATGGAGCCGCGGCGGAGCGCGGGAATCGGGATCCGGTCCGACTGGATCGTGAGCGTCCCGCTCGGCCGTCCGCGCGCGTCCAGGTCGAATGCCCCGCGACTCCCGGCGATCGCGGGAGCCGTTACGTCGATCGTCCCGTGCGCGCCCGTGAAGCCACGGGGCCCCACGCCCACGTTCGCGAGCGTCAGCGTCGCAAGGCCCTGATAGGCGGCCGTCAACCCGAACGTGCCGCTCACCTGGCCGTCCGCGAGCGCGATGTTGCCGTTCAGGTTCGTCAGCGAGAAACCCGGAATCGGCGTGCGCACCGCCGCGGCCGTCAACGCGAGATTCGCCGAGAGGCGGTTGTCGACGAAGCTGAAGTCGCCGTGGCTTCCCTGCAGGAGCGGGATCGTCAGGTCGAAGCCGCCGGTTCCCTCGACGCCCCGGTTGGAGAGGGTGACGCCGATCCGTCCGTTCCCGAGCGCGGCGTGGTGGAAGGTCGCGTCCAGCTTGCCCGTGAGCTGGTCGCCCGCGAAGCTGACCGTCGCGCGCCCCTCGTCGACGACGACGTTCGAGATCGGAAGGCGCAGGTTGCGACCCTCGATCGTCACGCCGCCGCTCCACCGCCGCTGCTCGTAGTTGAACGTGACCTGCGGGTTTCCGAGCACCGCGACGGCGAACGTCCCGTGTCCGCCGCCGCTCAGGTTCCCCTGCGCATCGACGTCGAGGTGGGCCGAGCCCTGGACGAACGGCGCGCTGATGTCGCCGGCGAGCGAGCCGCCGCTCGGCAGCCCGTCCGCCCCGCGGCGAAGGGTCAGGCTGGTCAGCCGGAGGCCCGGCAGGCCGAGCCCGCGCGCGGCGAGGTCGACGCGGATCTCGCTGCGGGTGACCCGGACGCCCTGTCCCTCGAGCGCGATCTCGATCTGCTCTGCGCCGAGCTGGAGCAGGAACGACATCGCGCCCTCGAGCGTCGTCGGCGTCTCCGCGGCGGCGGCGGCGCGCCCCGCAGGCGCTCCGCGCGCCGCCGGAACCGGCTCGGGGGCGCGCGAGGGCGCCCGCGGCTCGGGCGCCCGAACGGCCGCGTCGGCCTCGGGCGCGACGGCGACCGGTCCGGCGCTCACGGCGTCGCGGCGGCCGGGAACATCCGGCCGCTCTTCTCGTATTCCGCCCTCACGCCCTCACGCAGGTGCGCGTCGCGCACGATCCCGCCGTCGGCGGCCGCCCGAAACGCCGCGGTGAAGACAGCGTTTCGGATCTCGCCGCCCGTGAGCTCGAACTCCTCGGCGAGCCGCTCGAGCCTGATCTCCTCGCCGAGCGGCGCCTGCGGCGGCAGCGCCCTGCGCCACAGCGCCGCACGCTCCTCGACCTCCGGAAGCGGAAACGCAACGTGCACGTGGATCCGCCGCAGGAACGCTTCGTCCACGGCCTTGAGCTGGTTCGTCGCGAGGATCGTCACGCCGACGAACGTCTCCAGCCGCTGGAGCAGGTAGCTGACCTCCTGGTTCGCGTAGCGGTCGCGCGCATCGCTGATCTCGCCGCGGCGCCCGAAGAGCGCGTCCGCCTCGTCGAAGAAGAGGATCCAGTCGCGCGCCTCCGCGCGGTCGAAGACGCGCCCGAGGTTCTTCTCGGTCTCGCCGATGTACTTGCTGACGAGCGCGGACAGGTCGACCCGGTACACCGGCGTGCCCGTCTCCCGGCCGACGACGGCCGCCGCGGTCGTCTTCCCGGTCCCGGGCGGACCGTGGAAGAGCGCGACGAAGCCGACGGCGTTGTCGTGCCGCTCGGCGAACCCCCAGTCGCCGAGAACACGGCTCCGCTGGTCGATCCGCTCGAGGATCGCCACGAGTCGCTCGCGCACGTCGGGCCGGAGGACGAGGTCGTCGAGCGTGTGCCGCGTCGAGAGCCGCTGCGCGGGGAACTCGCTCGAGAACTCGGGCTCGTGCTCCCCCTGCCCGAGGAGCCACGACGCGAGCTCCGGGTCGAGCCGGAGCCGTCCGGCGAGCCGGCTCCGCTCGCTCGGCTCCAGACTGATCATCCTGAGAGCGCGCAGACGTGCCGCCGGAGCGAGCATGTCTGCGGCGTCGAGGCGGCCTGCGAGGCCGTCCGCGACGAGCGTCCGCGCGATCTCGCCCGTCAGGCCGGCCCCCGTGCGCCTCTCGTCGAGAAGCCCGTACAGGACGTCGAACTTCTCGTCCACCTCCGGCCCGAGCGCGGCCAGGAGGATGACGGCCTCCGCGGAAGTGAGACCGTACGCCGCGGCGAGGCGCGCGAGCGGCCCGCCGCCTCGCGAGACGTCGGGAAGCCGACCGCTCGCTTCTGCGCCGGCACGCCGCTCCTCGACGCGGAGCGCGACCAGGCTCTCGAGCTGGCCCAGAGCCGTTCGCAGCTCGGCGAGTGCCTGCGGGTCAAGCACGCCGGCGCTCCGGGACGATCGTCGTCGTCCAGGGCAAGCGGAAGGGCGCGAGCGGGTACGGCAGGAGCTCGAGGAGCGGGTCGAGCGGAAGCGGCTCCAGGACGACGCGGACGAGCCGGTCACCGACCGGTGCGACGAGCGCGCCGCGCGCGACGAAGTGCACGCGGAGAAATCGCGGCGACGACGCGCCGAACCCGGGGAGCGCGGCGGCGAAACGCTCGAGCACGGCGGCGGCGTCGAGCTCTAGCGGGAGCTCGGCGTCGGCGAGCTCGTCGTCCAGCGGCGCGCCTGCAAGCACGCGAACGAGCGGGTCGAGCGCGAGCTCGGGCGACGTGGGGCCGGCGAGCTCGACGAGCGCGGCCACCCGCGCCGCATCGTCGGGAACCGCCTCCGGGTCGAGGTATGACTCGAGCCACGGCTGCAGAAGGACGAGGCCGCCGACGAGCGACCACCGCTCCTCCCCGGGCTCCAGGCCGCGCAGACGGCCGCGGGGCGCGCCTTCGGCGGCGCTGGGCGCGACGAGGCGCGGCCCGGACCCTCGCTCGCCCGCGCGCGCCGTCTCGTGCACGGCGCCGCTCGGTCCGCCGGCAGGCCCCGGCCGCGCCGAGTCCCGGGTCGCTTCGGGACGCGCCGGGCTCTTCGCGCCCGGCGGCGAGCCGGTTCTCGCGAAGCGAAACGGCGGCGTGCGCGCCGCGGCGGCCGCGCGCACCGCGGCCTCCCACGCGCCGAAGGACGGGCCGCGACGCGCGACTCCGTCCTCGCCGGCGCCGCAGGCGAGCTCCGCCGATCCGGCCGATCCGCCCGGCGCACTCCGCGCGGCCCGCTCGCCGGCCGGCTCCCGACCGGCCGCGGCGTCCCCGCGAACCGGCGCCGGGGGGAACAGGGCACGCGCCTGCGGCCACGCGCGCTCGCCGACGAACGCCTCGACGAGGTCGATCCGGTCGCCCGCTTCGAGCGCGTGGAAGACGGTGCGCGAGAGCGCCTCGTCCCGCGCGAGCGCCTGCGCGGCGGCGGCAACCTGAGCAGGGCTCCGGAGCGAGCGGAGGATCTCGCCCGCGGAACGCTCCCCCGCCCCGCACGGGAGCTCGCCGTAGACCCAGGCGAGCCTCCCGGTCTCGGCCGCCTCGCGGAGCGCGCCGGCGAGGAACTCGCGCTCGGAGGCGAAGACGCGCAGTCCCTGGACGCTCCCGGCCGGCGGCCCCGGCCCGTCCTGCTCTTCGCGGAGCGCCCGCTCGATGCGCCCGGCCCAGAGAGCAGCCACCGTCACGTCGTCGTACTCGGCGGGATCGAAGTCGAGCTCGACGCGGACACGCTCGGCGAAGATCCGGCGCCGGTCGTCGGCGAGCGCTCGGCCGAGCGCCTCCGGGAGGTGGTTGCGGGCGGTCTCGGCCAGCCGCCGCCGCACGAGATCGGCGGCTTCGCCGTCGCCGCCGGCGCAGCGAACGTGCAGCAGGTCGATGCGGCCGTTCATCCCGCGATCCCGAGCTGCGACTTGAGCGCGGCCACCGTCTCGGTCAGCTTCTGCATCTCCGGCTGCTCCTCGGTCACGCCCATCGCGCTGACGGCGGCGACCATGCCGTCGAGGACGTCGGCGACGGCCTCCGGGTGCGCCTCGAGGATCGGCGTCGTCGAGACGGACTCGCGCTGCAGGACCGCGAACTGGTCCTCGACGTCGGAGAGCGTGGCGCGCACCCTCGGCCCGGCGCTGCGCGTCGAGCCCAGCTTGACCGCGTCGCGCATCGCGTCGAGTGCCTGGTAGATGCTCGCGTTCAGGGCCGTCGTCTGTGCGACGCTCGGCGCGGTCTTCACCGTCGTCGCCTGGACGTCGAAACGGCGCGAGACGCCGTCGATCCGCGTGTCGATGTTGTTTGCGCGCGTCTCGAGCGTCCCGGCCTGCGTCTCGAGAGCGGTCACGCGCCCGAGCTGCTCCTTCACATCGCCGTGCAGCCCCGTGAACTCCTGCTCGACCTGCAGGACGCGGTTCTCGAGCTGGGCGAACCGGTCCGGATCGAACCCCTCGAGCGTGAAGCCGGCCTTGAAGTCCGCGAACTGCTGCGAGAGCGACGCCTTGAACGTCGTGAACCCGGCCTCCATCTGGCCGACGCGGCCGCTGATCCCGTTCGCGACGTTCTCGGCGTTCTTCGCCGCGGCCACCGTGCCGGGGATCTCCGCGATCGTCCCCGAGGTGGGGATGACGCCGGTCGCGGCGACGCGGCCCTCGCCGTCGACGCCGAGGTAGATCGTGTCGCTCGCCGACGCCGTCAGCGACGGCTGCAGACCCTCGACGTCCTTGAACTCGTCCAACGTGACGACGTTCACCGTCGTCTTCGTCCCCTTCGCGTCCGCGGCCGCGGCGATGTTCGCGGCCGACTTGTCGGCGGGCCAGCCGAGCGTATTCGTGATCGCTGCGACGCCCTTGTCGGCCGGGTCGATGACGCCGGCCTGCTTCGTGACCACGAACGCGTCGTCGACCTGCGGCCGGAGTTTCTGCAAGAGCGGGTCGTCCCGGGGGTTGATCGTCACCTTGACCCAGCGCGTCGGGTCGACGTACTTCCGCGGCGGCCAGAGGTCGACGCGGATCGGTGGATACCAGCCGTGGCAGCGTCCGAGGACGATGTCGGTGTACGTGCAGAAGTCGATCGTCGGCCCCGTGCCGCCTCCGCCCCCGCCGCCGGGCTGAGGGGGAGCGGGCGCCGGGTCGAAGGACTGCAGGAGCGTGCGGATGTGGTCGAGGTAGCGGCCGCACAGCTGCTCGCCGCGGTAGTCGTGCACGCCGCGGTAGAGCGGCAGCGAGAGCTGGAAGTAGTGGCGGTAGCGCTGATCCCACTTCCACGCCGTGCTCGAGCCCGAGAGCCAGCCGAGCGCGACCGCGGTGGGCGGCGCGCCGTAGCCTCCGCACGGGACGGCATCGCTCGCCTTGCAGAGGAAGTAGTCGCAGAGCGTGTAGAGCACCTCGTTCACGAGGCCGACCTTGCGGAGGTCGAGACCAGGAGGCCCGTCGAGCTTCAGCTTCGCCGACGTGAGGAGGTCGAGCGTCGCCGTGTCGAGGAGGCCCGTCAGCGCGGAACGAAGGGCGTCGCGCAGCCCGGCGAAGCCGGTGAGGGTCGGGTTCGTCTTCGGGTCGATCGGGTCGAGGTCGAAGACGGAGCTCTGGAGGACGGTGGGGAGCAGCAGCCGGCCGGCGACGAGGACGATCTCGACGCCCTCGTCGTGGATCTCCGTATGGGTCGTGCAGCCGTCCTCGTCGCACGTGCCGCCGGCCGCCCGCACCGTGTCGCGCGGCCGCAGGACGGGCGTGAACCCCCCGGGGGCCGTTTCGATGAAACCGTATGTCGCGGGGTCGACCGTCGGCGAGGTGAGCGAGAGGCTCGCGGGGGCCGTCAGCCGGAGCTCGCGTCCCCCCTGCGCGAGGGCGAACCCGGACGTCACGGCGAGCGCCGAGTCCGAAAGCGAGCCCTCCAGCCCGCACGCGACGCCGAACCCGATCAGGGCGCGGCCCTGGAACGCGGACTTCGTGTAGAGGTAGTCGCGGAGGAGGTTCAGGTCGTTGTGCGTGAGGACCTGCCCCTCTTTGAACTCCGGGTAGGAGAACGTGCTGTCGTTCATCGGGCGCTCCTTCCGGTCATGCCTCGTCGCGCTCCGCCGGACCCGGGAGGGTGCCCTGGCCGAGCCGGTCGAGCGGGTTGTCGGTGAAGGGCGGACGCTCGACGTGGATCCCGTCCGCCTCGGGCGTGTAGTCGCCGACCGTCTCCAGGATCGACCGGATCGCCGCGCGCTTCTGGGCGAGCGTCGCGGCCGGGAGCGGCCAGAGGTCGTCGAGGTGTCCGGGCGCCACCCAGCAGATCCGCACGAGAACGTGCGCCGGCGCGTAGCGGTCGACGAACCGGACGAGCTCGCGGCGGCGGCGGTAGCTCGCGAAGGCCGGGCCCCGCGGAACGAGGAGCGTGATCGTGTGGGCGCCCTCGTCCGGGTCGGCCGCGTCCGCGCGGACGGCGTAGTGCTCGACGAGCGCGGGCCTCGCGTCGTGGTCGCTCTCGAGCTCGAAGTAGAAGCAGAGCCACGCGTAGAACCCGCGCGGCGTCCCGCGGCGGCGCCAGAGGTGCGCCGCGCGCGTGAGGAACGCGCGCTTTCGATCGAGCTCGCCTTCCCGGTCGCCCGGATCGGACCAGCTCTCCGGGAAGGCGAAGCCGAACCAGGAGGCGAGCTCGTCGAACACAGCCGAGTAGCGCTCGAAGACCGCGTCTGCGGAAGCGTCAGGTGGAAGCCCTGGCGGCTGGAGCGCGCGCGCCTCGGGGCCGAGCCACGTCGTCAGCTCGTCGAGCTGGACAGCGTACGCGCGCGCGAGCTCGTCGACGAGGCCGAGATAGCCGCTCACCTGAACGTACGAGGCGGCGTCCTGCTGGTAGACGGCCGGCAGGTGCCCGACGATCGCCCGGTAGAGCGCGGTTCCGTCAGGCACCGCACTCCCTCGGGTCGAGCACGTGCACGACCAGGCAATCGCGGGCGAACGCCGGGACCGAGAAGGGCGGCACGGCGAGCACCTCGGACTCCCACGCCGCGGCGCCGTCCTCCTGTAGCTGGATCTCGTCCGCGCCGAGGACGCCGGGCACCGACATGAGGAGCTGGACGACCTCGCTGACACGGACCGGGTCGCCCGGGTGCCAGCCGCCCGAGGCGACGGCGCCGTCCGGGTCCGCGACATAGGCGGCGACTCCGTCCTCACGCGGCCACGGCCCCTCGAGGGCCGAGGGGCAGTCGAGCGGTCCGGACGGCTCCGGCGAATGGAGGAACGGCGCTTCCTTGTCCTCGGAGAGGAAGCGGCCGAGCCGCCGCCTCGCCTCGGCGAGGACGGAGGCCCCACCGGCGGTCGGGGAGATCTCGAGCGTGCCGCGCACGACGATCCCGACCGATGTGACGAGCGCCGCGCAGAGCTCGTCGCCCAGCAGGCGGCGCGGGCCGAGCCGGTCGAGGCCGTCACGGTAGTCCGGCAGCGGATCGTCGAGCTCCGCAGGCGCGTCGCCGGGCGAACCGACGGTCTCGCGGAGGACGTCGCGGAGGAAGGCGCGGTCTGCGGCCTGCAGCGCGCTCGTGTGCGGCTTCGGCGCCGCGCCGGCTCGCTCGACGAGCAGCGTCACCGCTCCTCGCCGTCCGGGGAGCGAGGACTGGTCGCGGCCGTCCCACGCAATACCGGCAGCGAGGCCCGGGAGCGCCCAGGCACGGCGCACGCCGGTGGCGGCGAGGGCGAGGCGGCGGTAGTCCGCGAGCGTGACCGGCTCACACGTGCGCGCCTGGAGCGGATGCGGCGGCCAGAGCGTCGTCGCGTGGTCCGGATGCTCCCACAGCTCCGGCTGGACGGGCGGACAGGGGTGAACGGCGAGGGCGGCACGGCGTGCGAGTGGGTCGGGAAGCTCGACGATCGCGCCGTCGGCGAGGGTGGACGGCCCGGCGAGCGCCGTGAGCGCGGCGGCCTCGCCTCCTGCGGCGTCCACGAGCGCGCGGAGCGAGGGCGCGTGCTCGTCGAGGAGCGCCACGAAGGCCGAGCGGCGCACGAGCGAGACGAGGTCAAAGACCTCTTCCTCCCAGAGCCCGAGATCGTCGACGACGGCCGCGACCGCCTCGCGCGCCGCCGCCTCGGTGGCCGCGTCCGCGACCGCGGCGTCGATTGCGGCCGACCGGTCGAGCGCCGCCTGCAAGAGGAGCGGCTCGCGCAGGAAGCGGACGATGCCGGCGGCCGCGCCCGCTCCGATCATCAGGCTGCCGCCGCTCGGGCTCGCGAACGTGTGCGACCGCAGGCCGGCGACGGCGCTCACGCGACTCCGAGCCGCGATCACGATCGCGCGCGCCGCGGCCGCGTTCGCCGGGATCCGGAAGACGTACGAGAGGGCGCGCCTGTCGTGCTCGCCGCGCGGGAGCTCCGCGCTCCGCCACCGAGCGCCCTCCGCGCTCCAGGCGTCGAAGCGGCGCTCCTCGGTCCGGAAATGGAGGTCCGCGTAGGCCCACGCCGCGGCCTCGAGGAGCGTGATGCCGGGGTCGGGGGCGTTGTGGTCGGTCCACGACTCCCCCGGCTCCTGCTCCTCCCGGATCGTCGCGAGCGCTTCCGCGCGAACGGCGTCGTAGTCGGCGTCTGGTGGAACGGGCGTCGTGAGCTTCACCGTCTCCATCACACCGCCGCCTGCAGGAAGAGCTCGTGCGTCTCGGCCGAAGCGATGAGACCGCGGCAGGCGTCCACGTCCACCCTTTCGAGCCCGGCGTACGGCGCGCGGAAGTCGAGCTCGCGGACGAAGTCCACGGCCGGCTGCTCCTCGAGGAAACGGACGACGAGCGACCGGTAGAGGGGGAGGCCGACCTCGCCGCCGCCGGCCCGGCTCGTCGAGAGCGGATGGAGGAAGGCGGCCAGAGCGTCCCTGAGCGCCTCGCGTGCCGCGGCCGCAGCGACGCCGCGGACGAGCTCGATCGTCGCGCGGACGCCGACCTCTGCGTAGTCCGGGCAGGCGAGCTCGACCGCGACGCCGACGGGCCCGCGCTCGCGGAGAAACGCCTGGACGTCGGCGACGAGCTGGACGGAGGGGTAGGGCGTCCGCTCGGCGGAGCGCGGGAGGAGCAGGACGGCGAGCGAGCCGGGCCGGCATTCGGCGTCGGCGGCACCGGGTGGTCCGTGGTGTGGCAGGCAGCGGACGAGCGCGAGCTCGGGGAACTCGTGCACGAGAAGCTGCTCGACGTCCCACGGGGTCACGGCGCGGCCCCGGTGGCGGACGAGGGCGCCGGAGCGGGCGAAGAACCCGTCATCCGGCTCCGATCCGCGCCCTCCCCACGACGGCAGCGGGTTCGTGACCTTCTTCAAACCCGGAACGGCCGTCCGGAGCGCCGTCACCCCGCCCGCGGGAAGAGCCGTCTCCGGGGCGGCGTCCTCCGCCTCGTGCCCCGGCACGAGCACGTAGACGGCCTCCACCGCGTCCGTCCGGACGACGCGCACGAGCCCGGCCATCCCCGGCGAGGACGTGCGGGCGCGCAGCCACCTTCCCGCGGGTTCGTCGACGTCTGCCGCACCGACCGCCCAGTCGAGCGGAGCGGCGAAGCGGACGACGCCGCTCTGCCGCAGGCCGAGCGTCCCGTCGGCGCACGGGAGCGCCGCCCAGCCGGAGGAGAGCCGATACTCCCACGCGAAGCTCGCCGGGCCCGGTACCGCGGGGCACGCGTACGCCTCGTCGAGCCCGGCGTAGAGCGACACGAGCTCGCCGGGCGGCACGCGCTCGGAGACGCCGACGTAGAGGGACGCCTCGTATGCGTCCTCCGAGTCGCTGAAGGGGCGGATCGACCCGGCTCCCCCGCCGGTGGAGAGCGGCGCGGGACGCTGGAGCCCGTTTCTGGCGAGGAGGTCGAGGCCGGCGCCGGCGGTAACGGCCGCGGACTCGTACGTGACCCGGACGCGACTGACCACCGGCGGGTCGGGCAGCGTCACCGTCTCGACGTCCTTCCCGCTCCCGGCCGAGATCTTGCGGACGTTCTCCGCGAGCGTCTCCTCGAAGGCCTTCCAGCCGAAGTCTCCGTTGAAGAGGAGCGCCCGGACGAAGCGCCCTTCGACTCCGCCGATAGTCGTCGACTGGGAGAAAGGCCCGGAGCCCGACACCGTGCGGTCGACGGACGCGAAGGACGTCGTCGTGTGGAAGCTCGACCAGTCGTCCGAGACGTAGCGCTCCCAGCGGACCTCAAACCCGTCCTCCTCGAAGACGTCCAGGTCGATGTCGTAGCCGCCGCCGCGGTCGCGTATGAACTTGTTCGCCTTCGCCTGGTACGCCCTCGCCAGATCCTTTCCGTACTGCGCGCCGACGAGCCCGCGACCGGTGTCGAGCCGGGTCAGGCTGATCTGGAGGCGCGTCAGCGGCTTCGCGAACGCATCGTCGAGCCGGATGAGGAAGCTGTCTCCCCGCCGCGGAACGGGGCCGAACGGCTCGAACTCCTTCTTCACGTTCAGGAGCCCGTCGTTGAAGAACGCCGCCTGCGGCTGCAGGTCGACGCCGCGGACCGCGAGGGAGGCCGAGCCGAAGCCGAGGCCGAGCGCCGTCGCGCGCGAGAAGCCGGACGCCGCGGCCGCCGGGAACCCGGCGCGCACGTACGCCCGCTCGGAGCCGGCGAGCTGGAGCGGCGCCGTCTCGCCCGCGTACGAGAGCGTCACCCGCACGCCGTCGCCGGACGGGACCGCGGACGTCACGGAGACGGGTGCCTCGCCGGCCGCAGTCGAGATGCGCCAGTCGAGCGCGCGGACGACGGTCGCGACGGATGCGAGGGCTGGCGCGACCCCGTTCACCCGGACGCCGCTCAGCGTAAGCGTCAGCTCGTGGCGCCCTGGACCGAGCCGGAGGAGATCGCCCGCGAAGAAGAGGTCGTGTGCGGCCTTCGGCGCGGTCGCGTCGGCGAACGGCGGGAACGGGGCGTCCGCGGGCAGGCGCCGGACGGCGACGTCCGGCCCGCCCGGGAAGCGCCGGTGTGCGTGGACGCCGACGACCGGCGCGGCGAGGACGGTCAGGCTCTCGACAGTGCGGTAGAGGCGCTCCCCGAGCCGGGTCTTGCCCGCCTTCAGGAGCGAGCCCTTCGGGAGGACCACGGGCGTCCGCTTCGGGTCGCCGTCGACGACGACGACGATCCGGTCGGGGACGACCGGCAGACGCTCGATTCCGAGCCGCTCCATGAGCGCGCTTCGAGCGCGCGGGGCGAGTGAGTCGTAATGCGCGAGCAGGCGGGCGTGGACCGCCGCGACGCCGTCGAGGAGCGTGCGCGAGGGATCGTCGGCGGCAACATCTAGGAGGTCGGCCCAGGTCGGCGCGGGCTGGACGCCCCGCCGCTCGTCGTCCGTCCAGAGGACCTTCGGAAGCGGCGTGGCGGCCGCGGCCGCGTCGAGCACCGCCCGGACGTCGTCCGCCGTGCGGGCGTCCGGCGCGTACGTCATCGGACCGTCGCCGTGGCCGGCACCGGAGACGCGTCGGCGAGGTAGAAGGGAAAGACGAGGCTCTGCGGGCGCCGGTGCGGGTCGACGTGGTACTCGACCTGCACGTCGATCCGGGCGACGTCGTCCGCAGAGATCGTCGTCTCGAGCCGGTCGACGACGACGCGCGGCTCCCAGCGGACGAGCGCGCGCCGAACGTCTTCCTGCAGCCGGAAGGCCGTCTCCTCCGTCCGCTCGGCGAAGACGTAGCGGTCGACGCCGGCCCCGAAGCCGGGCCGCATGACGCGCTCGTCGATCCCTGTCCGGAGGAGCAGCAGGACTGCCTGGCGGACCGCCTCCTCGGCCTCGACGAGGACGAGCCCGTGCTCGCGCGTCCAGCGGACGGGAAACGCCCAGCCGCGTCCGAGGTACTCCTTCCCGGCGAGATCGGCGTCGCTCATCCGGCCAGCACCGTCGGCGCGCCGACGACGGCCGTGGCGCCGCAGCCGCAGACGTCTCCGACGCGCACGAGGGGCCGCCCGCCGACGAGCACCTTCGCGCTCCCGGCGGCGAACGGCGTCGTCGTGGGATGCGGCGTCGGCGGCGGAATGGCGCAGACGTGCATGTCGCCCACGACCGCCGCGGGCTGTCCGGCGACGAGGACCGTCGCGACGCCGGGCCCGACAATCGTGCCGCCGTGGGCTGTGACGTCTCCGACGCGTGCGGCGGGCGGCATCCGGCGCTCCTAGTTGATGTTCACCAGCGCGCCCTTGAGCCCGAGCGTCGCGGATGCCTGGACGTCGAGCGTCGCCGACGCCTCGATCTTCGCGGTCGACGACGCCTTGGCTTCGAGCTGCAGGCAGTCGATCTGCACCTTCCCGCTCGGCGCCTTGAGGGAGACGTCCGAGCCGGACGCCGCCTCGAGCGTGATCCCCTTCGAGTCGAGCGTGAGCTTGTTCGCGGCCTTGTCCTGGAGGGCGATCGCCTCCGAGCCGCCCGCGTCGTCGACGGTGATCGTCTGCCCGGCCTTCGTCTTCACGAGCACCATCTCGGCGCCGTCCGTGTCGTCGAACGTGAGCTCGTGCCCCGCTCGGCTGACGAGCGAGCGGATCGCGTTCGTCGAGGCGTCGAGCGTCTTCGGCGGCGCCTGCTGCCCGTTCCAGACCGAGCCGAGGACGACGGGATGGCTGGGGTCGTCGCCGACGAATCCGACGATCACCTCGTCGCCAACCTCGGGGATCCAGAAGAAACCGCGCGCATCTCCCCCAGCCGGCACGACGAGCCGGGCCCAGATCGACGACACGTCGGGATCGAGCCACGGCAGCGAGACACGGACGCGGCCCTGGCCGCTCGGGTCGTCGATGTCCTCGACGACTCCGGGCCCGATTCCGAGCGCGGCCCCGCCGCGCGCCGCAGGGCGAAGCTCGGGCGGGACGCCGAGCTGGAACTCGGTGACGTATCCGTGGCGGTCGACGGTGTGCCGGACGGCGCTGACGTAGTGGCGACCTCCGAAGCGCGTACCGACACCCTCGATCTGGATCGTCGCGTCGGCGCGAAGCTGGGGCAGGCCCACGCAGCGCCCGCTTCCGTGGAACTCGCGCAGCGCGTTTCCGTTCACCGCGGCGCGGGCGCGCTTCGCAAGCTCGTCGGGGCCGGTCGCAGAGGCGAATGGAAGACGCTCCTCGCGCTTCGGCCAGCCTGCATCGCCGAGCGCCGCGTCGACAGCGGGCCGCGAGCCGGAGGGGAGCGCCGCGTCGCCCGCACCGGCCGTCGCATCGACGACGTCGAGTGCCTCCGGGTCCCAGGCCGCCGCAGTTGTCTCGCTCGTCCGCTCGCGGACGTCCTCGTGGAGACGAAGCTCGAGGAGGTTCGCGTTCCACGTGAGCATGAGGGCCGGTTCCGCGGCGAGCTGAGGCGGTTGGAAGACGAGCGAGTCGCCCCGCACGTAGAGGGCGAGGCCGAGCGCGGCGGCCCGCTCGGCGAGGAAGTCCCAGTCCACGCACGAGGCCTGGACGAGGAACGCGTGCTCCGCGCCGTCGTCCGCATCGGCGCTCAGGCCGTAGTCGCCGGCGATGGTCGAGACGAGATCGCCGTCCGTTCCCTCCTCGACGACGCGGCTGCGCCGGCCCCCCGCGAGGAGCGCGCCCTTGCAGCGACACACGACCTGGAGGACGGGCTGGCGGTTCGAGACGAAGTCGGCCGCGAGCTCGACGACGATGCCGGCGAAGACCGTCGCGAGCTCGCCGTTGTAGCCGATCTGCACCTCGAGCTCGCGGCCGGGACGGAACGTATCGGCGTCGGAGTGGCGAACCTCGTTGCGCTCGTCGTCCCAGTTTCGGACGAGGAGCGTCGCGCGCACGAGCTTTCCGACCTCCTCGTGGACGTCGATCCGGAGCACGTCGTCGCGATCCACGCGCTCGAGCAGGCTCCCGTCCACCTTGACCGCGAAGTCGGGCAGGTCGGGCGTCTGCTCGAGCGGGAGCTCTCGGGCCGCCACAGCTCAGCGTTCCTTCGAGGGCAGGACGAGGAGGCGCCCGACTTCGAGGGACCTCGGATTGCGGAGCCGGTTCGCCCGCGCGATCTCCCGCCAGTAGCGCGGGTCGTCGTACGCCTCGGCGGCGATCGTGTCGAGCGACTGGCCCTCCTGGATGCGCCACATCCGGCGCAGGTCCGGCGAGGCGAAGGCTTCCTGGTTCACCCGCTCCCGGTCCTCGACGACCTCCTCGAACGCCGCCGTCACCTTTGCGCGGAGCGGCTGTCCGGCCCGGTCGAAGAGGGTGAAGCTGACCGACGCGCTCTTCAGATAACAGCGGAAGCTCAGCGGGCCCCAGTGGAGCCAGAGGTAGTACGGCTTGTGCTTGTCCCGCCTGAAGCTCATCAGGTCGAGGAACGTCGCGACCCGCTGTGTGACGGGGCCCGCGTCGCCGACGACGCCGGTTCCGTCGAAGAAGAACGAGCAGTTGAGCTGGTCGGGGTTTCCGCTCGAGGCGGACGCGCTCGGGCGGCTCGTGCCGGCGGCCTGGCGCGTGTTGTAGTTGTTCGACCGCACGAAGGTGTAGTCGCTCGGGTTGAGCAGCACCTTCCAGGACGCCTCGACCTTGTCGAACTTCTGGTCCTTGTAGGCGTCGATCGTCAGCTTCGGAAGCTGGTTCGTGTCGAGGGAGTCGGCCATCAGCGCTCCCACTCGAGCCGGAGGCGCTCGAGCACGCGCTCCAGCGCCTGCCGCGCCACGCGGTCGACGAGATCGTCCTCGCCGGCGGGCGGACGCTCGCCGGCGCCTGCCGTCCCGCCGCCTGCGTCGTCGGGCTTCAGCACGACCTCGCTCGTGATCTCCCGGATCGTGAGAGGCACGGCTTCCTTACTGCGGCGTCTTCACGCGCAGGCCGCGGTGGACGAGCTCGAGGGTCTCGAACGCGACCCCGGGGGAGAGAGCGTTCAGCTCGGGCCCGGTCCACTTGACCGGCCAGCCGCGCGTGAACGCCCAGACGCGCACGGGCTTCTCCTCGTGCCGGTCGGGATCCGTCGTCGAGAGGAGCTCGACTTGGCCGTCCTTCGGCGTCACGGCCCCGTTCTTCAGGTACCCCTCGAACCAGGCCCAGAGGTCGTCCGACGTCGTGATACCGCGCTTCAGGACGAGGTTCGGCGGCTGCCCGAATGTCGGCAGCTTGTGGACGAACTGGTTCTCCCCGCCCTCGTGGTAGTCCTCGGTCGCGACCTCGAGCGAGAGCCCGGTGCACTCGGCGAACGCGCCGAGCTCTTGCCCTCCAACGCTCAGCCGGAAGCGGAGGTTCAGGAACGGGTAGGCGGCGACTGCTGCCACCTACGTCACCGAGACCTTCATCCCCTCGTGGGCGAACTCGAGCGTCTCGATCGCGATCTCGTTGCCCTTCGCGTTCAGGCTCGGACCCTCCACCTTCACGGGCCAGGCCTGCTGGATCTCCCACGTCATGACGGGCTTGTGTTCTTCGTTCAGCAGGCTGATCGTGACCGTGCGGCGCTGCACCGTCCCCGACTGGATCGTGTTCCACCACTCCCAGAACCCGTTCTGTGAGGACATGATCCCGCGCTTCAGCGTCACGTTCCCGTACTTCTTCAGCCCGGGCACCTTGCGGACGGTCAGGGTGATGTCGTCGCCCGCGCGGTACTCGATGGGCTCGCTCTCGAGCGTCAGCCCGCTCACCTCCGAGAAGCTGCTCGTGTTCCCGGAGTCGCCCCAGCTCACCTGGAAGTGGAGGGCGGGGATGGGATAGACGGTCGTCATGCTTCGCTCCTTGTCTCGACGGGCCGCCTACTCAGTCAGCCGCTTGTGGCTGATGCGGAAGACGACGAACTCGGCAGGCTTCACCGGGGCGGCGGCGACCTCGATGATCAGGAGTCCGAGGTCGATGTCCGTCTCGGTCATGGTCACCCCGAGGCCGACGCGGACCCGGTACGCCTGTTCGGGGGTCGTGCCGGCGAGCCCGCCGGCACGCCAGATCTGGTTCAGGAAGTTCTCGACGGAGACGCGGACGCGGAGCCACGTCGTGTCGTCGTTCGGCTCGAAGACGACCCACTGCGTCCCTGCGTCGATCGAGTTCTCGAGCATCAGGAACGTGCGGCGGACGGGCACGTAGAGCCACGCCGTGTCGTCGGTCGCGTTCCGCGCGCCCCAGATGCGCGTCCCGCGGCCCGGGAAGGCTCGGATGAGGTTCACGCTCTTCGGGTTGAGGAGGTCCTGCCGGCGCTGCGTGTAGTCCTGCGTGACGCCGACGATGCCGTTGATCCGCTCGTTCGCGGGCGCCTTCCAGACCCCGCGGTCGTTGTCCGTTCGGGCGTAGACGCCCATCACGAACCCGCTCGGCGGGACGTCCACCGTCCGCGACGTCGGCCGCGGGCGCGGGTTGATCATGCGGACGAACGGCCCATACGCCGCGGCGTACGTCGAGTCGAGGTTGCGCAGACGCCAGTCCAGGAGCTGGACGTCGTTCGCGAGCGGGGGCAGGTCGACGACGGCGAAGCGGCGGTGCTGCTCGCAGTGGACGATCATCTGGTTGATGGCGGACGAGACGGAGAGCTCGTCGCCGAGGAGCAGCGCGTCCGGACACGCGACGATCGCCGGCTCCTGCCGGCGCTCCAGCGCTTCGAGGCCCAGCCGGATCTGGTTTCCGTCCAGGGCGCCGTTCGCCCCGGACTGGGCGACCTCGGCGGTCGCCGGAAGCGAGGTCACCGACGTGAGCGCCGTCGCGCCGGCGGCGCGCTCCCGCACGGCAATGAGCTGTGAAACGCCGTTGACGATCCCGTCGCGGAAGTAGTAGCGCGGGTGGAGCGGATTCAGGGAAAGCCCCGTGAAGCTCTCCGACTGCACCTGGTTTCCGTCCCGGTAGAGGGCCGCGCCGAGCGCGAAGCGAAGCGCCCGGAAGCTGGTCGGCTGCCACGCCGAGAGCGCGTAGCGCGTCGCCGCGGTCGCAGCGGGAGCAGCCGCGAGCGCCGCCGGGAAGGTGAGGCGGTACGTGTTCGCCGGCCAACCCGACTGCTGCTCGACGGCGGAGATCGGCTGGCGGCCGGCCCCGCCCCCGAGGTCGATGTAGTCGCCGGCCTCGGGCGCCGCGATCGAGAGGACGACGAGCGGCCGGGTGGTGTCGGGAACGTAGCGCGCCTCCGTGTACGTCCCGTCTGACCCTGCCGGGACCGTGAAGCCGGCTGTCGTGCCGGAGTTCCGCACGATGTCGACGTTCCCGCCCGCCTTCACGAGGGTCAGCGTCGCGCCCTCGGGCACGAAGCCGTACGGCGCAAGCAGGTCGCGCAGCTGCGCGTCCGTGTAGCCCGTCGGGATGACGAGGTTGATCGCGGAGCGCCAGGGTCGGGCGCGCAGGGCGCCCACGACTTGGACGGGGCCGGCGCCGACCTGGAAGCCGAATTCGAAACGCGACTGCGCGTTGTTCCACGCGCCCTCCAGGCCGGCCTCGCTGACGATCCGCCGCAGGTCGACGTTGTCGAAGCCGGGATCGACGGGGTAGGAGATCCCGGCGGGGAGAGCCAGGAATCCGGTCGCCGTCGTCGCCGTCATCGTCGCGGGCACGCTCACCGTCCTCTCGGCGAAGGACTGGGCTCGAACGGGGTTCGCGAATCCCTGCGTGAGGGTCAGCTCCGCCGCTGCGCCGACGCTCCGAACGCGGTCGAGCGAGACGACCTGGCTCGTGCCGGTCGGGTCGAGCGCCTGCATGAGGTCGCCGGCCTGGAAGCCGCTGCCCTGCGCGAGCCGCATCGACGTGTTCGCCGCGCCGCCCGCCTGCACGGCGACGACGTGCGGGTCGTCGGCGCGCTGGTACGTCCGGGTCCCGGTCGGCACGA
>Ga0081539_10000190_pt3 | contig 99874 bp, 84 predicted proteins | sample TabmetS4T2R2_FD_71023 | JGI IMG/M metagenome (GOLD analysis project Ga0081539, IMG submission 71023) | Tabebuia heterophylla rhizosphere microbial communities from the University of Puerto Rico - S4T2R2 | ecosystem: Host-associated > Plants > Roots > Rhizosphere ... | reverse complement strand
AAATCGATTCCGATATATTGATCTGTCATGGGCCGTCCTCCTCTCAGCCCGGTGGCCTGCGTTGGTGGAACTCGCATGCTACCGAAGCTGGCCGAGAGACGGCCCTTTCATCTGATCACGGAGGTTCCAACACGGAGAACACGGAGGAAGCCCAATGATTTTGCTCTGTGACCTCCGTGTGATCGATCTCCGTGGTCTCGACTGAGGCGAACGCTGGACTAGGCGTGTCGGTGCAATGCTCCCTGCGCTGTCGGTGAACGCGTCGTTAAGCGAGCTCTTCCTCGTCGTCCCGATGTCGCTCGTCCGAGACCAGTTCGCGCCACGTGCGCTCGCAAACCGTGCACTGCAGCACGGTGAGCTGCTGCTGTAATCCTTCGCGACCAATCTCCCGAACGCGGATGGTTCCGCACAGCGGGCAGGTAGGAAGTTGCACCGACGAGCGTGGGCGACCCGCCTTCGCAATCACGATGCGGGCTCGGTTGCGGCTTGCACGGCGTCGCCTTGTGCGGCGGTCTGATCGAGGTCCTCCGGGATGTCGTCGAGGTAATGCTCGGCATCGATTGCCGCCATACACCCGGAGCCCGCAGCCGTGATCGCCTGGCGATAGATATGGTCCTGAACGTCGCCGGCCGCAAACACTCCGGGAACGTTCGTGTGTGTACCGTTGCGAGTGACGATGTAGCCGGCCGGGTCGAGCTCGATCTGTCCCTCGAACAACTTCGTGTTCGGCGTGTGTCCGATGGCAATGAACACGCCGTCGAGCGGCAGCTCGGTCAGCTTGCCGGTCTTCAGGTTGCGGACGACGATGCCGGTCACCTCGCCCTTGGAGACATCCTTCACTTCCGCCACCTCGGAATCCCAGATGAAGTGAATCTTGGGATTCGAGAGGGCCTTGTCCTGCATGATCTTCGACGCACGCAACGAATCGCGACGATGAACGACCGTGACCTTGGTGGCGAAGCGGGTCAGATAGATCGCCTCCTCCATCGCGGAGTCGCCTCCGCCGACGACCGCGATCGGTCGACCGCGAAAGAAGTAACCGTCGCACGTCGCGCACGTCGAGACGCCATGTCCGGATAGCTTGCGGTCGGTATCAATCTCGAGCCAGCGTGCCGACGCTCCCGTCGCGATGATGAGCGCATCGGTCGTCACCGTCCGGCCGTCGCCGAACGTCAGACGGAACGGGCGCGTCTGCAGGTCGACCTTCGTGACGTGATCTTGAATCACGGTCGTACCGAACCGCTCGGCCTGTTTACGCATCACCGTCATCAGTTCCGGCCCCATGATCCCTTCTTCGAAGCCTGGCCAGTTCTCGACCATCGTGGTGAGCATCAGCTGCCCACCGGCTTCCAGGCCTTCGATCAGGAGCGGTCTGAGATTGGCGCGTGCGGTGTACAGCGCCGCAGTCAACCCCGCCGGTCCGGACCCGATGACGACGACTCTGCGATCCGCCATACGTTTTCAGCGAGCGTTCGCAGAGGCGCTGGCACTCAGCTGCCGCTGAATCGCGTCGGCGATTTCTTCCTTCGCCTTCAATCCCACGAGCTGTTCCACGAGCTGACCATCCTTGAACAGGAGCAGCGTCGGGATGCCGCGGACCGCATAGCGTCCAGGGACATTCGGGTTCTCGTCCACGTCCAGTTTCGCGACCGTCGCGCGTCCGTCGAACTCCTGCGCCAGCGCATCCACGGTGGGCGCCAGACGCCGGCACGGCCCGCACCACTCAGCCCACAGGTCGACCAGCACCACACCCTGCTTGGTCTCATCGTCGAAATTGCTGTCGGTGAAGGTTTTCACTTTTTCAGATGCCATCGATGTCTCCACGAGGCGGCCACTTCCGCGCCGCCGGTCAAACGTCTGTCCATTGGACGCATGGCAGGGCTCAGGACGGTTCAAAGATCCCAACGATCCCGCCGATCGTACTCGATTCCGGCCGAGATGCGGAGGTCTGGACCGCTATGCGATCCAGAACGTTGACTCGACCGCGTCCCAATGCATAGTGGTCCTCGCCGCGCCGAACGCGGCAAAAAGATACTGTACGCAAGCCAAGGGGCTTCGGGACATCCCAGGGGCGGAGCCCCTTGGGTGCTTTGCCGTCCTGAATGTCCTCCAGTCGGGGTCGCTTGTGTATGATCCGACGGTGAGCCATCTCGACCGTCCGCCACGCGGTGCGCGCAGCGAGCCGCGCGAGGTCGCCGAGCTCCGCGCGCTCAAACAGCGGCAGCCCGACCTTCGGGACGCGGTCGACATGCATGTCGAGCTGATCGAGCTGCATCGACGCGTGCGTGGGCGAGTGCCGCTGCCCTCGTTCGCGCTGAGCGCCGATATCCTGTCGAAGCACCGCGCAGAAGCCAGACCCGTTCTCCGGTTCGAAGAAATTCCTCTTGAGTTGACCGACCTCCGCCTGCTCGTCCGGCAGGTAGCCGACGTACTGCGGCGATACGACGCGCTCGACGACGCGGACTACCAGAAGGTGCAGACGCTCGGCCGCGACATGAAGCTGTTGGCAACCGTCGGTGACTGGTATCGACGCGTTGCCGAGCAGCGCGCGGCGATCGCCGGGGTCTCGCGTGCCACCGCAGCGATGACGGCTGACGACGCCGGAATGCTCGGTCAGGTGTTGACGCTGGCGATGCGCCCGTTTCTGTCACGCTGCGCAGAAGTCCTGCAGCAACGGGCCGAACTGTCAATGTGGAGTCATCCGCACTGCGCGCTGTGCGGTGGCGAACCAGACTTCGCGGTCATCACCCCTTCGGCCGAGCGTCATCTCGTCTGCGGCCGATGCACGCTGCAGTGGAAGTTCGAGCCATTGAGCTGTCCGTACTGTGGCAACGGCGATCGCCGCTCGATTACGTCGTTCGCGACGCCTGACGGTCAATACCGCGTGTACGCATGCGATGTCTGTCGCCGGTACTTGAAGGCGTACGACGCCCGGCGCGCAACGCGACCGTTCATGCCGCTGGTCGATTCGGTGATGACGCTGCCGCTGGATGCAGCGGCGATACAGAGGGGGTATTCCTCGTAATTCAAAATGCAAGAGTAAGAATGCAAACACTACTGACGGTACGCAAGAACGGGGTGAAGACTGTGACGCCTTTCACCCCGCCATCGCAAACCGCATCGGGTTTGCATTTTTCATTTTGAATTTTGAATTTTGAATTTTGAATTGCTGCGTCGCTTCGTGAATTGCCGTCAGTTCGCGGCCGGCGCTTCCTGCGCGACGGTGGCGCCGCCCATCAAGTCTGACGCCTTCGCTGACAGCCAGTTGAACAGATGGCGCGTTTCCCAGAACCGGCCGGCATTCGACTTGGCGCCGAGCACGACGACCGCGACCTGCGGACCGCCTTCGGGCAGGCGCAGGAGGGTGGCGAGACAATAACCCGCCTTGCCGATGAAGCCGGTCTTACCCGCCTGCACATCCACGTCGCCGCGCATCACCAGCTGGTTGGTGCTGTGGATCTGAATCGGGTGACGGCCTGCGTTGACGGTGTAGTACTGAGTCCGCATGATGCTGGAGATCCGTTCGTCGCCAGAGACATACGCGATCAAGCGCGCCATGTCGTAGGCCGACGAGACGTTGGCTGCCAGCAGGCCGGACGGGTCGGCGTACGTCGTATTGGTCAGCCCAAGCTCTTTGGCCTTCTCGGTCATCCGACGAATGAATCCGTCGTAGCCATACGAGGAGATGCGCGCGAGGGCCCGCGCGGCCGCGTTGTCCGAGGCAATGAGCATCAGATGGAGCAGATCATCGGCGGTGACTTCGTAGCCCGCGCGCAGGTAGGTCGTCGATGCCGCGCGGACGTCGACCGACTGCACGACGTGGGGCGCAAACAGGTCCGGCGGATTTTCGAGGAAGACGACCGCGGTCATAACCTTGGTGATGCTCGCGATCGAGCGCTGATCCTGCGAGTTGGTCTCCCAGAGGATCTTTCCGTTGGCCGGGTTGTAGATAATGGCGGCTTCGGCGCGCACGTCCGGAACCAGGGCGCCGGTATCATCCAGCTTGAACCGTGGCTGCTGCGCCTCCGCAAGCTGTCGCGCCTGAAGCGCCGCACGCGACCGGACTACCGACGTCCTGCGACGGGTCGTCGTCTTGGCAGACGCCGCCGTCCGCTTTTTCAGCGTCAGCCGTGGAGTCGTCTTCGATGTGCTCGACTTACGAACTGGTGTCGACTCAGCCGGAACGCCAATGGCGAGCGCGGCCGTGAGGAGGCAGATCAGTCGAACGGTCCTGAACAGCCGGGGTCTGATCACAGGCAACCCTTTTGGAAACAGTTTGTTACAAGATGTTTCGGCATTTTAGCAGACAAACTGTAATGCGCAAGCGGATTTAAACAGAACCGCACTGGAAACTCTGTCCTTAAGTAACGCTGGGCGTTCAATTTCCGGTCACCTCGACGGCCGGATGCCCCGGCCATTCCAAAACGGATGCCACCGCATGAGCCTGACCGAGACGGAATTCGCTGTTCTGCGCACGACGATCTCGACCCGCGGCACGGTCCGGATGGCACTACTCCCTCTGACGATATTTGCCTGGGCCGTGTTGTCCGCGGGCGTGTTCCTTTACGCCGAGGTTCCGATGGCGGTCGTCTTTCCGCTTGCCGTCCTCGTCGCGGGATTCGAAGCGATCCACGCTTTGCACGTCGGCGTCGAGCGGATCGGCCGCTACCTCCAGGTGAATTACGAGTCGCTGCCGGATGCGCCGCAATGGGAAAGCACGGCGATGCGCATCGGGCCATCGCTGCCTGGCGGCGGAATCGATCCGCTCTTCACGGTCGTCTTCATGGCGAGCGCGTTAGCGAATCTGATCCCGGTTGCCGCGCTCACACCGACGCGCGTCGAATTCGGCGTCCTCGCGATGCTGCACGTCATCTTCATCGTCCGACTCGTACGCACGCGTGGCGCCGCCGCCCGTCAGCGCGCAGTTGACCTCGAGACGTTCAAAGCGATCAAGTCGCAGGTCCCGGTCACGAAACCCACGCCCGAAATGTAGTCGCGCCTACGCCGCTGCGCGATGGCGGTGAGGCGCGGACTCCCGGCTCCAACCCGTTGAATGCGATCCAAGCGGGAACGCGTCGACCTCTGTGGTCCGTCGACCGCAATTGTGTGTTCGCTGCGTCCCGGGCACACGTTGATGCACGTGAATGGCGACGGTTTGTCTCGTTCTCTGCATCGACCGCGCACGAAACTCGAAGCGCGATCTGCAGGTACGTGCTTTGCTAAGTCGCGAGTGCGGTGAGGATAAGGACATGAGTCTGGTGCGGCTCCTGGGGTTCACGACGCTCGGATGCGGGTGTGTGATCGGGCGTTATCGCGAACTCTCCACCAGCCGCGAATTGACCTATGTCGAAGAAAAGGGCGCGACCTGCGAGCAGCACAGCCACCGCCGCAATCACACGATCGCCCCGGAGCGCTTGAACGCTCCTGCAGCAAGTCTGCTTTCCGTCAGGGCCTCGTAACCAGCCAAGAACGTCGCTCGTTGACAGCTCCTCGCCCATGTGCCTGGTTGCCACTTCCTTCTGCCGCGCTACGCGCGGCGAGTCCGTTACGCGAATCGGCAATGAGCACAAAATTCGCGTTTGACGTCGCATAACGGACTAAAGTCTTCCCACCTCGAACCAAATTCCCTCCGGGCACGCAGTAGAATCGCGTCGTGTCGCGCGCACCCGAACCGCACACGTCGATCATCTGCGGCGGCGCCATTCTTCGATTCTTCGTCGGCGACTGTGTCGAGATTCTGCGCACATTGACCGAAGGGTCGGTCGACGCGCTCGTGACCTCCCCTCCCTACAACCTGGGAGTGCGCTATCGCAGCTACGACGACTCGATTCCGCGCCAGGAATACCTGGAGTGGACCAACGCCTGGGTCAAGGCGGCGGCCCGCGTCCTTTCCGCGGAAGGATCGCTCTTCCTCAACGTGGGTGCGAAGCCGACGGACCCGTGGACCGCTTTCGACGTGGCGCAAGCCGTCCGACCGCACCTCCAGCTGCAGAACACGATTCACTGGATCAAGTCGATCGCCATCGAGCGCGCGCTGGCGGGCGCGCGAGCCGGGCTCGGGGATGACCTCGCGGTCGGCCACTACAAACCAATCAACAGCCGGCGGTTCCTGCACGACTGCCACGAGTTCATCTTCCACTTCACCCACAAAGGGCGAACGACGCTGGACCGCACTGCCGTCGGCGTGCGCTATCAGGACCGGTCGAACATCGGCCGCTGGCAGGCGGCGGCATCCGGGAAGCGGTGTCGGGGCAATACCTGGTTCATTCCGTACGACACCATCCAGAGCCGAGACAAGGAGCGACCTCACCCGGCGACATTCCCGCCCAAGCTGCCCGAGATGTGTCTTCGGCTCCACGGGTTGAACCGGTTGACGACGGTCGTCGATCCGTTCATGGGCCTTGGCTCCACCGCTGTCGCGTGCGCGCAGCTCGGCATCGGGTTCATTGGCATCGACATCGATGCGGACTACGTGAAAGAGGCGGTCGAACGCACGCGCGCGGTCGTCGGCGGCCGCCTGCCACGCAAAGCGCGACGCGCCAAGACAGGCGCTCGCTTGTTCTGACCCGCTTCCGGCATCGTTTCCATTGAATCGATGCGCTTAGCACATGTAAGCTTGTAAGCACTCGTCAACGTCCAACCCGCTTCGCTGAGGGCAATTCCCAACTCCCACACATTGGGATTTGGATCGGGTGTCCATGAGTTGGGATTGGGAGTTATCTGCTGCAGTGGATCTACGACAGCTCGAGATCATTCGCGCCATCGCCGACACCGGCTCCTTTACCGCGGCCGGTGAGAAGCTGCATGTCTCTCAGTCGGCAATCAGCCGTCAGATCCTGCTGCTCGAAGACGAGCTCGGCGAACCGGTGTTTCATCGCATCGGCCGCCGCATCCGCATCACGCCGGCCGGCGAGTCGCTGCTTCAACTCAGCCACCGCGTCTTTCAGGATCTCCAGGATACGGTGTCGGCCATCAGCGACAAGCGGGAATCACTGCGCGGGACACTCCGTCTGGTCGGCGGCATGACCGTCTGCCTCTACGTGTTCCCCGCGCTCCTGGCCGAAGTCCGTCGCGTCCACCCGCATCTCGATCTGAAGGTGACGGTCGGCAGCGCCGAGCGCTCGATTACGATGCTGCGCTCCGGGGCGGGCGATCTGGGCATGCTGACGCTGCCGGTCGAGACCAGTGATCTCGTCGCGGTGCCGGTGCTCGAGGAGGAGCTGTTCCTCATCACCTACCTGACCCACCCCCTGGCCAAGAAGAAGACGATCACACCCGCCGATCTCGACAAGCAGCCGTTCGTGCTGTTCGAGACCGGGTCGATTACGCGGCGCCTCGTCGAGGAGTTCTTCGCGCGGGAACGGCTCGAGCCGCAGATCATCATGGAAACCGAGAACGTCGAGATCATCAAGGCGATGGTCAGGCACGGCCTCGGCATCAGCATCATCCCGTGGCAGGCGGTCGCGGCCGATGTCCGCACGAAGCAGTTGTTCTGCAGCCGGATCGCTGGAAACGCGCTGGTGCGACAGACCGGGTGGCTCTACCCGAAGATGAGCCGTCTGCCGCGGACGGTGTCGGAAGTGATCCGTGTGTTCGAGACCGTCAAGCCGCGCCTGGAAGCTGCGACGCGACCACCGAAAACGTAGCGAGGCTAGCAACGGCTGAGCACGAGATGCTCGGGCTGCATCGAGCCAATTCGAACATTCTATTTTTCTGTCCTGCCGAGGGCTTGTAGAATCGCTCGCATGGAACACGTACGACTGTCGTCAGACGTCGATCGCGTGCTGCACGTCGGCCTCAGCGAGGAAGACTGGAAGGCGTTTCTCGCCGTCGCGCCGCAGCCGGTGAACTGGTTGCGCGAAAAGATCCAGGAAGCGATAGCGGGGCGTGCGGCGGCTGAACGCCAGAGCGAAAAAGTCGAAAGCTAATCCTGGGAGCTGGGTTGCTAGGCAGATAGGTTGCTAGGTAAAGGCACTTGTCTTGAGCCCCTTCTTACCCAGCCGCCTATCTACCAAGCTACCCAGCCACTCAGTTGGTGCTCGGCGTCGGCTTCAGCGCGTACGATGTCCGCGACCACACGTTCAGCCCGTCCCGCGAGACCTTCACTTCGATCTTCCGCACGCGACGCAGCGGGTCCGGGTTCTTCGAGTAGTAGCCGAGCACGTAGTAGTCGCTGGTTTCCGCGTCAATCCGCTTCAACGCCTTGTCGAAGTCGTTCTGATTGACCACCGCGATGCCCCCGGTCTGCTCGGCCAGCACGCGCAGGCTGTTCTGCGTTTCCTGCAGGAAGTTCATCCAATCCTGCTGATCGACTTCGTCGGCCATGTCCTGGCCCGCAACGAGACCGCGCGGGTCGATCGTGTAGATCGTCGCGTTCGCGCGATTGGCGGCACGCGTCAGCTCCGCCATCTCGTGAACGAGATCGGCTTCCGCGAGCGCCTGCGATGACTGCTGCTGCCGGAAGAACGGATCGTTCTGGAGCTCCTCGGCGTTGGTCTGGAACCGCTCGGCCTGCTCGTCGAGCCGTGACTTCTCGAACGGATTGAAGTCGTAGCCGCTGCTGATATACAGCACGGCCTTGCGCCGGTTTTGCACCTTCTCGAGATTCCGCATCAAGTCGTACGCCGTCGAGAACGCGACCTGCGCTCGATGGCGGAGCTCCGTTGGTCCATTTGAACCCTGTCCGCCCTGGATGATTTCCTTCGGCTTCAGGCCATTGCCCGTCACGCGCTTGATGGCCGATTCGAGCACCTGCCGGTCGTAGGTCAGCTGCTGCGAGATCGACGAGGTGCCGGTCGTCACGATGCCGAACATGTCGCCTTCGTGAACAAGGCTCTTGAGCATCTTCTCGAGGATCTGACGCGTGCGCGGTGTCTGCCCGAAGTCCAGATGCAGGTCGTCGATGAAGAGCAGGAAGATGCGGCCCGCCGTGTCGTTGGTCGGCCGGTTGCGCGGCAGGATGATCCCCTCCTGCACCGGCGCCGGAGGCGGCGCCTGCACGTCGAACGTGCGGCCGCCGTGGACCAGTGTCAGAGAGGCGATGTCCTGCTTCACGCCGTCCTCATAGATGTCGAACTCACCGGGCTTGAGGTCGGCGATGAACTGCGCCGACTTCTGATCGCGGACGATCACGTCGGTCGTGACGAGATCGACGGTGACGCGGAATGTCGGTGACGGAGCTTGCGTCGTCGACGCCCCACCCTGCTGAGAGGGGGCGTTCTGCTGCGCCTGCGCCTGCAACACGACAGGTCCGACGAGCGAGCCGATCGCGAGCAGAAGCGCGAACGCCGCCGCTGACAACAACTTAGCGGTATAGCGCATGGGCAAAGTATACCAGCATGTTGGCCTGGCCTGAGCGAGGTCGAAGCGCTGGCTCCAGCCGGTTAGGACGCTTCCCACGCCGCTGCGGACGTATCGGTAGCGTCGGGTGGACATCCGCCCTCGCGGAGCATGACCAGCCTCCGATCGCAGAAGAAGCTTGCGAGCGACGGCGGTCCGCCGTAGCCTTGGCGAAGGCGGAAGGTCCGCCCCGCGTCCCCGCGTCGCCATGTCGACTCTCCGCATCGCCATCGGATCCGACCACGCCGGATTCCGTTACAAAGAAGCCATCAAGACGCAGCTCCGGACCGAAGGACATACGGTTCACGACTTCGGGACGGACTCGGAAGCCCCCTGCGACTACCCTGATTTCATTCGTCCGGTTGCACAGGCCGTGGCGCGGCAAGAGTTCGAACGCGGGATCGTGCTCGGCGGATCCGGAAACGGCGAAGCCATGGTCGCCAATCGCATCCGCGGCATCAGGTGTGCGCTCTGCTGGTCCGAACAGGTCGCGATCTGGAGCCGGACGCACAACGATGCCAACATGCTGTCGCTCGGGCAGCGAACGCTCAGCGAGGCAGAAGCACTGGCGATCGTCCGCCTCTGGCTGACGACCGAGTTCGAAGGAGGCAGGCACGTCAGGCGCGTCGAAAAGATCGATGAAGCCTGACGTGCCAATGCAAAATTCAAAATGCAAACTGAAACACTCGATGCGGTATGTTGCTTTTGAATCTTGAATTTTGAATTTTGAATCGACATGCAACTCGGATTGATTGGCCTCGGTCGCATGGGCGGCAACATGGCGAGACGGCTCACCGCAGGAGGCCACACGGTCGTTGGATGGGATCGCAGTGCGGAGGCCGTGACGACGCTGGCGTCGCACGGCGGGGTCGGCGCCTCCTCGATTGACGATCTCGCGCGTCGACTCGATCGGCCTCGCGCCGTGTGGATCATGGTGCCCGCGGGCGCGCCGACCGAAGAAACGGTCAAGGTCGTCGCTGACAACCTCGATGCCGGCGACACGATCATCGACGGCGGCAACAGCTACTACAAGGACGACATTCGACGCGCGCGCGAGCTCGCGCCCAAGGGTGTCGACTACATGGACGCCGGCACGAGCGGCGGCGTGTGGGGCGCGGAACGCGGCTACTGCCTGATGATCGGCGGCTCGCGCGACGCATTCACGCGCCTGACCCCGATCTTCCGCACGCTCGCTCCCGGCCAGGGCGGCATCGCGCCGAGCGACGGCCTCGACGTCGCGAAGACATCGGCGCACGAAGGGTTCCTCTACTGCGGACCAGCGGGCGCGGGACACTTCGTCAAGATGATCCACAACGGGATCGAGTACGGCCTGATGCAGGCGTACGCCGAGGGGTTCGATATTCTGCGGAACGCGGGCAGCGAGTCGCTCCCATCCGACCAGCGCTTCGATCTGAATCTGGCCGAGATCGCCGAGCTCTGGCGCCGCGGCAGCGTCGTCAGTTCGTGGTTGCTGGATCTCGGTGCACGGGCGCTGGCCAAGGATCCTCACCTCGAGCAGTACGTCGGCCACGTACACGATTCGGGCGAGGGACGCTGGACCGTCGATGCTGCGATCGAGGAGGAAGTTCCTGCCGAGGTGCTGACCGCCGCGCTCTACGCGCGCTTCCGCTCGCGTCGCGATCACACGTTCGGCGAGAAACTGCTGTCGGCGCTTCGCGCACAGTTCGGCGGCCATGTCGAGCAGCCACACTGATCCGCGGCCACCCGAAGGGTCCACCCACGCGGCGCGAGCCGACTCCTGCGTCCTCGTGATCTTCGGTGCGTCAGGAGACCTGACGCATCGCAAGCTGCTGCCGGCGATCTACAACCTCGCCGAGTCCGGACACCTTCCGGAACGATTCGCCGTTCTTGGCGTCGCGCGCCGCGAGCTCGACGAAGCGACGTTTCGATCGGAGATGCGTGACCAGGTGCGCCGCGTCGAAGGCGAGCCGCTCGAGCCCGATAAATGGACCGCGATCGAACAGCGCCTGCACTACGTCTCGGGCGAGTTCGGCGACAAAGAGACGTACACGCGTCTGCGACAGCACCTCGAACACATCACCGCGGCGGCCGACGTTCCGCCGAATTATCTGTTCTATCTCGCCGTGCCGCCCGATCTCTTCGGCGCCGTCGTCGACCAGCTTGGAGCGGCCGGGTTGACCGACGAGGCGACGGGATGGCGGCGCGTCATCATCGAGAAGCCGTTCGGCTACGACGGCGCGAGCGCCCGCGCGCTTCAGGAACACTTGATCTCCTCCCTGCGCGAGTCGCAGATCTATCGGATCGATCACTACCTCGGGAAGGAAACCGTCCAGAACATCCTCGCGTTCCGCTTTGCCAACGGCATCTTCGAGCCGATTTGGAACCGACGCTACGTCGATCACGTGCAGATGACGGTGGCCGAGGACGTTGGCGTCGAACAGCGCGGGGCCTATTACGAGAAGGCCGGTGCACTGCGGGACATGGTGCAGAACCACATGTTCCAGCTGCTCACGCTGGTCGCCATGGAGCCGCCGATCTCGTTTCGAGCCGAAGACGTGCGCGACGAGAAGGTCAAGGTGCTGCATGCCATTCCACCGCTCACGATCTCCGACATTCGCGCATCGGTCGTGCGCGGTCAATACGAGGGGTACACCGGCGCGCCGAACGTTGCGTCAGATTCGCGCACCGAAACGTTCGTCGCGCTCCGCCTGTTCGTGGAGAACTGGCGCTGGGCCGGCGTCCCGTTCTTCCTCCGCACCGGTAAACGGCTGAAACGCCGCGCGACCGAGATCGCGGTCCAGTTCAAGCGCGCACCGTTCACGCTGTTTCGCGAAACGCCGGTCGAATGCCTCGAGCCGAACGTCCTCATCATTCGCATTCAGCCGGACGAAGGGATCGCACTCTCCTTCCACGCGAAGGAACCAGGTCCGATGGAGCGTCTGGGCACCGTGACGATGAACTTCACGTACGGCGAGTATTTCAAGTCCGAGCCGAGTACCGGATACGAGACGCTGCTGTACGACGCGATGATCGGCGACCAGACCTTGTTTCACCGCATGGACATCGTCGAAGCCGGCTGGCAGGTGGTCGATCCACTCCTGAAAGCGTGGAAAGACGACTCGTCATTGCCGTTGCCGCGATACGCGCCTGGCTCGTGGGGTCCGACCGAGGCCGATCAGCTGTTGCATCGAGACGATCGGCATTGGCGGTGCTGACCATCGCCGACGACGAGCGCGCACTCGCCATCACCGCGGCCGAGCGAATCACACGACTGATTGAGGGTTCCATACGGGAGCGCGAACGCGCCATCCTCTCGCTCACTGGAGGTTCCACGCCGCGGGCCCTCTACCGCTTCCTTGCCGACCCCACGCAGCCGTGGCGCGGACGCATCGACTGGTCGCGCGTGCATCTGCTGTGGGGCGACGAGCGCCACGTGCCACCGGATCATCCCGAGAGCAATTTCGGAATGGCCAATGCAGCCCTCGTCAGCCACGTGCCGGTCCCGGCCTCACAGGTGCACCGCATGCGCGGTGAACTGCCTGACGCACACGAGGCCGCGCGCCAGTACGAATCCGATCTCGATGCCGCGTTCTCGGCAGCGGGCCGCTCGGATCGTCCGTTCGATATCATGCTGCTGGGGATGGGGGAAGACGCGCATATAGCATCGATATTTCCGGGAAGTCCGCTGTTGGCGGGCCTGACAAGGCCCGCCCTACCATTCGGAGATCAGACGGGTGGCGCGGACCTTGTCAAGTCCGCTGGCGATCGAGTCGCCGCAATCTGGGCTTCCCATCTCAATACCTGGCGGATCACGCTGACGCCAGCGGCGATCCTGAATTCACGCGCGATTGTGATGATTGTCTCCGGCGCCGCGAAAGCTGATGCTGTCTGGTGGGCGCTCGAGGGACCGGAAGAGAGCGATCGCCGCCCGGCGCAAATTCTGCGTCGCGCTCAGGATCGCGTCGACTGGATCATCGACCGGCCTGCTGCTGGGCGATTGCCCGACGCGCCGCGCGCGTGATCATCGTCGTCGCCACGATCGTGGCGACAAGACCAAAACTCACCACAATCCAGTATTCGACGCCGCGCGGAGGGGCGACGCCGGCCGCAATCTTCGCGACGTCGCCGACGATCTTCCCGTAATAGACGTACATCAGAATCGCCGGCAGCATGCCGACGGTGGCGAGCAGGAAGTCACGGTAGCGCACGCCGCTCAGCGCCAACGCGTAGTTGAGGAGGACGTATGGCACGAGCGGCGACAGCCGCAGGAGAAACATCACCCACACCGCGTCGCCGACAATCGCCCGGCGAACCGCAGCGACAAGAGGGTCGCGATCGATCCAGCGCAGTAGCCGCGAGCGCGCGAGTGGGGCCGCCAGAGCGAATACCGCCGACGAACCAAGAACCGCGCCGATGTAGACGAGCACGGTGCCGCGCCAGAGACCGAAGACGGCACCGGCGGCAAACGTGAGGAGGAATGCCGGCGCGAGCGTCAACGCCGCCGCGACATACGCGACGATAAACAGCGCGGGCCCCCACGCCCCCAGCGCAACGATCCGCAGGATGATCGCGCCGATCCAGTTCATCAGGTTTCGGAGGTGTCGAGCGGATCGAGGTCTTCGCTCGCGTCCGCCGTCTCACCGCCGTCGGCGTCGTCGACCGTCTCTTCTCCGGTCGCGCCTTCCTCTGTCTGCGCGGTTACGTCGCCCGAACGCGGGCCTTTGCGGCGCGATCGACGACGACGGCGACTGAGGAGATGCGACAGGCGCTCGAGCGATTCGGCGGCCTCTTGCAGTCCTGTCACGATGCGATCGGCATCGGTCCAATCGGCGGGATTGAGACGCTCGGCCATCACCAGCAGCGTGTCGAGCCGCGACGGATCGAACGCGCGCGATTGAATGCGCTCACGCACGATCGGGTACCACAAAGCCAGAAACGCGATCTGCTGGTCGGCCGTGGTGCCGTCGATGGTCGACGGAATCGGCGGTCGCGGAGGTGGGGCTGGCTGCGCAACGGATTCAGACGCGACAGGAGCAGGCGGGGGCGCCGCCTCCGCGTCGTCGCGACGTGGTCGTCGACGGCGCTGCTCCAGCGGCTCGACGACCTGCTGATTCTCGCGAACGACGTCCCATTCGAACTCGATGTGCGGGTAGTGCGCCTCGATCTCGCGGCGGACCTGCAGGTCGATGGGATCGCGCCCGACGCGAACGCCTCCAGGCGTGCGGAACATGTAGAGAATTCGCGAGCGCTGCTTGGGACCCTCGCGGTACCAGTGCATCAGGTACGTCGTTTCGTAGCCGCGCTTGTCGCGGACGACACGCAGGAACGGCACGATGGCGGACCAGCTAACGGCGCTTTTGCGCCCGTGACCCGGACGCGCTCTTGCGGCCGGACGACTTGGCAGCGGCGCCACGCCGTGGGGCAGCCTTGGCCTTGACGGCTGGCTTCCGGCGAGTGGTTGCGGCGGGAGCACGACGCGCCGGGCGGGCACGCGTCCCCGCCGATGCACGTGGCGCTGTTGGCCTGGCTGTCGCTGTTGGCCTGGCTGTCGCTGCAGGCCTGGCTGCGGCTGCTGGTCTTGGCGTTGCTGCCGCTCTTGCAGTCGCGGCTGGTCGCGCCGGCGCAGCTGGACGCTCGGCGCTTGTATCAGCGGGACGCACGGCGGGTTCAGCGGCGCGGGGTCTTGGCTGAGGCTCCGGACCCTGGGTCCGTTGCACGAGGGTGAACCGGATCTGATCCCCGATCGCCTGGTAGGCCCACAACTCGGCTACCGGAATCGCGAGGTCCGTGCAGAGCCGCCGCGCGGTATCGATGGACGTGGTCGGCACGTACAAGTGAAACGGCGCCCGTTGTTTAGAGAGCGCAGCCCACTGCGACATTGCCTCGAGATTGTTCACAGACTCGGCCGTTTCGACCTCGACGACGCCGAGGAGTTTTCGGCCACGCTCCGCCGACTGCAGCACGAGATCCGGGTACCAAGGCGACGGTCCGTTGCCGACCGGGGTGGTCTGCTCGTTGCCTGGATTGATCGCGACTTCGAATTTTCTCTTGTATTTCGCCTGCAGCAGGCGAATAACCCGGTCGTGCTCGAGCTGCTCGCGGACGGGCCGCACGAGGATGGGGCTCAACACAACCTCCGACGGGAGTTACATGAAGGCCGCGGTCGACGCGGCGAAAACGGGAGGAATATAGCACGAAACGGCACGAATTGCGGCCTGTTTAGGGCCATCGCCCGCGCTCTTGACGATGAAACAGCCGACGCAGACAATGCGGTGTGCCTTCCTCCGGATCGGCCGGACGCGTGCTCATCGTCGATGACGACGTCAGCGTTACCGACACATTTTCGCGGATGTTACGCCTCGAGGGTTACGAGGTCTGGGCAGCGCTGTCTGCCGATGAGGGCCTCACTCTCGCGCAGACGCACCGCCCCAACGCCGTCATTCTGGACCTGCGGATGCCCCTCACCAGCGGCCTGCAATTCCTGCGTGCCATTCGCGCAATCCCGGGATTGACCAACACACCGGTCGCGATCGTGACCGGTGACTACTATCTCGATGACGCACAGTCGAGTGAGATCCGCTCCCTTGGCGCCGAGCTGCGCTACAAACCGTTGTGGCTCGAGGAACTGGTCACGCTCGCACGCGAGCTCGTGACCGTTCCCCCGGTCACCGACTAGTCCGTGCCCAACGAGCGCTTCCTCAGGGCCTGCCGCCGCGAGGCGGTGGACGCCACGCCGGTGTGGTTCATGCGCCAGGCCGGCCGCTATATGGCGGAATATCGCGCGCTGCGCGAGCGCCACTCGTTGCTGGAGATCTGTCGCACTCCCGATCTCGCGACTGAAGTCACCCTGCAACCGGTTCGCCGGATCGACGTCGACGCGGCCATTCTGTTTTCCGATCTTCTGCTGCCGTTGGAGCCGATGGGTCTGCCCTTCGACTTCATCAAAGGCGAGGGTCCGCAGCTCGAACGACCGATCGGCGATGCCGCCGATATCGATCGCCTGCACGTGTTCGAACCACGCGAAGCGCTGTCACACGTGCTGGCCGCGATTGGGCAGATCCAGGAGGAGCTCGACGGTCGGGTTCCGCTCATCGGCTTCGCAGGAGCGCCGTTCACGCTCGCGTCGTACGCGATCGAAGGTGGCCACTCGAACAACTTCGCCAAGACGAAAGCTTTGATGTACGGGCATCCCGATGCCTGGCATCTGCTCTGCCAGAAGCTGGCAGACGTCGTCTCGGACTATCTCGGCGCGCAGATCGACGCCGGCGTCGACGCCGTGCAGGTGTTCGATTCGTGGGTCGGCACGTTGAGCGCGGATGATTATCGGGAGTTCGCGCTGCCCCACACGAAGCGGATCTTCGACGCTCTTCGCGGGCGCGTGCCATCGATTCATTTCGGCACGGGGACCGCGACGATTCTCGAGGAGCTGCGGGAAGCGGGCGGCGACGTGATCGGCGTCGATTGGCGCCTCCCGATGGACGTGGCGTGGGATCGCATCGGCTCCGATCGCGCCGTCCAGGGCAACCTCGATCCGACGCTGCTGCTCGGCCCCGTCGCCCGCATGTTCCATCAGACCGACGATATCCTGCGTCGCATCGCCGGACGTCCGGGTCACATCTTCAACCTCGGGCACGGCATTCTGCCATCGACGCCGCTGGAACACGTGCAGATGCTCGCGCAGTACGTGCACTCGGCGTCGAGACGAATGCGTTGACGGTGCGACGCATCCGTTCCGAGTTCCTGGTTCCGAGTTCCAGGTTCCCGATGTTCCGGGTTCCAGGTTCCACGTTCCCGGTGTTCAAGGTTCCAGGTTCCCCAGGTTCCAGGTTCCTGATGTTCCAACGCTCGTTGGTTCGTCACGCACCTGAACTCCGAACCCGTGGAACTCTGAACAACGAACCGCGAACCGCGAACCGCGAACCGCGAACTACGGGAACCTGGAACCCGGAACCTGGAACCGGGAACGGTACGTTGCGATCACAAGTGCCATTCCCCCTCCCAACAACGCACCCCATGCGACGACCGTCGTGACGATCAGCCCGATCGGTCTGTAACGAAGGTGAACTGCGGTCACGTGCGGTGGAATATGCACGGCGAGCAACGCGCCGAACGCAGGCAGCGTGCTCACTCCTTCGCCGGCACCAGTGACAACCCAGTCCGGTCGAAACATCTGGCTGAGCACGAGCAGTTTCGGCTCGCTGGCGTCGACGAGCTCGACGTCGATGCGTCCGTCCTGCACGGTGGCAGCCGACACGTCCGCCAAACGATGCGAGGCAAGCGATGCGAAGTCACGACAGAGCAATCGATCGTTACCACAGTCGGGTCGAACAGGCAGTTCGAGACGCTCGCTGTCGGCGTCGAGCACGAACGCCGCGGGCCAGGCATCGGTATTTTCATAGACCACGAACGTGCCGTGATCCCGCTTCGGAACGGTTCCTCGCCGGCGCAGCGACCCGGCGACGCGCTCATCATCGCTGGCGAGCAGGTAACGAATGTGGAGCGCATCGAGCGCCGCGTCCGATTCGATCAGCGATAGTGGTGGATTGATGCGCGCGTAATACATGCGCTCGTCGGGCCAGATGGATGCGGTCGAGACACCCTTGAACCAGCCGTTGAGAACAGGCATCCCGCGAAAGGCGAGCGCGTTCATGCCCAGGCCCTCCTGCAGCCGGCCCTTCTCGTAGATCTCGTGTTCGATGGACGGCGAATACGCGATGCGTCCACCGTCCGGCATCAACGCCAGCAGCCGATCGACATGCTCGCGAGCGCCGCTCGCGCCGCGAAGCCACATCGCCTGGCGCGCGTCGTCGCCCCACGTGCCGCGCAGGAATGGCCAGGCCGTCGCCGCGACAACCGTCACCTGCAGGACCAGGAAGGCGACTGCAGGCGCGCGCCATCGCGACAGCAGCAGTCGATCGGCCGCGAGGCCTGCGAGCGGGATGGCAGCGAGCGTCAGCGGGTCGCGAAAATGAAACCGCGCCGACGCAAACGGCAGCCACACCATGCTCGTGAACAACATGAAGGCCGCCATTACGATCGTGACGACGAGATCGGGTCGCCGCCGCGCGAACAGCACACAGCCGACAAGGGTGAGCGCGGCAAACGGTCCACCAAAGAACAGCGTGCGGGCAACAGCGGGATCGACGCGGCCCGGGGTTGATTCCGTCAACGCCAAGGGGCTGAGAAACACGGTGCGCAGGTCCGACCAGGTCAGCGGATTGCGGACGGCGTCCACTCCGAGATTCGGATCGAACACCCGGCGCTCGTGCACCAGTTGCGCGATGTTCGGACTGGCAATGGCGACGGCGATGAGCGCCGACATCGCGACCCAGCGCCGGCGTGCTGCGAGTCGGCCGACGCTGGTCAGCGCGATCGCGAGCAGCAGCGTGATGTAGACGAGGATGTGTCCAGGGTTCGTGTTCGCGACGACCAGGCCAGCCGAGAGTCCGAGCGCAGAACTCCGCAGCGGCGCTTTCCGGCTGTCGCCATCCAGGATTCGCCACAGCAGGACCAGCACCCACGGCATCGACGTCCAGACCACGTAATGCGAGGGCCAGAAGTCGGTGAACACGTAATTGCAGACGGGAGCGGCCAGCAGGTATGTCGCGACGCACACGGATCGCGTCAGCGGCGTCAGGCCCAGTGTCTTCGTCAGCTGCCACATGCCGGACGCACCGAGCAGCGTGTGCGCGAGCAAGAGGAGGCGCACCCACAGCACCGGTCCGACAATCGGAAGGAGCGGCAGCAACGGATGCAGCCAGAAATTGGGAGTCAGTGGCTGCGGAATGCCCAGACCAAGGAGCGGCGTCCAGAATCCGTAGCCGCCGTGCAACAGCGATTGGGCATGCAGCCACGAGCTGACGATGGCGAAGCGGAACTCCTCCTCATCGGGAGACGAGCCGATCAGAAACCCGCTCGAGGTCAGGGCGATGGCCGCGAGCACCAGGACCATCGGGACCGCTATCTGCTTTCCACGGCCGGGACGCACGGGCAAGAATGGTATCTCGATGATCGACGTGGTCGTCATCGGCGGCGGGATCTCCGGACTGGCCGCGGCGTACGAGCTTCGCACCCGCGGGCTCAGCGTACGTGTGCTCGAAGCCAGTAGCCGGCCGGGCGGCGTGATCACGACCGAGCGTTTCGACGGGTGGGTCGTCGACGGCGGCCCGGACTCGCTGCTGGTGCAGAAGCCAGCGGCGGTTGCGCTCTGTCGCGAGCTCGGAATCGCCGATCGTCTGGTCTCGACGCTGACTCCGCGCACGGCGTACGTGCTGCGCGACGATCGCTTTCACGCCATCCAGGAAGGGTCGTTTCTCGGATTCCCGATCAAGGTCGGTGCGTTGGCGCGCTCGTCGCTGTTCACGCTTGGCGGGCGGGTGCGCATGGCGTGCGAAGCCATCATCCCGCGCGACGGCGATGGTGAGGACGAATCGATCGCGTCGTTCGTCCGGCGGCGCTTCGGGCAGGAAGCGGTCGACTACCTCGCCGACCCCCTGCTGGCCGGCATTCATGCCGGGGACGCGGAACGGCTGTCGATGCGCGCGCTCTTTCCCCGGCTGCTCGAGGCCGAGCGGCAATCGGGCAGCGTGATCCGCGCCTTCCGCGCGCTGCACATCAAGCCGTCGCCGCAGGGCGCGTTTGTCTCCCTGCCCGGTGGCGTCGCAGAACTCTCGGAAGCGCTTGCCGGGGCGTTGGGCGAGGATGCAGTGTCGTACTCCGCACGCGTCACCGAGATCCGTCGTGCGGGCACGTATCTGGTTCATTCGGCGGCGGCTGTGATCGAAGCGCGAACGGCGATCGTCGCCGTCCCGGCGTATGTCGCAGCCGGGCTGCTCGCACGATTCGACACCTCACTGGCGGCGTTGTGCGAGTCGGTGCCGTATGCGTCGACCGCGACGGTTGCGTTCGGCTTCCGGCGCGATCAGGTGTCGCATCCGATGCGGGGCTCGGGGTTCGTCGTGCCTCGCGTCGAGCGACGCGCCTTGCTCGCCGGCACATGGGTCACGTCGAAATGGCCCGGACGCGCCCCGGATGGTCATGTGCTGCTGCGCGGATTCCTCGGCGGTGGACGAGATCCGCACCGCCTCGAGCGGAGCGATGCGGAGCTGATCGACATCGCGCGCGAAGAGCTGACCGAGCTGCTCGGGATCAGTGGCGCTCCCCTGTTCGCGCGCCTGTTTCGCTTCACGCGCAACAGCCCACAGTACGAGGTCGGTCATCTGGAACGCGCTGCGGCGATCGAGAAGAGGCTCGCGGCGATACCGGGCCTGTTCGTGACCGGCAGCGGCTTTCGCTCGATCGGAATACCCGATTGCATCGCCGACGGCCGCGACACCGCGGCCCGCGCGGCGGCGTTCATACGAGCCAGCACACAACGAACACAAACAACGGCGTAGCGGCCTTCCTGCCCTTCGTGACTACAATCGTGGAATGCGTTTCGCGATGGCCGTGTCGATCTGTACTGCCGCGTTCATGGCAACGACCTTCGCGCAGCAGCGCTCCTCTGGCGCGCTCACGCCGCAGATCGAAGCGGTGTTGAAGGCGATCAGGACCGCGGACAAAGGACAGCTCGCCGTCTCGGAGGAGGACGGGCGCTTCCTGCGGGTCCTCGTCGCCATGCGGAACGCGAAGTCAATTCTCGAGATCGGCGCGGCGAGCGGCTACAGCGGCATCTGGCTTGGACTGGGTGCGCGCGAATCAGGCGGGCGCGTGGTGGCGATCGAGTACGACCCGCAGCGTGCGGCCGAAGCGGCGCAGAACGTCACCAAGGCCGGACTCACCGATGTCGTGCGCGTGGTTCACGGCGACGCGTTCAAGGAGATCCCGAACCTCTCGGGCACCTTCGACCTCGTCTTCCTCGACGCGTGGAAGCCCGATTACAAGAAGTTCTTCGATCTCGTCTTCCCGCGTCTGAATCCGGGCGGCGTGTTCCTCGCACACAACGTCGTGAACAAGAAGAACGAGATGGAACCGTTCCTGAGCGCGATTCAGTCGCATCCAGGATTGTTCACGTCGATCGTATCGCCCGGGAGCGAGGGAATGTCGGTCTCTTACAAGATCAAGTAATTCAAAATGCAAAATGCAAACTAGAGAACCCCCGTTTCTCGAATTTCGACCGTGGGTTTACTAGTTTGAATTTTGACTTTTGAATTTTGCATTGCCATGAAGCCCATTCACATCATCGGCGTGCCGCTCGACCTCGGCGGCAATCGGCGCGGCGTCGACATGGGACCATCGGCGTTCCGCATCGCGGGGCTGCGCGATCAGCTCGTGGCGCTGGGTCGCCACGTGATCGACAAGGGCAATCTGCCGACGCCAATCCCCGAAACGCAGGACGAGATCGAGGAGCGAAAGAAGTACATCGCGCCGATCGCCAAGGTGTGTCAGCTGCTCTACGAGGCGACGCTGATGTCGCTGGACGAGGGCGCCTTGCCGCTGGTGCTCGGTGGGGACCACAGTCTGGCGGCTGGTTCGGTGGCCGCCAGCGCGGCGTGGGTCTCGCGGGAGTCGAGCACGCCACTGGGGCTGATCTGGGTCGACGCGCATGGCGACATGAACACGCCTGAAACCACGACCAGCGGCAATGTACACGGCATGCCGCTGGCCGCATTGCTCGGCCACGAACCTACGGAGCTGGCCGCGATCGGCGGCCGTCCGTCAGTGCGACCGGAACATACGGTCCTCGTCGGCGTGCGCAACCTCGATCGCGAGGAGAAAGATCACATCCGTCGATCGGGCGTGCACGTGTTCACGATGAAGGATATCGATCGCGAGGGGATCGCCCGCATTGCCGAACGCGCGATCGCGCTCGCTGCTGGTGGAACCGGCGGGATTCACGTGTCGTTCGATCTCGACGTCTGCGACCCCACGATCGCACCCGGCGTCGGCACCGCGGTCCGCGGCGGCCTCGATTACCGCGAGGCGCACATGATCATGGAACTGGTCGCCGATTCCAGCCGCCTGGTCGCGCTCGATCTGGTGGAAGTGAATCCGACGCTGGATATCCGGAATCAGACCGCGGAGTTCGGCACCGAGCTGGCGCTGTCCGCGCTCGGCAAGAACATCATTTAAGAACTGGGCTTTGGGCTTTGGGATTCGGGATTTGGGATTTGGGATTTGGGATTTGACGAGGATCCACCCTATTCGAGCATCGCGTCGAGCTGGTCGATGAGCCAGGTGAGCGAGCACGGCTTTTCGACGAACCGGGTCGCCGGACGCAGGTGCTCCAGGCCCCCCGTCTCGCTGGCCCCTCCCGAGAAGATGATGACGGGGACGGCTGCTGGAACGCGCGCGACGACGTCGCGGCCGGTTCCGCGGCGCAGCCGAAGGTCGACAATCGCCGCATTCGGTTGCTGACTCTCCAGCAACTCGACCGCCTGAGTCGCGCTGTCGGCTGTAATGACGTCGAAATTGCGCAGCTGCAGCAGGTGAGCCAGCGGTTCCCTCACATTGCGTTCATCCTCGACCACGAGAACCGTTCTGCTCCGCATGCCCGACATATCGGCTAGATGAGCAAAAACTTGAATCGCGACGCAAATACGGTCCACCCCGGCCCGCGGGTTGCTGTATTCGTCGCGTGGGTCATCGGTGGCTAACGACGGTCGGCCCGGTCTTGTGCCTGGTGACGGGGCTCGCGTTCTGGATGACCGGCCCCGCTCACCCCGGCAGGTTCATGGCAGGCCCGGATCCAAGAGAGCTTGCCGACTGGCAGTTCACGGGACCTGAAGCCGAGGCGTTGCGAAAAGACGCGCTGCGGCGCGCGACCGTGCGGATTGCGCCGGCTTCTCCAGTGTCACTCCCACCGGCTGCCTTCGCCGGCGGTGCAAACCCGTCGGCGACGACGTTGTGTCGATACGTCAATCACACTCCCTCGGGCACGACGCCCAAGTTCCACTGCGTCCTCGACGATGGCACCGTCGTGAAGGTCAAGTACGGGCGCAACGCCGAGATTCACGCGGAAGCTGCTGCCACTCGGCTGGTGCGCGCGCTGGGATTCGCGGCCGACGAAGTCGGTATCGTGCCGCGCCTGCGCTGCTACGGGTGCCCGCGACTGCCATTCGAGTCGGCGCTCCTCCTGTCGCTGATCGGCTTCGAGCAGCGTGGAAGCGAGGGCCACGACACCGGTTATACCGACTTCGAGTGGGTCTCGGTCGAACGTCGGTTTCCCGCCCCGGCGATTTCAACCGAGAAGCAGAAAGGGTGGGCGTGGTGGGAGCTCGAGGACGCACGCGCGCCACAGGCCGACCTCGATGCCATGCGTCTGCTCGCGGCGTTCCTTGGCCACTGGGACAACAAAGCCGAGAACCAGCGGCTCGTGTGCCTGGACGAAGCGCAGGTCAGATCAAATCAGCCGTGCCAGAAACCGCTGCTGATGATGCAGGACCTCGGCGCCACGTTCGGACCCAGTAAGGTCAATCTCGCGAACTGGCAGAGGACGCCAATCTGGGACGACTCGCGCGCCTGCCGCTTGAGCATGCGAATGCTCCCCTACCGCGGCGCCACTTTTTCGGAGGTGGCGATATCGGAAGAAGGGCGCGCGCAGCTGGCGCGGCAGCTGACGATGCTCAGCGACGCTGATGTTCAGACGCTCTTCTCGGATGCGCGATTTCCGCAGTTCTACAGTCCGACGCCTGACGATCGCGATCTGGCGGCCTGGCTCGGCGCCTTTCACGCGCGCGTTGACCAAGTCGCGAACGCTGGACCCTGTCCTCGCGACAATTCCCAATCGCCAACGCCCAACTCCCAAACACCCGGATAATAGCCAGACGTTTGGGAGTTGGGAGTTGGGAGTTGGGAGTTGGGAGTTGGGAGTTGGGAGTTGGGAGTTTACTTGGTCTGTTTGATCTCGTTGAACTGAATCGGGCTCGACGCGTAGTTCTCGATCTGCACGAAGCGGCCGTCCTCATTCGCGCTGATCTTCGCGGCCAGCGTGATCGTGCCCGTGCCGCGACCGTCGCGATCCAAGCGCATCTCGATCAGCGTGAACGGATAATCCGAATACCGCGGCCGGACAAACGCCTCCCACCCACTGATCGGACGATCCGTCAGCAGGAAGATACGGCGTCCGCCATCATCGTTCTTGAACTCACGGGCATACCGCAGGTCGTAGGCGAGCCCTTGGTGATTGAGGCGAATCGTCCCGACCGGCTTCATGTCCTGCAGCTCGTCGACCGCCGCGCTCTGCCCTTCGCCGGTGAACGCGTTGACCAGACGCTGGCGCTCCTGCGGGGTCGACCACCGCGTGACGGCGATGTCGACCGGCGCGATCCCTGTCGGATTGCCTGGTGTTCCGATGCTGACGGCCACGCCCGTGAACTCCTGACGTGTCGCGCTGTGTTCGTCGTCTCGAGCATTCAGCGGGATCGCGACCGACAGCGCGAGCAATGACGTGAGAATCAGACCCTTCATGAGTTTGCCCCCTGTAGGTTCACGAGGGGTTTTTGCAAGAACCGGTGACTCGAGCGTGATCCAACTCCCCACCAGCCTTGGGAGTTGGGAATTGGAAAAGCGTCAGCCGTTGGGAGTTTATTTCTCCGCCAGCAGTTTCTCCATCTCGTCCATGACCTGATTCATTTTCCGAATCGTCAGCTCGAGCGGCTCGGTCGTCGTCATGTCCACGCCGGCGTCCTTCAGCAGATCGATCGGGTACTTGGATCCGCCGGAGGAAAGGAACGTCAGGTATTTCTGGGTGGCCGTCCTGTCGCCGGTCAGAACCTTGGCGGACAGAGCTTCCGCCGCGGTGAACGAGGTGGCGTACTGGAAGACGTAGAAGTCACGGTAGAAGTGGGGCACGAAGCTCCACTCGTGCGCGATGTAGTCGTCGACCACGCACACACCCTGATCGTGACCGTAGTACCGGCGCGTGATGTCGAGATACAGCTTCGCGAGCGCGTCGCCCGTAATCGGCTCGCCCTTCTCTGCCATCTGGTGCATCCGCAGCTCGAACTCCGCGAACTGCGTCTGGCGGAACACGGTGGCCTTGGCGTTCTCGAGATAGTTGCCGAGGAGCGCAAGTCGCGTCGGCTTGTCCTGGATCTGCTTCAACATGTAATCGAGCAGCAGCGCTTCGTTGAAGGTGGAGGCGACTTCTGCGACGAACGTCTGATAGCCGGCCAGCGCATACGGCTGGTTCTTGTTCGAGTAGTAGCTGTGCATCGTGTGGCCCAGCTCGTGGGCCAGTGTGCTGACGTCGTTGTACTGGCCCAGATAATTCAGCAGCATGTACGGATGCACATCGTAGGCGCCGCCGTTCGAGTACGCGCCCGAGCGCTTGCCCTCGGTCGGATAGAAATCGATCCACCGCTCCGTAAACGCGCGCTGCACCACCTTCGCGTAATCGGGACCGAGCGGCTCCACGGCGACCTGCACGTGCTTCTCTGCTTCTTCCGGCGTGTAGCGGAGGTTCACGTCTGCCACGAGCGGCGCGTACAAGTCGTAGTAGTGCAGGTCATCGGTCAGCCCCAGCATCTTCTTGCGGAGGCGTAGATAACGGTGGAACGTCGGCAGCGACGCGTTCACACCATCGACGAGGCGCGTGTAGACCGATGTGGGGATGTTTGGTCCGTCGAGTGAGGCCTCGAGGTCAGACCCGTACTTCCGCGATTTCGCGTAGAACATCGACTTCTGCACGCTCGCATTCATCGTCGTCCCGAGCGTGCGGGTGAAGGAGCCGAGCGACCCGAAGAACGTCGACATCGCGCGTTTGCGATCCTCACGAACGGGGCTGGTCCGCAGCTCGCCGTACCCCGCCTGGTCGACCTTCACCTCCTTGCCATCGGCGAGTGTGACCATTGGATAGGGAAAGTCGGCGTTCGACAGGATGCCGAAGATGTTGCTCGCGGAACCGGCCATCGGGCCCGCGTCCGCCAGAATCTTTTCTTCGGAATCAGTGAGCGTGTGCGGCGCTCGGCGGACGATGTCCTGCAGATAGAAGCTGTAGATCTTCAGACGGGGCTCGGCGCCGATGAACCGACCGATCGCGTCGCCGCCAACCTTCAGGATCTCGGGTTCGACGAACGAGGCCTGCGCACCGAAGCCGGCATAGAGCTGCTGCATCTCCTGTTGCATGCCGTGCTTGGCCGAGACGCGGGTGTCCTCGTCGGCCGCCATGCTTGCATAGACATAAAGGCGCGACAGTTCTTTGTCGAGGCGGTACATGAGATCGAGCGCATCGGCGAGGGTCTGCGCCGAGGATCCGAGCTGGCCCTGGAACTGTCGCAGCTTCGGGAGCTCCGCGGCGATCTTGTCCTTCTCCGCCCGCCACGCCGCTTCTGATGAATAGATGTCGGCGAGGTTCCACTTGAATTTGTCGGCGACCTTGGTGCGATCGCGTTCCTGAGCGGTCATCAGTGTCGTCATAGCCATCACGCCAGCAACGGCCATGATCGCCCGGATTCGCTGTGTTGTCATAGCGTCACCACCGGCTGGATGGTGGATGGTGGTTAGTCGATGGTGGTCTTGAGATCCTGACTCGGGTGTTGATTCCACGTCTTCACCCACAAACTACGAACCACCAACTACCAACCAACCCACCAACCACCAACCACCAACCACCAACCACCAACCGCCAACTACCAACCAGCCCACCATCCACCACCCACCATCCACCGCCCAGATTATGATGCGACCCGATGCGCCACGCGCCCCTCAGTGACGACTGGCCGGATTTGGGGGACGAACAGCTTCTCGACGCCAGGATGGCCGATCTTCCCGTGAGGATCGAAGGGACTCTAGCGAGCCGTATCGACCAGCTTCGGGAGGAACTGGCGGCGCGGGCCCTTCGCGTGCCGATTCACTTCTACCTCTCGGACGAATGGTTCACGCCTGATGGTTCGGTCACCATCGCCATTCCCTTCTATCTCGCCCATGCTCGCCTCGAGAAGCTGGAGGAAGCGCAGATGTTCGAGGTCGAAGGTGGGGACCACGAATGGGCGATGCGCATTCTCCGCCACGAGGCCGGTCATGCCATCGACAACGCGTTTCGTCTCCGGCTGCGACGACAGCGGCGCCAGGTCTTTGGATCGCCGAAGGAGCCGTATCCGGAGGCCTACACTCCCAAGCCCTACAGCAAGAGCTTCGTCCTGCACCTTGACGCGTGGTACGCGCAGAGCCACCCGGACGAGGACTTCGCGGAGACGTTCGCCGTCTGGTTGACCCCGAGCAGCGAGTGGCGCCAGCGATACGCCGGCTGGCCGGCGCTCAAGAAACTCGAATACATGGATTCGTTGATGCAGTCGCTCCGCGAGCGCGCGGCGCCGGTGACCAACGCGGAAGAAATCGATCCGCTGCCGCGCATTCGCAAGACCTTGCGCCAGCACTATCGCAACAAGCGACGCCATTACGGGGTCGACCATCCCAACTTCTACGACCGCGACCTGCGGCGCCTGTTCTCGGACGCTCCGGAATTCGGGAACAACACGACGGCGGCGCAGTTCATCGGCCGCACCAGGCGGCAGGTGCGGCGGGTCGTTGCCGGCTGGACCGGCATCTACCAATACACGATCGATCAGGTGATCGAAGACATGATTGAACGCTGCCGCGAGCTCAAGCTGCGCCTCGCCATTCCCGAGGAGCAGGCACGCCAGGAGTTCACGGTGCTGTTGACCGTGCAGACGATGAACCATTTGCACAGCGGAGGTCATCGACTGTTCCTGTGAAGAAGGTCCGCATTCTCGCGCTCGTGCACGGGCATCTGGTGCCGCCCGACGATACGACCGGCGTCGACGTCCTCGAAGCCGAATGGAAAATGGAGCACGACGTCATCGAGACACTGAGGGAGATTGGTCACGATGTGCGCGTCCTCGGCGTGCACGACGATCTCAGCGGCATTCGCCCGACCGCCGAGGACTTCCAACCGCACATCGTCTTCAATCTGATGGAAGCATTTGCCGGCATCCCGACCTTCGATCAGAACGTGGTCAGCTACCTCGAGCTGTTGCGGCTGTCCTATACCGGCTGCAATCCTCGCGGATTGATCCTCGCGCGAGACAAGGCGCTCTCGAAGAAGCTGCTCGCATATCACCGCATCCCGGTCCCGGAGTTCACGGTCGTCCGACCAGGTCGCAGGCCGGTGCTGCCGAAGAAGCTGGCCTATCCGCTGATCGTGAAGTCGCTGTTCTACGAGGCATCCGCCGGAATTTCACAGGCGTCTGTGGTCGAGAACCTCGAGCAGCTGACCCGACGAGTGACGTTCATTCACGAACGCCTCGGCACCGCGGCGATCGTCGAGCAGTTCATCGACGGACGCGAGCTGTACGTCGGCGTCATCGGTAACGAGCGGCTCGACGTGTTTCCCGTGTGGGAGATGTCGTTTGACAAGATGCCGGAGAACCGCTGGAAGATCGCGACCGAGCGGGTCAAGTGGAGCACGCAGTATCAGAAGCGGCACGGCATCATGACCGACCACGCCGAGCTCGACGGAGGAACGAGTGCGGCGCTGCAACAACTGGCGAAGCGCGCGTTCCGAGCCCTCGATCTGAGCGGATACGCGCGTATCGACGTCCGCATGGATGGCGAAGGGCGGATGTACGTGCTCGAAGCGAATCCCAACCCGAACCTGGCGTACGGTGAAGACTTTGCGGAGTCAGCCGAGGTGCAGGGAATGGCGTACGAGCGACTGCTCGACCGCATCATCGCGTTGGGTCTGCGCTGGGAGCCCGAGCGCACGGGGTGACGCGCTGGTTGGTGGGTGGTTGGGTGGTGGATTGTGGACAGAACAGCGTGCATCTGCATTTCGACGAGTCCACTATCCACCACCGACCACCCACCATCCGGCCAGCGGAATATTCGGCACCGAGCGCGGAATCGTCCGCATTGATCCGGCACCAAGGTTCCCGTACGATTAGGAAAAGCTAACGTTTCTTGTTGGCCCGGTCTTGGCTGATGGGCTGTTCGGAAGGCGGCCTTTCAGGGCACCTGATTCCAACCGATGCGTATACGCCACCCCCGTCTGCTGGCTGCTGCTGCGCTCTGGGCCCTTGCTGTGGTCGTGTCCAGCGGACAGGGCACGCTCACGACGACGGCCTTTCGCAACCATCCGGCGATCGCCTACAGCACCGCACCGGTTCACGACGCCATCTCGGAGCTGAGCCACAAGATTCAAGCGGGTGAAGTAAAGCTCGAATACGAGCCTGTCCGCGGGTATCTGAAGTCGCTGCTGCAAGCGCTCGACGTCCCGGTCGAGTCGCAGATGCTGGTCTTCTCCAAGACGAGCTTCCAGGCGCCTCGCATTTCTCCGACCAACCCGCGAGCGATCTATTTCAACGACCACGTCTCGGTCGGATGGGTCCGCACGGGCGAAGTGCTCGAACTCCTCGTTCAGGATCCGACACAAGGGTCGATGTTCTACACCCTGGACAACTCGCCGGAGAGCACATTCGAGTTCAAGCGGAACAACGTGGCGTGCATCCTGTGCCACACGTCGGACGCGACCGAGAACGTTCCCGGCCCGTTCATTGGCAGCGTCTATCCCGAGAAGGACGGCACGACCGCGTATGGTCCCGCAACGACGACGGATCATCGGAGTCCGTTCGAGACGCGATGGGGTGGCTGGTATGTGCTGGGATCGCACCGGGGCGATCGCCATCTGGGTAATGCGGTCGCCTTGGATCGCACCGACCTCGCGAGCATGGTCACGCCGGCGTCGGTCCATCTGCCACGCCTCGAGGGGCGCTTCGATCTGAACGGCTACCTCACGCCATACAGCGACATCGTTGCCCTGCTGGTGATCGAGCATCAGGCGCACATGTCGAATCTGATCACGCGCATCGGCTGGGAAGCGCGCGTTGGTGCGGCGGTAGGACGACCGCTGGAGCAGACCGCGGCGGAGCTGGTCGACTACATGCTGTTCGTCGACGAAGCGGAATTGCCCGGTCCGGTGTCGGGACCATCCGGCTTCGAGAAAGTCTTCGCCGCCACCGGTCCTCGCGACAGCCACGGACGTTCCCTGCGCGATCTCGATCTCCGGACGCGGCTGATGATGTACCCGTGCAGCTACATGATCTATTCGGACGCGTTCAACGCGCTGCCCGAGCGGGCGAAGGACGCGATCTACGTGCGCCTCTGGGAGGTGCTGTCGGGACGGGATCGAAGCAAGCGGTATCAGATCCTCAACCGCGCCGATCGTCAGGCGATCGTCGACATCCTGCGCGACACGAAACAGGATCTTCCTGAGTACTTCCTTCCGCAAGCCATCGACGCGAAGCGCGATTATTGATCGCCCTTGCTGCGCTCGCGCACAGTCAATTCCCAATTGCCAACCCACTGACGCTGGCTCCAACGCCCAACTCCAGCACGTTACATTGGGAGTTGGGAGTTGGATCGGCGAAGAGAGTTGGGAGTTGACACTTACTTACCCACCATCCGCGCGGAATCGCGCTCGTTCTCCTCGCAGATGTACTCGAGCAGCTCCGTGTCGGGCTGAAACAGCAGCTCCGCGAACGTCGACCACGGGCGCGTGTACATCTTGCGGTCGTCGATGATCATCTCCAGATCCATGTGACCGAAGTCGCGGCGATGGAAGCGCTCGGTGAGCCTGAACGCATCGCTCGCCGGCGTGCCGACCTGATCGAGCCAGACCTTCCCGTTGAATCCGGCGGTCTCGACGACGAACGTGTCCTGTTCCCAGCGGCCCACTGAGAACCCCTGCCACGCCGGCCAGTCGACCTCCTTCGGGAGTGACCGGCCATCGGTGAGGATCTGGCGGAATTGCGTGCGCGACTCGTAGAGGATCGCCGTGACGCCCGGTGTCTGAAGGATCTTGAATGGCGTCTGCAACGTAGCGCGGACCGGTATTCCTGTCGGAAGACAGCGCGCACCCGGGTCGTCTTTACTGTTGGTCGCGCGACGCTCGTCGAAGATCCGCTTTCCTTCCGGCGTGAAAGGGACCGTTTCGCCCTTCTTCATGCCCTGCGCGAGATCGACGCGAATTCGCGGCGCCATCCAGATCCCGGAGAGATCCGGCTTCCCGTCGGCGGCTTTCGGAACTGGCGCCGCGGCGTCGAACGTGCCATCCGTCTTGCGCGGGAGACCAGGCGTCTTGTAGCCCTGCCACTGCGCGAACGCCGGCCACGACAGCACGGCGAGGCTGAGCGCTCCGACGGCCAACGCTCGGCGACGCACGCGGTCGATCACCGGGTCACCTGGCGACAATTCGTGGTCGCATCGCCGTTGGGGCCGGAACTGCCGGCGAAGAGGCACCGACCGTCGGCCAGCGTGAACGAGGTCGCGTTCGCCAGGTTCGATCCGTCCTTCGCCCGCGATCCGACGATGGTGACGCGATCGCCCGCCTTGAGCGAGGTCGGTTTCCACCCGGCGCGATAGAGCGCATTCGGCGCGCCCCCTTCGACCGCCCAGTTGGTCACCTTGCCCTGGTTATCGGTGACGTCGAGATGGAAGTAGGTATGGGGATTGGTCCACTCCACCTTCGTGATGACGCCGTTCAGGGTGACGACTGAGTTCGAGTCGAACTCCGCGGCAAACGAGTGATGCGCGCGAAGCTCTGCTGACGACAGTGCGAGCACTGCACATACGGTCGCCGACAATAGAAATCGATGCATCGATGCTCTCCGGCGCGGAGTATCGTCAGGCCGTCGAAGGTCTGTCAAGTCAGTCGCAGGGTCACGAGCCACAGACACCGCGACAACTGAAGCCAGCCTCGTTCGCCGTCTCGACGGCCTGGATCCTCGCAGATGAACCAGGATTCGCCATGTCAAGACGGCCGCCCCGCGAAGCGGGGCCAAGAAAGACTGGAACACCAGCGAGGTCTGAGGGCCCTCGCTGGTGTTACCATCGGCGCGCCTCGCAGCGGCAGGCCCATCGACGTGCTCGGGGCAAGGAGATCACCATGCGGACCCGTGCGCCACTCCTCCTGATTGCCACGATCGTCCTGTCTCCCGCCCTCAGCTTTGCGCAGGCTTCGATAACCGGGGTTGTCAAGGACTCGTCAGGTGGTGTTCTTCCCGGTGTCGCGGTCGAGGCGTCCAGCAGCGCCCTCATCGAACGCGTGCGAACGGCCGTCACCGATGCCACCGGCCAGTACCGGATCATCGACCTGCGACCGGGCACATATACGGTGACCTTCTCGTTGACCGGGTTCAGCACGCTCAAGCGCGAGGGGATCGAGCTGGCTGGCTCGCTGACGGCAAGCGTGAATGCGGAGCTGCGCGTGGATGCCCTGGCGGAGACCATCACCGTCACCGCCGAATCCCCCATCGTCGATGTCCAGAGCGTTCGTCGCCAGACGACGATCCTCGGTGACGTGATGAACGAACTGCCCTCGTCGCGCGCATACGGCGCGATCATGCAGCTGATTCCGTCGCTGACAACGCAGGCGAGTTTCACGCCGGGTGCGCGGGACGTGCAGGTGACGCCCGGCATGTCGGTGTTCGGCGGACAGGGCGGGCGCGAGAACGAGGGACGACTGCAGGTGGACGGCATCAACACGGGCGCACCGGTGAATGGCGCAGGCGTCTCCAGCTACATACCCGACGTGACCAACGCGCAGGAAATCACGTTCACGACTTCGGGCGGCCTCGGCGAAGCAGAAGTCGGCGGACCGAGCATGAACATCGTGCCAAAAACCGGCGGCAACGTCGTGCGCGGCACGTTCTACACCGCCGCGGTCGGCGAAGGGATGGTCGACAGCAATTACACGCCAGAGTTGAAGGCTGCGGGCCTCACGGTCCCCGGACAGTTGCAGAAACTGTGGGACTTCAGTGTTGGCGTCGGCGGACCGATCGCGAAGGATCGATTGTGGTTCTACGGGATCGCCCGAGAGGAAGGCTCGCACCGGTCGGTGCCGGGGATGTATGCGAACAAGAATGCCGGCGACGCGACGAAATGGACTTACGAACCCGACCTGACGCGACAATCGATCGCGGCGGCATCGTACCGGATCACCAGCCTGCGCCTCACCTATCAGGCAACGCCACGCAACAAGATCGGCGTGTTCTGGGACGAGCAGAAACCGTGTACCGGTGCGACCTGGTCATCGGGGCAGGAGGGCTGTCGGACGCAGCCCACGTCCGGATTCATCTTTGGAGGAACTTCGATCATCGCCCCGGAAGCGGGTGGCACGAACTCGGGTGGCACGAGCGGCGGCTACGGACACAAGTTCCAGCGCGTGCAGCAGGCGAGCTGGTCGTCGCCAGTCACCAACCGCATTCTCTTCGACGCCGGCTTCGGCACGTACGTGAGCCGCTACGGCAGCAACGAGCAGCCCGGCAATCCCACGCGCGATCTCGTGCGCGTCACGGAACAGTGCGCCGCCGGCTGCCCGGTCAACAACAACATCGCCAACCTCACCTATCGCTCGCAGAACTGGGAGGACAATCTGAACGCGGCGCACACGTGGCGCGCGTCGATGTCATACGTCACCGGCGCCCATAACATGAAATTCGGGTACCAGGGCGCGTTTCACGCCTACACACCGAAGCAGTTCACGAACAATCAGTTCCTCTCGTATCGCGTGAACAACGGCGTGCCGAACCAGCTCACCGAGACGCTCGTTCCCTTCGATCGCAAAGACCGGATCCAATACGCCGCGTTCTACGCTCAGGAACAGTGGACGCGCGGGCGCATGACGCTGCAGGGCGCCCTGCGCTTCGACCACGCGTGGAGCTTCTTCCCGGAGCAGCGCGTCGGGCCGACGCGTTTTCTGTCGCAGGGAATCGTGTTTCCGCGCACGGAGGGTGTCAAGGGCTTCAACGATCTGACGCCGCGCCTCGGCGTCGCCTATGACGTGTTCGGCAACGGGCGAACCGCGCTCAAGGTCAACGCCGGCCACTATCTCGAAGCGGCGTCCGCGCTCGGTATCTATTCCGCGCCCAACCCGGTCACGCGCATCGCGACCACGGCGTCTCGCACGTGGACAGATGCCAATGGCAACTTCATCCCGGACTGCGACCTGCAGAACCCGGCCCTGCAGGACCTGCGCACCAGCGGTGGCGACCTGTGTGCCGCCGCCTCGAATCTCAGTTTCGGGCGAGCGGTCTTCAGCAATTCGATCGATCCCGCCGTTCTTGGCGGGTGGGGCGCGCGTTCTGGCGACTGGCAAGTCGGCGCATCGGTGCAACAGGAAGTCGTCGCCCGAGTGTCGGTTGAAGTCGGATACTTTCGCCGATGGCTCGAAAACTTCCTCGTCACCGACAATCGCGCGGTGACGGCGGCGGACTTCGATCGGTTCACTATCACCACGCCGAAGGATTCGCGCCTGCCGGACGGCGGCGGTCAGGTCATCGACAATCTGTTCAACGTGAAACCCACGCTGTTCGGGGTGACGGACAACTACATCACCGCCGCACAGAACTTCGGGACACAGTATCAGCGCTACAACGGGCTCATGATCAACGTCTCGGCCCGTCCGCGCAATGGCCTGACGCTGCAGGCAGGGTTCAACACCGGCAAGACCGTGACGGACACCTGCGAGTTGCGCGCGACCCTGCCCGAGATCAATCCGGTCAACTCCGTCTGCCACAACGATCCAGGACTGGTGACCCGCCTCACGGGCCTCGGCGCGTATACGATTCCGCGGGTCCTCGTTCTCGTCAGCGGCACGTTCCGCAGCGATCAGGGGCTGCCCCTCGCCGCCAACTACGCCGTGCCGAGCGCCGTTGTCGCCCAGACACTTGGACGCCTTCCTTCGGGGAACGTGCCGAACGTGACGGTCAATCTGTTGAAGGATGGCGACAAGTGGGGCGATCGAATCAACGAGCTCGACCTCCGCGTGGCCAAGGTCCTCCGCCTCGGACGCACGCGGACGAACGTGGGGATCGACTTCTACAATGTGATGAATTCGAGTGCCGTCCTCAGCTATAACCAGACCTTTGTTCCGGGTGGGCCGTGGCTCACCCCGCTTTCCGTGCTGACGCCGCGCTTCGCGAAGTTCAGCGCGCAGGTTGATTTCTAATGACGAAGAGAATCTCGAACTTTGTAGGGCGGGTCCTGCTCTTTGGACTCGCCGTCATGCTCGTAACCGCTCCGCTCCTCGCACAAGGGCCTCCGCCCGCCCAAGGGCGCGGCGGCCGCGGCGGTCCGGGTCAAACCGTCGAAAAGATCCGGATGCTGAAGCCGAATCTCTACATGATCACCGGCGGCGGCGCGAACACCCTGGTCCGCGTCACCACCGACGGCCTGATCGTGGTCGACACGAAGAATCCGAGCGACGAGAACTACATGCGGTTGATGGAAGAGATACGGTCGGTGTCGCAGGCCCCCGTCAAGTACGTGATCAACACGCACCATCATCCCGACCATGTCGGCAACAATCAGAAGTTCATCGACGCCGGAGCGAAGGTGCTGGCTCTCGACGCGCTGAAGTCGCACATGGCAAGCGACCCGCGGACCAAGGACATTCCCGGCCTGCCGACCGACACCTTCAGCAAGCAAACGGTGTTGAAGCTGGGCGACGCCGAGGTGCGGCTGTATTCGTTCGGCCGCGGCCACACCGGGGACGACACGATGGTCTACTTCCCCGACACCAAAGTCGTCATGGTGAGCGACCAGATCAGCGACGGTACTCCGATCGCCGACTTCGCCAACGGCGGCAGCGTCGTCGAATGGACGCAGATTCTCGACGGCGTCCTCAAGCTCGATTTCGAGTCGGCCATTCCCGGTCGTGGTGAGCCCAAGACCAGAGCCGAGGTTCAGGCGTTCCGGGACAAATACGCCACTTTTGTGAGCCGCGCATCGGACGCCATCAAGGCGGGCGCCACCAGGGACTCACTCGCCTCCCAGGTCAAAACCGACGATCTCGGATGGCAGTTTCAGCCGCAGTTTTACGCAAGTACGTATGACGAGCTCACGCGGAAGTAACGGCCTGCCTGGAAGTTGACAAACTGATCAATACGCACTAATTGATCAGTCCGGGCGGCGGTACTCCGCCGCCCGTCCGCAGCGCGCTGCGATCATCCCAATTCATCACCACGAGCGGTGTCCGCTCGGTAAGGACGGAGTCATGTCCCTTCCCTCCCTCGCGCGTCGGGCGTTGACGGCCGCGCTCTCGTTTTCCCTCGGCCTCGCCGCGGTGCCGACCGCAGACGCCGCCCAGTTCGGCAAGCGCCTCCTCCAGATCGGGGCATGCGCCGGCGGCGCCTACGGCGGGGCGAAGCTCGGTGAGAAGGTCGCCGAGATGGAGGCCAGAGGAAAGAACCTCTCTCCCGCTGAAGCCGCCAAGCGCAAGAAAATGTTCGAGATCGGCTTCGCGATCGCCCTCTGCGGCGGCGGAGCGATGATCGCCGGCACGGCGTACTCCAAATTGAGCAAACGCGGGCAGCAGGCGCGCGAGAAGGAAATTCTGGCGGCGCTCGACGACGCGATGCCGCATTCGTATGCGGATCCCGACAACCCGGCACTCCGGGGCACGGCCACGCCGCAAGCCGCCTTCATGGATGGCGATCAGGAATGTCGCATCGTCGAGGACCATCTCGCTGCCGACGCGGCGCTCGTGAAGTATTGCCGCGGCGCCAACGGGATGTGGGCGGTGAAGGCGGTTTGATGAGGCGCGTGAGACCGGTCGTGAGTCGCCCGACCCTGACAACACTGTTGCTCGCTCTCGCGTCCCTGCTCTCTGCCTCGAGCGCAGAGGCGTTGAAGTTCGAGCTGGTCAACCCCAAAGACCTTCCCGCCGGCGTGAAGACCGCGCTCTGGGTGCGCGATTGCGGCCCGTCGTTCGGCGACAAGCAGTGCGACGAGGACGAGAGGGGCTTTGCCGTCGGCGACGGGGCCCGCCTCGCGCAGGTCCTGTCGCAACGCCGCTTCGACGAGATCTGGCTGGCGTCCAACGGAGGCGTGCTCGATGAAGGCCTCGCGGTGGGCGACGTTTTTCGTCGGTTCCAGGTGACGGTCCGCGTTCCGCCCGGGCGCAACTGCATCAGTTCGTGCACCGTCGCATTTCTTGGCGGGGTGTTTCGTTTCATCGACACCGGGGCCACCTATCAGGTTCATGCGGCGTCGCTGTTTCTGAGCCGTCAATCGGACGATCGCTGGCTGACGGAAGTCGTACAGAATCCTCAATCCGCGCTCGCGGAGTGGGCCGATCGTCTCCTGCAAGGGTTCGACATTAGGGGTCATCACCTCGGTGGCGCGCGCGAGTCGGCTCAGGACCTCTTCCAGCATTTCCAGAAGGCGCTCTATCCGCTGGGCCAGCTTCCGGCCGGTCGTGAAGACAGCAATCGCTCGCTGTTGAGGAACTGGCTGCGATCCGCGACGCCGAACCGCTACGGCAGCAGCCCACAGCTCCAGCAGGACGTGGCTGCCGTGAAACGAGAAGGTGTCGCCGCGGCGCAGGAGATCCTGATGCGTCTCGAACGCGACACGATGCAGACCGCGATTGAGGAACTGCGGCCGTTGCTGCCGCAGCTGGGGCCGCGCGCCGAACCGGCGCTGAAGATGCTCGAGACCATGTATTCGAGCCGCATCACCGGAACGGCCAGTCTCAGCTACGAGACACTGCTGCAAATGGGCTACATCACGAAAATCTTCGACCCCTCGAAACCATGACCGCAGCATCATCGCCGACGAGTGTGGGGCCCGCGTCCCCAACAAGTGTGGGCGCCGCCGCCCCATCAAGTGTGGGAGCCGCCGCCCCATCAAGTGTGGGGGCCGCCTTCAGGCGGCCCAGGTTCGGTCGACATCTCGCTGCCGTTGTCGTCGCGATCCTGATCGCGAGCGCGATGGGACGCGCGCAGGACAAGGACACGCTGTGGACCAAGGTGACCGCCGAGGGCAAGGGCATCCTGCTCTCGTGGGACAAGAATCATCCGTGGGACCAGATGCTCAGCGCCCAGGGCGCTGAACTGATGGCGACGTATTTCACCGGCAATCGTGAAGTATCGGAATCACTGGGTCGTGCGGCGGCGTCGAAGGGGGACGCGCGCACGTTGCGCTTCACGCTTCCCGAAAACGTCCGCGCGACGGTCAGCGGACCGATATGCCTGTTCTTGCAGGCGCCGAACCGGCGTGCGCTTCCGGTGCGACGTGCCAGCGCCGGCGACGCCGACACGGTGGGATTCCGTTACGAGGCGTGGGAGCGTTCGATCCGCCAGATCAGCGACGTCGCGGTTGCGCGCTCCCGGGTCGCCGACGGGACGCGATCGCTCGACACAGCAACCAAGCGCGTCACGTCGAAGCAGTCGTCGATAGCGCAACGGGGCTGGAGCGATCAGAAGTCATGCGAGCAGGTTGCCGCGCCATCCTCACTGCTCGGCCCGAAGCCGTTCGACGTCATCGAGCCCGCTGATCAGCAGGACGCGGCGCGGCGCGTCTGCATCAATCGGGTCGTCACCGGATTCATCGTCAATCAGCTGTACATCGATGATCTTCCAAAATCGCTAGCCGACCTCGCCGCCGCGAAAAACGTCGAACGCGCGCGGGGGAAGATTTCCGCCGTCTACAGCTCCGCGTTCGCGGGACCTGCGGAGATGAACCCACGCGAGCTGGTCGGCGCAATTGCGCAGCGACTCGGCGCCGACAACGCGACGCTGAAAGCGCGACAGCCGCAGATTGCCACGTTCGAACGTGACTGGATGCGCTGGGCCGGTACGCTCAAGGACTACACGCCGCCGCTCGGGACACCTGACGACGATCTCGGATGGGTGTCGACGGCGAAGGACGCTGCCTTCCGCCTGTTTGGACCCGATCTCGCGAAGAAGCTCAATGCGTCATGGGCCATGGAAGATGTCCCCGCAGGCAACGTCCGCGATCTCGAAAGCTTTCTCGGCTCCGCGCTCGATGCGTACGGCGGCTGCGTCGACGATGCGGTGAAGCAGCTCGCGACGAAGTACGACAACTACCAGGCGCTGCGCTCTACGGCCCCGCAGCGCGCGGCCGCGGCCCGCGACTTCCTCGTTCGCGAGTGCCGACAGGAAGTGAGCGATCTCGAGAAGATGAAGGCCGACCGCAAGATCATCGAAGATCAGCTAGCCCGCGATCAGCAGGCACTCGCTCGTTCCTCTACTCCGGCGCCGCTTGCTACGTCACCGGTGGTGCTGAACGCGCTGTCGTGTCAGCAGGCGAAGCGCTGAGCGCCACCAACCAGCTCCATCGGCCAGGCCACCATATCCTGACGCTTCGCGAAGTGCAGTAGCGGCGCCGTTGACGGCAGGCGCAACCCTGCGGCATCCGCCATCGTGTTCACGCGAATCTCCGCCTCCGCGACCTGCAACGGCCACGGCGGATGATGGATCTGTAGTCGCCGTGCTCGAAAGTCACCATCGACGACATACAGGCAGTAGCGCTCGGTGAGAAAGTGGTCGAGCGTCCCCGGCGCCGGCGGCTGCGCGGGGCCACGAGGTCGGTACGTTGCCTCGAACTGCGCGACGGGCATCGTCGTGTTGCGGCGACTGGAGTAGCGAACCGCAGTCCCATCCACGTCGACGGTCATCGTTGCGGTGTAATACGGCAAGTGAAACAGAGCTCGTGCCGTCGCGACCGCGATCGCGCTGCCGGCATCCAGACTGAAGAAATAGATCCCGGGCGTCTGATCGCGCGTCACATAGGTACGCACGTTCAGCTCCGGGAACGAAGACACGAAGGGAATCGACGGCACGCCGCGCGGCGCCACGTTGGTCATGTGGAACGGAATGATGCCGAGCCAGGCCCGGCCGTCGTAGGTGTCGATTGGTAGTCCCGGCGGGACCTTCTCTTGCAGCATTCGCACGTCGACCGGCCAATGCGCGAAGAGCAGATCGTGCCAGCTCTGCGTGATGATCCACGGCGAGTCGGGCATCGGCCAGGGCCGGTGCTCCCGTTGCTCCAGAATCTCGTAAGGAAAGTCGAATGCCACGCTTCAGCCAGCCTGCAAGAGTCGTTCGCGGACTTCATCACATCACCGCAATTGCCGGCCCGGCGCAGGAGAACCTGGACTTCTACGCGGGCGTCCTCGGCATGCGGCTAGTGAAACGAAGCGTGAATCAGGACGATCCAGGGACATATCACCTCTTCTACGCCGACGCGGTTGGGCATCCGGGTTCGGACCTGACGTTCTTTCCCTGGGACACTGCCGCACCGCCGCGGATTGGGCACGGTCTCGCCAACGAAGTCAGTCTCGAGATTCCCGAGGGCACGATGTCGTTCTGGGCGGCACGTCTCGAGAAGTACGGTTTCACGCCGCGCGGCCCGCAGCAGCGCTTCGGCGACGCACTCCTGCAGGTCGTCGACCCGCATGGTCTTCATCTCGCACTGGTTGAACCCGGGATCGTTCCGGCACGCGCATTCGAAGCGTGGGAGGGTGGACTGGTGGCCGGCGAGCATCAGATCCGCGGGTTGTACGGCGCGCAAATCTGGGCGCGCGAGGCGGCGCCGACGATCGAATTCATGACGAGCGTGCTCGGCTTTCAGCTGATTGCGAGCGACGGAGAATGGTCGCGGTACGGCTTCCCCGATGCCGCTGGAGTCATCGATCTGCGCGAGACGCCGAACGAGCGTCGCGGCGCGTGGGGCCGCGGCGCGGTGCATCATCTTGCGTGGCGGGTGGATGACGAGGATCACGAGCTCGCGGTACGCGCCCAGGTCGAGCAATTCGGCGCGCGCCCGACGCCGGTGATTGATCGCTTCTGGTTCAAGTCGGTCTATTTCAAGGAACCCGGCGGCGTGCTGTTCGAGATCGCGACCGACGGCCCCGGCTTCGGTGTCGACGAAGATCCGGCGCACCTCGGCGAGCAGCTCGTGCTGCCGCCGTTCCTCGAATCGATGCGCCCGCAAATTGAGCAGACGCTGCCGCCGCTCACGCTGCCAGTACCTGCCTCGACGCCGTAATCACGGTGGTAGGGCGCGCCTTGTCAGGCGCGCCGATGAGGGTATGATTCGCCCGTGCGTCGCGCGCTCGGAATTGTCTTCCTGTTCGTGCTGTGTGGCTCCTTGACGGCCGCGCAGCGTGGCCGTGGTGGCGGCCCTTCGCGGCCAGCGCCGCGCTGGCCCGACGGAACGATCAACCTCGGCGCGCCTCCAGGTGAGACCGGGAAATGGGACGGCATCGAACCGCTGGCGACCGATCCGAACAACTACGAAGCACGGATTGGCCGCACGCTGCGACCTGGTCGCCTGCACATCGACGACGTGCCGTTGCAACCATGGGCGCGTGCGCTCGTCAAGATGCGCCACGACCGGTTTCTCGCCGACGAACCCTACACACGGTGCAAACCGTCACCCGGCCCCCGGTCCTTCGGGACGGCCTACGGCATCGAGCTGTTGAACGCACCTGGGAGCGACAGGATCTATCTTTTCACGACGGGTGGTCCGCACACCTACCGCGTGATCCTGATGGACGGGCGGCCGCATCCGAGCCGGGTCGAGCCCAGCGATCTGGGTCACTCCATCGGCTGGTGGGAAGGCGACACGCTGGTCATTGACACTGTCGGCTTCAACGAAAGCGCCTGGATGGATCGCTTCGCGATGCCGCACACCGATCGACTGCACACGATCGAGCGCGTGACGCGGGTCGACTTCAACATGCTGAACTACGAAGTGACCGTCGACGATCCCGGGGCGTACACCGCGATGTGGACGAGCGGCTACACCAAACGCTGGGAGGCCGGCACCGAGTTGTTCGAGTACGTCTGCCAGGAGAACAACTTCGGCCCGCAGCTGATGGTGGGCGTCACGGAGGGCGAACGCAGGAGAGAAGTCGCCTTCGTTCCTTGAGCGACTCTGGCGTTCCAGGTTCCAGGTTCCGGGTTCCAGCGGTTCCTGGTTCTGAGATTCCTGGTCGGGTTCCTCGCCTCCAGAAGTAGGGTCCGCCTTTAGGCGGACCTGAGGGCCACCTGAAGGTGGCCCCTACGAGTCGTTGGACTGCAGGCTAGTGTCTGGCCGGTGCAGCCGCGTATACGGGGGCGGGTGCCGTCGGTGCGATGTGACGACGGACCAGCGCGAGCGAAATCAACACCAGCGTCATCGTGATCGCCCACGTCAGGAAGTACTGCGGGATGCCGCGGGTCAGCGCGGCATCGGCGACATAGACGGCCAGCACATTGCCGATCCGGCCCACCGCCACCGCAGCACCCACGCCGGTTCCCCGGATCTCCGTCGGATACACATGCGCGGCGAGCGCGTACATCGTCGTCTGCACGGCGTTCAGCAGGCCGCCGGTGATCGCGAACATGAGCATCGCCGCAAGGAGGCTGTCCGGCGACGGCACGTTCATCGCCATGACGATCGCAGACACGACCGCCAGCGCCGACATCCCGAGCATCGTGACGCGGGACCCCAGCTGCTGGATCACGAGTGCGCCGAGGATCGCGCCGGCAACACCACCGAGATTGAAGTACTGGAGCGCGTCGGACGGCTTCGGGAACTTCAATCCGGTCGGCCCCATCATCGTCGGGATGCGCTGGAAGCCGATGTAGTTCGCCATCAGGCAGAAGAAGAACGCACCGAACAGACCGATAGTGTCCCAGCGAAACGCAGGCCGGAACAGATCGCCGATCGACGCCTTCGGTTTCCCGCTCGCCGCGACCGTGGCCGAGTCGACGAATTCCGCATCCGCAGGAATCTGGTGACCCATGCGCTGCAGGACGGCGCGCAGGCGTGGCCACCGCTCGCGATTGACGGCGAGAAACCGCGGCGACTCGGGAAGGACGACGAACAGGATCGCCGCGAGCACCATCGGGACAACACCACCGATGATGAACAGCATCCGCCATCCATACGGCTGGATGATCTGCCCCGCCATCCACGCCGCAAGGAATCCGCCCAGCGGAATACAGACAATCGTCAGCGTCACCGCGAAAGGACGACTGCGACGTGGGACATATTCCGAGGCAAGTGCGGCCGCGTTCGGCATCGCCCCGCCAAGGCCGACGCCGGAGAGGAATCGGAGCACGAGCAAGGTCGGGACGTCGTTGACGAACGCGATCGCGAGCGTGATCAGACCGAATGACAGCGCACTTCCGAGCAGCGCCGTGCGCCGCCCGATCCTGTCGCCGAGCACTCCGCCGAATATCCCGCCGATCATCATGCCGAAGGGTCCCGCGGCGAGCGCGTTGGCGAAGGCTCGTGGGGTCAGGCCCCACTCGCCCGCCATGGTCGGAACGGCATTCGGCAGAAGCTGATTGTCGACGCCGTCGAGAATGATGGTCAGCGCCGTGCCGAAGATGAGCAGCTTCTGGTAACCGGTCCAGTGCCCTTCGTCGAGGACCTGGCCCACATCAACGGTTCTGGTCAAAGGGTGTCCCTCACAGGTGGTCTGAACGACCACGAAAACCGCGCGATTATATCGAACCACGACATACAATCCACGCGACTATGGCGTGGTGGCTGTGGATCACCGCCGGCGTCGTGCTCGCTGCTCTCGAGCTCGCAACGCCGGGCGGCATTTTCATGATCTTCTTCGGCGTCGCCGCGATCGTCGTCGGCGGCGTCGAGATGTTCGGTCTTCTCCAGCAAGCATGGATGCAATGGCTGCTGTTTCCCGTCCTGGCACTGCTGGCGCTCAAGCTTTTCCGCCGGCCGCTCCTCGACCGGATGCAGCTTCACGATCGTGGCAAAGACGATGTCGACTCGCTGGTGGGTGCTGTGGCGGTGACGGCTGGTCCCATTCGTCCTGGCGGCCACGGCCAGGCGGAGCTACGCGGGACCACGTGGAGCGCTCGCAACGTCGGCGACATGCCACTCAGCGCAGGACAGCGCTGTCGCGTCGTCGCCGTCGACGGATTGATGTTGAACCTTCGCTCGGAGTGAGCTGTGGAACCAACGCTCGTCGTCGTGATTCTCATCGCGCTGCTGGTGCTGTTCACGATCTATCGCACCGCGGTCGTCGTTCCGCAACAGAGCGCGTTCGTGGTCGAGCGTCTCGGCCGCTATCACAACACGCTCAACGCTGGCTTCCACGTCCTCGTGCCGTTCGTCGACGCGATCCGCTATCGTCACTCCCTCAAAGAGCAGGCGATGGACATTCCCGCGCAGATCTGCATCACACGCGATAACGTGCAGGTCGGGGTCGACGGCATTCTGTATCTGAAGGTTCTCAACGCCGAGCGTGCTTCGTACGGCATCTCCGACTACGAGTTCGCCATCGCACAGCTCGCCCAGACGACGCTGCGCAGCGAGGTCGGCAAGATCGATCTCGATCGAACCTTCGAGGAACGTTCCACCATCAATGTCGCTGTCGTTGGTGAGCTCGACAAAGCCTCGGAGGCGTGGGGCGTCAAGGTTCTCCGTTACGAGATCAAGAACATCCAGCCGCCTGCCGACATCCTCGCCGCGATGGAAAAGCAGATGCGTGCGGAACGCGAGAAGCGGGCACTCATCCTGACGTCGGAGGGGCAGCGTGACGCGGCCATCAACACGGCGGAGGGCGAAAAGCAGCAGGTCATCAAAGCGTCAGAGGCAGTGCGGCAGCAGCAGATGAACGAGGCGGAAGGTCGCGCTGCCGCCATTCGAGCGGTCGCGTCGGCAACGGCCCAAGGGATCCGCGAGGTCGCTGTGGCGACACAGATGCCCGGTGGGATGGAGGCCGTGCAACTGCGCGTCGCCGAACAGTATGTGGCGCAGTTCGGCGAGATCGCCAAGAAGAGCAGCACCGTCGTCGTCCCTGCGAACGTCTCGGATGTCGCCGGCATGATCGCGACGGCGATGAAAGTGTTCGGAACGGCGTCCACACATCCACCCACGCCGTAGAGCCCAGCTTCGCCGTAAGATCTGCGGCATCGCTGGTTGACCTGGAGGATCGATGCAGAGTCCCGACCTATCGCGACTGATCTCACTGAGCGTTGCATTCGCACTCGTGATCGGTGCACATACGAGCGCTCAAGGTGTCGTCATGCAGCGAACCATCTCGCTCGCGATGGCCAAGACGATGGCTGAAGCGACGCTCGCCGAGTGCCAGGCGAAAGGGTTCCACACCGCGGCAGTGGTGGTCGATCGCGCCGGTCAGATGATCGTCGTGCTGCGTGACGAGCAGGCAAGCCCGCAGACAACGGAGATGGCGCGTCGGAAGGCATTCACGGCGCGGATGTTCCGCATGTCGACAGCGGAGTTTGCCAAGCGCACGCAGGATCCGCTGTACGCGCCGCAACGCGATGTCGCCGATATCCTCGCGCTCAGTGGCGGCGTCCCGGTGATGATCGGCAACGAGATCATCGGCGGGGTCGCCAGCTCCGGCTCGAGCCTCGAACAGGACGACGCGTGTGCCAAGGCGGGCCTCGCCAAGGTCGCGGATTTGTTGAAATGAATTAGCGTCTTACAATGCGGTATGGGAACCGCCGAGCCGATCGTCGAGTTCGTGCTCAATGGCGAACCGGTCCGCGTCCCTGTTCCCTCCACACAAACGACGCTGCTCGATGCGCTGCGAGCCCGCGGCCTGACCGGCGCCAAGGAAGGGTGCGCCGAGGGTGAATGCGGCGCGTGCATGGTTGTCGTAGTTGCTGACGGTTCCCACGGCTCCGAGTATCGCCCGATCAACAGCTGCCTGATGTTCCTGCCGATGGCAGCAGGCCACGAGATTTACACGGTCGAGGCGCTCGCCTCGAATGGGAACCTGGCGGAAGCACAACGTGCAATGGCGGCAGCGGGTGGATCGCAGTGCGGCTACTGCACCCCCGGTTTTGTGGTCAGCCTCTTTGCCGAGCAGTATCGCCCTAGCCGCACCGGTCCCTGCGAAACGACAGCGCTGAGTGGCAACTTGTGCCGCTGTACCGGCTACCGGCCGATTGCCGATGCCGCGCGATCGCTGGGGCCTGCGCCAGACGACGCGTTGAGGGCGCGACTCGCACGGCCGGCGCCCGAGTTGAGCTCCTGTAACGTCGACGGCTTCGCGCGGCCAGCGACGCTCGATGACTGCCTCGCCTTGCTCGCCGAACACCCCTCCGCACGAGTGGTGGCCGGCGGATCAGATCTTGGCGTCGATGCGAATCTTCGACATCAGCGCTGGTCACACGTGGTCAGTGTCGAAGCGATTCCCGAGCTTCGCGAGTTCACCGACGGTCCGACGTCGATCCGAATCGGTGCAGCGCTGTCGCTCTCAGATCTCGAAGCGAAATGGACGACCGCGCCGGCCGTCATGCGCGAATGGTTCGAGCTGTTTGCGTCTCCACCGATACGAAACCGGGCGACGCTTGGCGGCAACCTGGCGACCGCATCCCCGATTGGCGACTCCGCTCCTCTGCTGCTGGCGCTGGATGCGACGATTCATCTCGCCGGAGCCGGCAAGCAACGAGCGCGGCCGATCTCGTCGTTCTTCACGGGATATCGTCGAACGGCGTTGCGGCCCGGCGAGATTCTCACGACGGTGGAAATTCCCAAGCCATTGCCCGAGAGGCTGGCTTTTTACAAGATCTCCAAGCGGCGCCTGGACGACATCAGCACGGTGGCGGTCGCGATCGCGATGGACACGGACACCGCGGGCTGTGTGAGTCGTGCGCGTTTCGCGTTCGGCGGCGTCGCATCGACGCCGGTGCGTCTGCTCGATGCCGAACGCAGTGTGGAAGGCGAGATGTGGAACGAGAGCGCCGTCGATCGGGTACGCGACATCATCGGCCGCTCGCTCTCGCCGCTCTCCGATCATCGTGGCTCGCGTGAATACCGGTTGCAGGTGTGCCAGTCGCTGATTGAGAAGTTCTGGTGGGAATCGCAGCCATGACCCCCGCAGATCGATTTGGTCCGCACGAAAGCGCCGTCGGCCATGTCACCGGCTCCGCGCTCTATACGGACGATCTGGTCGGCCGCTTCCCTGACCTGCTTCACGCGTGGCCCGTCCTTGCGCCGCACGCGCACGCACGGGTCCGCAGCCTCGACGTTTCCGCGGCTCTGAATGAACCTGCCGTAGTAACGACGCTGACAGACGTTGATCCGCCGGGTGAAGCGAACAGCGGCGCGAATCGTCACGATGAGCCACTCTTCCCGTCGGAAGTGATGTTCTACGGTCAGCCCGTTGCGTGGGTGTTGGCCGACACGCTCGAGGCGGCCCAGCGTGGCGCGGCTCGGGTGAAGGCGGACTACGAACCGCTGCCCGCGGTTCTGTCCATTGCGGACGCGATCGCCGCGGACAGCTTCCTCACCGACGTGCTGCGGCTTGCTCGCGGCGACGTCTCTTCCCTCGATGCGACCGCATTGGACCTGCCGGTTCACCTACGCATCGATGGCGAGCTCGAGATCGGCGGACAGGAGCACTTCTACCTCGAGACGCAGTGCGCCATTGCATGGCTCGACGAAAGCGGCGGCGTGGCGGTGCATTCGTCGACGCAGCACCCGGCCGAGACGCAGGAGGTCGTGGCTCGGACGCTCGGTTTGCCACGGCATCAGGTCGGCGTCGAGTGCCTGCGGATGGGCGGGGCGTTCGGCGGCAAGGAAGTGCAGGCGAACGCGTGGGCGGCAATCGCCGCACTCGGTGCCTGGAAGACGAAGCGCCCCGTTCGCGTGCGCTTGACGCGTCAACTCGACATGGCGCTCACTGGCAAGCGTCATCCCTATCTCGCTCGCTATTCGGCGGCGTTTTCTGCCGATGGTCGCATCGAGGCACTGCGGCTCGCCCTGTATTCGGACGGGGGTTGGAGTCTTGACCTGTCGGAACCGGTGATGTGGCGCTCGCTCTTTCACTGCGACAACGCCTACCACTTGCCGGCCGTCGAGGTCACGGGACGCGTGTGCCGGACGCACAAGACCTCGCAGACCGCGTTCAGGGGTTTCGGTGGCCCGCAGGCGATGGTCGCGATCGAAGAGATCCTCGCAATCGCCGCGCAGCGCCTTGGACTTCCTGCCGATGTCGTTCGCGAGCGCAACTTCTACCGTGAAGGCGACCGCACGCATTACGGCCAGACGGTCGAGGGCGCGGATCGGATGCAGGCGATCTGGTCGCGGCTGAAGGAATCATCCGAGTTCGAGCGACGCCGTGCGGCGATCGAAGACTTCAACGGGCAACACCGGCACGTCAAGCGAGGACTCGCGATCACCCCGGTGAAGTTCGGCATCTCGTTCACGGCCACGTTCTTCAACCAGGGCGGTGCCCTCGTGCTGCTCTATCGCGACGGCAGCGTGCAGGTGAACCATGGCGGTACGGAAATGGGCCAGGGCCTGTTCACCAAAGTACGTCAGATCGCTGCGGAGACCCTCGGGGTTCCGCTCGACCGCGTGCGCATGATGTCGACGCGCACGGACAAGATCCCGAATACGCCGGCGACGGCCGCGTCGGCCGGCACCGATCTCAATGGCGCGGCAGTCGCGGATGCCTGCGCGACACTCACAGCCCGCCTCACCGAGGTCGCCGAAGGGCGCAACCTGCCGTTCGCCGACCTCTGCGAGCTCGCATACCGTCGTCGTGTGCCGCTGTTCGCGCACGGCTATTACCGCACGCCAGACATCCACTTCGATTCATCGACCGGTGTCGGCAAGCCGTTTCATTACTTCGTCTACGCTGCCGCGGTTTCCGAAGTGGAGGTCGACGAATTCACCGGCGCGTACCGCCTTATTCGCACGGACATCCTCGAGGACGTCGGCGACTCGATCGCTCCAGTGATCGATCGTGGTCAGGTCGAGGGTGGCTTTGTTCAAGGCGTCGGCTGGCTGACGTGTGAAGAGCTGCTCTGGGACGATCAGGGGCGCGTGGCGACCGCCAGCGCATCGACCTACAAGCTGCCGTCCTGGTCGGAAGTGCCGGACGTGTTCAACGTCGAGTTCCTTCCGCGCGCCTCGCAGCCGGACGTCGTCTTTGGCAGCAAGGCAGTCGGCGAACCGCCTTTGATGCTGGCCATCTCGGTGAGGGAAGCGTTGCGTGAGGCGATCGCCGCGTTCGGATCCGGAGTGACCTTCTCGAGCCCCGCGACTCCGGAGCGCGTGTTCTTCGCCGTCCGACGCGCGCGGGACGGCGCCGCAGGGGCGCAATCGATCCCGGTAGAGGCTGCGACGGCGTCCGGGTCAACGGCGATCCGCGTCGGCCGTGCCGGCGCGCCGTAGGCTTGCGAAGGCGGGCCGCTGCGTGACGATTGCGGAGCTGAATGCGCTCGATCGCGGACCGTTCATCGAAGCGATTGGATGGATCTTTGAAGGGTCGCCATGGGTCGCGGAGCGGGCGTGGGATGCGCGGCCATTCGCCGACGTCGACACATTGCATCAGCAGATGACTCTCGTCGTCTCGCGTGCAGTACGCGATGAACAGCTCGCCTTACTCCGCGCCCATCCGGACCTGGGCGCGCGGGCCAGAATGAGCGACGCCTCCGTCGGCGAGCAAGCGAGGGCTGGCCTCGATCGGTTGTCGCCACGCGACTTCGAGCGGCTGCATGCCCTGAACTCGGCGTATCGCGAGAAGTTCGCGTTTCCGTTTCTCTACGCGGTCAAGGGCAGCACACCACAACAGATGCTCGGCGCGTTGGAGCAGCGCCTTCCGCGTGCCGTGGACGACGAATTCGCCGAAGCGCTGCGTCAGGTCGGACGCATCGCGAGGTTCAGGCTCGACACTGTGGTTGCTGGGTAGCTAGGTTGCTGGGGACCTTCCGATGGGTCCAAGTGGCGGAATGTAGCTCGTTTGTGCACCCAGAAGCGAAGCGACCCAGCCACCTAGCCACGAGCAACGAAGGGATCTTTTGGTGGAGCATTTCGCGAGCGGCCGGAAACGCAACTACTACGGCAAGGGCGATGTGATTGTCTATCGCCTGAACCGCGATCGACGTGTGCCTGAGGGTCAGAGCCCGGTGTTCGGCGCCAACGTCCTGATGCTGACCTATGGCGACGCGTTCTGGCCAACCTACACCACCGGCGACAACACAGGACTCGTTGCCACCGATTCGATGAAGAACTTCATCCAGCGCGAGACCATGAATTTCGCCGGCGATGATCTTCCGCAGTACTGTCGCTTTCTCGCCGCGAAGTTCCTCGATTGCTATCCGCAAGCGGAAGGAATTCAGGTCTCCGCGTCGGAAATCCCCTACGCCGGCGTCGACGAAGTGGCGTTTGCGCCCACGGGTCCGGAACGCGCAATGGCCCGCGTCGAGCTGACGCGCGCATCGACTCCGGGGGCGGAAGGAGCATCGACGCGCGGCGTGCTCACGGTGACAGAAGCGACGGCCGGTGTGCGCGGATTCCGTCTGCTGCGTCTGGGTGGGAGCGCATTCGGAGGGTTCGTCCGCGACGAATACACGACGCTGCCCGATATCGCCAATCGTCCGCTGCACATGTGGCTCGACCTCGAATGGCGGCACACGGACGTCGAGCAGGCGTTTTCCGGCGGGGCGACGGCGCAGGCTCGTCGCATCGTGCGAACCGTCTTTCGCGAGTTCGAATCTGGCAGCATTCAGCAGATCATCTACAAGATGGGAACGCGGATACTCGAAGAGATTCCTACGGTCGCCGAGGTGCATCTCGAAGCGAACAATCGCACCTGGGATACCGTCACGGAGCGTGGCGACGAGCTCGGCGTCTACACCGACGCACGCCCGCCATATGGATGTCTCGGCCTCTGCCTGAAGCGCTGACATGGCTCGGCTGTCGACGCATGTCCTCGATCTCGCGCGCGGGACACCAGCGGCCGGTGTGACCATCGACCTTCACGCCGTCGACAGCGGCGTGCGGCGTCACATCACGCGTGCGGTCACGAACAGCGACGGACGAACTGATCAACCGCTCGTCAGCGGCGATCACATCCCCATCGGTGTGTACGAGCTCACGTTCCATGCGGCGGAGTATCTGCAGGTCCACGGCACGCCGATGTCCTCGCCACCATTTCTCGGCGAGATCGTGATCCGCGTGGGGATCTCAGATCCGAACGGCAATTACCACGTGCCGCTTCTGCTCTCGCCGTTCGGCTACAGCACCTATCGCGGGTCATGAGTCCCTTCGACTCCGCTCAGGGAAGGTCCACGCGAACGCGCCAATCCACGAGCGACGAGACGACGCACGCGCATCGTGCGATTGCCGCCTGCCGTCGGCTCGCGACCTGCTCGGACGAACCCGGATGCACGACGCGGCTCTTTCTGTCGAATGCGGCGCGAGCCGTTCTCGACGAGCTGAGCGAGTGGATGACGCGGATTGGGATGGCGGTGCGAATCGATGCGGCCGGCAATCTGCGTGGTCTCTACGAAGGGACCTCCCCCGGCACGCCACGTCTGCTCATCGGGTCACACCTGGATACGGTGCCGCACGCGGGCGCGTTCGACGGCGTACTGGGCGTCGTTCTCGGCGTGACGCTCGTCGAAATGCTCGGCGGTCGGCGCTTTCCTTTCGCGATCGAGGTAGTCGGTTTTTCGGAGGAGGAAGGCGTCCGGTTCGGTGTGCCGTTCATCGGCAGCCGCGCACTGGTGGGCACGCTGGACGCAGCCCTGCTGGCACGCCGCGACGCGCACGGCAGTTCGGTCGCGGACGCACTGCGCGGATTCGGCCTGGACCCGTCGCGTCTGACGGACGCGCGCGTTGGCGAGGCGCTCGGCTACCTGGAGATTCACATCGAGCAAGGACCGGTACTCGACAAACTGGGAATACCGCTCGGCGTGGTGAATGCGATCGTTGGACAAACGCGAGCGAACGTCGTCTTCATCGGAGAGGCGGCCCATGCCGGAACGACGCCGATGCATGTGCGCCGTGACGCGCTCGCTGCTGCTGCGGAGTGGATCGTCTCGATCGAAACGTCCGCGCGACGCGTCGATGGTCTGGTCGCGACTGTTGGTCGTGTCGAGGTCGAGCCCGGCGCAGGCAACGTCGTCGCCGGTCGCTGTCGTCTGCCGCTTGATATACGCCATCCCCGCGATGACGTTCGCCGCGCGGCCGCCGAATCGGCGCGACGTCATGCTGTCGAGATCGCGAGCCGCCGCCGACTGACCGTCGAGTGGGAGGCCGTTCTGGATCAGCCCTCGGTAGCGATGGATGGACGCTTCGCGTCGATGCTCGAACGGAGCGTCGAAGAGAGCGGCTTCCCGATTCATGTGATGCCGAGCGGCGCCGGTCATGATGCGATGATCCTCGCCGCGCGAATGCCAGCGGCAATGCTGTTCGTGCGCAGCCCCGGCGGGGTCAGCCATCATCCGGCCGAGTCTGTGACCGAGGCTGATGTGGCCGCGGCGCTAAATGCGGGGCTGCGCTTTCTCGATGCACTGGCGGCGAGTCATCGCCGCTCGTCGTGAGCACGACGTCACATGCCATATGACCTCGTGATTCGGGATGGCACGCTCGTCACGCCCGGCGGCGTCATCGTGTCAGATCTGGCCATCGCTGACGGTCGAATCGCGGCGATCGGCTCAGAGCTCGCGGGTGGCGGCGAGGAGATCGATGCACGCGGACTGGTCGTCATGCCAGCGCTCATCGACGTTCACCTCCATTTCAACGAACCAGGGCGAACGGAATGGGAGGGCGCGGAGACAGGCAGCCGCGCGCTCGCGGCGGGAGGCGGCACCGTGTTCTTCGACATGCCGCTCAATTCCACGCCGTGCACCGTGAACGCGCGCGAGTTCGATCGCAAGCGTCAGGCGCTCGAGGCGGTGTCGATCACGGACTTCGGATTGTGGGGCGGCCTCATCCCCGGTTCGATCCCGGACATGGCGGAGCTCGCCGCGCATGGTGCCGTCGGCTTCAAAGCGTTCATGTGCGACTCAGGACTTCCCGAATTTCCGCGGGCCGACGACATGACGCTGCTCGACGGCATGCGCGAGGCGTCGCGGCTTGGCCTGCCCGTTGCCGTGCACGCGGAGAGCGAGGCACTGACGCGCGGCTATACCGCGCGAACGACGGCACGCGATGCCCGCGCGTTCCTGGAGTCGCGACCGGTGGTGTGTGAGCTGGAGGCGATTGCACGGGCGCTGCTGTTCGCTCGAGAAACTGGCGTTGCCTTGCACATCGTGCACGTCAGCTCCGGTCGCGGCGTTGCCATGGCGGCGAAGGCGCGCTCCGAAGGTGTGGATGTCTCGATCGAAACGTGCCCGCACTATCTGTTCTTTGCAGAAGACGACCTCGAACGACTGGGGACGGTCGCCAAGTGCGCGCCACCACTGCGCGCCGCCGCTGAACGCGAACAGCTGTGGCAGCACGTGGCTTCAGGCTCAGTGGACATCGTCGCCTCCGATCACTCGCCTACGGAACCCGCGCGCAAGGCCGGCGATTTCTTCGCCGCCTGGGGCGGTGTCGCCGGCGTGCAGTCGACCTTGCCAGTGCTGCTCGATCGCGGCCATCACGCGCGCGCGATTCCGTTGGAACGCATCGCTTCGCTGATTGCGACGACCCCGGCGCGACGATTTCGCCTCGCCGGCAAGGGCTCAATCACGATCGGCAACGACGCCGATCTCGTGGTCGTCGATCCGAATCACTCGTTCACATTGGGCGCCGACGATCTGCACCAGCGACACAAGATCAGCCCGTACATAGGCGCGACGTTTCGAGGTACTCTGCGGCGAACGCTGCGCCGAGGCGAGACGATCGTGACAGACGGCGAGATCACCGCGCGAACGACCGGCCGATTTGTGCGTCCGGTCAACCGCTGAATGTCCATCACAACCACCAACCAGCCAAGGAGGTCTGCCCCTTGATATCCTCGCAGAGCCCCTCGGCTGGTTGTCAGTATCTTTCCGCCGCGCTCCGCGCGGCTAGGACCGTTATGCCAGTCACAAACGGAACCCAATTCAGGCAACCAGCCGCATAGCGGTCCAATCATCGCCAATGCTCTTCGACCTCGGTCACACTCGCAGCGCGACCCGTCGCGATCACCTGCTGCAGACGCCCGACACGTTTGTGCGCGCCCCGCTGCCCGGCATGCGGAACGGCGTCGCGATCATTCACATCTCCCCTGCGGCTGGCGCGAAGTTCGTGGAATACACCGCCGAGCTCGCTGCCGGCGGGAACCTCGGACCGGCTGCCGATCAGCGCTTTCTTTATGTGCTCGAGGGACAGGTGCAGGTCGAACGGGACCTGCTCAATCCGGGAGACTTCGCCTACCTGCCGGCACTGTCGCGCGCGAACGTCAATTCGTCTGGTCCATCGCGCATTGCGGTGATCGAGAAGCCATACGAGACCCTGGCGGGCCACGACGCACCAGGCACGCTGATCGGTCGCGAAAACGCGGCGTCGATGACGCATCTAAACGGCGACGAATGGCTGGAGGTCCGTTCGCTCGTGCCCGACCATCCGTCGTTCGACTTCCGCGTGAACACCATGATCTACCAGCCCGGCGCGTCACTGCCGATGGTGGAGATGCACGTGATGGAGCACGGCCTGTTGATGCTCGACGGCACCGGCATCTACCGTCTGGGAGACAGCTGGTATCCGGTCGCGGCCGGAGACTTCATCTGGATGGCTCCATATTGCCCCCAGTGGTTCGGCGCGATTGGCAAGAAGGCGGCAAAGTATCTGATCTACAAGGACTGGGATCGGCACCCGCGCCGTGACGACGGTGCGCAATAACAGCAATCGGCGATCGCAGGACCGACATCGATAATGGCGTTGGGACCACAGGCGCCGCCGGCACTCACGATTGACATCGAGACGCTGACATCGGAGCTGCAGGCGCTCGCAGCGATCTCCGATGCGACCGCGCCCGCTGTCACACGCATCGTGTTCAGCGATACCGACCTGCGCGCACGCGCGTGGTTCAAAGACCGGTGCCTCGCCGCCGGCCTGGCGGTGCGCGAAGACTCGGTCGGAAACACGTTCGCCCGGTGGCTCGGGACCGAGCCAGAACTTCCGCCAGTCGCGACCGGCTCCCACATCGATGCCATTCCCAACGCCGGCGCATACGACGGTACCGTCGGCGTGCTCGGCGGCCTCGAGGCCATCCGCGCGCTCACGCGGGCACGATGTCGTCCTCGGCGATCGATCGAGCTGATCATGTTTACTGCCGAGGAGCCAACCCGGTTCGGAATCGGATGCCTCGGCAGCCGCCTCATGACCGGCACGCTCGACGGGTCAGCCGGCCAGCGCCTTCGCGACGCCGACGGCACGACACTCGACGACCATCGTCAACGAGCCGGTTTCAACGGCCCCCTGACCAGCGTACGCATCGCACCCGACGCCTATGCGGCGTTCCTCGAACTACACATCGAGCAGGGCCCATTGCTCGAACGCGCCGGCCACGATATCGGAGTCGTGCATGCCATTGCGGCACCCGCAACCCTCCGCGTCGTCATCAACGGAGTCGGCGGACATGCCGGTGCGGTGCTGATGCCCGACCGCCACGACGCATTTCTGGCCGCCGCCGAAATTGGGCTTGCCACGGAACTCGCCGCGAAAGAAACGGGCTCCATCGACACCGTTGCCACCGTCGGTGTGTGCGAGCTGTTTCCCGGCGCGGTCAACAGCATCCCGAGCCGCGCGCGACTGGACATCGACGTCCGCGACATCGACGAGAAGCGCCGCGACACCGTTCTGGCGCGAATCGTCGCCGCATGTCACGCAAGCTCCAAGCACCGTGGCGTATCGGTCGACATCGAGCCGCTGAATGCCGACGCCCCGGCCCATTGCGCCCCGGCGATCATCGACGCCGTCATTGCCGCCTGCGAACAGCGGGGTCAGACCTACACGCGGATGATCTCGCGCGCGTACCACGACTCACTCTTCATGTCCCGCATCGCACCAACGGGCATGATCTTCATTCCATGTCGCGACGGCATCAGCCATCGGCCGGATGAATACGCCTCACCGGATGCGATCGTCAAAGGTGTCGACACCCTGGCGCATGCGCTCGCGCAGCTGTCCGCCTGACCCCCACCCACGTTACTGGGCCAATCCTAGCTCGTGGGTCACAACGTTGGGGTCGATGTCGCCGGACGCGGAAACCGGGTGACAGCTCACGACACGGCCCTCTGCGGAGAATTCGGGAAACTCGCACCTGAACTCATCGACGACTGTCGCAGTCGCCACGTCGATGACCGCCGCCTGCTGCCGAACGATGACGATCAGCCGATCATTCCACTGGTGTATCCGCGAGACGGCGCCGTGCGCGTGTGACAGCGGAATCTCCACCGCCAGCCCACCGGCATCGTCGATCACTTGCACCGCATACGCTCCCTCGAGCGGTGTCCTGTTCCAGCGATTCACGACTGATACGGCGCGACGTCCAACGATGCTGTGCCACACCGTGTCAGTTCGTGAGGCCTGGGGGGACCCCTGTGGGGCACTGGCCATCAGAATCACGACGAGTGCATAAGTGATGTTCTTCATCTCGACCTCCAAGATGACGAGTCTGCTCGAATGGCCCTACTTCGGTGTTCGTGTCGTCTTGACGACGGCCAGCACCCGCGAACCGGCGTAGATGTAATCGCGAACCTCCGCCTGTGTGGAGGTCGCATTGTTCCACCAGTCGCTCAGCAACTCGCCGCTCGGTCCGCGAACGTAGTAGTGCGTCTCGCCCTTGTCGATCGCTTTCTTCACCCGCCAGTCGTCGGCATCGTAGGCGAACCGGATCGTTGACGGACCCACCTTGGCCGTCGCCAGGCGGTTCTCCGGCGTGTACGTATAGGTGGTCTGCGGCGCGGAGATGACGTTTCCGTTCGTATCGTAGCCAAGCGTGAACGACCCATCCGATTTCAATCGGAACCGGTTGGCTGGGTCGTAGGTGTACGTCACGCTGCCAGCCTTCAACGGGTTGCCGTGCGCGTCGTAACTGTATGACACCGTGCCCCATGGTCCGACGGCTGTGGCCAGACGGTCCGCGTTGTCATACGTGAAGGTCTGAGATGTGCCGCGCGCATCGGCGATCTTCTGAACATTCCCCACCTTGTCGTATTGCGCATACGTCAGGCCCAGCATGGCGGCAGTTGTTCCCGTCGTGATCGACCGGACCCAATACCGGTCCGCATCGTAAGTGAGCGTGGTTTCACGCTGGTTGCCCGCTCGGAAATGGGTCAGCGCACCAGACGGGTGACTGTATTGAAAGTCCTTGGCGTAGAACTGGTTGGTATCTGGATTCACAACGCTCGCGACTCGGTTCTCGCGGTCGAACGTGACCTTGACGTGACGGCCTGAGGGGTACGTGATCCGTTCGAGATTGCCACCGGCGTCGTAGTCGAACGACGTATCGAAGGTCTTGCCGTCGACCGCATCGGACCGCGTCTTCAACTGCCCGGCTGTGTCGTAGGTGAACATGCTCGACTGCGCATCGACGCTGGTCAGCCTGCGATTGTCCGATCCGGCCTCGTAATCGAACTTCGTGACTGATCCTGTTGTGTCGATTTGCTTCAGTCGATCGTTGCCATCGTAGGAGTACGAGAAGAGACGTCCGGCAGCATCTTTCCGCGTCGCCAACAGTCCGCCTTGGTAGGTATAGGTCGAGGTCCCAGACTCGGGATGTGTCTCTGACTCCAGCAGATGGTTGGGATTGAAGGTCCACGTACGCTTGACGCCGTCGGGGCCGGCAACTTCGCGAAGATGTCCAGCCGAGTCGTAGCTGTAGTTCCACGTGTTGCCGAGCGCGTCTCGGATAGCCGCGATCTGAACCTCACCCGGGTTGCCGAACGCCACGCGGGTCACGATCGTGTGATGACCGTTCTCGTCGGCAACGTCAACGGTCCCAGCCCCGTACGCGAACTGCCGGAACGAGTTGTCGCCGGTGTTGGTCTCCTTGACGACGCGTCCGAGCCTGTCGTAGTCGTACTTCGTGCCAGGGCCGCTGGTGCCTGTGAATGGCAGGCTTTGAAACTGCACCCGCCCGAGGGCATCGTAGGTCGTCGTGGTCTTGATCCCGACTCCGTTCACGGTGCCGATCGGCCGTCCGAATCCGTCGAGCGTCGTTGTCAGCTCCGCCCCTCCGCGAAGCGTATAGATCCAGGTTCCGTTCTGATCGTCATAACTCGTGATGGTCGCGAACGTCTGCCCAGGCGGTTGTACACCGGTCACTCTCGAGAGGCTGTCGTAGGCGTACGTGGTGGTCCGCGAGTTCGCCGACCCATCCCCGGTGATCTGCTTGTAGACCGTGCCGTCGCCATTTACCTTGATCGTGGTTACATGAGCCGACGTCGTGATCTTGCTGACGCCGCCATTCATGTACTCGAAACTCGTCTGCGTTCCTCTTGGATTCGTCACGGTTTTCCGATTGCCATGACCATCAGACGCATACGTCGTCGTCAATCCCGCGATTGTTTCTCGCTCGAGAAAACCGGTCGTGGTGTTGTAGTCCCACGAACGACTGAACGCCGGGAATGTCATCCCGTTCGCGGTCACCGTGACGCCGTCCGTTTTCAGTTTGGCAATGAAGTACGGTGCGTATGGAAACGCGAAGGGATCACTCGCCACGTGCAGGTACTTGCGCAGGGTTCGTCGCGTCCTGCCCTGTGAGCTTTCCTTGATGTCGCTGGGATGGTGGTAGTCGCCGAAATCCGCCGCGCTGTAAGCGAACTCAGTCACATAGGTCACGCCGTCGCGGACGATCGATTCAGTTTCGGGCTCCGGAAGTGCCCCGCCGTTCGGCATCATCCCCACCCAGACGTAGGAGCGCGTCTCGGATTCGAGGATTGAACTGCCAGACGACACTTTCCTGCTTTGGAGGACAAACGCGCCTCCCGGGTATGCAGCCACTGCCGGATTGGTCGTTGGACCGCCAGGTGGCGGTCCGTAGTTGAGGGTCGTGAGCGTTCCATCTGGCGCGAGGACCTTGGTCGTTTCCACCTTGGCCTGACCGTCGAACGCGTACTGGAATTCCCACGTGACCGGTGTGGATGCGCCACGATCGTACAGGCGTCGGTACTTCAGGACCCGGTTAGTAACGAGCGTCCGTGGCTCGTACAATTCGAAATCCACTCCGACCACCTCGTATTGAACACGACCATCCGAAGGGGTGGTAACCTCGATGCTACCGATGTAATCCTGATAGGCGTATCGCCAGCTCGGCCCCTGGGGCGGCGTTACCTTCGTCAGCCTCATGTCCGTCCCGCCGACCGTCGTGTAATCCCATCGTCTGCCTTCGTACTCCATCGATCGTGGAGTGCACGCAGCCGCTCCCAGGGCACACGACGCATCCGGCAATGAGATCCAAACCACCCGCGACGGACCACCGACGATGCTCTGCGTCACCGAGATCGAGCTGGTGCCCCAGCCCGAGATGCGAATCGCGTTACCGAATGAGTCAGTCCGGACTGCGAGCCGTCCCTGAGAGTCGTACTGACTCAACGCTCCGTCAGGAGTGGCCAGCAACCGCTGCGCCCGGTCGTATCTCCAGAACCGGTCCGTCATCACCATGCGAAACGCATCGCTCGCGCTCGGGTTGACCAGTGTCAGCGCGCCCTGCTGGCCACCGTCGCCGCTGAAAAGGATCGGGAACTCCGTCGAGCCCGGTGCTGGTGGCCATCGGTCGGTGACACGCATCACCGCGCCGGCAATGCCAAAGGTCCACTTGCCATCCTTGGTGTTGAACGAGCGGACAAATCGCAGCTCGCTTCCGCCGTCGCCTGGCAAGGCCAAGTCCGAGAAGGTCAGGACGACGCCTCCGGTCGCAGTGTCGATGCGCTCGAAGGGAAGCTGAGTAAAGGGATCTCGCGCTGGCTGGATGCCGGTCGCGGTGAAGGCGGCGGGGGACTGCGCCAGGGCTACAGCGGCGCCGAGCGCCACCTGAGCGATTGTCGTAAGGGTAACGACCCACCGAGCCAGACGTTCTCGCCGCGGTCCATATGCGAACGCGTCGCGCATTCGCTCCAGTGCATGACGACTCATTTCTCTACTCCTTCGAAGCCACATCGGGCGGTTCATGTTCGCTTCCTCGGTCGAACGTGGGCGCATTTGGGCGTGTGGCATCAGAACCTTCCTCGCTCTGTGGGTCGAACCAATTCAGGACGCCGAAAGAGACGTACAACTCGAGAGAGACCAATGCGCCGACCCAGAAAGCTCGCAACTCCGTGACGAATCTGAACAAAATGACGTAGCCGAGGGTGTGGAGAGCGAATAGCGTGATCAGCACGAAACAGAATCTCGCCGAGCGCCAACGGCCTCGATACTCCGTGAAGATGGCGTATGCCAGTATCGATGTGATGAATGCCCAACCAACCCATCGCCCTGACGGTAGCCATGGGCTGTTCTCATGCTCTACATACCACCCGACCACAATGGCACTGACGATGCCTGCCACAATCAACGCGCAGCCCTGCAACGCACGCCAAAAGAAACGGCCAAAGCGCCTGTTCATCGACATCCGCCGGACGACGCCATGCTCCATTCAGTGATCACCGCATCCCATATTGCGAAATCCGCTGCTCCCCAGACCCCTGCTTTAGACCAGAACTCACCCTGAGCAACTTTCTTTCGAAAGACGCTCGATTTGTTCGGATAAAGAAGACCCTTGCCTCCGAGATAGTTCGGACGGGATGCGGCGTACTTCACACTGTCATTCCAATTGCGAATCGCCAATGTATTCACGGCGGGCTCAATCAAGTCGCTAATCGACGGATCCGCAGTCAGCGGGATCGGTGAAAGGTTGCGAACCGCTTCGCCGAGGAACAGGCTGTAGCACGAGGGCGGACCGGTCGGCGCCGAAATCTGACGGACACTGTCAGCGATGCCTTGCGCGAATCCCCGCACCTGCGCCGCTGGAACCGATTCGCGCCACCAGATGTCCCACTGGAAACGGAACTGGCCGAAATCGAACGGGGGCGGCTGTGGTTTCAGTGGCGGCGACCAGACGAGCTCGAGGCAGAAATTGGCCTCAGCTGCCTTGCACTCTTCGCTGTTGCCACTCGGATCAGTGAAGCGCAGCGGATTGTTGCGCGCGTATTCGTAGAGGTTCATTGACGACGGGTTGAACGGGTTCAAATACCTGGAATCATCCGGCCGCAGGAACCGGCCGATCTGCGGCTGGTAGTACCGTGCGCCGAAGTAGTCCTGCGCGGACCACGAGGAGCTGGCAGTCTCCCGGTCGCGTTCCTGGCCGGTGAATCGCAACGCGTTGAGCGCCGTGCCGCTCGTCGGCCACTCGGTACCGAACGGCATGAAGTCATACCGCGCCTGCACCGCGCCGGTCTTGTCCGTCAGCATCCGCACCGATCCGAGCGCGTCCAGATCGAAGTACAGCAGGTCCTCGGTCGAACCGTCGTTCGGCGTCGTCGTGTCGCCGATGCCGGCCTGAACGATCGTGACGGTCTGGCGTGCGACGGTAAGCGTTCCGATACGGACACCCGGTTGCAAGTTGCTTTCGATGGAGAACCGGATGTGACCGGAACCAGCCGGATTGTTCGGCGGGTAGATCTCTGTAATGCGAAGGAACGAATGGTTGCTCCATGCGTCCCAGCCGCATCCGTTCCCGGCAAACACCTGGACGTCGTGGCTCTGGTTCTCCGACGTCAGCTCGAAAAGTGTGTGCTCGACCTCGAACGTGCACTGATCCTTGGCCTGATCGACCGTGACAATCGCGCCGTTGACCGCGATATAACCGGTGCGCGAATGGTCCGCGTAGTTGCGATCCGCGATCACCGTCAGCGTCCCTGTACCGGTACCACTCGTAGGACCACTCAAGTGGAACCAGTCTCCCTGCGTCGCCGCCATCCAGCGACACGTCGTCGACGAGGGTGTGAACGAGAACGAGGTCGAGCCACCGTCCGCATTGAAATCCACTCGCGGCTTGCTGACCGCGATATTGCAGTTCGACCCCTGCTCACCAGGTTGCATCAGGAGCACAGTCTGCCCGGCGATGCTGATCGTGCCGACCCGCGACTGCAGGCTGGGATTGTTCGTGTAACTGATTTGGACCTCCTGGGTTCCAGTACGAAGAGGTCCGTTCGAGGTCACTGTGATGAAGTCGGACTGACTGTTCGCCACCCATGGACACTCTGCCGATGCAATCACCCACACGTACGCGACATCGTTCGCGGCGGACGGTACCGTCAACGAAAACGGCGACACCGTGTAGTCGGACGTAGGACACATGATCAGCCACTGCATCGTCCGTTCAGCGAAGCGGGCGCCCGCCGTGGCGCGTACGGTGACGGTACGAAGTCCGGCTGCATCGGCGGAGAGCCTGCCCTGGATTTCCCCCGTCGCGTTGTCGATGTAGAGCTCCGGCGGCAACCCAGACGCGGTGTACGTCAGCGTGGCGCCCTGCGAATCGGTCGCAGTGACACGGACGTTGACGTATGTTTCCTCGCGATCGGTTCGATCGGCCGGACCAGTGACGGTGATTGTTGCGGGGCGCAGGTCGAATGCATCGAGCGAAGTCGTCGTACTGGACGAGGGATTCCACGCCAGACCATGACGTGTCACACCCTGCTGGAAGGCCGTTACCGCCTGGAACTGGAACGCGCCGTCCCAGTAGATGCGGATACGGTCATTGAGCAGCCGTGCCTCGAGTCGGTGCCGCGACCCCGCGACTGCCGCTGGCGGCGTGGAGCTCGCCAGGTCGTAGCTCTGCCCGGCTTCGACTTGCGACAGCGTCAAATTGGTTCCATATCGGACGATGAGGAAGTTGTTCGGATCCGCCATACGCAGTACGAGGCCACCCCACGGCATTGCGGAGCCGCGGATGACATCAGCCGACACGACCGCATCGGCCAGGTTCGGGTTGACCGTCGCCAGCACATAGCCCGCACCACTCGTCACGATCGTCTGATTGTTCTGGATTGTTGGGACCGCGCCGCCCGCGACGGTCCATGCCACACCGGCGGGCGCGATCTCGGGCACCCGTCCATTCACGACCGTGCCGTTCGCTGCCGTAAACCCGTCCGCGACGAGAGCACCAGACGCGTCCGTGATCACAAATGGGCCATAAGCTGTCGCTTCGCCGTTCGCATCGGCGCCATCGCTGCTTCGCACGGAAACGGAGAAAAGGTACTTTGCACCGCTCGCGACGGGCGTCCAGCTCCACTGCGTGGCATTGGGCGTCCAATCCTGCAGCACTGACCACGTCGACCCACCATTGGTCGACAGCGACCATTTGTACGAGAGCGGCGGAGTGCCGCTGCTCGCCACGGCCGTCCACGTGATGGCCGTACCGATGGCTTGCGGTGACAGGCGCGTCGGCGTCAGCGTGACGCCGCTGACACGCGGAGTAATCACGTAGTTCGCAGATGCCGTGGATTGGGGCCCGGCTTCGAAATCGGCGTCGTAGCTCCACGCATTGACGACGATCCGGTACTGGCTGCTGACGTCCTGAGGCGTCCACACGATCTGATTGCTCGTCCCGAGCTCGCCGAGGGTCGTCCATGTGCCTCCGTTGTTGGATGACAGCATCCACTCGTAATAGATAGGTGCGGTCCCTCCAGTGGTCGTCGCCGTCCACACGATCGGCGTGGCTGACGGCTGTGGCGACGGCCTGCTCGCGCTGAGCGTCACCGTCCTGACCGGGCCATCCGTGACGACATACCTGGCCCACGCGCTTGCCTCGCCGCTCCCGTTCGAGCTGCCCGCGCTGCGGACGGCGACACTGACCCGATACCGGCTACTGGCAAGGTTGGGCGTCCATGCGTACCGATTTGCGTTGAGGGCCCAGTCCTGGAGCGTCGCCCACGAGGCTCCATCGTCGAATGAGATCATCCACTTGTAGCTGAGGGGTGGCGTCCCACCAGTCGGCGTCGCTGTCCAATTGATTGTGGTCCCCCATGTCTGACCAGTCGGCCGATCCGCCGTCAGTCCTACGCGCAGCACTGTCGTCGCGGTCGAGAACGAGCCTCCCGTGGCCGCTTCCCCCTCCGCGAGCCCCTGTTCGATCGCCCACAGATCGGCCGTTGCACTCGCGGCCGCCACGCCGATTCTCCATTCGGCGCTGACGGTCTGCGGCGTCCAGACCAGCTGCGGGTTCGTGGACCACTCGCGCAACGTGCCGCTGTTCCCGTTCCCATCCGACCAGGTCCAGTAGTAGTAAATCGGCGACGTCCCGCCGGTAGGCGTCACAGTCCACGTGATCGCCGTGCCCGGCGACTGCGGCGAAGTCTTGTTCGCCGCCAGCGCAAGGCTTCGCACCGGCCCAGTCACGATGGCAAAGGCTGTGGTGTTGCTGGCTTCGCCGCCGCTGCTCACGCTGCCGGAGCTGCGCACGCCCACCCCGACGCGGTATCGCGCGTTTGCCACCGTGGGAGTCCATACGTATCGGTTCGCGTTCGCCGTCCAGTCCTGGAGCGTCGTCCACGTTGCGCCGTCATCAGGCGAGAGCGTCCACTTGTAGCTGAGAGGCGGCGTTCCACCGCGCGGCGTGGCAGTCCACGTAACAGTGGTCCCGAGGCTTTGCCCGCCTGGCCGATCCGCTGCGAGGCTCACACTCAGCACGGTCGCAGCTGTTGAGAAGGAGGCTCCCGTCCCAGCTTCCGGTTCAACGGCGCCGCTGGCCAACGCCTCGACGTCCGCCGTCGCGCTCGACGCGGCTACGTCAATCCGCCACGAGTCGCTGATGTACGCGGGTGTCCAGACCAACTGCGGATTCGTCGACCAGTCGCGGAGCATGCCGCCGTTGCCGTTTCCATCGCGCCAGGCCCAGTAGTAATAGACAGGTGCCGTGCCCCCGATCGGCGCGACGGTCCATGTAATCGCCGTGCCTGGCGGCTGTGGTGACGATTTGTTCGCTGTCAGGGTCAACGCACTCACCAGCGGACCGATGATCGTGAAATTCGTCGAGGAGCCGGTCGCCTCGCCCGAATCATCGGTGCTGCCGGAACTGCGCACTGCGGCGGCGACCCGATAGAGCGTCGTCCCGGCAGAAGGCGTGGACGTGAACTGGTTCGCATTTGCTGTCCAGTTCTGCATGGTCGTCCAGCTCGCGCCGCCGTCGGTGGAGACAAGCCACTTGAAGCTGTGCGGTGCGGTACCTCCATTCGGCGTCGCGGTCCATGTGATCGCTGTGCCGAGCGGCTGCGGCGAACTGCGATTCGCCATGACCGCCACCGACGCGACTGTCATCTTGGTGGAAAACGGCACGGTGATCGTCCGGTCCGCCGCGCCTCCGGGATCCGCCGTCGCGCTCCACACGGACACGCCGATCTGATAGTCGGTGTTCGCGGTCGAAGGTATGTAAGTGAATTGACTGCTGGATGTCAGCGGATATGGCGTCCAGGTACCGTTTGCCCAAACCAGCCACTGGAAGGTCCACGGCCGGATCCCGCCTATCGGCGTCGCCGTCCATGTGATCGGCGTCCCCGCAGGTTGCGGAAACGATTTGTCCGCCGTCAGCGTCAGATTGCTCATCGGTGGCCCGGTAATCAGGAAACTCTCCGTTGTGACCGCTTCGCCGTTCGGGTTCGTGCTGGCGGCACTACGCGCAAGCACTCGAATGAGATACAACGTGGCGGCCTGCGGGGGTGTCCAGGTGTACGACCCGTAGGCGCCGCTCGTCGGGGCCCAGTCCTGCAGGGTCGACCAGCTGGCACCACCATCGACCGACTGCAGCCACTTGAAGTTGACGGGCTGTGTGCCGCCGGACGGATTCGCCGTCCACGTGACAGTCGTCCCCAGGGGCTGCCCCGACGTTCGATTGGCGCTGAGGGTCACGCTTCCGACGACGGAATCGGTCGAGAACAAGATGTACGGACTGGTGTTCGACTCGTCGTAGCACTCGCCCGTCTCCGGATCACAGCCGGACATCGACACCTTGACTGCGATCCGCCAGTTATTTCGTACTTCCTGAGGCGTCCAGATGAATTGATTGCTGGTGCTGTAGTCGCGCAAGGTGAACCAGCTGCCTCCGTTGTTGGTCGACGCAACGAACGCATACGTGGGAGTCGCCCATGCGCCTGTCACTGTGGCGGTAAAAGTGATCGATGTTCCCACTGGCTGCGGCGAGCTCTTGTTGACTGCCAGCGCCACCGTCCATGCCTGCGCATGCACCGTGATGCCGAGCACAAGCAGCGCCGTGCACGTCAACGTCCGACAGTGGTGGTCGGCTCGATACTGTGCCCATCTGAAAAGGCGACCGAGGCTCCGCATCGCATCTCTCCGAGGCCGTAACCACGAACACCGGGTACGGCAGATTCCGCGCGGTCCTCACGTCGCGAACATGTGACGTGACAGACCAATCGCGAAGGACCGTGCCGCAGGTGCCAGTGCGATTCGGAGAGTGCGGCGAAGATTACGTGTGTGTGACCCGCCCGCAGGCAGAGCAACCGACGAGCCAAGTCCAGCGATGCGATTGCGTGCGCAAAAGGTGAGATGAATCGTTAGAGTGTGTGCAGGTCTTCGACAGAAGGAGCCGTTTCAGCGAACCATCGCCGCATGGTGCAGAGAAACCGCTACTCGCGCAGTCGGCTCTGGCGGGTAAGTCCTTCTCACAGCGCCGAAGGGCGCGTGATCCGTCGTCACAAGATCTTCTGGAATGCGCGTCGTGCCCGTGGCAGTATCGTCCGCGCTCGCAACGGCGAGAGAGACGACCACGAGGGAGCGAAGCCGCGCGCGTGTTCGTTACCGCGTGCCGGTAGATTTCTTCAGCGTCGCCATCTGACGCTCATACAGCCTGTCGTACAGCACCATACGCGCGGGGTCGGGCGGCTCCGCCGCAGGCCCGAGCACCATGGCCTTGCCAGTGGCCTTGTCGCGGAACTGCGGCCACTTCGGCAGCCCTTTGCCGTTCGGATCGCCGGTGCGCGCAAAATTCACCCAGTACGACGAAACCTGATCGGCGAACTCGATGTCGCTCTTCGACTTCGAGACGACGTCGGGATCGCTGTCGTCGGGATAGACACGAGGAGGCTTCAGGTTGTTGAACACGTATGGGATTTCAGCGGTGTGTACCGCGCGCATATTCGGCATGCCCGCCATCGGCGGCGGCTCATACGTGAAGTAGTACTGCCACGCTTTCCTTCCCAGCTTCGACTGCGCAATCGCGTAGAGGCGCATGTGCCAGTACATCTCGTCGCGGAACGACACCTCCGATGACTTCGCCGCTTCGGCGTCATTGCCCGCGGGATACAGCTTCAGATAGTCCTCGGCGAGATCGCCCCAGCGTGCTTTGACCCGCTGGATCCACTGGTCGGCAGTCGGACCTTGACGCACGAACGCACCCTCGTCCTTGTTCGATCCGATCAGGATGTCGACCGGATTCTGCCGTCCTTCAGCAAACGTGATCGACTCGTCCTCCGGAATCCAGTACCCGTCAGCGATCATGCCGGCACCGCGAACCGTGCGTGAGATCTCGTCGGTCGACATCGCCCTCAGCGCGGCCAGCGATGGGATTGGCGTCGGCGGCGCGCTACCGCGTCCTGGCGTCTGTTGTTCCGCCTGCTGCCGTGTCCGCATCGGCGCCATCGTCAGGCCCATCCAGGCGCCGCTCTCCGAGATCGCGCGCTGGAAGAGCCCGCGCGCCATCGGGGTGCCGACCAGTCCCGCGGAGAGCGCAGACCCCGCCGACTCGCCAAAGATCGTCACATTCGTCGGATCGCCGCCGAACGCTGCGATGTTGCGCTGCACCCACCGCAGCGCCGCGATGCAGTCTCCGACCGCCTGGTTGCCCGACGCACCGTGAACCGATTCCTTGTCCAGTTCGGGATGAGAGAAGAAGCCGAAGGGACCGAGGCGATAGTTGATCGTCACGACGACGACACCCTTCTTCGCGAGCGCCCAGCCTTCGTTGTGCGGACTCGATCCGGCGCCCTCCGTATAGGCGCCGCCGAAGATCCACACCATCACTGGCCGCTTCTCGGACGCCGACCTCGCGTCGGTCCACACATTCAGATAGAGACAGTCCTCGCTCATCTTCGGCGAATCGGGCAGATCAACCGAGACGTTGTTCGGCTTGCGATTGGGCTGATGCGGCTGAACGCAGACGTCCCCGTATTGATCGGCCTTGCGTACGCCCTCCCATTTCGCGACCGGCTGCGGATCCGTGAACCGCAACGGACCCACCGGCGGCGCGCCAAACGGGATCCCCTTGTAGACGCGGACACCTTGCTGTGTCGTGCCGGAGATCAGACCGGCATCGGTTCGAATGGGGTCCGAGATGGCCGCCGGCAATGCGGCAGACGTCCCAACCAGGAGGGCGGCCGCAATGAGGAGTCGTGTCGATGTCATAGGTGCCCTACAGGATGTCTTTCAGCCGATCGGCTGGACGCGCCAGGATCGCCCGGCTGCCCCGTTCGACGATCGGCCGTTGAATCAGGTCCGGGTATTTGACCATCAGATCGAGGATCTCGTCATCAGACACATGCCGCTCGCCGAGCTTCAGCCGGCGATAGTCCTCTTCTTTGGTGCGCAGTAAATCGCGCGCACCAATGCCCATTTTGCGCACGAGGTCCTTCAGTTTGGCCCGGGGAATCGGGTCGGTGTAGTAGTCGACCGCGTCGAAATCGACGCCGCTCTCTCTGAGCGCTTTGTACACCTGACGGCACGTCGTGCACGTCGGCTTCTGATAGACAACGATCTTCGCCATCACGCCAGCATAGCGCGCACCCGCTGTTATAGTTTCCACACAGGGAGACGTTCTGCATGAAGAAGGCGATTGGGACGGCGGCGCTGGCGATTCTCGCGTTCGGCGCGATCGGAACGGCTCAACAGAAGACCTATCCGTATCCAACGACTCGCGACCTCCGCATCACCATTCCTCCGGGACCTCGGCTGCTGCCCTCACCGCCACTTGGGGATGGACCATGGACGTTCCACACCACGGAAGCCGACATACGCGTGTCGATCGTCGCGCAAGGCATATCGCATCCGTACGCGTTCGCGCTTCTTCCTGACGGCGTCATCCTCGTCACGGAGCGCATCGGCAAACTGCGAGTGATCCGCAACGGCGTGCTCGAGCCGAATCCAATCGAGGGCCTGCCGCAGATGATCTACCGCGGCACCGAAGCGGGCATGATGGATCTCGTTCTTCATCCTGACTTCACGCAGAACCACTGGGTCTACTTCGCCTATCACAAGCCGATCGGCAACAACCTCGCGAGCAACGCGATTGGCCGCGGCACGTGGAACGGCAAGACGCTCACCGACATCAAGGAGATCTTCCTGTCCGACGATGTCGACACGGAGGTCAGTCGCCTGCTGTTCGGGCCAGACGGCATGCTCTACATGTCGATCGGTAATCCGGGCACCGGTCCGGACGCGAGTGTGATGCGTGCGCAGCACAAGGACGACTACGCCGGAAAGATCATCAGGCTGCGCGACGACGGCAGCGTGCCGACCGACAATCCGTTCGCCGGCCAGAAGGACGCCAAGCCGTATGTCTGGGCACTGGGATTCCGCAACGTGCTCGGCATGGCCACCAATCCCGAAACGAAAGAGCTGTGGGTGACCGAGATCGGTCCCAACGGCGGCGACGAGATCAACATCGTCCGCGCCGGCAAGAACTACGGCTGGCCCGTCGTGAGCTACGGACGCAATTACCTTGGGCCGCGATTCGACTCGGACCACAAAGGAAAGGGATTCGAGGAGCCGATCTGGTTCTGGACGCCGCCGATCTCTCCGTCGGGAACGGCGTTTTATACGGGCGACAAGTTCCCCAACTGGAAGCGCAACATGTTCGTCGGCGGCCTGCGTGAGGGCGAATTCTCTCCCACCGGGCAGTTGAAGCGGCTGGTATTCAACGACAAGTGGGAGCTGCTGCGGGAGGAGGCGCTGCTGCGCGACCTGCATCAGCGCATTCGCGACGTGCGCCAGGGGCCGGACGGCCTGTTGTATGTGCTGACGGAGGAGAACGACTCGGCGCTGCTGAAGATTGAACCTGCGGAGGGCGCCGCAAAGACGAATTGACGCGGCACACACAAACTCCCAATCCCCAACTCCCTGACGCTCGAACCAACTCCCAACCTCCAGGTCGTGCGTTGGAAGTTGGGAGTTGGCTCATGCGATGCGGTTGGGAGTTAGCTGAGAGCCACCTAAAAATCTTCGCCGACCTGACCGCGTACGCCCTGGAAGCCGTGCCTGGCCTGCTTCGCGATGAAGCCCAGCACGCGCTTGTCGTTGTAGCACCAGCCGACGATGTGGTTGAGCGTCGAGAAGCAGTGCTTCTGGCAATCGCTCTTCATCTCAGTGAGCTGCTTGCGCTCGAACTTCGGTGACGCGACGACGCCCCAGTCATGCGTCGCCGAGTACATCGGGAAACAGGGCGCCAGCGTGCCGTCCACGCGGATGATGAGCGTGTTCTGCCCGGCGCGGCAGTTCCACGGCTCGAGATCCTCGTGCATGAAGTCCTTCATCTCCCGCAGTCGCGTCGTGGAGTTGGTCATCCCGTAGCCGGATTTCTGCTTCTCGATCAGCCAGTCGAGGAGCTCCGCGATTTTCGGACGATCGTCCGGCGTGATGTACGTCGGATTGTCGTTGAGGTGCGTGAAGTGCGGCTGTTCGATGAGCGGCATCTCGTTGATGTGATAGTCGGTCGAGATCTTGTACTCGTGCGCGATCTCGGTCAGCTGCTTCACATCGTCGAGATTGTTGCGACAGATGTTGATGTTGAAGAACACCGTGTAGCCGTAGCGGTACTGCATCTTCACCAGGTGCTCGAACTGCTTGCGGATCGGGTTGAGCGCCTTGGGCAGCCCCGGCTTCTCGTCGACGGCATCGACGGCCAGATTGAACGTCGACACACCGGCATCGCCCAGCTTGTTGATCCACTCGGGCGTGAGCAGCCGACCGTTGGTCGGGATGTAGATGAAGAAGCCCTTCTTGCGGGCGTAGTAGACGATCTTGTGAACGAGCTTGGGCCGCAGCATCACTTCGCCGCCCATCAGCGCCAGCACGCGGCAGGTTCCGTCGTGCAGCCAGTCGATCGCCGCCTTGGCCACTTCCTCGCTGATCCCCTTCACCCGGTTGTCGTACGAGTAGCAGTAATGGCAATCGAGGTTGCACTTGTACTCGGTGAAGAGGTACGCGACGATCGGATGGAGGTCGCCTGGCAGCAGACGCGACTTGAAATACGGAATCGCCCAGCCGTGGAACGTGTGGTAGATCTGGGCCGGCGTCCAGTGGCGCTCGCCGTCGCCCGGCAGCGCCGCGTCAGTCAGGAACTGCGGCTTCTGCGGAAACACCGGCTCCGGAAACTTCTCGCCACCGTTGGGTGGCACGAACGGGACGCGCACGCCACCAGTGAGATCCGTTTGATGAAGGGCAAGGGGAATATACGTCGACATCGCGAGTCCTCCGATAACCCAGCTACCTAGCTACCCAGCAACCCACCTACCTAGTTCGAGACCGTGGCATCCGACTGCCACGATCTGAATTCCTCGCGCAGCCGCTCGGTCTCCGCGCTGATGTTCCGCGCGACTTCACCGGCCAGGCGGCCCTGTTCGGAAATCCGCTGCCACGCCTCGGTGCCCACTTTCTCCTTCGCCAGGCGCCGATCTTCGGCGAGCTCCTCGCCGGCCCGCCGATACTCGCGCAGCAGCGTCACGATTTCGTCGTCCACGTAGTCAGCGAGCGACACATACCCGACTTCGAGGTAGTCACGCAACTCCGACGTGAGCTGGTGTGTGCCGACCAGTCCTTCCATCGCCGTCTTGAACGCGGATCGGATGATCTCCTTCGAGTGCGGCAGATCGCGCAGCGACCCGGGATAGACCTCCTGGGCCGCGTGCGCCTCCACGACTTTCAGGTAGTCCGCGACGATCCGTTGAGCGTCGCGGAAGCTCGCCGCGTCCACGTCACGCTCCCACGGCCGACATCGGTGCGTGATCGTGCTGATTGAGCAGCGGCAGCATCTTGCCGGCGAGCTTCATCTCGTCGGCCATCTCCTGGTGCTTCTGCGCCAGGGCCGCCAGCTCCGCCTCGCGCATCATCTCCTCGCGCAGCTTCTGCTCGTAGGCGGCAATCTGCTGGTCGATGTCCTCGGCCGAGACCGGATTCTTCTGCATGTCCTCGATATAGCGCTTGAGGAAGTAGTGAATCGTCTCGACACGGATCTTGATCGAGCCGCTCGGCTTGTTCTCGTCGATGTCCTTGAACGAGAAATACGGCGTGCCCGACCTCTCGATGATCCCTTCGATGACCGAGTAGATCGGCGCGTCGTGCCCGCACTTGAAGCTCGAAAGCTCCAGCGCCACCAGGTTCGGATGCCGGGCGGTGAACTTCGCCGCCCAGACCTTGATGTTGGTGTTCGCCGAATAGCTGTTCTTCCAGACGTCCTGAATCTCGAGCGGGTCGCGAATGACACCGGCGCGCACTTCGTCGCCGAACAGACGCTCGAGCAGATCCTCGTCGAACGGCAGCGTGCTCTGCGAGAACACCGGGTATCCAAGCTTCTGGAATTCCTCGAGGATCTCGTGGTTGAGGCCCGGGTCGTGGTGATACGGACGACCGAGGACGACGATGCCGACGCGCTTCTCGCGTTCGAGCTGGTCGATGACTTCCCGCGCGCGCTTCTGAATATCCGCTTCGAAGGCATAGAGCTCGGCGAAGCCGGCGTCGATCGCGCGTTTGTTCTCCTCCTCCGAGAGGCCGAGAATCTCACCCCACGCCTCGAACAGCTGCTTGGCGAGCAGCGGCCGATCCGCGAAGTTCATCATCGGACACAGATACCGCACGCCATTCTGCTTGAAGACGTCGCCTTCCTTGATGAACGCCGCCTTCGCGGTTTCCGGCGTGACCGTCACCGTCGGACACGCGTTCGAACCCTGCAGGTACTTGAGGTTCGTGTGCAGGACGTCGACCATCGGGAAGAAGATGTAATCGAGCTTCTTCTTCGCGTGCTTGACCAGCAGCAGGTTGTGCACGTGAGCGATGCCGATCTTCGCCGGGAAGCACGGATCGATCGCGCCGCGTCCGGCGCCGTCGCGGTACAGCTCGCCCGTCGTGTAGTCGGAGTACACCAGATTGCCGCCCTGCACGCCGAGGCTCTCGAAGTAGCCATTGAAGAAGGGCGCGTAGGTGTACATGTTCAGCACGCGCGGCATGCCGATCCGGAGACTCGCGCGACGATCCATCGCCGCTGCCCTTTCCTTCGCCGCACGCGTCCACAGGCGCGACGGCTTCGGGTCGGCCACGCTCGCCGTCCCGCGCGGGCGGAAGGGCTCCTTCGCCGCGATCTCGATGAAGTTCGGGTTCGCCTTCTTCACCTCGTCGATGCCGGCCTTGATGCCGCGCATGTCGTTCACGTCCTCGACGCTCCCCTTCTCGCACGTCGCGATGATCAGCCGCCGCTCGTCGTCGGCCTTCGCAACCTTGGAGACGAACTTGAGGGGCGCAACCTGCACGACCGGCTGCGGCGCAGCGACTGCTGCGGCAGGCTCGTCGGGCATCTTGATGTCGATGAACGTGCGCAGACAGTTGTTCTTGCAGAAGTTGCAGCGCGTCGCCTCGTTGCGCGTCGTGCGGTAGCTGATTTTCCGCACCGCCTCGAGACCGATGAACGTCGTGCGGTGGCCGCCGTTGTAGAGGCGCATCGCCTCCACACCCGCGCCGATCGCGCCCGACTCGCCGCAGTGCTCGTGGACGATGATCTCCGGCTCGAGGCCGGCGCCGCGGAAGTTCGAGCGGATGAAATCGACCTCCGCCTTCACCGCGGCAAGGTTGTGCTGCGTGCCACCCTGCAGGATGAATCGCGACCCGAGCTTGGCGAGACTCGGGATGCTGGCGACGTAGAGGAAGATGTTCTTCGGCAGCACGGCTGCGAGACCCGCAAGGATTTCCTCGGGTGCCCAGCCCTGACGCTGGAAGTTCACGATGTCCGACTGCATGAACACCGCGCAACCGTAGCCGAAGATCGGCATCGCCTCCGCCGCGAACGCCTTGTCGGCGAACTCCTTGACCGGAATGCCGAACCCTTCCGCCGTCGACTGCAGGAAATAGCCGTTGCCCGCTGAACACTGCGTATTCAGCTTGAAGTCCTTGACGCGCCCGTCCTTGAGAACGATCAGCTTGATGTCCTGCCCCCCGACGTCGACGATGACGTGCGGATCCTTGTAGAAGCGCACGGCGGACTCGGTGTGCGCGACCGTTTCGACGAGCGCCGCATCGGCCTGCAGAACGTCCTTGAGGATGTCCTTCGCATAACCGGTCGTGCCGACGCCGAGTATTTCCAGAGTGGCCCCGGCCGCCTCGACCTGGCCGCGCAGCCCCTCGAACATGTCGATGGTGTCCTGGATCGGATTGCCCTTCGACAGCTGATAGACCTTGCAGAGGACGTCGCCATCGGTCGACAGCAGCACCGCCTTGGTCGACGTCGAACCGCCGTCGAGTCCGATGAAGCCGCGGACGACCTCCCCGCGTGTGAACGTCGCAGGCGTGAACGGCTTGGGCTTGAACGCATTGCGGAACGCGATCAGCTCCTGCTCTGATTCGCTGAGTCCCTTACCGCCCGACGCCGCTTTTTCGGCCTCGCGGCCCTTCGTGATGTAGTGCGACAGCCCCGCGGTGCCGATGTAGCGACCAACGGTGCTCTCCTCGTCGCGCGCGAACTGCACCGCGCCGAGCGCGGCGAAGTACTGCGCGTTGGCGGGGACCTTGATCAGCGATTCCGGCGATTCGCCCTTCGGGATCTCGACGCCCCGTTCCTTCCACGACTTCGGGATGCTCTGCTGCCACGCTTCGCGCATACCGCGGATGAACGTGTTCGGCCCGCCGAGCAGCAGCACGTGCGGACGCAGCGTGTGTCCGCGCGTCAGCACCGTCAGGTTCTGCAGCACGATCGCGTCGAAGAGCGACGCCATCAATTCGTCGGTGGGTGTGCCCTCTTTCTGCAGACCGTTGATGTCGGTCTCGGCGAAGACACCGCATTTGCCGGCGACCTTGTGCAGTTTGATCCCGAGGTAGCCCTGTTCGCAGAGCTCCTCGACCGGAATTTTCAGCTTCGCGTTGATCTTATCGATGACGGCGCCGGTGCCGCCGGCGCACTTGTCGTTCATCGACGGGATCTTCTTCTTGCGGCCGGTTTCGGGATCCTCTTTGAAGACGATGATCTTGGCGTCCTGCCCCCCGAGCTCGATGACCGAGTTCACTTCCGGGTGGAGCTTCTCGACCGCGAGCGAGACCGCGGTCACCTCCTGGACGAACTTGCCGCCTACGAGCGGCGCAAGCGCGCCGCCGCCGGAGCCGGTGAAGAAGATGCGGGCATTGTCCGCATTGAGCTGCAGGTCCTTTTCGATCCGCAGCAGGAACTCGAGCGTCTTCTCCGGCTGCTTGGTCTCGTGCCGCTGATAGTCGGACCAGACCATCTGATCGGTGTCGACATCGACGGCCACTGCCTTGACCGTCGTCGACCCCACGTCCATGCCAATGAGATAGTTCGCGCCGCTCACGGTGACCCTCCGATGGTTGGTGCCCGCCGGGTCCGCTCGGTTCGTCAACACCTCACGGCACCCGGCCCACGGTTCCTGTAGGGCGGGTTCCGCGTCAGCGGACCCGCCAGACCGTTATGCCGCCGCTGTGGGCACTGCGACCATACTGCGACCGCGGGCCGTCGGGCCGGGCACTCGACCGAGTCGCGCGCGCCCGTCCATGAGATCGCTGACGTGCAGCACGAACTGCGCTGCCGTTCCCGTCATCCCTTCGCGATGCGGCACGTGATAGAACGGCCGCTTCAGCACCGGGTTCTTGTCCACGTACGACCGGATCGCGTCGAGTGTCTTGCCGGTCGACGAGAGCGCCTGGACGAACTCGGTGCGCGCCTTGGCCTTGGCTTCGCCGAGCGCCATCTGCACGCGGCTGTGCGCGTTGATCTCCCCCTCGCCGGAGGTCTCGATCGGCAGATAGATCATGTCCTTGAAGTGGTTCATCACCGCGGACTGCACACCGTCGGACTGCGATGACGGCATGCAGCCGAATGGCTTGAGGCTCAGGACCATGTGAGCCTTCTTGTTCACGGTGTAGTAGATGTTCTTGGCCACTTCCATGTGACCTTCGCCGCCGCGCGCGAAGATGTTGTAGTACGGCGCGGCATGCGCGGCCAGCTCCTCGAGGTTCTTCAACGGGTGCGCAATGCCTCCGAGGTGCTTGATCACGCGCTTGTACTGGTGATTCCAGAACCAGTTGCCGAACGTGAAGCCGCCGATCTTGCCCTGGAACTTGAGCTCACGCATCGCCCACGCCTTGGCGTCGTACCACTTCGGCTTCGGATAATCGATGTCCTTGCGGTCGATGCGCTGCGCCTTGGCGAGCCACAGCATGTACATGATCCACGTGCCGATCGGCTCGACGATCACCTGCGCGCCCTCGCGTTCGAGGAAGCTGAACATACGGAAGTTGCCGTCGCCTTCCGTCGTCTGGGCCCAGAACTCGCCCGTCACCTTGACGATCGGCTTGACACGGAGGCGATCGACGTCGATGGCGCCGATCCGATCCCGCGCATCGGCGAACGCCGCCATCGTCTGCGGCCCGTACAAGTGATCCTTGATCTTGCCGAGGATCTGGAACGTGTCGCGCACCGCCTTCTTCTTGTTGATCGCCTTGCTGAACCACTCCGGTACGTGTTCCTCAATCTCGTATTTCTTGCGATCGCGCAGTGCGGAGGTGAGGTTCTCCATCACTTCGCTCATCACGCGGTCGGTTTCGCCGGCGTGGGTCTCGAACGGACGAATCTGATAGGCGATCTCGTTGAGGATGTCGGCGGAGTTGAGCGCGTTGAAGGCGCCCATGCCGAAATCCACCCCGAATTTCAGTCCCGGCTCGCCCGAGGCGGCATTGATGCCGTCGGTTTGCTGGAACAGGAGCACGCGGAAGCCGCTGAAGCCGGCGTTGTCGACCGCGAGTCTGTATTCCGCTTCATACATGCCGAAGCGACACGGGCCGCATGAGCCGGCGGTGAAGAAGACGTAATTGTCGATAATCTCCTGCCGCGACAAGCCCCGGCGTTCGAGGTTCTGGAGGTATTGGATCAGGTGCCCGACGGTGAAATACGTCGGATTGCACTGACCGTTGTTGCCGAACTCCTTGCCGATCTGAAACGCAGCCACATCCGGCGTGGGCATGATGTCCACCTTGTATCCCACTGACTGGAAGGCGGACTTGATCAGCCATTCGTGCTTGGGAGTGAGACCACCAATAAGGATGGTCACCTGATCGCGCTCGGCGGCGGTGAACGGACGTTCCACCGGCCGATGAAACTGTTCCCGCGGCTGCTGGGCAGCCAGGCGCGCCTGCAGGCGGGCGCGCTCGGCTTCGACCTTACGCTGAATGTCCGCTTCGATGGCTTCTCGGGTCCGCAAAGGGATCGTCGGAACAGGGGGGGTCATGAGGCTGTGCTCGGTGCAGCTCATATTGCCGTCCTTCTAGAGTGGGTGATCGTCGCGGGGGTATCGAGACGCGGCACATACCCGGAGAACCGTGCCGTCCAGAGCGACGAGGAGGTCGTAAACGCGCGTGCGTGCATATCGACGGGTGCACGTACAGGTGCGCGGAGTGTACAACGCGGTCCCCGGACTTGGCGAGAAAAAACGCGCAAACTCGGCCAAAGCACGGCAGTTCCGCGCGGTACGGGTAACGGGTGCGACGAGTTTGTCGCGCTGAAGTCGCAGGTTTACAAAACGGGTTGGAGTCGAACGGGACGCAAACCGGACGCGAACCGTTCAGGCTCGCGCCCGGTGCCGATTGCGCTAGCGACCGGTCGTCGGAACCGCGCCGCCACTCTCGAATTCACGCCGCGTCAGGAAGCCGTCGCCGTTGGTATCGCGCTGGTCGAAGCTGCGTCGCGACCAATGCCACTCGTCACGCCCGATGCGACGATCGCCATCGACATCGAGGCTGAGGAATTCATCGCGCGTCTGTGTGGTCTGCTCGCCTGCGACTTCGGACCGGCTCAACACGCCGTCGCGATTCCGATCGAGCCAATCGAATGAGTCAGCGCCGCCATGCCACTCGTTCCGCTCGATCCGCCCGTTGCGATTGGAATCGAGATACGCAAAACGGTCGTCACGGTCGTCATCATCGGTCGACAGGAACTCCTGCCGGCTCAGGACGCCGTCCCTATTGCGATCGGCACGGTAGAACGATTCGGTATCGAAGTGCCATTCGCGGCTGGAGATGACTCCGTCACGATTGTCATCGAGGCTGCGGAAGCCGGCCTCCGTCCAGTTCAGGAATCGACTGCTGCTCTCGGTCGAGAAATCCTCGTCGTCGACGCGTGCGCGACGTCCTCCCGCTCGAACTTCCTCTCCTGTGAGCACGCCGTCGTTGTTCCAGTCGTGCACGCGGAACGACTGGTCGCTGCCTCGCCACTCGTCGCGCGTGATGCGACCATCGTCGTTCGCATCCATTCCGCGGAACCGGATCGCGTCGGTTGATCCAGTAGTGCCGACCGGTGCGGAGCCGCGACCGCAGTAGCGGACATTCTTCCCGGGAACGACGTGATCCCCGAAATTCTGCTGGTATTCCGCCGACGACATGAGCGAATCCACCGCGGCGGCGATGCCTCGTGAGTTCACCATATCGGTGTAGGAGGCCAGGCCGCTCGGGTCAACTGGCCGGCCGAGCACGTGACGATACAGATTGGTCACGGTCTGTCGTTGCGCATCCGCATTGCCCGTCGGTAGGAACCGCTGGGCGTGTTCACTGGACTTGGCTACGTCCCGAACGATATCGCGCACGGTCATTTGGCCGTTGGCGAGTCGGTCAACCCACCCCTGCGCGGCGGCCCCAGCCCCGCGCTCGAGAACTTGCTCATATATGGCGTTGACGACCTGGCGCGCATCGCTCGTGCACGGCTGCTGAGCGAATGCGAGCGCCGGAGCCAATGCGAAGACGCCGACAAGCGCTGCTGCTCGCAACATGGGTCATCTCCCTCCTGTCGCTTTCTAATCGCAGGAAATGTGCCGTTCTTGCGAACGAGACCTCGGGCGTTAAACGTCCGCACGAGCGGAGCCCTTTACGAGCGATGTCGTAAACGGAGCCGTTCGCGGCCGGACTTCGCAGACGCGATCATTAGGCTCAACCGCTAACCACCAACTACCATCTATTAACGAACGGCGATGGCGACCACCTGTGATTTGCTGCTGACCAACGCTCACGTCCTGACGCTCGACGACCAGTTCACGACGTTCCCCTCGGGCTCCGTGGCCATCGACCAGGGCCGGATCCTCGCCGTCGGAGACATCGCCGCGAACTACACCGCTCGCGACACCGTCGACTGCCGCGGGCGCATCGTCATGCCGGGCCTGATCAACGCGCACACGCACGCGCCGATGACGCTGTTGCGCGGGCTCGCGGACGATCTCCGTCTGGACGTGTGGCTCCTCGGCTACATGATGCCCGTCGAGCGCGAGTTCGTTCGTCCCGAGTTCGTGGCGCTCGGAACGAAGCTGGCGTGCGCCGAGATGATTCGCTCGGGCACCACGTGCTTCGCCGACATGTATTACTTCGAAGACTCGGTCGCGGAGGCCTCGGCGGAAGCCGGCATGCGTGCCCTGTGCGGCCAGACAGTCCTCAAATTTCCGTCGCCTGACGCGGCCAGCTACGAAGACTCGCTCGCACTCGCGCGGCGGTTCATCGAGAAGTGGAAGGGGCATCCGCTCATCGTGCCGGCTCCGGCGCCGCACGCCCCGTATACGTGCACCGTGGAGATCCTGCGCGCCTGCGCGGAGATGGCCGCCGAGTTCGACGTGCCGCTCCACACGCATCTCTCGGAGACAACCTTCGAGGTCGACCAGTCGCGGCAGGAGCACGGCATGCCCGTGATCCCGTGGGTGAAGAAGAACCGGCTGTTCGACGCGCGCGTGCTCGCCGCACATTGCGTGCACGTCGACGATGGTGAGATTCGGGCACTGGAAGCGGCTGGCGCCGGGATCGCGCACAACCCGACCAGCAACCTGAAACTCGGCTCCGGGATCGCACCGGCAGCGCGAATGTTGGAATTGGGCGTTCACGTCGGGATCGGGACCGACGGCTGTGCATCGAACAACGACCTCGACATGTTCGAGGAGGTGCGCCTTGCCGCTCTCCTCGCCAAAGGTGTCAGCGGCAATCCGACGGCGATTCCAGCCAAACAGGCCCTGGCGATGAGCACGCGCATCGGGGCGCGTGCGCTCCACATCGGCGACCTGACCGGATCGCTCGAGCCCGGCAAGCGTGCGGATCTCATCGTCCTCGACCTCGCGCAGTCGCACGCATGGCCGCCCTTCGAGCGCGATCCTGACGCCGTCTACTCGCGCATCGTCTATTCGGCAAAGGCCGGCGATGTCGTCGACGTGCTGTGCGATGGAAAATGGCTGATGCGGGATCGACAGCTGCTGACGCTCGACGAGAGCGAGTTGCAGCGAGCGGCCGCTGACGTCGCGCATCGCATCGACCGGTTCCTCATCGAGCGTGAGCAGAGCGTCCTGCAGAAACTGATCGCGATTGGCGGTGCCACCGAGCAGGAAAGCTTCGAAGTGCAGGTCAAGGCACGCGTCCCGTCGGCGGAGACCGTTCACCGCGGCTTGGCCAGCGACGACATCACCGTGATTCGCGGCGTGCACTACCACCAGTACGACACGTATTTCTTCTTCGACGGGGATCACGGGCGGTTGCGCTATCGCGAGGATGAATTCCTCGACGACGCCGGGAAGGTGGTGAATGCGCGGGCGAGGCTGACATTGACCGGCCCGTCGCGCGAGGCGGCGTTCGGGTCGGTGCTGCTCTTTCGCTCCCGGTTCCTCGCGCCTGCGTCGCACTCCCCGCGGTTCTATCGCGAGTACTTCCGCCCGACGCGGGAACGCGAAGTGGAAAAGGATCGGCGACGCTGGCTGGTCGCCTATCGCGGCGCGCAGTTCTACGTGCATCTCGATCGCCTGCTCAGTCCGGCGGTCGAGGGCTACTTCGTCGAGGTGAAGTCGCGAACGTGGTCGCGCCGCGACGCACAGGACAAGGCGGCGATCATCGCCGACCTGCTGCAGCGCCTCGGCGCGAATGCGACCGAGACGATCGAAGCCGACTACGTCGACCTCTAAACCAGCGCAGGGGCCGCCTCCTTCCATTCATTGTGGGGCCGCCTTCAGGCAGCCCGGACCTATCGACAGGTTCCTTCGATCGACTGCACGCTATCGACGTTCACGCGAATCAGAAACGTCTTGATGTCGTTTTTCTCGGGCGCGGTACGGCCCGCGGTTCCAACCGTCGACCCGATCACGTCGTTCGGCAGCTTGACGTCTTTGCCTGGCCCTTCGAATTCCACGACCAGACCACCGCCCGTCTGGTGACCGGCCTTGAGCTCGATCTCGGACTCCTCGATCTTCGTCGTCTTGCCGCGCACCTGAACCATGTGACCCACGTTCTTCGCCAGGTCCGTGTCCGGCATCAGCCAGAAGACCGTGCGCCTGCCGTGTGCTTCTGCCGGCATCACGGACTGACCTGCAGATGCAATCTCCTTCACCTGAGTGAGCGCGACGGTCCCCTTGTCGACCCCAGGCGTCACGCATCCCTGAAGCGTCACCTCACGCGTAATGTTGTTCGTGGTGGTTTGCGCAGCACCCGGTCCCTGCGCCTGCGCGAGGGCAAGTGTCGGCATCAGTGCGAACGCCAGCGCCACCGCATGTGTTGAACCCTTCATCGTCTACACCCCTCCTCGAAGTGGAAAAGTAGAGAAGTGGAAAACTGGAACAAGTGTTCGAAAGTTACTTTTCCACTTTTCCACTTCTCACTTCTTCCACTTACTACGCGTGCAGAATCAGGTCCATGTCGAGCTGAACTATGAGACCGGTATAGTCATCACGTGCGCCGACCGCCGCGCCACATCATGTTCCCGACCGTCGTTCTGGTCCTCGCCACCGCGGGCGTGTGGGCTCTGGCGTGCGGCGCGCGATCGCATCGTCTCGGCGGGCTTCTGGTTCGACGGCGTGAGCTACGACTCATCGGAAGCGATGGTCGGTCGCCTCGGCGGCCCGATCGCACCCGGGGAATTGCAGGAGATCGAGCGCGTCGCGCGCGCTGAGCTGACGCACGCGTTCGCCAGGTTGCGAATCGACTTTTCGGCGGGTCCCGGTGCGATGTACCGCGTGCGCGTGGTGCAGGACCTGCGAAATCCTCGCGCCCCTCGCTATCCCGGCCCTGCGGGTGAGTCCCGCTCAGTGATCGGCGTCGGCGGCGAGGGCGCACTGAATTTTCAATGCTGGTGAGCAATGCCGTCGCATACGCGGACGGTTCCGATCGGGCGGCGATGATCTCGGGCATCGGACGCGGAATTGGCCGCGCGGCGGCACACGAGTTCGCGCATCAACTGGTCGGAACCGCAGCGGTTCACAGTAATGACGTCCTGAGCTACGAATACGAGTCGTCGGCGCGACGCGAGCAGTACTACGGCGAATTGCACTGGGATCTCGCCTGGCCGGTGCTGCAGCGGCGCGTGGGAATGCGGTGAAGACGCTTGTCAACTGCCAACGTCTGTCGCCGGACCAATTCCCAACTCCCAAAGACGATTGGGAGTTGGCGCCAGCGTAAGCAAGTTGAGAGTTGGGAGTTGACGACTCAGTGGGTTGGCTCAGTCCACCCCTGATCCTTCAGCACCCGCCAGATCTCGTTCGCTCGCAGCAGCGCCGCATCATCGGTCCCGCAGCGTTCTGAAAACACGACGTCCGGTCCGCGGCGGACGATGAGGTGCCAGCGCCCATCACGCTCACTGATGACGCAGTTGCTCGGTGTGCCGGCACGGTCGGTCAACCTCCACGCGGTGACGCTCAGGCTCACGCATCCTCCCTCGGCGGCTCCGTCCTTTGTTGCCGGCAAAGTGCGTTGCAAGGCCGCTGACGTCAACGGGTCCGACACGCGATTTCGCGTGAGTCCCTGAGGAAAAACGCCGACATTCACCGCTTAGACGGTCGAACGAACGCTCAGTCGTTCCGTCTGGCTCAGTTCATCCGAGCGTCAGGGCGGAACCGTTTGCACCAGCTGGACGTATCAAGCTGCAGTTCCGGCCTCGGGACCATTCCTCAGGAGACTAGCGATGCACCGCCCCATTCTCGTGCTCGGCGTCATCCTCTCCACGATTCCGCTTGCTGCGTGTCGTGTGAGCGTCGACAGCCAGAAGGGCACCGGCAAGGCCAACGTCGACATCAGCACTCCGTTGGGGGACGTGAAGGTCAGAACCGATATCGACCCACCCAACACGGGCCTGCCTGTCTACCCTGGTGCGCGGCCCCTCGTCAGCAGGCGACACCCGGACAGCGCCGACGTGGATGTCGGGAATCAGTTCTTCGGAGTGAAAGTGATCGCCGCGAGGTTCACGAGCGATGATGATCCGGAGCAGGTGGCGGGCTTCTACCGGCGCGAGATGCAGGCCTATGGCGACGTGCTGGAATGCCGCGGCAACATCGACTTCTCTGGCCCGCTCGGCCATCGGCGCCCGTACTGCAAACCCAGGCGCCACGCGAGAACCATTCAGCTCGCCGCCGGCCTCGACGACCGACATCGCCTCGTCGTCGTCAAGCCTCGCGCTGACGGCTCAGAGATGTCGGTGGTCTATTTGCAGACCCGAGGCAAAACCTAACCCCCCGATCCAACCCCAATCCCCGTACAAACGGATCGTAGGGGCCGCCTTTCAGGCGGCCCTTCGAATTACTCCGCTCGCGCCAATTGCTCGAGCAACTTCCCTCGGGCGCTGTCGGAGGGCACGAACCGCTGCACGCGCTGACCGGCGAACACCTCGCCCGTATAGATGTACCCGCGCGAGTCGGTGGCGATCATGTGCAGGCCGAAGAACTGGCCACCGCTCTCGCCCATGCTGCCCAACCTGCCAGCGACGGTCCCGTCCTCGCGATTGATGAACCAGATCGTGTTGTTCTTGATGTCCGAGATGTAGAGATACTTCTGCGCCTTGTCGGGCGAGAACGCCACTCCACCGGCCGGCCCGCGATCAGCGGTGTTGCCTCGCTTGGTTCCCGGCGGCGAGATGATGAACTCCTTCAGAAACTTCCCATCCTTCGTCGTGACGTGAATGCGGTCGGCCGCGCGATCGGCCGCATACACCAGGCCATCGTTCGCGAAATTCAGCGTCAGGTGGCCGAGGAATTCCTTCGGCGGCTTGCCATCCGCGAACTGGTGATCGGCGTCGTTGATCGAGATCTCCGACAGCTTGTGTCCGTACGCGCCCCACCCGCGCTTGAACGCGAACGTGTTCATGTCGAACACGAGCACGCGTCCACCGAGATAGTTGTCGGCGACGTACATCTCATTGGCCGCCTCGTCGAGACGAATCTCCTCGATACCGCCGACGATCATCGGGGTGCTGGGCGGGTACTTCTTCCGGAAGGCCTCGCGTGCCGCGGCCTGCGCGGCGGGGTCAGGCGGGGTGGCGGCACGGCCGCCCTCAGGCGGTCGCGTCGGTGAACCGCGGGCACCAGCCGGGGCCTGCGGCAGGAATCCGATGACCGGTCCGAGACCGCCGACGCCAGGTGTGTGCGCCGGGAACTCCAGTGGACCGAACTTCCCACCGTTTTCCAGCTCCGGGGTGTGGGCGACTTCACCAACGAGCTTACCCGTGCGCGTGTCGTACTTGCGGACCGTATTCTGTCCGAGATACGCGAACCCCTTACTGTCGATATCCATCCCGTGCCCTTGCGGCGCGTCGAACGACCCGATGACGGTGCCGTTCTTGTCGATGTGAATCATCGACGGCGGCCGCACGCAGCAGTCGGACACGCCGAGCTCGGCTTCGAGCTCGAGATTGGTGAGGTCGTTCGGACGGTTGTAGACCCACACGTCGTTCTGGGGATCCGTCGCCAGGCCGGTGACGCCGCCGATCTTCCACTTCATCGGCATCGGCTTGGGCCAGCCCGGGTCGTATTGGTAGCGCGGTGCGCCCTGTCCTTGCGCACCCACCGTCACGTAGAGAGCGATGATTGCAAGAGCAACCACAAAGGTGCCCTTCAACCAGATGCCTCTAGCAGAACTCGTATTCATGATGACCGTCCTCGATGTCGCTGGCACAACAACTACGTCTGGGCGGCAGGTCGAGTTACAAGTAACCACTATCCACCAGCCACCACCAACCATCCAGCGAAGGCGTGCAGCCGTGCGCAAGCCTTCTCAGATGCGCGCTGGATTATATCCGTCGTGCAGGTTGCGCGGACTCCTGACGATATCCGTACCGTGGAACGCAGCCTCGGGCAATGGATCCTGTGGATTGCCGGCGTCACCGTCGTCATCCTGCTCAGCGCGTACGGGTCGCTCCTCGTGACGTCTGATGGTCTCGACGCCGAGCAGGGCGCGGCAGTCCGCCGCGCAATCGGGGTGCTGAAACAGAACGGTTTTTCACGCGAGGTATCCGTGCTCGACCGCTTCGTCGCGTGGCGCAGTACGGATAACTGGTGGAACGAGTACGTCGGCCATCAGCGCGCGTATGCCGCCACGAACTTTCCGTTCGCGGTGGTAACCGTGTATCCGCCGTTCTTCACCGTGGCGATAGACGACGTCGAACGAGCGGCGATCCTGCTGCACGAGGCCTATCACGTCCTTGGAGACGACGAGGAACAGGTCCTGCGTCACGTGTGGCTCGCGAAGCAGCGAATCGGCTGGACGAACGAGCGCTACGCGCACACGCGTGTGTGGCGAAACACTCGCGAATGGACGGCGGGAACGGTGCCAGGACTTTTCCGTTGCGGCCTCGACGGGCAGTCGGACTGTACGGCGAACCTAGCCGCGGCTGACGCCCTCGCCCACTGACTCGGGCGACGTCGCCTGGCGCCATTTCGTCAGCAGCGCGTCCGCGATTTCGCGCACGCCGACGTCGTTCTTCACCTGCGCGAAGACGAACGGGCCGTCGCCGCGCATGCGGCGCGCGTCGCGGTCCATCACCTCCAGGTCGGCGCCGACCAGATCGGCCAGGTCGGTCTTGTTGATCACGAGCAGATCCGACTGCGTGATGCCTGGACCGCCCTTCCGTGGAATCTTGTCGCCCCCCGACACGTCGATCACGTAAATCGTGAAATCTGCGAGCTCGCGGCTGAACTGCGCTGCCAGGTTGTCGCCGCCGCTCTCGACGAAGAGCAGCTGCGGCCGGAACTTGATCATCAGCTGGTCCAGCGCATCCAGGTTCTGACTCACATCATCCCGGACCGCCGTGTGCGGGCAGCCGCCGGTCTCCACCGCGCGGATCCGTTCGGTCGGCAGTGCCTGGTGCCGCACGAGGAACTCCGCGTCTTCCTTGGTGAAGATGTCGTTGGTGACCACGGCGAGACTGTAGTCGTCGCGGAGCGATCGGCACAGCGCCAGCAGAAGCGCGGTCTTGCCGCTGCCGACGGGTCCGCCGATCCCGATCGTGTAGGCACGCTCACGATAGTCGCGCCCGATCGGCGCCGCGCGTTCATGGAAGACGCCAGGACCCTCGGGTTCTTCGTGCGGATGGCTATGATCGTGAGGCAGATAATGCATGGGACTCCAGTGTGCTGCAGGACCGTCTCAGGATTGAAATAGCCGCGAATATAGGCGATCGTGACGAGCCTGCAGGAGATCGATGATCGGCGAGGTTTGCGCCAGGTCGCCCACCTCGAACAGGGCTGAGCGCCGGAACAGATCATCGAGCCACGGTGCGCAGTCCGATTGCAGTCGCTGCGCTTCGTAGCTGCCGACGATCCCGAGGCGAACGGCTGCGGACCCGATCAGGCGTGCGGTCGAGAACAGCACGACTTTCTGGATGGTACCGAGCGGCAGGCCGATGGTGCGGAATGCCACGCCGGTGATCGGTGCCACGTGCGCCGACGTCGCGGCCGCGCGACGCGACACGTGGGTCAGCTCCGACGACGGCCACACGCGAGCGATCGTCGCCAGCAGCGTGCGGCCCTGAATGCGGCTCGCGCGGTTGGCGACCGTGTTCAGCAGGAACAGATCCGCGCGTCGATCGAGCGCCTCGAGTTGCTGCGGCGCGTGATAGGCGGCGTTGACGAGCGGCATCACACCATGCGCCGCCTGGAGCAGCGACGCGTGGAGGAACCCGCGCAGCTCCGCGGGTCCGCCGATCTCGCCGTGCTGCCATGCCGCCTCGAGTCCGTACGAGTGCGCGAACGCACCCGTCGGGAACGCCGAGTCGACGATCTGCCAGGTCAGCCAATCCACCGACGTGAGCCTCGATGCAGGACGCGCATTCCACTGCCTAGAACAGGAAGTATCGCTGCGCCAGCGGCAGCACGCTGGCCGGTGTCGCACGAAGCTCTTCGCCGTCGGCGGTGACGACGTATGCCTCCGCGTCGACGCGAATGACCGGCAGCGCGTCGTTGAGTTTCATGTCCTGCTTCCGCACGGTGCGACACCCGCGCACCGCCGCGGTCCGCTTGTTCAGCCCGTAACGATCCAGTCCGCCATGATCGAGCGCGAGCTGCGAGACGAACGCCAGCGACGTCGCGCCGGTCGCGCGCCCGTAGGCGCCGAACATCGGCCGCATCAGCAGCGGCTGCGGCGTGGGAATCGACGCGTTGGCGTCGCCCATCTGCGCCCAGGCGATGAAGCCGCTCTTGAGCACGATCTCCGGCTTGACGCCGAAAAATGCCGGCTTCCACAGCACGAGATCGGCGAGCTTCCCGACTTCCACCGACCCGACCTCGTGCGCGATGCCGTGCGTCAGCGCGGGGTTGATGGTGTACTTCGCGACGTAGCGGCGGATGCGCAGGTTGTCGGCGCCGCCTGTGTCGCCCGGCAGCGCGCCGCGCTCGGCTTTCATCTTGTGCGCCGTCTGCCACGTGCGGGTGATCACTTCCCCGACGCGGCCCATCGCCTGGCTGTCGCTCGACATCATGCTGATCGCCCCCATGTCGTGCAGCACGTCTTCCGCCGCGATCGTCTCGCCGCGGATGCGGCTCTCCGCGAACGCCACGTCCTCGGGGATCTCCTTGTCCAGGTGGTGACACACCATCAGCATGTCGAGATGTTCATCGAGCGTGTTCACGGTGTACGGGCGCGTCGGATTGGTGGAGCTTGGAAGGACGTTCGGCTCTCCGCACACACGAATGATGTCCGGCGCGTGGCCGCCGCCGGCGCCTTCCGTGTGATAGGTGTGAATCGTCCGACCCTTGAACGCGGCGATCGAGTCGTCCACGTATCCCGACTCGTTCAGCGTGTCGGTATGGATCGCCACCTGAACGTCGAACCTGTCCGCCTCGGTCAGGCAGCAGTCGATCGCTGCCGGCGTCGACCCCCAGTCCTCGTGCAGCTTGAGACCGATCGCGCCGGCGCGAATCTGCTCCTCGATTCCTTCGGGCAGCGACGTGTTGCCTTTGCCGAGGAACCCGAAATTCATCGGCAGCGCATCGGTGGCCTGCAGCATCAGTTCAACATGCCGCGCGCCAGGCGTGCACGTCGTCGCATTCGTTCCTGTCGCCGGCCCCGTACCGCCGCCGATGAACGTCGTCACGCCGCTCGCCAGCGCTTCATAGACCTGCTGCGGCGAGATGAAATGAATGTGCGAATCGATGCCGCCGGCGGTGAGAATCAACCCTTCCGCGGCGATCGCCTCCGTGGTGACGCCGACGATCATGCTCTCGTCGACGCCAGCCATCACGTCCGGATTGCCGGCCTTGCCGATACCGGCGACGCGCCCGCCTTTGATGCCGACGTCGGCCTTGCGAATGCCCGACCAGTCGATGATCAGCGCATTCGTGATCACGCAGTCGAGCGCGCGATCGTCGGAGATGCCGGCGGCCTGACCCATGCCGTCGCGAAGCACCTTGCCGCCGCCGAACTTGCACTCGTCGCCGTAGACGGTGGCGTCCTGCTCCACTTCGGCGACCAGGGCCGTGTCGCCGAGCCGAACGCGATCGCCCGTCGTCGGTCCGTAGATGCCGGCGTAGTGCCGGCGATCGATGCGATGGCTCATCGCCCCACGCTCCCGAGATCCTTCCCGGACGTCACCGGCCCACTCGCCCAGGCGTTGCCGCCACGAATGACGCGCGCTCCAGCGATCGCCACGAGCCGCACCGTCTTCTTCTCTCCCGGCTCGAAGCGTACGGCCGTTCCTGCCGGTATGTCGAGACGCATGCCGTACGACTCAGCGCGGTCGAAGATCAGCGCGCGGTTCGCCTCGATGAAGTGATAGTGGCTGCCGACCTGAATGGGCCGGTCGCCGCTATTGGCCACCACCAGTTCGATCGTCGTGCGCGCCTCATTCAGTACGATCTCTCCGGCAACCGGAGTAAATGCGCCGGGCGCATCGACGTCGTCGGTCTGCGGCGCGGATCCCCGTGCTCCGCGTTCGGCACGCGCCCGCTCCGCCAACGCGACATCGATGAAGCTGCCGTAGAGTGCAAGCGAGAGATCTCCTTCCTCGGACACGACCGGATGATGGACCGTCACGAGCTTCGAGCCGTCCGGAAACGTCCCCTCGACCTGCACCTCGTCGATCATCTCTGGAACTCCATCGAGCACATCGCGCCTGCCGAGCATCTGACGACCCAGGTCCATCAGCTCCGCGACCGAGTGGCCGTCACGGACCAATTCGAGCAGCTGCGTCGCGATCAGCGCGACCGCCTCGACGTAGTTCAAGCGCAGCCCGCGCGCCAGGCGCTTCTGAGCGAGCACCCCTGCCTGATGCAGAACGAGCTTATCGATCTCACGCGGTGTCAGATGCACGTCACTCTGCCCCTCGTCACCACTTCCTCGACCACGGCGAATCGCCGAGCAGCGTCGGCAGAAACGCGAGATAGCCGCGCACCGCGTCCGCGACCTGCTCGAACGAGGTACCCGCGATGCGAACGACACACCCGTCGTCTACCGGCGTGGCGGCGATCAGATGATCGGCACGCGAGACAACCGGGTCGGCATCCGCTCGAGCCACGATATCCAGTGCCGCCGCACGCAGAGGCTCGCCGACGACCACGACGAGCGCCAGCACATTGAACCGATCGACACGGCGCGCCAGGTCTCCGTCGGTAGCGCGCAGGGCGAGCACATCGTGCACGACGGTGCGATGCCATCGCTCAACGACGAGCTCGGACCGGTACTCCGAGAAGGCCCACCGTTCACCCGATGCGTGGCGACCCGACGTGATCCAGTCAATCAACACGATTCCCGCTCCGTCGTCGAGCTCGACGAGCTGCCTCTGCTCGTAACGCGACCCAGCGAAGCAGACGACCGGGTCGGGTGCGAGAACGAGCAGACCGCCGCACCCGATTCGCGCGCGCAACTCCGCACTCGTTCCGCGCGGCGATCGATACACCTTCGTCGATGCCTGCGTCGACAGCATCGCGGAGGCGCCGGCCTCGACGTCGACGTGCAGCGCCATCCGGTCCCCGTCCACGAAACCGCCGCCGTACGTCGAGCTGTAGATCCAGGCCGCGTGGCCGTTATTGCGCGGCGTGAGCAGCCGCAGCGGACTCGTGGCGTACACGCGCGCGGCGACGCTTCGGCTGCCGCTGCGCACCACACGAATCTCGCCACGGCCCGCGTCAGCATGACATTCAGACGCTGAGATGCTTGTGCACGACATCGTCCGACAGCTGGTCGATCGAGCCGCCGGCGACGCAGCGTCCCTTCTCGAGGATTCGGTACTCACTGGCGATGCGCCGCGCAAACGGCAGCTTCTGCTCGACGAGCAGCACCGTCATGCCCAGGTCATGATTGAGCGCCAGGATGATATCGCCGATCTCGTGGACGATGTTCGGTTGGATGCCTTCGGTGGGCTCGTCGAGAATCAGCAGCTTCGGCTCGAGCACCAGTGCTCGGCCGATCGCGAGCTGTTGCTGCTGGCCTCCGGACAGATCGCCTCCTCGTCGCCGAAGCATCAACCGTAACACCGGAAACAGCTCGAAAATGCGGGCGGGAATCGCGCGCGCACCGCCCTTGCGCACGCCGAGCCCGACGCGCAGGTTTTCCTCGACGGTGAGCTGCGGGAAGATCTCGCGCCCCTGCGGCACGTACCCGATCCCGAGCCGGGCACGGCTCTCCGGCGTGAGCGATCTCAGGTCGCTGCCGGCGAACCGAATCGACCCGGAGCTGGCTTTCAGGAGCCCCATGACGCACTTGAGCAGCGTCGTCTTCCCCATCCCGTTGCGTCCCATCAGGCAGGTGCGCGACCCCTCCGGCACGGAGAGCTCGACGTCCCAGAGCGTGTGGCTGCCGCCGTACGACTGATTGAGCGCGTCGACCGTCAGCAGACTCATGATCCGAGGTACACCTCTTTGACCTTCGGATCGTTCTGCACCTGATCCATGTCCCCCTCGGCGAGCACGTGTCCCTCGTGCAGCACTGTCACACGGCTCGCGATCGATCGTACGAAATCCATGTCGTGCTCGACGACGATCACCGAGTGCGTGCCGGCGAGCGACAGCAGGAGCTCCGCCGTGCGATCGGTCTCCTGCGGCGTCATTCCCGCCACCGGCTCGTCGACGAGCAGCAGTTCCGGTTTCTGCATCAGGAGCATCCCGATCTCGAGCCATTGCTTCTGTCCGTGCGCCAGCGAACCGGCGAGTGCGAGCCGATTGTCGGTGAGGCCGATCGCGGAGAGCACCTCGTCGATGCGATCGCGCTGGGCGCCGGTCAGCTTGTGAAGCAAGGTCTTGATGAACGACCGTTCGCCGGCGAGCGCCAGTTCCAGGTTGTCGAATACGGTTAGGAACTCGAACACGGTGGGCTTCTGAAATTTGCGACCGATGCCCGCCTGGGCGATCTCCGGTTCGGTGAGCGAGAGCAGATCGACGTTCCGACCGAACCACGCTGTGCCGGAATCGGGACGCGTCTTCCCCGTAATCACGTCCATCATCGTCGTCTTGCCGGCGCCGTTGGGGCCGATGATGCAACGCAACTCGCCCGGATCCACGTAGAGCGTCAGGTCGTTGAGTGCCTTGAAGCCATCGAAGCTGACGGTCAGATGCTCCAAATAGAGAATCTTGCCGCTCAGCGGCGGCGGCGCGCGGCGTACGGCCGCTTCGCGCATCTCCCGCCAGCGGCCGAGAAGACCCGCTGCTGAAGTGGGAGGGCCCTCCACTGTCGCTCGAGAGATCGTGTCTGACCCGATCATCGCCTTCTCATCGCGGGCACCAGACCGACAATGCCACGCGGCAGGAAGAGCGTAACAATCACGAAGAGCGCACCGAGCGCGTAAAGCCAGGCCTCTGGCAACGCCGCGGTGAAATAGGTTTTCGCGTAGTTGACGAGGACTGCGCCGAGTGCGGCGCCCATCAGCGTGCCTCGTCCGCCGACGGCTACCCAGATCACGACCTCAATCGAGTTGATTGGCTGGAACTCGCTGGGGTTGATGATCCCGACTTGCGGGACATAGAGGGCACCAGCGATTCCTGCCAGCACCGCCGAGAACATGAATACCCAGAGCTTGTACGACTCCACGCGGTAGCCGAGGAATCGCGTGCGGCTCTCGGCGTCACGAATCGCGAGGATCACGCGGCCGGCGCGCGAGCGGACGATGTAGCGGCAGGCGATGTAGCTGCAAGCCAATGCGACTGCGGTGATGACAACGAGCGCGACGCGCGTGCTGTCCTGCTGCAGGCTGAATCCCAAAAGGTCCTTGAAGTCGGTGAAGCCGTTGTTGCCGCCGAACCCCATGTCGTTGCGGAAGAACGCGAGCATCAGCGCGTAGGTCATCGCCTGCGTGATGATCGACAGGTAGACACCGGTCACGCGTGAGCGGAACGCGAGCCAGCCGAACACAAAGGCGAGCGCTGCTGGTACGAGGAGCATCATCAGTAACGCATACGGGAAGTGATTGAACCCGAACCAGAACCAGGGAAGCTCCTTCCAGTTCAGGAACACCATGAAATCCGGGAGGAGCGGATTGCCGTACACCCCGCGCGATCCGATCTGCCGCATCAGATACATGCCCATCGCGTAGCCGCCGAGCGCGAAGAACGCGGCATGTCCCAGGCTCAGGATCCCGCCGTAACCCCAGATCAGATCGACGGCGAGCGCGAGCATCGCGTAACACATGTACTTGCCGATCAGCAGCAGCAGATACGGCGTCAGATGGAACGGCGATGACGCGGGCACCGCGAGCGCGAGCACCGGCGTGAGGACGGCGATGGCGGCCAATACGGCCACGAAGACGATGCTGAGACGGTCCTCACCGAAGGTCGAAGCCAGACGATGTGCGAGCGTCACGACGCGCTTTCCGCTGCGCGTCCGCTCTGCGGGAAGAGTCCGCGCGGCCGCCGCTGGATGAAGAGGATCAGGGCGACCAGGACGAAGATCTTGCCGAGCACGGCGCCGGAGTACGGCTCGAGGAGCTTGTTGACGATGCCGAGCGACATCCCGCCGATGAGGGTCCCCCAAAGATTTCCGACGCCGCCGAAGACGACCACCATGAACGAATCGATGATGTAGGACTGACCGAGATTCGGCCCGACGTTGGTGAGTTGGCTGAGCGCCACGCCGGCCACGCCGGCTATTCCCGACCCGAGGCCGAACGTCATCGCGTCGACCCATTCACCAGGAATTCCCATAGCCCGCGCCATCGCCCGGTTCTGCGACACCGCGCGGATGTCCAGACCCAGGCGCGTCTTCTTGAGCACGGCGAGGAGCAGGCCGAACACCGCCAGCGTGAACAGCACGATGTAGAGGCGGTTGTAGGTGACGCCGAGGGCGTCGTTGATCTGCAGCGTGCCGCTCATCCACTGCGGCGTGACCACGGAGCGATTGTTCGCCGTGAACACCGAGCGCACGAGCTGCTGCAGGACGAGGCTCACGCCGAACGTGGCGAGCAGCGTTTCGAGCGGACGCCCATAGAGGAATCGAATGATCGTGCGCTCGAGGAACACGCCGAACAGGCCGGAAACGATGAATGCCGCCGGCACCGCGACGACGAGCGAGGCCTCGAGGTGATTCGGCATCGCCAGCTGTACGACGTAGGTCGTGTAGGCGCCGAGCATCATCAGCTCGCCGTGCGCCATGTTGATGACGCCCATCACGCCGAACGTGATCGCGAGACCGATGGCGATGAGCACCAGCACCGAGCCGAGGCTCAGACCGAAGAAGAGCGTCTCGATCGCTTCGTAGACGCCGCGCTTGGTGTCGATGTCCGCGATCGCTTTCTGCGCCGCGACGCGCACCGCTGGATCGGCTTCGGCGAAACTGCCGTCCGGTGCCTTCTCGAGCATCGCCGCGAGACGGTTGCGCACTTCCGATTTCATGTGGCCGCCGAGCGTATTGACGGCGGCCAGCCGCGCCTTTGGATCGCTGTCGTCGAGCGCGGCGAGCGCCAGGCCGGTTTCGATCTCGGCCTTCACCGACGGATCGGTCTCGACGCCGGCGCGCTGGCGCAGCAATTCGATCGTTGCCGGCTCGAGCGACGCGTTGATCTGACGAACCGCGTCGAGACGCGCCGAACTATCGGCGCTCGTGAGCGCGAAGCGTGCCACCGCGACGCGGAGGAATCGGCGCAGACGGTTGTTGGTGCCGATCTTCTCGAACGCGTCTGGTGTGCTGGTGCCGGCCGCCTGCAACGTGACGGGGTCGATCAATTCGACGTTCGCGGCGCCTTCCGCCGGTGCCTTCAGGATGACGATTTGCTTATTGGCCGTGCCGGCGTAGAGGCGATCTTCGAGCATCGCGGTCAACACCGCGGATGCCGAGCGGTGCCCGGTGGCGATCAGCCTCTCGGCGATCGTTTCCTTGTCGAGGAAGCTCGCGTCGCGCAGCTCTCCCAGCGTGGCGCGGAACGCGTCATCTGCGGACTGGGCAGAGACAACCGTGGCCGCCAGCAGGCTGGCGGCCACCATGATCGCTACTTGTAGTTTTGACCCGAGCACACTTTCGACTTGGTGTTGTAGTTTCCGCACTTCAGCGTCACCCAGTCCGCCTCGGTGTCCTTGCTGACCGGGAGGTAGTCGGACCACGCGTCGCCAGGCACCGTGCCGGGCGTCTTCCAGACCACGTCGAACTGGCCGTCCGCGCGGACCTCACCGATGTAGACCGGCTTCGTGATGTGGTGATTGGGAAGCATTTTCGCGACCCCGCCCGTGAGGTTCGGCGTCTCGAGACCCGGAAGCGCCGCGAGCACCTTCTCGACGTCGGTCGACTTGGCCTTTTCCACCGCCTTCACCCACAGATTGAAGCCGATGTAATGGGCCTCCATCGGGTCGTTCGTCGTGCGATTCGCCTTCTTGATGTAGGTCTTCCACTGTTTGATGAAGGCGTCGTTGGCCGGCGTCTTGATGCTCTGGAAGTAGTTCCATGCGGCCAGGTGTCCGACCAGCGGCTTGGCATCCAGACCCGAGAGCTCCTCCTCGCCGACCGAGAACGCCACGACGGGAATCTGCTCGGCCGAGACCTTCTGGTTCGCGAGCTCCTTGTAGAACGGCACGTTCGCGTCGCCGTTGATGGTCGAGACGACCGCGGTCTTCTTGCCGGCCGATCCGAAGCGCTTGATCGCGGCCACGCGCGTCTGCCAGTCGGCGTGCCCGAACGGCGTGTAGTTGATCGAGATGTCGGCCGCGGCAACGCCCTTCGCCTTGAGGTACGCCTCGAGGATCTTGTTCGTCGTGCGCGGGTAAACGTAGTCGGTGCCCTCGAGGACCCAGCGCTTCACGCCGACGTCCTTCATCAGGTAGTCGACCGCGGGAATCGCTTGCTGGTTCGGCGCCGCCCCGGTGTAGATCACGTTCTTGGACGATTCCTCGCCCTCGTACTGCACCGGGTAGAAGAGTAGGCCGTTGTCCTTCTCGAATACCGGCAGGACCGACTTGCGCGACACCGACGTCCAGCAGCCGAAGACGACGGCGACCTTGTCCTTCTCGAGGAGCTGCTTGGCCTTCTCGGCAAACAGCGGCCAGTCCGAGGCAGGGTCGACGACCACGGCTTCGAGCTTGCGCCCGAGCAGCCCGCCCTTCTTGTTCTGTTCGTCGATCATCATCAGGACCGTGTCCTTCAGCGTCGTTTCGCTGATGGCCATCGTTCCCGACAGTGAGTGCAGCACGCCGATCTTGATCGTGGGCTGCTGCGCATCGAGCGAGGCTGGCGGCAACACCGCCAGCGCCGCGACAAGGCACGCGGAGAACACTGCGCACTTCAGTTTCATGGAATGACTCCTTCTCGAACACAGCGGCGCGGCCGCTGTCGAATGCACTTCGGATCGGTCCGCTCAGTTACATCTGAAGCTGCAGCCCGACACCAACCTGTTTGTCGTCGGCTTTGACGGCGTTGAATCGCGTGTCCTTGTAGAAGATCATCACGCGCGCGTCGAACTGCTTGATGATGTAGTTCAGATTCAGCTCGGTGGTCTTCTGGTGGTAATCCGGGTTCACGCGCGTGAGCCCTTCGCTGAATTTGGCGTACGCGTACTTCGCGAGCACCTCGAATCGGCCTTGACCGGTGAGCGTCGGGAACAGGTAGCTGCCCAGGACGTATCCGCCGTTGTCAACGCGATAGCGTGGGTCATAGCCACCGAGCTCGTCGTAGCGCGCCCACTCCGCCTCCACCGTGTACGCACCGCCCATGCCGACTTTGCGCTCGAGCAGGAAGTCCGCGTTGACCGCTTTTCCCGCGTCACCCGTACCGTCAGCCGCCTGCACCTGACCCGCCACGCCGAGGGCCAGCAGGTTCTTGTCGCCGTAGTAGCTGCCATTTAGGTAATAGCCGTCCTCGGGATCCCACAGATCGACCTGGATACGGCCGGCGCTGATCACGTTGTCGTTGTGGGGCGTCGCGCTCGGGCCGTCGAAGACACCACCTGAAAGCTTGGCCTTGCCGAACTGACCCCAATACATCACGCCGTTGTCGCGGCCCTGATAGACGAATGGGTAGCCGTCCTGGACGCCGTCCGTGTAAACGGCCCAGTGGTGCGCATAGAAAGGACCGTAGAGATTTGCGCGATCGCTCGGCGGCAGGAACCTCCCCATCCAGACGTTGAACTTCGGCGAGAACTCGAAGCGGCCGACGGCATCGAGAATCTGCAGATCGTCGCTCACGCTCGAGTAGTCCGTGTTGAACATTACCTTGATGTTCCTGGTGACGGAGCCGTTGATGTAGAGGCGCGCGTTGTCCAGATTGAAGCGATCGGTGCTGTCGCCTGAATCGGGCTCCGTATGTGTGAAGTCGGTGCGAATGCCGGCGCCGATGGTGACCGGCGGCAGCGAGACGCCCTGCGCGCGCGCCGATCCGGCGAACCCGCCACACATGGCGATCGCCGCGGACGCGATCGCCCACACGCGCCGAGACCTGCCCGCGCGACTCACGAAACGATTGAGCACAGTCATCCCTCTCACGAAGCGCCGGACGCGCGCGGTGACGCGGCGCCACGGACCCGTTCCGGTCCGCTGGGCGGCGGTGACGTTCATCGTCGATTTGCCCGATGGGTGAAGGCGTTGTGGCGGCCGCTTGCGTTCAGCCCGGATCGATCGAGCAACGTCCGGGTTGTGCGGCCGCCTCGTCGCGTCGCATGGGAATTTGCAATCACAAGGCCAGCAGTGGCACATGCCGGCGCGGAACGGCACATGGTGGCAAGTAGTGGCCCGGTATCGAATTAGGTCTGCAAGGGGGAACGGCGCGAGCGATTCGGGGCGTGCAGTTCGTCCTACATAAATAGCTACGCAGTCAAATAAACCGCACGAGTTTGTCGGAACACGTCACGTGGCTCTTCGGACTCGAGGAAAGATTGCCCGGGCCTCTGAGCGAGGTGGGAATTGCGCCGTTTACGGATCGCTGATCGTGGCGGCTGACCAGACGCAATTGTCCAGGCGTGCTGCTCAACGCACATCTTTGTCGCAGGCGCCGAACAACTCGGCGGGCTGCAGCATGACGGACTCGAACGCGCAGCGTGAGACGCTGCCCCGGGTCAGAGGGGCGCCCGGTCGACAGGGTGTCGCGGCGCCGCGAGCACGCGCGCCGGCGTCAGGGGATACTCCTCCAATCGCACACCGGTCGCATCGAAGAAGGCGTTTCCGATGGCGGCTGCCGCCGCGGCCATCACTTCTTCCCCTGCTCCGGTCGATCGTTCCTCGAGCCGTTGCACGACGATCGGCGTGACTGCGGGCGCCTCGTCGAACCGCAGGATCGGATAGCTGCTCCAGTCGAGACTGGTCACATTGCGCTCGTCGAAGAGGATCTCCTCTTTCAGCATGCGACTCGCCGTTTGAATCAGCTGACCGCTGATCTGGTTCTCGATGTTGCCGGGATTCACCGCGAGGCCGGCATCGATCGCGCCGTACAAGTGAGCGATCGTCACACGCCCGGTCTGCTTGTCGACGTCGATCTCCGCGACGGCGGCACCGTACGACGCCAGGTGAGTCCCGACGGCGATGCCGCGGCCCTTGGCGACCCTCGCGTTCGAAACGCCGGCCGCAGCGGGTCGCGGCTGCCAGCGCGACGCCTCCGCCACGGCGTCAAGCACGGCAAGCCATCGCGCATCGCGGATGTTGCGCCGGCGGAACTGCCACGGATCCATGCGCACGCGGTACGCGAGCTGATCGATCGCCTGCTCCGATCCGAAGGAGAACGACAGATCCAGCGGCGAACGCAGCCACGCGCCGCGCAGATAACCCATCGCCGGCACGCGATGATTGACCAGCCGCAGATTGGCGGCGTCGTACATCGAGCCCAGGTTCAACGGGCTGACCTGCTGCGCAGCGGTTCCCTCGCGCTCCGCCGGAGGCGTGCCGGCGAACTGCGCCGACGCCTCGACGTTGCTCCAGTTGTGCTGCCACCCCTGATACTCGTACGCGACGATCCGACCCTCGCCGTCGGCAGCCGCGCGCACTTCGCCAAGGTGCGCCGGGCCGTAATTGTCCCACCCATGTTCATCCGATCGCATGAACTGCACGCGCACCGGGCGTCCGGCGAGTTGCGACATGATCGCGGCCGCCTGGGTCACATCATCCTGGCAGCCATGACCGTAGTTGCTCGCCCCTTCGACGTAGCGGACCCGAATCTTCTCTGCGGGAAGTGAGATCACGCGCGTGAGCATCGCTCGTGTGCCGTAGACATCCTGCGTCGGCGAAACGACCAGCGCGCTGTCTGCTCCGACGTCGGCGAGCGCGCAGTTGGGACCGAAGGCGGCATGCGCCTGATACGGACCGCGTACGACCTGCGTGACGACGTGAGGCGCCGACGCGATCGCGCCCGCGACATCGCCCTTCTCGAGGACGACGCGATCCTGCGTCTTCTCGGCGCGCATGCGGGCGTGCAGCTGGTTGTTACCGGGGAGCGACGGCGCGACGTCCCATGCCACTTTCAGGTCGCGCGCGGCGCGCACGGCATCCCACTCACGGTCGGCTACCACGCCGACGAAGTCACTGCGACGAACGATGCGCGCGGGAATACCGCGAATAGATACCTCGTCGATGCTGACCACCTTCGGCGTCACGCCGTGTGCGGCCTGTCCACGCGGACGCACGACCCGTCCGTGAAGCATCCCGGGAATCCGCACGTATTGGATGTATGTGTATCGACCGTTGACTTTGTCGGGGATGTCGTTGCGCTTGGGCGATGTCCCGACGAGACGATAGTCGCGCGTCGCCTTCACCGGCGCCGATCCGCTGACTTCCAGATCGAAGCGCCTGCCACCGACGAGATCACCGTAGGTGACGGCGCGCTGCGGATTGCCGACCACGGAGACCACGCCGCGCGCAACCGTCAATTGATCGGGTGGCGCCCCCAGCCGCTCTGCCGCGAGGCGCAGCAGCGCACGACGAGCCTCGGCGGCCGCATTGCGGATCTGCGGCGAACCGCGATTGATCGACGCGCTCGAATACGTGCCGCCCTGGTTCGGAGTCACGTTGGTGTCGAGCGGCACCGACGTGAGTTGCGCCATGTCGAGATCGAGTTCCTCCCCCGCCACCTGGAGCAACGCCGTCGATGCACCCTGCCCCAGTTCGGCGAACCCGATGTAGACCGTGGCGGTGTTGTCGCCATGGATGGCCAGCCACGTGTCGAGCTGCTTCAGATCCAGCGACCGCGCAGCCGCAGCGCCCGATGCGGGCGCCGCTGTTTGTCCGAGCAGCGTGTCGCCGAGCGAGAAGCCGACGACGAGCGCTCCACCGGTCTTGATGAAGTCGCGTCGCGTGCTCAAGCC
>Ga0081539_10000362_pt1 | contig 99991 bp, 108 predicted proteins | sample TabmetS4T2R2_FD_71023 | JGI IMG/M metagenome (GOLD analysis project Ga0081539, IMG submission 71023) | Tabebuia heterophylla rhizosphere microbial communities from the University of Puerto Rico - S4T2R2 | ecosystem: Host-associated > Plants > Roots > Rhizosphere ... | reverse complement strand
GCTGACGTCGATCCGTCGGCATGCCGGCCGCACGGTCGTCGACCACTCCCGACGCAACCTCACACAAGATCGAAAAGGGCCGTTCCGGATCATCCGAAACGGCCTCTCACCCGGGGTGGAGCTGAGGGGATTTGAACCCCTGACCCCCTCGATGCGAACGAGGTGCGCTACCGGTCTGCGCCACAGCCCCATGGCCCCGAAGGGCCGCAGCAAGGCTAACAGGTCGCCCATTCTCACCGCGAACCGGATACTCGGCGTGCCTCCGCACCGTCCCCGGCTGGGCCGATCTTGCAGTTTTCAGGTGACATTTCGGACATCCGGACCTGGAAACTACAAGATCGGCCGCGCCACCCACCGCGCCACCCACCGCGCCACCGTGGCTGCGCCGCCCGCCGCGCCACCCCCGTCACACGCGGCGGGCTACGCGGTGAACGAGCGTCCTCCGGCCTCGTAGGCCCTCCCCCGCAAGCCACCGGTCCGCCGGTAGGAGACCGAACCGCCGTTCGCCACGGCAGGCAGGTCCGAGGACGGCTCGCGGTCGAGACCCATCGCGGCCCGCCGTACCGCCTCTTTCTGGGCTGCCAGACGCCGCTGTGCCTCGCGTCGGGCGGCGGCTCGCCGGGCCTGCTCGCGCCGTACCTCTGCCTGGCGCGCCGCGAGCCAGGCCGCCTCGCGCGCCTCGATCTTGCGCCGCCGGCGGTCCGCCAACGCCTTGTTCCGCAGGTGGATGAGGTAAACACCGAGCATCGACCCGGTCACCGCGCATCCGATCCAGAAGCCGGGACCGACCGCCAGCACGCCGATCAGCTCGATCAGGTTGAGCAGTAGCAGCGCGGCGAAGATCCGGCGGCGGCGGACCACCGCGGTGGTGTGCCGGCGTACGGGTACCCGACGGGCCGGACGTCGACCGGTGACCAGCCGGAGCGGGCGCCTGGACCCGGATGATTGCGGCGAGGAAACCGAGTCCCGTGCCGTAACCACAACCTGCCTGGGCAGGTTGACCGGTCGGCGCCCGGGTACGGTGCGGCGCCGACGGCGGCGCGAAAGCACCCGTGCCGTCGACAACGCCCGCTCCGCGGCGAGACGCTCGGTGGCGTCGTACCGGCGCACGAGCGCAGGTGCGAGAGCGAGCAGCCCGGCCGCGGCGAGGACGGCGAGGAGCACCGAGGTCGGCACCCTCACCCCTCCCGTCAACCCTCGAAGACCCAATCTTCCCGAGGGTAAGGGCATGAGCTGCGGAAATAGGCACGGCACGCCGGGGCGCGGCGTGCCTAGATGATCATTTTGTTGTGGTACGGACCCTCTGCCAGCGGGCCAGCAGCCCGCCCTCGCCGGCGACGTCCTCGCTCGTCAGGGCAAACCCGAGATGATCACGCCACTGCCCGTCGATGTGCATGTAACGCGGGTGGTATGCCTCCTCGCGGAAACCGAGCTTCTCCACGACTCGACGGCTCGGGACGTTCTCCGGCCGGATGTTGACCTCCACCCGATGCAGCCCGCCGTCCCCGAAGGCGTGGTCGACGACGAGTGCGAGGGCGGTCGGGATGACGCCCCGGCCCGCGACGCGAGAATCCACCCAATATCCGACGTACGCCGACCCGAACGCCCGCCGCACGACGTTGCCCAGATTGAGGTGGCCGACCAGCCTGTCCCGCCCGTCGTCGTCGCGTAGGCAGACGGCGAACGGCATGCTCTCCCCGCGCCGGGCGGCCCGCTTCATGTCCCGGTAGACGTACAGGTAGGCGCGTGGCGAATTCATCTCCGCCCACGGACCGGGCGGCGTCGACTCCCAGGGCGACAACCACTGCTGGTTGGCAATCCGGACCTCGGACCACGCGCGCGCGTCACTGCGACGGTACGGGCGCAGCGTCACGGGTCCGTCCGCCAGGACGGCAGGCCATCCGGGCACGGACCCCAGCATCATCGCCTCCGGTCGAGCAATAACACATCCACGGTCGACCCGGCCGCGGCCGAGGTGACCCGCTCGCCCAGGACCAGCAGGCCGTTTGCTCCGGCGAGGCCGGAAAGAGTGTACGGCCCCCCGGCAAGCGGTTGCACCGTATACCCGCCGCCGCGCCGTTCCGCAACGTTTGCGGGCCGGAATTCTCGCAGGCCGCCCGGTGACGAGACGGTTTCCAGGAGGTGCGCCTTCACGCTGGGCCGAAACACCGGCTCGGCGCCCGCGAGCAGCTGAATCACCGGCCGGGCCAGCACCTCGAAGCCGATCAGCGCGGCGCCGGGCTCGCCGGGAAGGCACACGACCGGCACTTCCTCGCCGCCGACCGTGCCGAACCCCAGCGCGGCACCCGGGCACAGCGCGACGTTGGTGAACTCCACGACGCCCCGGTCGGCGTCGCGACGGGACAGGACGCGGCGCAGCATGTCGCCGGGACCCGTACCGGTGCCTCCGGTCGTGATGATCAGATCCGCCCGCAGCGTCTGATCCTCGAGCAATCCCCGCAGGCCCTCCGGGTCGTCGTCGCAGATGCCGATCCGGTACGCGAGCGCACCGGCCTCCACGGCGGCGGCGGTGAGCGCGTGCGAGTTGGCGTCCACCACCTGGCCGGGCTGGCTGGGCCGGCCGACGTCGACCAGCTCGTCGCCGGTGGCCACCACGACCACCCGCGGGCTGGGCCGGACCACCACGTGCCCGATTCCGGCCGCGGCGAAGACGGCCACCATGGCCGGGGTCACGTACGCGCCGGACGAGGCGAGCATCTGCCCGGCGGCCACCTCGTCACCGGCCCGGCGCAGGCCGGAACCGCGCTTCGGTGCGTGCAGGATCTCCACGGCTGCCATGCCCTGGTCGGTCCAGTGCACCGGCACCACCACGTCGGCGCCGAGGGGCAGTGGGGCACCGGCCGCCACCGAGAAGCAGGTGCCCGGTGTCAGGCGCACCGGGCGCCAGCTCGCCGCACCGAGATCACCTACCACATTGAGGCGCACCGGCCGCGGCCCGCCCTCGAACTTGCCGAACGACGGGTGCGACCCGATGCGGCCGGCGGCCGAAAGGTCCTCCCACCGAGCCGCATAACCATCGATCGCTGCCTGGTCGAAGGCCGGGAACGGGTGCGGAGCGAGCACATCGCCGGACAGCACGTTGCCGTGCGCCTGGGTCAGGTCGAGGTCGAGCGGAGGCAGCGCACGAAGCCTGCGCAGCACGCTGCCCAGGTACTCGGCGAGGGGCATCAGCTCGTTGGCGGCCGCCTCGGCATCGGCCGTCGCGGTCATTCCTTCATGCTCCCCACGAACTCGATCAGCCACTGGCGGAACTCGGCGCCCAGGTCCTGCCGCTTGACCGCGAGCTGCACCACGGCTTGCAGATAGCCGAGCGGCATGCCGGTGTCGTACCGGTGGCCCCGGTAGATGATCCCGTGTACGGGTGTGCCCTCGGCCAGCAGCGCCGCCATGGCATCGGTGAGCTGGATCTCGCCCCCGCTGCCCGGCTTGGTGTTGTCGATAGCGTCGAAGATCGACGCGGGCAGCACGTAACGGCCCAGCACGGCGAGATTGCTCGGCGCGTCCTTCGGCGCCGGCTTCTCCACCAGGCCGGTGACCTCGACGATGTCCTGGTCGCCGGTCTGGTTGACCGACGCGATGCCGTACCGCGATGTCTCCGAGGGGTCGACCTCGATGAACGCGAGCACGATGCCACCGGTACGGGCCTGCAGGTCGAGCATGCCGGGTAGCAACGGTTCCTCCAGGTCGACGAACTCGTCACCCAACAGCACCGCGAAGGCGTTGTCTCCCACATGCGACGCCGCCATGCCGACGGCGTGCCCGAGCCCGAGCGGCTCGCCCTGCCGGCAGGTGTAGATGTCGGCGAGCTCACTCGTTCGGCGCACCGCGGCGAGGCGTTCCTTGTCGCCCTTCTCCTCGAGTCGGGCCTCCACGTCGGGCCGCCGATCGAAGTGGTCGACCATCGAGGTCTTGCCTCGGCCGGTGACCAGCAGAACGTCGGTGATGCCCGCGGCGGCAGCCTCCTCAACGATGTATTGCAGCACCGGCCGGTCCACCACGGGCAGGAGCTCTTTCGGCACGGCCTTGGTGGCCGGCAGGAACCGGGTGGCCAGACCGGCCGCGGGAATCACGGCCTTCACCGCCCGCCGGCCGGTCGCATGGACGTTCGTCGTCATCTGAGGGGTCACCGCACCTTCTGTCGGATCGTGCCGGGACATGCCGCGAGACTATCGGCCGCGACTCTGCCGCCGCGGCTGCGGCCCGCCGGGCGCGGCGCCGGCCTGGTCGAGATGCCCGTCGGGTACGGCCGGCGAAACCACTTCGGCCAGCCGGTACGTGTCCCGGCCGGCGTTCTTGGCCGCGTACAGCGCGTCGTCGGCCGCGTCCAGCACCTGCTGCGCGGTGATTCCGTGTTCCGGATAGACGGCGATGCCGATCGAGACGCTGATCGGGATCCGGTCCACCGGCAGGCCGGTCGCCGCGTCGACTCGCCGGGAGTCGATCGACACCGGTAACTCCCGGATCGCCGCGCCGAGTCGTTCGGCGACTATCGCACCGCCGTACGCGTCGGTCTCCGGCAGCAGCACCACGAACTCCTCGCCACCATGGCGGAACGCCACGTCCACCTCGCGCAGTCCGATCCGCAACCGCCGCGCGAACTCGCTCAACACGATGTCCCCGGCCGCGTGCCCGTAGGTGTCGTTCACCTCTTTGAAGTGGTCGAGGTCGAGGACCAGCACGCTGAGCATCCGGCCGAAGCGGCTGGCCCTCTCCACCTCCCGGCGCAGCGATTCCCGCAGGCATCGGTAGTTCCACAGCCCGGTGAGCGGGTCGGTCAACGAGAGTCGCTGGGCTTCCTCGTGTACGCGTACGTTCTGCACGGCGACACCCGCCTGCCCGGCGAAGGTCCGCAGTGTGAGCAGGTCTGCGTCGTCGAACTGGTCGGCGCCGAGCCGGTCGTAGAGCGCGAGGACGCCCAATGTGCTCGGTGTCGCGTCGGGCTCGTCCGGGGCGGCCGGAGCGCAGATCGGGACGGCGACGTACGTCCGGCACATCGGCTGGTTCAGTACCGGTCCGCCCGGGCCGCAGAAGCCCCGGCGCGGCTCTCCACTCGCCGCGACCGCGCCGAGCACTCCCTCGCCGAGCGGGATCCGCCGCTGTGGAAGGTCCTCCTCGGGCACGTCCCAGTCGCCGGTCAGACCTTCGGCGCAGCGCGCCACGAGCCGGCCGTCCTCCGGGTCGATGAGCAGGACGACGCCGGCCCGAGCGGCGGTTGCCGACAGCGCGGTACGGAGGATGACCTGGAGGATCCGGTGCAGGTCGTGCGTGCTGGACAGGGTGTCGCCGAGGACCGCGAGTTGGCCGCGCAGCTGGTCACGGCTTGCGGTCAGCGCCTGCACGTAGGTCTGCAGTTCCCGGATCATCCGGTTGAACGTGCCGGCCAGCCGCCCGATCTCGTCGTCGCGAGCCACCGGCACGCGGGTGTCCAGTTCACCGCCGGCCACACGCTCGACGGCCCGACTGAGTTCGGCGAGCGGCCGGGTGGTGGACCGGGCCAGCCACCGAGCGACCAGCATCGCACCGCAGGCGACCAGCACGACGCCGGTGGCCAGCAACGCGTACAGCCCGACCGGGTTGGCGGCGGGGATCGAGACCGCCAGCGGCAGCGGCTGGCCGGGGCCCATCGGCACGCGGCGCGTGGCGCCCGGTGCACGGCCGTCGGCGCCCATGGCCTGGGTGCTCCGCACCGCGGTAGCGTCGGCACCGTCGTCGGAGAGGAGGATGACGTCGGCGCCGCTCGATGCCGCGAGCCGGTCGACGAAACCGGCATCGAGGCTCTGCGCCGCGAAGATCGTCCCGTTGCTCGTCCGGGACTCGGCCGCGATCGCTTCCACGCCGCCCGTGCTGCCGCCCGCGCAGTTACGCCAGGTCGGGCTCTGCTGGTGTTCGATGGTGGTCGCCAGCCCGCGGCTGACGATCCGGGTGGAGGCCGCCGGGCGAGCGTCGGCGGGCAGGATCGCCACCGCATCAGCGGTGGCCTGGAGCTGGCGGCAGACCGCGCCGATGGCCGTACGCACGGTCGTGGCGGCATGATCGAGCCGCTCGACCGAACGGTCGCGGCTCACGGTGGCCACAGTCATGCCGACGAAGAAGGACCCGAGCAGGACCGGGCCGAGCACGACCGCCAGAAACGCAGTAGTAAGTCGGCCACGTAGCGTCACACATCCTCCCGGAAGTGGCCCTTTGTGGAGCGATGCTGACATAGTGTGCACCGTTTGCCGGATTTCAAAAGGGGGTGTTGCATGTCCGATTTCGCCCGTGATGCGGAACGATCGCGGTCCGCAAAGGTTGCGCTGCGCAATCGAATGCTCACAGCCCGCAAGTCATTGCCGGAGGCCGTCCGACGGGCGGCGGACGCGGCGATCCAAGCCTCAACCGTGGCATTGGTACGCGCGGAGCGACCGACCGTTTGTGCGGCGTACGTGCCGGTCGGCGCGGAACCCGGCGGCTCGTCGCTGCCGTCCGCGCTGGCCGACCTCTGCACCGTGTTGCTGCCCGTCCTGCTGCCGGACGGCGACCTCGACTGGGGCGTGTATGACGGCACGTTGCGGACTTCCCCACGCGGTCTCCTCGAACCGGCGGGCGGCTCTCTTGGCACATCGGCTATCGCTCAGGCGTCGCTGATCATCGTGCCGGCCGTGGCGGTGTCCCGATCCGGGATGCGCCTCGGCCGCGGTGGCGGTTCGTACGACCGTGTGCTGAGCACAACGAAGTCGGTGGTCGCCGTGGCGCTACTGCACGACGGCGAGGTGCTCGACTCGGTGCCCTGCGAGCCACACGACCGGCCGGTGGACGCGATCATCACACCCGCGGGCGGCTTCAGTCGGGTTTCGGCTGGACGAAATAAACTCCGATGAAGCAGCATTGGCACTCGTAGACGTTGAGTGCCAACACACCTTTCCATCGGAGGACCAGTGCCGACCTACCAGTACGCCTGCACCGAGTGTGGTGAGCACCTCGAGGCCGTGCAGTCCTTCGCAGAACCGGCGCTGACGGTCTGCCCGAGGTGTCAGGGCCGGCTCCGCAAGGTGTTCAACTCCGTCGGGATCGTCTTCAAGGGATCCGGCTTCTACCGGAACGACTCGCGCGGCAACTCCTCGAAGCCGGCCGGCGAGTCCTCGTCGTCTGAGTCCTCGACTTCCGAGTCTGCCGCAGGCGCGAAGTCCAACGGCTCTGCGTCGTCCAACGGCTCGTCGTCCGACGGTTCGTCCTCGACCGCCAAGTCCGGCAACTCCTCCGGCTCGGCGGCCCCCGCTTCCCCGGGTGCGTCGAAGGCCGGCGCAGCCGCCGGTTCCTAGCACTTTCCACAGCCGCCATCGGGGTTATCCACATCGCGGGGTTGTCCACAGGCAGCCGCCGTGATGTGTCGTCTCCCACCTAACCTGCTTCTCCTCGGCGTGAGCACAAAGATGCTCCCCTTGGCGTCAGCGGGAGGTGATCGCAGTGGCGGAGCCGCGGCTGGATCCGGTTCGATGGCGACGGCCACGGCGGTCGGTGTTGTTGCGCCTGAGCGCGGTGGCGGCGCTGGTCTTTGTTGCGGCGGTCATGGCGTGGTCGGGCGCACCCTCGGACAGCGGTGCCCAGCGCGAGTTCTCCCTACCCGGCCGCGCCTCGAACGATGTCAGCCGGCCTCGTGCCACGTCGATCGATGTCGCCCGGCCGTCCGGGTCGAGCTCCGCCGGGCCGGCATCCGCCACCACGCGAGATCATGACTCGCCCGACTCCTCTTCTTCGCCGGATCGCGCCCGACCAGCGATTCCCGCCGGCACCGTCGGCGTGCCGGTGCGACTTGCCGAACCGGCGGCCCTCGCTTTGATCCACCCGGGCGACCGAGTCGATCTGCTGCGGGTGGAGGAGGCTGGGGCAATCACCCCGATCGCGGCCGGGGCGCTCGTTCTGGCCGTCACGGGCGCGGACGACCCGATCGCCGGAGGCGTGCTCGTTGCGCTGAGCCCGGCGGACGCGAGAAACGCCGTCGACGGTGACGGGCGCGGCTTCGCCGTGCTGCTCCGGCCCGGTTGAGCCGTCTCACACGGGTCGGTTCCGACTGCGGCGGGATCAGTCCCAGTGCGGAGGGCGTTCCTCGAGCAAGCGGTCGTCGTTCGACGTGCCGGTCTCGCTCCATCCGCGTTCGGTGTCGTCGCGGGTCTGCTCCGGCAGCAGCGGAGCTTCTTCGGATTCGAAATCCACCGTGCGCTCCGCATCGGCGTCGTGCTCGGGCTGATCCAGAATGTCCACGACGGTAAGCGTAGGCCCGCGTCGCCACGCCCGTCCTGCCCGCCCCGCTGTAGCGTCGGTGAACGTGAGCACGCCCACAGGTGTCCCGGACGACGAATATTGGCGGCGCCCGGACGGGGAAGCGGAAGCTCTCCGGCCGGCGCCTCCGACGCCGGCGCGAGACACCGATCCGCCGTACGCCGGCCCGCCCCGCTCGGCTCCGCCGCCGCCGACCTGGCGTCCGCCGACCGTGCAGGAGCCTCCACCGCCACGCACCTTGCCCGCCCAGGACATGGACGCCCTCGACGAGTCGGAGCGTTCCGCCCGCACCGTGACGTATGGGGTCGGGCTGGTCGTCGGTGCCATCGCGCTGATCCTGATGTGCCTGCTCTGCGTACGGTTCTTCCTCTGATCCGGCTAGTAGGTTCCCCACACCGCCGTGGCGCCTGAGTCACCCGTTCTGAACACGTAATAGCCGGAGATCGCGGCCAGCGCCACCACGACAACCGCCAATCCCAGGTCCACAGCCCGTGGCAGCGAGCTTGTCTTCCGTAGCGTCGCGATCACCATGATCAGGCACAGGACGCCGAGCGCGAGCGTGAACCAGAACGTCAGGGTGCCGAAGTCCCGGTGGTCAGCGATGATCTCCAGTCCGCGGCCCCTGAGGCCCTGAGCCAGGAGACGTTCGTGCAGCTGCTTGCCGGACTGCATCGCAACAAACGCGCAGGTGGGAGCAATGATCGCGAGCAGCAGGACCGCCCAGCCGATCCGCGGCCGCCAACGCGCGACAAGCGCGTACACGATCGCGCCGATGGCTAGCAACGGCACGAACACGACGGCGGCATGGACCACGAGCGCATGGACCGGCAGGCCGTTTATCTGGTCGAACACGGACGCCTCCTTGTTGATGAGTCGGACGGACCACGTGCCGCACAGCTGACGCCGCGAGCCGCCCTGCGGGGTCCTACACCAAGTTGACCGCTGCGGTTCACCGATTCAGTACAGAGTTCAAGATTCATTACCTGAAGATCACCAGGTTGAGGGTTTCGGGCATCGCGTGCTGTCATGGAGCGATGTCGACCGGCGAAGACCTCCTACGTGCCCGCGGCCTCCGGGTCACCCGGCCGCGTGTCGCCGTGCTGGAGGTGCTGACCGGAGGCGGTCACCTGGAGGTCGACGACATCACTCGCTTGGTCCGTAGTCGCATCGACTCAGTTTCCACGCAGGGTGTATACGACGTGCTCGCGGCATTGTCGCGCGCCGGCCTGGCCCGACGGATCGAGCCGGCCGGAAGCCCGGCCCGGTTCGAGGCCCGGGTGGGTGACAACCACCATCACCTCGTCTGCCGCAGCTGCGGAACGATCGAGGACATCGACTGCGTGCAGGGCGAGCGGCCGTGTCTCGATCCCGGGACCGGCCACGGCTTCGAGGTGGACGAGGCCGAGGTCACATTCTGGGGCCTGTGCCCGGACTGCCAGCTCCTGCGGCGCGTCGACTGACCTGGAATACGCTCCCGGAACAGTTTCAACGTGCTCGTGGCACGCTAGATCGCATGAACGACGATCTCGGCTTCTTCGGCCCCGCCTCGGTGACCTGGAAGGTTCACAAGGAGCCGATCGTCTCACTCGGCGGACTTCGCTCCCTATACCTGCAAGCCCTTCATCCGCGGGCGGTCGCCGGCGTTGCCCAGAACTCGTCTTACCGCTCCGACCCGTGGGGCCGGCTGAACCGCACCTCCGAGTACGTGGGCACGGTGCTTTACGGAAGCCGCCGGGAAGCCGAGGCCGCCGCCAGCCGCCTGCGCCGCCTGCACTCGCGGATGACCGCCACCGACCCGCGCACCGGCGAGACGTTCCGGATCGACGAGCCGGATCTGCTGCGTTGGGTTCACGTGACCGAGGTCGAGTCCTTCCTCACCACCGCACGCCGCGCCGGCCTGAAGCTCACCAACGGTGAGGCCGATGCCTACTACACCGAGCAGCTTCAGGCCGCCGAACTGGTCGGCCTCGACCCGTCCACCGTGCCCGCCACGGCCGCCGAGGTCGCCGCCTACTACCGGGACATACAGCCCGAGCTGGGCCTGACGCGGGACAGCGCGGAGACGGCGTTGTTCCTGACCGTACCGCCGGTGCCGGAGACCTGGGGCAGCAAACCGTTGCGCCTGGGGCTGACGATCGGGCCGACCCGCTGGGCCTACTTCGGCATCGCCGGCGTCGCGATCGCGCTACTCCCGCCGTGGGCCCGCAAGCTCTACGGCGGTCTGGGCTGGCCCACGACTGACGCGTCCGCCGACTTCTCGGTGCGAGGCATCCGTCTGCTCCTGCGTTCACTGCTGTCCGCGCTGCCGGCGCGATACCGGACAGCCCCGATGCGCCAAGCCGCCCTCGAACGTGCCGGCCTAGCCTGAGCGGCAGGCCGGCCGGCCAACTCTCGCGCGTCCCGGTCGTCACCCGGCCAGGTGCTCGACCGCCGCCCACGGCTCCTTCATCGGCGCCTCGGCACCCGCTGGGCAAACCCGCCGGAAGTCGCACCATTGACACTGGGCCCCCGGATTCACCGGGAACTCGGCATCCGGATCCGCTCCCGCCGCCACCGCCTTCTCCGCGGCCACGATGTCGCGGGCGGTGTCCTCGGCCCGCGACACGTGCCGAGCCAACGACTCCTCGGTGTGCTCGTGCGCGGCCACCGTCCCGGTCGGCAGGTGGTGCAACTCCACCCGCCGGCAGGGACGCCGGAACACCCGCTGTGCGGCGTACGCATACAGCGCCAGGGCTTGTGACCCGCGTGCATCGTCCGCGTCCAATCCGGACCGCCCGGTCTTGTAGTCGACGATCACCGCCTCGGCACCGTCCGCGCCCTGGCGGGAGTCGATGCGGTCGGCACGACCGTTGAAGGCGAGCAATGACGTCTTCGCGGCCACCACGCGTTCCACTCCGAGCGGCTGGTCCGACGGATCGAGAGCCGCGACGTACGACTCCAGCCAATCGAGCGCCCGCCGGTAGGTCGCTCTCTCCTGGTCAACGTCTCGGTAGCCCTCGCGTACCCAGGTGGCCTTCAGCAGGACCGGCAGATCACGCTTGTCTTGGGGCAGGGCGTACCAGTTCTTCAGGGCAGTGTGCACGCTCGCCCCGAGCGAGTTGTGCGCCCAGGGCGGCCCCTTCGGCGGGGTGGGCCGGTCGACGTAGGAGAACCGGTACCGGCGCGGGCAATCCACGAACGCCGCGAGCTTGCTCGGGGTACAGACGAACAGCCGCTCGGGCATTCCGGCGAAGCCGAGCTGCTCGGGCACGGGCGAACCAGCCCGGGCCGGACCAGCCGAAGCTGGACGAACCGGAGAGCCGACCGGGGAGGGACGAACCGGGGATGAAGCCACGCGGTAATCCTGCCAGCACGGTACGACAGAAAGTCAGGCAGCTGTGGTGTACAGCTCCACGAACGAGGCGACCGCGTCGGCGATGAGCTGCACCGCGATCGCCGCCAGCAGCAGGCCGGCGATCCGGGTGAGCACCTCGATCCCGCCCGGACGCAACAGCTTGACGATCACCCCGGAGAACCGCAGCACCAGCCACACGCTCAGCATCACCGCGATGATCCCCAGGGCGATCACCAGGTAGTCGGTGAGCCCGTCCGCTCGCTGCACGAACAGCATGGTGGCGACGATAGCGCCGGGTCCGGCGAGCAGCGGCGTGCCCAGTGGCACCAGTGCCACGTTGCTCGTGCCGGCCTGGTCCTCCGGCTCGTCGGTCTTGCCGGTGAGCAGCTGCAACGCGACCAGGATGAGCAGCAGGCCACCGGCGCCCTGCAGGGCCGGCAACTGGACGTGCAAGTAGTTGAGAAGCGTCTGCCCGGCGATCGCGAAGATCACGATCACGCCGAGCGCCAGCAGCACCGCCTGGGTACCCGCGCGTATCCGCTGCCGTGCCGGCAGTGCTCCGGTCAGGGCCAGGAACACCGGCACCATCCCGGGCGGGTCGACGATCACGAGCAGGGTCACGAAGACCTCGCCGAAAAGCTTCGGGTTCACGGCCGTCAGCCCAGCACGGGAACGCCGCTCGCGGCCGCGACGATCATCTCGTACGCCTCCGGTGTGGTCTGGAACGCACCGAGGCGTACCGACTTGTGGGTGCCGTGGAAGTCCGACGACCCGGTCACCACCAGCCTCAACCGGGCGGCCAGCGCCCGGATCTGCGTCCGCTCCCGAGGCGAATGGTCCTCGTGGTCCGCTTCGAGTCCGAACAGGCCGGCCGCGGCCAGATCCTCGATCAGTTTGTCCGGCACCACCCGGCCGCGCTTGGTCGCCCGCGGATGGGCGAACACCGGCACCCCACCGGCCGCACGCACCGCGCGGACGGCCTCGAAGACATCCAGATCGGCCTTCGGCACGAAGTACCGCGAGCCGAGCCATTCCGCGGTGAACGCCTCACTCGTCGTCCGCACGAGTCCCGCGCGGATCAATGCCTGAGCGATGTGCGGACGCCCCACCGAGCCGCCCGCCGCGTACTCGTGCACCTCTGACCAGGTGATGTCCACACCGTCCGCCCGGAGCAGTCCGACGATCCGCTCGGCCCGGTGTTCCCGATCCGCGCGCAGCCGGCTCAGATCCCCGGCCAGGCGAGGCTCCGCCGGATCGAACAGATACGCCAGTACGTGCAGCGGGATGGCCGGCTCAACTCCGTACCATCGGCAGGAAAGCTCCGCGCCGCGCACCAGGCGCAAGCCTTCCGGCCGCGCCGCGGCGGCGGCCGCCCATCCGCCGGTCGTGTCATGATCGGTGATCGCCATCACGTCCAGACCGGCTGCCACGCCGGCGTTGACCAGTTCGGCCGGCGTCAAAGTCCCGTCGCTGGCGGTCGAGTGGCAGTGCAGGTCGATTCTGGTCACCCGACGAAGCTACCGGGTCGATCGGCTCCCACCTCGACCACCGGAGCATGCCGGGCGGGCCATCTCCCTGAGGGCGCCGGACCCACCGTCACGAACGGCTCAGGCGTCGTCGCCGGCGTCGCCGTCCTTGCCCAGCCGGGCCTCCACGGCCTGCGGCTCGTACATCTCCTCGACCACGCGCAGGTACAGCTCGTTCGGGTTGGGCAGATGCTTGACCTCGCGCAATGCCTGATCCTGGCCGGCCGACTCCAGCACGAAGGTGCCGTAGTTGAGCATCCGGCCGAGCGCGGACTGCTCGTACTTCATGTCGGTGACCCGAAGCAGCGGCATCATGGCCACCTTCCGGGTGATGATGCCGTTCACCACCATGACCCGCTTGTTGGTCAGAATGAACCGGTCGAAATACCAGTCCAGGACCTTCCAGGCCACCCAGCTGATCACCGCGAGCCAGATCAGCACGGCCGCGGTCACCAGGCCGTCGATGTTCTGCCGGGACAGGAAGCCGGCGAGGTAGCCGAGCAACAGCGTCGCACCGGCGCCGATGCCCAGTTGGCCGGCGAGGTGGATCCAGTGCCTCTTCCATTCACCGCGGTAACGCTCTGTGGGGAAGAGGTACCGAGAGACCAGTGTGGTCGGTTCGTCCTCGAGCGGCAGCACCCGTCGTGGTCCACCCGGGACACCGGGTCCATCCGGACCGAGGCCTTCCAGTTCCTCCTCGGTGAACACCGGGCGTTGATATTCGCCGGTGTCGCGGTCGTCGCCGGGGTAGCCCGTACCGGAGCCGTCGCCGTAGCTCGTACTGGCCGAGTAGGCAGCGTCCGGGTTGTACCCCGGACCGTCCGAATACACTCGCCGACGCGTGTAATCGCGATCGTCGAAGGCTGGATCGTTGTACCCGAAGTTCTCGTCGTCGTCTGGAGGGCGGCGCGCACCCTCGTCGTTCGGTTGGCGCGGCTCACCGGGACCCATCAGGTGATGCTATGCGACGAGGTTCGTGAAGAAGGTACCGAAGCCCTGTGCGATGTCCCCGATCGTGCTGCCGAGTGAGGAGAACACCTCCGCGGCGGAATTCGGGTTGAACGCGATAAAGAAGATCAGGAATGCGATGCCAAGCCAGGTGAGAACCTTCTTGATCATGGCGGCCTTCTCCTCCGTTGCGGGTGACGGCTCATCCCGCGCAAACTGACGGTATCAGCTTCGCTGCGCTCTGTGAACGCATCGGTGCTTTTTAGGGACATTTGCGCCGGAAAGGTCACCCCGTCCCTGCTGGTCAGGCGCGGCCATGCAGGTACGGCGACGGAGCTCCGTACACAAGTTCAGGTGGAACCCCTTCGGACAAATCATGCAGGACGACGTGTTCGGCGAGGAAGTACCCGGCGCTCGCGGGCCAGGCTACCGCATAGAACCACATGCCCTTCGCTTCGGACACGTAGGCACACCGGTCTTCGGGACTCTTCACCGACCAGAGCGGGATCCGGTGACCGCCGGCCTTGATCTTGGCGTGCGGACCGTGCCCGTTGGCCTCCGTCATGCTGTCGGCGAGGAGGTTGCCGCAGTCGATGCCGGGGATGCCACCGAACCGGGTGCCGAGCCCGACGCCCGGCTGTTCGGCGATCAGGATCACTTCGGCCGGCCCACCACCGAGCGGATCGGGTCCACTGCAGGCCAGCGCAGTCGCCCGCACGCCGGATCGCTCGTCACCGGCCCAGCCCACGCCGGTCACCATCCATCCGGCAGGCAACGGCCACGGACACCACAACGGCATGTGCTCGACAGTGGGTGCCGGTTGGCGCAGCACACTTTCCACGATTTCGGGGCCGATGTGGCCCGCCACGCGGAACGGGGGAACATCCCCGCAGTTGTCACAGCGCCACTCGCTGTGCATCAGGTCCGGCGGGCGGACCTGCGCGGCGCAACGGGGGCAACTCATCGTGACACCCACCCCCTAACCGTGCGGGTCGGCCGGTCCGGCGTCAAGCGAATCGGCAGAAACCGGCGGCTGTCAGCGGATTCATCCGGGACGCGCGCTTGCGCGCACCCATCAACTGCGCCGGACCGGGGCGGATCACTCCGGTGGCCGCTCGGCGTGCGCACAGATCCACGAGTGCATCGCGATGCCGCTGGCCACCCCGGCGTTTATCGACCGGGTCGACCCGTACTGAGCTATGGAGAAGATCTCGGTGCACGCGGCCCGCGCCGCCGCGGACAGTCCCGGGCCCTCCTGGCCGAAGAGGAGCGCGCAGCGCTTGGGAAGGGTGACGGTCTCGACCGGGCGCGAGCCGGGAAGGTTGTCGATGCCGATCACCGGGAGTCGCTCCGCCTGCGCCCATCGCACGAATTCCTCGATCGTCGGGTGATGCCGCACGTGCTGATAGCGATCGGTGACCATGGCGCCCCGGCGATTCCAGCGGCGCAGGCCGATGATGTGGACCTCGGCGGCGAGGAATGCGTTGGCGTTGCGCACCACGGTGCCGATGTTGAGGTCGTGCTGCCAGTTCTCGATGCCGACGTGAAAGCTGTGCCGGCGTCTGTCCAGGTCGGCGATCACAGCTTCGCGACGCCAATAGCGGTAACGGTCAACCACGTTGCGGCGGTCGCCGTGCGCGAGAAGCTCGGGATCATAGCGCTCGTCGGTCGGCCATTCACCCGGCCACGGCCCCACGCCGATCTCGTCCACCGTCATGGACCATCACGCTAACCGCCGCGATGAAGACGCAATGAGCGGCGGGGCCCTCCCCGGCACCCGCCGCCCACGCTCTGATGAGCACGAGTCTGCCTTACACTCCGTATCCACGTGAAGGGACCTTCACAGTGACCCAAGTCACATTTAGGTTTGTTGTCAGTTGAATGCCGCATTCATTTAGGCGGCGCCAATCTGGGAAAGTGCGTGTTGTACGAGGTCAGCGCGGGTGCAGGCGAATGGGATGCATGGTGCATCGTTGAAGCGACCTCCTCACGCTGCGTCATATATCCGACCGTCGAAGAGGTGCCGCAGGACACGTGTTGCCTCCCTGATCGACGGGAATTGTTTACGGTGACGAGGAGTTCCATCCCAGGTAAGTCATTCCCGTGGACGGAGAGAACATGGCCACCGTTGCGCTGACCACAGAGAACTTCGACGAGGTCACCGGCAAGGACGGGATCGTCCTGGTCGATTTCTGGGCCAGCTGGTGCGGGCCCTGTGTGCGCTTCGCGCCGACCTATGAGCGGTCGTCGGAGAAGCACCCCACCATCACCTTCGGCAAGGTGGACACCGAGGCCGAGCAGGCGCTCGCCGCCAAATTCGACATCCGCTCCATCCCGACGATCATGGCGGTGCGCGACGGCGTCATCGTCTTCTCGCAGCCCGGCGCCCTACCGGAGTCGGCACTCGAGAGCCTGATCGATCAGGTGGAGAAGTTGAACATGGACGACGTGCGGGCTCAGCTCGCCGCGCATCAGCACTGAGCCTCCGGCGACTCAAGCGCCGCGAACCGAACCTTGATCCGCGGCGCATTTTCTGGACCATGTCGGCGGTTCGGGTGGACAGCCGGATCGAACATGTGTTCGAATTTGCGCCATGCGATGGTCACACCTGTCGGCATCGAACGACGGCGACTCGCTCCCGGACAGGGCAGCGCCGGCGGCTCCACCCCTGCCGCTGGCGCTGCCCGGCGCCACCGCGCGGACCTTCGACGCGCCGGCATTCAAGGGCATGACCTTCTACGAGGTCCGGGCGAAATCGATCATCAATCGTGTGCCGGCCGCGTCGCGCGTGCCGTTCGAGTGGACCATCAATCCCTATCGCGGCTGCTCACACGCCTGCTCATATTGCTTGGCCGGCGACACCCCGGTCCTGATGGCCGACGGCAGCACGAAGCCGCTGGCTCAACTGAAGGTCGGCGATCCCATCATGGGCACGATGGGTGCCGGCCCGAACCGCCGGTACGTGCGGACCACCGTCCTCGATCACTGGGCCACGAACGGGACGGCGTTTCGCGTGACGCTCGGCGACGGCACGCGGCTGGTGTGCGGCGCCGAGCACCGGTTTCTCACCGATCGCGGCTGGCGGCACGTCAGCCCGGCCAAGCCGGGCTGCCCCGCGCTGACCGTGGGTGACCGGTTGCCCGGTGTCGGCCACTTCGCGGAGCCGCCGAAGGAGTCACCCGACTATCAGGCGGGTTTCCTCTGTGGCTTGATCCGCGGTGACGCCGGCCGGGCCCGGGAGGGCGACGCCTGGATCCGCGCGGACGGCTACCTCGACGACATCGATCTGCACGACGCCTTGCGCTGGCCGGAGCTGCCGTCCGGGTGGTGGTATCGCGGATTCCTGGCCGGGGCGTTCGGCTCGACCGGGCGTACCGACCGGCTGGCCGTCGTCTTCACCAGCCGCGACGAGATGTTTCTGAGCCGAGTCCGTGACGCGCTCACTCACCTCGGGCTGCCCAGCCGCCGGCCGGTCAGCCGCCCGTTCGGAGCGGCACCGTCGATCGAGACCATTCGCGATTTGTGGGCATCCCTGCGGTTTCGCCACCTGACGGGGGTAACCGGAGCCCCACTAGACGCCTCCGGCGTAGGGGTGCGCAGCGACGGCCGGCTGGCGGTGACCGACATCGAGGCGTTGGGCCTGACGTTGCCGCTGTACGACATCAGCTCCGGAACCGGCGACTTCGTCGCCGACGGGGTAATCAGTCACAACTGTTTCGCCCGGAACACGCACACGTACCTGGACCTGGATTCCGGGCATGACTTCGACACCAAGATGGTCGTCAAGATCAATGCGGGCGAGGTGGTGCGCCGCGAGCTGGCAGCACCGAAGTGGACCGGTGCGCACATCGCGATGGGCACCAACGTGGACGTCTATCAACGCGCCGAGGGCCGGTACCGGCTGATGCCGCAGATTCTGGCCGCTCTGCGCGACTTCGCCAACCCGTTCTCCATCCTGACCAAGGGCACGCTGATACTGCGGGACATGAAGCTGCTCTCACAGGCGGCCGCGGTGACCAAGGTGGGGCTGGCGTTCTCGGTCGGATTCCTCGACGACAGCGTCTGGCGTTCGGTGGAGTCCGGCACGCCGAGTCCACGCCGGCGGCTCGATGCGGTCCGAACGCTCACCGACGCCGGCTTCTCGGTCGGGGTGCTGATGGCACCGATCCTGCCCGGCATCACAGACACCGACGAATCCATCGAAGAAACGGTGGCCGCCATCGCCACAGCCGGAGCGGCTACCGTCTCGCCGCTGGCGCTGCACCTTCGTCCGGGCGCCCGGGAGTGGTACGCGGCGTGGCTCCAGCAGAACTATCCGGGGCTGGCCCGGCGCTACGGGGAGCTGTTCCGCGGCGGGTCCTACCTGCCGAAGGCCTATCAACACGAGATCGGCACGAAGGTGCGCACGGCGGCGCGGCGGTACGGGCTGAACCGCGCCGAGCCCGGCGAAGCCCGCAGTGTTCCCGATCCGCCGGTGGTCGAGTCGCAACAGCTGACTCTCCTGTGACAGGCGTACCTCCGAGCCTGGGGCTCGCCGGTCGGGTTGCCGGGCCGGGCGCCCGGCCGCTCGCCATTCGGCCGGTTGCGGCCTGTGGCGTGGCTAAAGTCGAAGGATGAGGAGCGCACAGCAGATTCTGGCGGAGACCCGGGTCATCGCCGTGGTGGGAGCGTCCCGCGAGTCGTGGAAGCCGTCCCACTCTGTGCCGCTGCAGATGCTCCGCCACGGGTGGAAGATCATTCCCGTGAACCCGTACGCGCGGGAGATCTTCGGGTTGCAGGTGGTGCCGACGCTGGCGGACATCGACGAGCCGGTCGATCTGGTGAACATCTTCCGACCGGCCGCCGCCGCCGTGGAGGTCGTGCGGCAGGCCGTGGCGATCCAGGCGCCCGCGGTGTGGCTGCAATCCGGCATCGTGTCGGCCGAGGCGCGCCGGATCGCAACCGAAGCGGGGATGGATTACGTCGAGGATCGCTGCCTCGCCGTCGAACGGGCCGCCGCCGGGCTGAGCCGGCTCTCCGGCTAACTCCCCGAACCTGGAGGGGTCTACGGCAGTAGATCTCAGAGCTGAGGGTGCCGACCTACTTTTCCGCGACTAGTACGGTGCCCGGTGAACGAGGAGGATCGATATGACTTACCCGCCCTCTGGCAGTACGCCTGACCCCTATCAACCGCAGCAGCCGTACGGGCAACCCTACGACCCGACCACGCCGCACTCACAGGATCCGTACGCTTCGCCGTCGAGTGGTGCGCCGTCCAACGGTGAGCCGTATCCGCCTCCGTACGGCAACACGGACAAAGTGCAGTCCTTCTCGCAGCCGTACAGCGGTGCACCGTACGGCGGACACCCGTACCAGCAGCCGTACGCGCCGGTGGTGACCACCAACACGATGGCGATCCTGGCGCTGGTGTTCGCGTTCGTCTTCGCGCCGGCCGCGATCATCTTCGGCCACATCGCGAAGAAACAGATCCGGCAGACCGGAGAGCAGGGCGATGGCCTGGCGACTGCCGGTCTTTGGTTGGGTTACATCTTCACCGGTCTGGGCGCCGCGTTCTGTGCGCTCTGGGTAGCCCTGGCCGCCGCCGGGATCTGGAGCTCGACCGGTTACTGATCGCGTTCCGGTCGACCGGCTGCGGCCGGTCGACCGATCGCTCGCCGCGCCGGGCCGTCAACGGAACTCTGCCTCCCGCACGCTGTTGCCGCCGTCCACCACCAGCATCTGCCCGGTGATGTACGAAGCGGCCGGCGAGCACAGGAACGCGATGGCCGCGGCCACCTCGTCCGGCGTGCCGGGACGGCCGATCGGCGTGCCCAGGCCTTGCTTGATCTCGGTTACCGTGGACGCCGCGGTGTAGATCGTGCCCGGCGCGACGCAGTTGACGTTGACTCCGTCGGCGACAAGCTCCATGGCCAGCGCCCGGGTCAGGCCGACCACGCCCGCCTTCGCCGCGGCGTACGCAGCCTCGGTCGGCAGGGCGTTCACCGGGCCGGCGGTCGCAGCGAGGTTCACGATCCGGCCCCAGCCACGCTCCGCCATCCCGCTGACGAATGCGCGACTACACAGGAAGGCCGTGCTCAGGTTGCGGTCGATCTCGGCGCGCCACTCGTCATAGGTGAGCTGGGCGACCGGCCGGAGCACCTCGGGCGACGCCCGGCTCGCCAGACCGGCGTTGTTGACCAGCACCTCGACGTCGCCCAGCGAGTCGGTGATCGCGTCGGCCAAGGCGCCGACCTCGGACTCGTCGGTGAGGTCCGCGACGAAACCCGTGACGCCCAGTTCGGCGGCGCGATCGTGGATGCGGCGAGTGGTCGACACGATCGCGACCCGGGCGCCCAAGTCTCGCAACCGGCGGGCCGTCGCGTATCCGATGCCGTCCGGCGAGCCTGCGCCGGTGATCAGCGCGACCTTGCCATCCAGGCGCAAGGTGACGGGGGCCTCGTCGCCCTCAATGTCCGGCTCGTCGAAGGCCATTCCGGTCTCCATCTCGTTCTCCGGCTCGGGACGGCACCGGGTGTCCGGATGCCACCTGCCTTGCTGCTGTTGGTGTGGGGCTGTGCGCGTGCTGCCTGGTCGATGACCGGTAGCGGGAGTGTAATGTCCCGCTTCAAGCGCGGCCGCAGCCGAGCGGCCGTCGAAGCCCCTGCGGCGATCCTGCCCGGTCCCGACGGCCGGAGCAAACTTCCCGGGCTCGTGGCGTACTCCCCGTCCGTCGCCGACTTGGCGAGCGGAACGGGCAACGTCGCCGGCCGGCCCCAATGGACGCCTCAATGACGCCCCACCCGGCCCGCCGGATCGGATCCGTCGGTCAGGGAAGCGGCCCGGGAGATCGGGTCCGTCGGTCAGGGAGGCGGCCCGGGAGATCGGGTGCGTCGGTCAGGGAAGCGGCCCGGGAGATCGGCTGCGTCGGTCAGGGAGGCGGCCCGGGAGATCGGGTGCGTCGGTCAGGGAGGCGGACCCGGGAGATCGGCTGCGTCGGTCAGGGCGGCGGACCCGGGAGAGCTCTTCCGAGTGGTCCGGCTGCCGAGGATCACGACGACCACGCCGGTGAGAATCAGCGCCAGGCCGGGCAATGTGGCAGCGCGTGGCTGCTGCCCGAGCCAGGCCCACGCCAGCAACGCGGCGCCGGGTACCTCGATCAATGCGAGCACACTCACCGTCGTTGCGGAGACGCGGTGCAGGGCGTAGTTGAACATCGAGTGGCCGAGCAACTGGGCGCCCAACACGATGGCGAGGATGGCGGCCCAGGTCGTTCCCTCGTACCCGATGATCTTGATTTGGGCCGCGAGGCAGACGATCAGCAGCACGAACGCGCAGGTCCCGTAGCAGATCCAGGTGTAGGTCATCGTGCTGATCTGAGTGCGCGCCCGCTCGCCGAGCGCGGTGTACACCGCGGCCGCCATGCCGCCGACCAGCGCCAGCGCGTCGGCGAACACCGCCTGGCGGGAAACGCCGAAGTCGGCGCCGGTGGCCCACGTCGCCCCGCCGACCGCCAGCGCGATGCCGAGCCAACCGGCCAGCGATGGACGCCGGCCCTGCCCGGCGGCGATCAGCCCCTGCCACACCGGCTGGGTGGCGACCAGGGCGGCCGCGGTGGCCACCGAACCGAGTTGGACGCTCGGCATCCAGGTGGCGAAGTGAGCGGCCAGAGCCAAACCGGCCAGCACGCAGAAGGCTCCGGCACGTCGGTGTTCGCCGCGCCAGACGTCAAGAAACTCCGCCCGGCGCGGGCCCAGCGTGACGGGCGTCAGTGCCGCGGCGGCGATGCCATTGCGCCAGAAGGCGATGGCCAGGGCCGGAGCGGAGGCGAACGCGATGAGGGGAGCCGACGAGGAGACGGCGATGACGGCCACGGTCAACGCTCCCAACGGAGCCAAAGCGTGGTTTGAAGGCATATTCATCCCCCACCGTCGCTTCTTGCGCCGATTCGCATCACAGTTTGTGGTCCTTAGTTGAGCGGAGAGTGATGCGGTGGCTACGCTCACGGCCATCGCCCTGAATCGATTTTCCCCTAAACACCGGGAGGCTGGACCGTGTCCGGATACCGTGCGGTGATCTTCGACTTCTTCGGCACGCTCACCCATTCGATCAGACGGGGACCCCAGCATGCCGACATCGCCCGAAGGCTGGGCTGTGATCCCGAAGTCATCCGCGGCGTGCTCGACCGCACGTTCCACTCCCGGGCCCGCGGCACGTTCGGCTCGGCGGCCGCCACCCTGCGGTGGGTGTCCGAGCAGGCCGGCGGACGCCCACATGAGGCGCAGCTGCGAGCCGCGGTACCCGCGCGCGTCCACGCCCTCAAGGCCGACACCCAGCTGCGTCCCGATGCGGTGAGCGCTCTCAGGTCCCTGAAGCGCCGGGGTCTGGCCACCGCATTGATCAGCGACTGTACGCATGAGCTGCCGGCTTTCCTGCCCGGCCTGCCGGTGGCCCCGCTGCTCGACGCCCGGATCTTCTCGGTCGAGGTCGGTGTGTGCAAGCCGGATCCGGCGATCTATCTGGCCGCATGTCAGCAGCTGGAGGTGGATGCGCGGGATTGCGTCTATGTGGGCGACGGCGGGAGCCGCGAGTTGACGGGCGCGGCCGCGGTCGGGATGACCGCGGTCCGGCTCAACGCTCCGGACCTAGCGGATCACCTGGTGTTCGACCGGGATACCGGCTTCAGCGGGCCGTCGGTGACGTCGCTGACTGAACTTCTGACACTGATCGATCGCTCTCCCGCGCTGGTCTGACCGCGGCCGACGTATGCGGTGGTTCGGCATGGGAAGATGGCGCCGTGACGTCACCGCTGGTCGATGAGGCGATCAAGAAGGCGGCCATCGCCTGGATCGCGGTGGAGGACGGGCCCTTCCTCGGACTCTGGTGCATGCCGCTCGACGGCTCGCTCATCGTGGTCAGTGGGCCCGGCGAGCAGCGTGCGCCAGGCCTCGCCGAAGCCGGCCGGGCCCAGGTCCGGCTGCGTGGAGACACCGGAGGCCTGATCGTCGTCTGGCAGGCCGTCGTCGAGGCGCTGCAGCCCGGCACCGAGGACTGGACCTCCGTCGCTCCACAGCTGGCGAACAAGCGGCTCAATGCCTCCGGCACGGCGGAGGAGCTGGTCGCGCGCTGGGCCGACACCGGATGCGCGGTGGTGCGTCTGACGCCGGCCACCGACGCCGCGGCGCTGACCCCACCGGAGTTGCCGGACGATTCCGGAGCCGCACCGCCGCGGGACACCCCGGCACGCAACGAGGTCCGCCGGCCGTTCCGCCTGCACCGGGTCCGCCGGCCGCGTTGAGCATCCCCAGCACCGAGGCGAGTCCAACCGGCGGCGCGGCAACTCGCACGCGCGCGTCAGCCGATGAACGGCGGCACGGCGATCTCGCCTCGCGCGATCGGCACCACGTGCCCGGCCACGGTCGCCGACGAGGCGTGACCGTCCGACGACGTCACGGTGCACTCCAGCAACGACGGCCGTCCCATCTCGACACCCTGATGGACGGTGTAGGACGACGTGGCGGACGGCGGCAGCCAGCCCGCCGCCACCAGCCACACCCCCAGCCCCAGCGCGGCCGAGCCGGTCGCCGGATCCTCCGGCACGGACACGCCCGGGCAGAAGACGCGGGCGTATGCCGTGCTGGTACCGGGATCCCACGCGAACACGCTGATCAGCGAGACCCCGTGCCGGGCCGCCGCGGCGGAGTCGATGGAGGCCTTCCTGAGGGCCGAGCGGCGTACCGGCAGGAAAACGAACTCGAGACCGCAACCGGCACGACGGGGTGCGGCCGGCCCGGCACCGCCGGTGTGATCCGGCGCGGAGAGCCCGACCGTCGCCAGCAGCGGCTCCGGGTCCAACTCCTCCCCCAGCGTGGGATCGCCGCCGGTAAGCGTCGCCGAGCCACCCGACGAGATCGAGATCGGAAGCAGCCCGGCGCCGCATTCCTGGATGACCGTGCTTTCGGTGAACAGGCCCCGGCGCATCCCGGTTACCGCGGCCCCGACGCTCGGATGGCCGGCAAACGGCAGTTCGGTCTCGGGCGTGAAGATCCGCGCCCGGTACGTCGCCTTGCCGGCCGCGGAGGACGTGGGCGGCAGGATGAAAACCGACTCGGAAAGGTGGAATTCCCGGGCCAGCGCCTGCATCTGATCTCCGGCCAGCGCGACGGCGTCGAAGACCACGGCCAGCGGATTCCCGGCGAAGGGCCGGTCGGTGAACACGTCGACGATCTCGTACGGCACGGTGGACATGCCCGGACCCTAGCTCAGCCTCTGGGTCCGCTTCGCTCCACGGCAGTCGCCCGGCAAAGCCGGCGATTGCTTAGGCTGAACCTGTGACCATGGGGACGAGGGTTTATCTGGCGCGGCTCGCCGCGCTGCCCGTGTTCGATCCCAATGGCGACCGGGTCGGCCGGGTCCGGGACGCGGTGGTCCGGCTGCGCACCACGAACCGGCCGCCGCAGGTGGTCGGCCTGGTCGCTGAGATGGCGTTGCGCCGGCGGATCTTCCTGCCGATCGGGCGGGTCACCAGCATGGACGCCGAATCCGTTGTGCTGAGCACGGGCACGCTGAACCTGCGGCGGTTCGAGAAGCGGCCCAACGAATTGCTGGTCCTCGAAGACCTGCTGGACCGGCGGGTGACCATCGAGCCGGACAACCAGGTCGGCATCGTCGTCGATCTGGGCATGGAGCTGAACCGCAACAACGAATGGGTGATCATCAAGGTCGCGGTCCGCGAGCACACCGGCCGGCTGGCCCGGCGCGGGCACGTCTACCAGGTCGAGTATGAGCGGGTGCGCGGTTTGATCGGCCCGACCGACACCCAGGGCACCTCGAATCTGGTCGCCGTGCTCGAGCAGATGCGCCCGGCCGACATGGCGAACGCCCTGCAGGACCTGCCGGACGCCCGCCGCAACGAGGTGGCCGCGGCGCTGAGCGACCGCACGCTCGCCGACGTGCTCGAGGAGTTGCCCGAGCATGACCAGGTGGAAATCCTGATCCAGCTCGACCGGGAACGCGCCGCAGACGTCCTGGAACGGATGGATCCGGACGACGCCGCCGACCTGCTCGCCGAGCTGCCCCATGCGGAGCAGAGCATCCTGCTCGACCTGATGGAACCGGACGAGGCGGCGCCGGTTCGTCAGCTGATGAACTACTCGCCGGGTACGGCGGGCAGCGTGATGACGTCCGAGCCGGTGATCATGACGCCGGACTCGACGGTGGCCGAGGCGTTGGCCCGGATCCGCGAGCCCGAACTCTCGCCGGTGGTCGCCGCGCAGGTGTTCGTCGCCCGGGCACCGAGCGCCACGCCGAGCGGCAAGTACCTGGGCATGGTCCACTTCCAGCGCCTGCTCCGCGAGCCACCGGCATCGATCCTCGGCGGGCTGGTGGTCAACGACATCGACCCGCTGCGGCCCGAAACGGATCTGATCGAGATCACCCGGCGGATGGCGACCTACGACATGGTGTCCATGCCGGTCGTCGATTCGGCGCATCGCCTGGTCGGCGCCGTGACTGTCGACGATGTGCTGGACCACTCGCTGCCCCGGGACTGGCGAGACCGCGACGTCGAGGAGGAAGAACAGGGAATCCTGCCCGGGGCCGAGGCTGACACATGACCGATCCACGCAGGGATCGGTTGGACCAGCCGATCCAACCCGGGCGTGTGCGCCTGCCCCGATTCAACCCGGAGGCGTTCGGCCGCTGGTCGGAGAGCATCGCGCGCTACATGGGTACGGCCAGGTTCATCGTTTACATGACGGTGGTGATCGGCGCCTGGTTCGCCTGGAACACCCTGGCCCCGGCGAATCTTCGCTTCGACCCGTACACCTTCACCTTCTTGACCTTGATCTTGTCCCTGCAGGCGTCGTACGCGGCCCCGCTCATCCTCCTCGCGCAAAACCGGCAGACTGACCGCGACCGCCTGGCGATGGAGGAGGACCGCCGCCGCGCCGCGATGCAGAAGGCCGACACCGAGTACCTGGCCCGGGAGATCGCCGCGTTGCGCATCGCGCAGGGCGAGGTCGTCACTCGCGACTTCTTGCGATCGGAACTGGCACGGCTGGCCGACGAACTGGACGAGGCGGCGAGTCGCCGGCAGAAACTCGATCGGAAGGAGTGGGAGGACGATCGAAAGGAGTGGGACACGGAACGCTCCTGACCTCGCGGTAGTGTCGAAGCCATGGCAGCGCCGGTGCATCCAGCCCCCACCCTCGAGGACGAGATCCAGTCGGCCCTCGCCACCGTCGACGACCCCGAGATCCGTAAGCCGATCACCGAACTCGGCATGGTGAAGGGCTTCACCGTGGTTGACGGGCTCGTCAAGATCGAACTGCTGCTCACAGTGGCCGGTTGCCCACTGCGCGACAAGCTGACATCGGACATCACCGCCGCTCTCACCAAGATCCCTGCCATCACCGCCGTCGACATCGACTTCGGCGTGATGACCGAGGAGCAGCGCAAGGCGCTGCAGGCGAGCCTGCGCGGCGGCCAGCCCGCTGAGCCGGTCATTCCGTTCGCGCAGCCAGGTTCCCGGACCAGGGTGTACGCCGTGGCGAGCGGCAAGGGCGGCGTAGGGAAATCGAGTGTCACCGTGAACCTGGCCGCGTCCCTGGCCAAGCGCGGGTTGTCGGTCGGTGTGATCGACGCGGACATTTACGGCCACTCGGTTCCGCGGATGCTGGGCGCGGACGGCCGGCCCACCCGAGTGCAAGACATGATCATGCCGCCGCAGTCGCACGGCGTGAAGGTGATCTCGATCGGCATGTTCACCGCGGGCAACGCCGCCGTGGTGTGGCGCGGGCCGATGCTGCATCGGGCGCTCCAGCAGTTCCTCGCCGACGTCTACTGGGGCGAGCTGGACGTGCTGCTGCTCGATCTGCCGCCCGGCACGGGTGACGTGGCCATCTCGCTGGCCCAGCTGCTCCCGAACGCGGAGATCCTGATCGTGACCACGCCGCAGACGGCCGCCGCCGAGGTGGCCGAGCGGGCCGGGGCGATCGCGATGCAAACCCACCAGCGGCTGGTCGGCGTGGTGGAGAACATGTCCTGGCTGGACCTGCCGGACGGTACGCGCATCGAGGTCTTCGGCGCGGGTGGCGGCGCGACGGTTGCCGAGTCACTGACCCGGACGCTGGGCGCGTCGGTGCCGTTGCTCGGCCAGATCCCGTTGGACACCCGGGTACGCGAGGCCGGTGACGAGGGCACGCCCATCGTGCTGGCCGCTGCGGACGCGCCCGCCGCCCAGGCGCTGGACGCGGTGGCGGCCAAGCTGGCGATCCGGCGGGACTCGTTGGTCGGCAAGCCGCTCGGGCTCAGCGTCACCCGGCGCTGACGCGACCGCGCAGCGCGAAGCAACAAGTCCTCAGATCCCGCCTATGTGGCGTCGGCGTCGAAGGCATGCAGTGCCGGCTTCTCCCGAGCCGACGCCTCCGCGGTGTCGTCGCGGCGCGACTTCAGATCGGCGGCCGCGGCGACGTCGTCCAGATCCGACTTAACGCCGTTGATGTCCGACTTGACGTCCTCGAAGAGACCCTGCAACGGCTTCCGGATGGCTTCCTCGTCGTCCTCGCTGAGCAGATGCTTACGGATGAACGCCTTCGGGTGCAGATCCTGCAACTGGATGTCGGTGCCGAGTTCCCGGCTCAGGTCGGCCGTCGCGTTCTGGGCCATCGCCCGCAGGCCGCGCAGCATCCGCAGACCGTCGCCGATCACCTTGGGCAGCCGCTCGCCGAAGATCAACAGCGCCAGCAGCAGCAGCCCGCCGATCTCCCACCAGTTCAGGTTCTGAAACACCCGACCGCCTCTCAGGTCCCCCGGGCAAGCGTACGCACGCTGCCTGGGAACCGTCAGTCCGCCTACTTCGCGTCCGCCGCCAAGGTCACCGAGGTCGTCTCCTGATTCGTGCCGCGGCGGAATTCGACGGCCACCGTGGCGCCGGGCGCGTACTTGCGGACCAGGGCGATCAGGTCGGTGCCTTCCTCCAGCACGTGCCCATCGATCTTGACGATCACGTCACCGGCCTTGAGCCCGGCCTGGTCCGCCGGACCGGCCGGCTCGACCACGCGCAGCCGGGCGCCATGGGCGGCGCCCGCGCCGGTGGATACCTCGGCGCCGATCACCGTACGGCGGGCCTTGCCGGTGTCGATGATGTCCTCGGCCACCCGTCGCGCCTGGTTGATCGGGATGGCGAAGGCCAGACCGATGTTGCCGGCCTCGGTGTCGGTGGTGCCCACCGAACGGATCACCGAGTTCACGCCGACCACCCGGCCGGACGCGTCCACCAGTGGGCCGCCGGAGTTGCCCTGGTTCACCGCGGCGTCGGTCTGTATCGCCGCGTAGTAGCGGGTCGTCTCGCCCGGCTCGCCGGCCTGGATGGTCCGGTCGAGCGCGCTGACGATGCCGTACGTGACCGTGTTGACCAGAGACAGCGGCGATCCGAACGCCAGGACCGGGTCGCCGACCGCGAGCTGGTCGGAGTTGCCGAAGTCGACCGGTGTCAGGCTGCCCTTCGCCACTTTGATCACCGCGATGTCCGACTCGGGATCCCGGCCGACCAGTGTCGCCGAGGCGATCGAGCCGTCGCTGAACGCCACCGACAAGGTGCTGTCGGCATCTTCTACGACGTGGTCATTGGTGATCACGAAGCCGTCCGGCGAGGCCACGAAGCCGGACCCGACGGCACCGGCGACGCGCACGGTGACCACGCTCGGGATGACCCTCTTGGCCACGCCGGCAAGTGACTCGGGAGCACGCTGCGCTGCGGCTGGAGGGTCCTCGGCGGGCGAGCCGAGCGTGGCACCGGTTCCGTCGATCCCGCTGCGGACCGCGAAGACGTAGCCCAGCGTCCCGCCCAGTCCACCGGCCAGAAGGGCCGTGACCGTGCAGATCACCAGGATCGCGCCGATCCCCCGGCGGGGGGCGTCGGGATCGGGCACGACTTCCGGTTGCGGGCCGCTGCTCACCGGCGCGGTCGGCAGGACCACGGCGGTCGGCGCCTGCGGGTCCCGCCACGGGTCACGGAGCGCATCGGCCGTCCAGAAGGACGAGTCCGCGGCCGGCCGAGTCGAAGCCGGCCCGATCGGAGCGGGGCCGGTGGCGGGTGGCTGGCGCCAGTTCCAGCCGTCGGTCACGTCATTGCCTCCACTCGTCCCCCGGGGAGCCGCCCAGCCCCCGTTCCAGGATGACACGGATCGGGGGAGGCGTTCAGCCATCGACCGCCCGGTGCGCGCCGCGGGCGCGTGACTTCTACTCTCATAGCCGATGTGCACCGGTTCCGCGCTGCGCATCCCGCTCTGGGAGGTCGTCATCGTCACCGCAGCCCGCCCGTTCGGCACACCGCCGGCGCAGTCGCTGGTGTTCGCCGAGGCGTACCCGACCGAGGACATCGTTCTGCGGACCGCACGCGATCTCGCCCAGGAACTCGGGCTGGCAGCGGTCAGCCCGGGCACCGGCTCCGTGCTCCGGCTGCTGGCCGCCGCGGGCAGCGCCAAGGCGGTGGTGGAGATCGGCACCGGTACCGGCGTGAGCGGCATCTGGCTGCTGCGCGGCATGCGTCCGGACGGCGTGCTGACCACGATCGACGTCGAGCACGAGCACCAGCGGATCGCCCGCCGCATCTTCCACGAGGCCGGCTTCGCCCCGTCCCGGACCCGGATCATCACCGGCCGCGCCTTGGACGTCCTGCCCCGCCTGGCGGACGGCGTCTATGACCTGATCTTCCTGGATGCCGATGCAACCGAGTTCGGGGCCTGCGCCGACGCGGCCCTCCGGTTGCTTCACTCCGGCGGTGTGCTGATCATCAACGGGGCTCTGGCCAACGGCCGGATCGGCGACCCGGCGGCCCGGGACGTCGACACCGTGGCGATTCGCGACACGCTCAAGACGATCCGCGAGTCCGAGGCGTGGATTCCAGCGCTCGTCCCGTCCGGCGCGGGCCTGCTGGTTGCCGTCAAGGTCGCGCCGGCCTAAGCCGGAGCGCCCCCGTACACGGAGGAATGACCTTTCCGCGGGACATGGAAAGCCCGCCGGTACGGCGGTACCGTACCGGCGGGCTCGCGTGAAACGTCAGCCGACGATCGCCTTCAACGCGTCACCGAGTGCGTTGGCCTCGTCCGGAGTCATCTCAACGACGAGACGGCCACCACCTTCCAGCGGGACGCGCATCACAATGCCGCGCCCTTCCTTGGTGACCTCCAGCGGACCGTCGCCCGTCCGCGGCTTCATCGCCGCCATCTTGTCTCCCCTCAGACCTACATCAGGGTCGGTGGGTTGCCCCACAGCCACTTGCAACGTCGCGTGCTCAGCCCCACGTGACGCCGTTATCTCGTATCCGACCGGCGGCCGTGAAGGCACCACGTGTCACCGCGGCGGCACCTGCGCCGATCAAACCAGTGTGCCGATCAAACATTTTCCCTGATGAACACCGGCGAACCCAAACCCAGCCCGGGCGGATGTGACACCGTCTAGCATATCCCCTTTCGGCCTGTCACAATGTGCGCTCATGCAGGCGCGGTCCGCCCTCTTCGACCTCTACGGCGATTACCTGCGCCCGCGTGGTGGACGAGCGCCGGTCTCCGCCCTCGTCAAACTGCTCGCTCCGCTCGGCATCGCGGCACCCGCCGTACGCACAGCGATCTCTCGGATGGTTCGTCAAGGCTGGCTGCGCCCGGTCCACCTGACCTCCGGTCCGGGCTACCTGCTGACCCCGAAGGCAGCCGGCCGGCTGGACGAAGCGTCGTCCCGCATCCATCGCACCGGGAGGGTCGCCTGGGACGGGAGATTCGACCTGATTGTTCTACAAAGCCCGGTTCCACCTCGGGAAGCGCGACGTTTGACCCACCTGGGCTACGGCGCGCTGGGTGATCACGCTTGGGTCGCGCCGCGCGCCGTCGAGGAGGTGGAAACCCTCATGACCAGCGCCTCGGTGCGATACGAGCGCTTCGTCGCGGCGCACGCGGCCGGCTCGCCCGGGGCCGCCGAGGTGGCCGGCCGGGCCTGGGACCTGGCGAAGATCGCCCGTGCGTACGAGCACTTCATCGCCACGCAGCGCCCGATCGTCGCCGCGGTGACCGCCCGGAGCACCGACGAGGAGGCGTTCACGGCCCGCTTCGGTCTGGTGCACTCCTGGCGGTCGTTCCTCATCCGCGACCCGCAACTGCCCGCCGCGCTGCTGCCCTCACCGTGGCCGGGCGCCGGCGCGGCGACCTTCTTCGACCGGCACACCGCTCGCCTGCGCCCGGCCGCGGATCGCTATGTCGAGCGCTGCCTGGCATCGGTGTCGAAGGGCGGCCGTGTGGGATTCTCAGACCCATGACGGACTCGCTGCTCGTCGACCGCACCGGCGCGGTCGTCACGCTGACCCTGAACCGGCCCGACGCGATGAACGCCCTGACCGTCGACCTCAAGGAGGCGCTACGGGACACGCTGGCGTCGTTGGAGAGCGACCGGTCCTGCCGAGCCATCGTGCTGACCGGGGCGGGTAAGGCGTTCTGCGTCGGTCAAGACCTTCGCGAGCACGCGGCCGACCTGAGCAAGGGATCGACAGACCTGGACACCGTCCGGGCGCATTACAATCCGATCGCCCAGCGGCTGGCCAACATGCCGAAACCGGTCGTCGCCGCGATCCGGGGCATGGCCGCCGGAGCCGGCGCGTCATTGTCGCTCCTCGCCGACTTCCGGATCGGCGGCCCCAGGACCGCCTTCCTGATGGCGTTCGCCAACGTCGGCCTGGCCGGCGACACCGGTGTCTCGTGGTCGCTGCCGCGGATCGTCGGGCACGCCCGGGCGCTGGAGTTGCTTCTGCTCGCCGAGCCGGTGAAGTCGGACGCGGCGTACGCGATGGGACTGCTCTCGCGGCTGGTCGAGGAGGACGAGCAGGTCCTGCCGGTCGCGCAGGAACTGGCCGCCCGCCTCGCCGCCGGGCCGACCGTGGCGTACGGCGCGATAAAGCGGGAGCTGTCCGTCGGCGACGCGGGCACGCTGTCCGACGCCCTGGCAGCCGAGGCGCAGGCCCAAGCGATCTGCGGCGCCACGGCGGATCACCGCGACGCGGTGGACGCCTTCGTCGCGAAGCGGAAGCCGGCATTCGAGGGCCGGTAGTCCGTACTCAGTCGTCTTCCTCGGGGTCCTGGTTCGCCTCCACGCCCAGCACGAAGGCCTGCATGGCAAGCTCATCGCCGGACGGCCACACCAGCGTGGGCAGCTCGGCCGGACCGAGCTCGGCGACGTACGACCAGAACTGCCGCACGGCGTCGGCCTGATTACCGGCCTCGATCGGCATGGCCACGCTGACCAGCCAGGACTTGCGTCGCCGGTCGACGGCGATGCGGTCGGCGATCCGCTGGAAGTCCTCGGCGTCGAGTGCGGTCAGCGGCTCGGTGAGCTTCAGGTCGTCGGCCGGCACCGGCTCGTCGAAGGCGCGCCGGGTGTAAGCGATCTCCTCCGCCGAGACGAACCGACCGAGCGCCACGGCCTCGGCCTCCGGACCCGCGATGAGCACCACGTCGTCGCCGGGTTGTGTCCCGGTCGCGCCCGCCACCGTCAGCGTCTCGTGGTGGAACAACCGCTCGGTCGCCCACCGCTCTGCCGGGATGATCACCGCCCACTGCGCCATGTGCACCATCGAACCACGCCGCTCGTCAGCGCTGGTCGGGCGGCACGAAGCACCCCGCGATGTGGTCGTCTGTCATGCCGGTGGCCTGCATCAACGCATAGGCCGTGGTCGGCCCCACGAACCGGAAGCCGCGCTTCTTCAAATCCTTCGCCATAGCCGTGGACTCCGGTGTGCGGGCCGGGATCTCCGCCCGGCTGGCCGGGCGCGGGCGCGGCTCCGGCGCATACGACCACAGCAGAGCCGCCAGGCCGCCCGGCAGGTCGGCGGCCGCCCTGGCGTTGTGCAGCGCCGCGTCAACCTTCATCCGGTTCCGTACGATGCCGGCGTCGGCCATCAAACGGGCCACATCCCGCTCATTGAAGGCCGCCACCTTCGCGATCGAGAAGCCCTCGAACGCGCGCCGGAACGCCTCGCGCTTGCGCAGGATGGTGATCCAGGCCAGGCCGGACTGGAATGCCTCCAACGTCATACGCTCGAACAGGCCGTCATCGGTGCGGACCGGACGGCCCCATTCGGTGTCGTGGTAAGCCGTGTACTCCGGTGAACTGGCGCCCCAGAAACAGCGCGGCCGCCTGTCGGCGCCGATCACCAGGCCGGTTTCCGTCATCCGGACACGGTAACGGCCGGGTACGACAGGATTACGGCAGGCGGCCCTGTTCGACCAGGCGGCCGAACCTCTTCAGCGCGCCGGTGAATCCCAGCTTCGAACCCGGCCAGAGCACCGGCCAGGCGATCCTGCCAGCGGCCCCGCCGGGCAGATGGAACCACTCGTGCATGACGACCTGCGTGCGGTCGCCTGCCATCGGGGTGCAGCGGATCGAACCGGGCCCGCGCAGCACCTTGCCGCAGTGCACCACGCGGACCTCGTACGGCGCGTCCATCCGGACCACCCGCAGTTCGTCCCGCAACACGGCCGGACCCAGCACGGTGACCGCCTCCACCAGGCTGCCCACCCCGCCGTCGCCCTCGACCACCCGTACCTTGGTCAGCGGCATCCACTCGGACTGGCTGTTCCAGTCGGTCAACGCCGCGAACACCTTGGCCGCCGGCGCGTTCACGATGACCGTGGCAGTGACCTCACCGGCGCCGGGTCTGACGGCGTCGCCCAGTCCGTCGAGCGGTCCGGTCCCGCTCACCGGCTTTCCGCCGTCTCGCCGTCGGTGACCCGCTTCTCCACCGGCGTGGGGCTCTCCGGCGGCACGTCCGCGACAATCGCCATCGGATCGTCCGAAACCGGCGACGGTGGCGGAGCGATGGCCGCCTCGCGGGCCCGGCGCAGCATGTCGGCGTCCGCGATCCGGCCCTCACGCAGCGCAAGCACCTCGGCCTCGAGCACGCCGATCAGCTCACCTTTGTAACCGATGTCGTACGCGGCCCGCTGCAGCGCCTGGTCGACCTGGGCCATGCGGTAGCCCCGGAACGCGGTGTCGAACTTCGTCCGGATGATGTCCTCCTCATCGAGCGGCCGATCGCTGGGCAGCGGCACCGCCGTGCCGTCCGGCTCGACCGGGGTCAGGCCGGGGTCGCCGCCGCTCACCATGACGGTCACTCCGAACACGATCGCGGCGACGACCAAAGCCACGACGAGGACGAGCAGTAGCTGACCCATGGTGACGATCGTGGCACGACGGGGACGACAGAGCGAGCGCGGCACCCCCGCTCAGGTCCAGGTGAGGATCCGCTTCCGCCAGGCGTACACGATGCCCAGGGCCAGCACCGCGACGAAGATGGCCATCTCCGCGGCGGTGAGCAGGCCGAACCCGGGCCGGTCGAAAATCACCGCCCAGGGGAACAGGAACACCGCCTCGACGGCGAACAGGACGTACAGGTACGCGTACACGTAATAACGGATCTTCGCCTGTGCCCAATCTCCCCCGACCGGGTCCATCCCGCTCTCGTAGGCGATCCGCTTGCCGGCCGGCTCCGCCGGATGCGCCGGGCGGAGCAGTCTGTTCGCTGTGAAGGCGCCGACGAAGACGAGCACTCCGGCCGCCAGGACCAGACCGAGCGTGGCGTACGAACCGAGATACCCGTCCACGGGCGCAGCCTAGCGGACGACGTGACGAGCGCTACCCATCCGAGGTATGGAACCTGTTGGTTCGGGGAAGCACTGCCTGGCTACTGTGGTCAACGGTTTGCGATCGGACAGGCTTCTTAACCGGCCGTGGTAAGGAGTGCCGACGTAGGCTGGAAGTGACTTTCAGGAGGTTGGAAGAAGTGGCCGAGGTCGATGTGCCTGCGAAGCGCTTGGAGCAGCTCGATCGGGTGGTCATCCGATTCGCCGGCGACTCCGGCGACGGTATGCAGCTGACCGGCGACCGGTTCACGTCGGAGACCGCCCAGCTCGGCAACGACATCTCCACGCTGCCGAACTTCCCGGCAGAGATCCGCGCGCCGGCCGGAACACTGCCGGGTGTGTCGAGCTTTCAGGTGCACTTCGCCGACTACGACATCTTGACGCCCGGCGACGCGCCGAACGTCCTGGTCGCGATGAATCCGGCCGCGCTCAAGGCCAACCTGCCCGATCTGCCGACCGGCGCCGACATCATCGTGAACACCGACGAGTTCACGAAGCGCAACCTCGCCAAGGTCGGTTACGCGGTCAGCCCGCTGGAGGACGACTCGCTCGACGGGTACGTGGTGCACCCGGTCGCGCTGACCTCGATGACCATCGGTGCGCTCGCCGAGCTGAACGTCTCGAAGAAGGACGCCGAGCGAGCCAAGAACATGTTCGCGCTGGGCCTGCTGAGCTGGATGTACTCGCGCCCGCACGAGTCCACCCTGCGCTTTCTGGAGCGCAAGTTCGCCAAGCGGCCCGAGCTCGTCGCCGCCAACAAGGCGGCGTTCCAGGCCGGTTGGAACTTCGGCGAGACGACCGAGGACTTCGGCGTCCGGTACGAGGTGAAGCCGGCCAAGATGGTGCCGGGCACGTATCGCAACATCACCGGCAACGCGGCGCTGGCGCTGGGCCTGATCGCCGCCAGTGTCCGGTCGAAGCTGCCGCTGTTCCTCGGTGCGTACCCGATCACTCCGGCCTCGGACATCCTGCACGAGCTGTCCAAGCACAAGCGGTTCGGCATCACCACCATGCAGGCCGAGGACGAGATCGCCGCGGTCGGCGCCGCGCTGGGCGCCGCGTACGGCGGCTCGCTAGGTGTCACGACCACCTCGGGTCCCGGCGTGGCGCTCAAGGGCGAGACCATCTCGCTGGCCATCGCGCTGGAGTTGCCGCTGGTCATCGTCGACGTGCAGCGCGCCGGCCCGTCCACCGGCATGCCGACCAAGACCGAGCAGGCCGATTTGAACATGGCGCTGTTCGGCCGGCACGGCGAGGCGCCGCTCGCGGTGATCGCGCCGAGGTCGCCGTCCGACTGCTTCCACGCGGCGCTCGAGGCGGCGCGGATCGCATTGACCTACCGCACGCCGGTGATCCTGCTGTCCGACAACTACGTGGCCAACGGGTCCGAGCCGTGGATGTTGCCGTCGGTCGACGAGCTGCCCGACCTGACGGTGGAATTCGCCTCCGCGCCCAACGGTGAGGACGGTCGCTTCCTGCCCTACCTCCGTGACCCTTCGACGCTCGCACGGCCGTGGGCGGTTCCGGGCACACCGGGGCTCGAGCACCGCATCGGCGGCCTGGAGAAGGCGGACAAGACCGGCGACATCTCGTACGACCCGGCGAACCATGAGTTCATGGTCCGGATGCGAGCGGAGCGGATCGAGGCCATCGGTGTACCGGACATCGAGGTCGAGGACCCGGACGAGCACTCACGGGTGCTCGTGCTCGGCTGGGGTTCGACGTACGGGCCGATCGGCGCCGCCTGTCGCGCGCTACGGCAGCGGGGCCTGCCGATCGCCCAGGCGCACCTGCGGCACCTCAGCCCGCTGCCGGCCAACCTCGGTGAAGTGCTGGCCGGGTACGACAAGGTTGTCGTACCGGAAATGAACCTGGGTCAGCTGGCCCACGTGATCCGCGCGAGATTCCTGGTCGACGCGGTTCCCTTCAACCAGGTCAGCGGCCTGCCCTTCACGGCCGCCACGCTGGAGAACATGCTCGAGGACGTGGTCAAGAATGGCTAGCCCGAATCTGGCTGTCACACCGGTGAAGCTCACCGCGAAGGACTTCAAGTCGGATCAGGAGGTGCGCTGGTGCCCGGGCTGCGGTGACTACGCCATTCTGGCGGCCGTTCAGCAGTTCATGCCGGAGCTCAACATCCCCCGGGAGAAGATCGTCTTCGTCTCCGGGATCGGCTGCTCGTCACGTTTTCCGTACTACATGAACACCTACGGCATGCACTCGATCCACGGACGGGCGCCGGCGATCGCGACCGGGCTTTCGGTGTCCCGGCCCGACCTGTCGGTCTGGGTGGTCACCGGCGACGGTGACGCGCTTTCGATCGGCGGCAATCACCTGATCCACGCACTGCGCCGCAACGTCAACTTCAAGATCCTGCTGTTCAACAACCGGATCTACGGCCTGACCAAGGGCCAGTACAGCCCGACCTCGGAGCTCGGCAAGATCACCAAGTCGACGCCGGCCGGTTCGGCGGACTCGCCGTTCAACCCGCTGTCGCTGGCGCTCGGCGCGGAGGCGACGTTCGTGGCCCGCACGATCGACTCGGACCGCAAGCACCTGCAGTCGGTTCTGCGGGCGGCGGCCGAACACGAGGGCTCGGCCTTCGTGGAGATTTATCAGAACTGCAACATCTTCAACGACGGCGCGTTCGAGATGATCAAGGACCCGAACACCCGGGACGACCATCTGATCCGTCTCGAGCAGGGGCGGCCGATCACGTTCGGCGCCGACGACAGGTGCTCCATCGTCCATCCGGAGGGCAGCTTCGGCCTCAAGGTGGTGGAGGGCGGCAATGCGATCGTGCACGACGCGACGGTCGACGACCCGGCGTACGCGTTCGCGCTGTCCCGCCTGTCCGGCTCCGACCTGAACACCACGCCGATCGGGGTGTTCCGGAACGTCAAGCGCCCGTCCTACGACGAGATCCTGCAGAAGCAGCTGGTCGACGCCAAGGCCAAGACCACCGGCACGCCGGAGGAGATGCTCAGCGGCCTTCTCAACACCGGAGACACCTGGACGATTCTGTAGGCTCGACGCCGTCGGCCGCGAGAAGCCCGCTCTGCGGTAGCTGAGCGGTCGCTCAGACCGCGATGTCCGTGACGGCCGCCTCCTCGTTGCGAATGTAGACCATCAGGTCGCCCGTCTCGATGGTGATCGGTTCGGTGCCGCCGAGCGGCAACACCTTGCCCCGCCGCACCAGCGCAACCACCAGGGTGGGCAGGTCGCGCGGATTGCGTCCGACCTCGGCCCGCTCGGCCGACCGCATCGCCAGCATCATGCCCTGACCCGGCGTCAGCAGATCTTCCACGACATCGATCAGCGGCGGCGCGGTAGTGGTCAGGCCCAGCAGCCGGCCGGCGGTCGACGACGACACGACGACGTGGTGTGCGCCGCTCTGCTTGAGCAGGGCGGCGTTCTCCTGCTCGCGGACCGCGGCGATGATCCGTACCTGCCCGGCGGTCAGTTGCCGGACGGTCAACGTGATCAACACGGACGCCTCGTCGCTGTCCGTCGCTATGATCACCGACTTGCAGCTCTTCACGTTCGCCTGATTGAGCACCGCCGAGCGGGTGGCGTTGCCCTCGATCACGACCAGACCGTTCGCCGCGGCCTGCCGGATCGCCTCGTCCCGGTTCTCCACCAGCACGATGCGCGACTTGTCGTACCCGCTCTCCAGCAACGCGCTGACCGCGGCTCGCCCCTTGGTGCCGTAGCCGCAGATGATGATGTGGTCCTTCAACTTCCGCCTCCACCGCGTGACGCGCAGGCTGTTGCGGTATTGATCGGTCAGCACCTCAAGGGTGGTGCCGACCAGAATGATCAGGAAGAGCACCCGCGCCGGCGTGATGACCAGGACGTTGACCAGACGTGCGTCCGGGGTTGCCGGGGTGATGTCGCCGTACCCGGTCGTGGAAAGGGATACGACCGCGTAATAGAAGCAGTCGAGCAGCGTGAGCCCGTCCTCGTTGACATCCCGGTAACCGTCGCGATCCAGGTAGATGACCGTGACCGTGGCGAAGAGGAGAACAAGCGCGAGCGCCAGCCGGACGGCGAGTGCCCGCAGCGGTCCCTGACGGACCAACGGAAGGTGGATCACTGGACGCCCGCATGCACGTGCCCACGATAGCCGCCTGGACGCAGGACCATTGATCAGGACCGCACAGAAATCCTCCTCGGGAAGCGGGTGGAGCCGTACTCGAGGTCCGGATGCTCCACCGCGAGCGCCTCCGCCACCACCCGATCGAAGCCCTGATCGGCGCCGCCCGCATACGCCGTGTCGAAGGCCGTGTCACCAAGCGTCGACCGCAGCGCCGCCTGCTGGGCCGCCCAGAAGGATCCGAACATCGCGGTACGCCGCACGCCCCGCACCGGTTCCGCACCGCCGAAGAGCTTGGCCGCGGTGGCCGCGTCCCCGCCCATCGCGCATCGCACGGCGATCGCGGCGATCGCATCGGCCGCCGCGCCGCGGAAGCCGTGCCGCAGCCGGGAACGCAGCGCAACCACCAGATGATCATGCGCGGCGACCAGGTCACCGCGGCGCAGGGCCACCATCCCGAGAAGCCAATCCACGGTACGGCGGCCACGCTCCTCCGGCAGCCTGGCTTCGACTTGGCGCGCCCCGCCCAGCAGTTCCGCCACCTCGTCCAGCGCACCGCGCTGCCAGAGCAGCTCGGCGAGCGTCATCACGGCGGGCAACGCCGCACCCAACACGCCGGTCCGCTCCGCCCGGGCGATCACCTCGCGGCAGGCCTGCTCGGCCTCCGGCAACTGCTTGCTCTCCAGCAGCGCGATCCGTCGGCCGGCGAGCGCGCGGACCAGCAGGCCCGGGAGGTCCGCTCGGCGGGAGACGTCCTCGGCTCGCTTCAGGAACAGGTCGCGCTCGTCACGGTCGTCGGCAAGTCCGGCATGGACCAGGTATGCGGAGGCCAGCTCGTCCGGCGAGATGTGCTGACCGTCGAGGCGGCCGTACAGGCGGAACAGCAGATCCCGGCCCTCGCGCGCGCCGCCGTGCTCGCGCCACCACGGGTCCAGCACGCGGGCCAGGCGCAGTCCGGCCCGGACGCTGCCGCCGGTCGCGGACCAGCGCAGGGCGGCCTGCCACTCGTCGACATACGGCGCGTACTCGGTCAGCGATACGGTACGTAGCTGCCCGTCGGTGTCCACCGTCACGCCGTCCAAGGTGTGCAGTGTCCACGCCAGATGCCTGTCCCGGGCGGGCCGCTCATCGCCGACCTGTGCCAGCCGTGCGGTAGCGAATCCACGCACCTGCGCCGACAGCCGGTACCGCGAGCCGGGCAGAACCTCGATCAGCGACTTGTCGGCCAGCTCGGACAGGGCTCCGAGCGCGTCGTCGCCGCACCACTCGACGGTCGGCAAGTCCACTGGCCCGGCGAATACGGCCAGCCGCCGTAGCAGATCTGAGGAGTGTGCGCCGAGCGATCGGTACGACCAGTCCAGACTCGCGGTGAGGCTGTCGTGCCGGCCGGACGTCGACGGGCGTCCGCCGTCGAGCGCGGCCAGCGGATTGTCCAGGCGGGCGGCGAGCTGGCCGGCGGACAGCAGACGCAGCCGGGCCGCGGCAAGCTCCACCGCGAGCGGCGAGCCCTCCAGCCGGGACGCCACTCGAGCCAGATCGGCGGCCTCCTCGCCAGTGGCGGCCCGCCCGCCGCGCGCGGCCGTCACCCGCTCGTCGAGCAGGGCGAACATGTCGGCAGGCGCCAGCGGTGGGATCCGCCAAACCACCTCGCCGTGCACGCCGAGCGGCTCCCTGCTGCTGGCCAGCACGTCAAGCTCCGCGCAACGGGCCAGCAGGCTCCGAGCGACGAACGCGACCTCGGCGAGCGCGGCCTCACAGGTGTCCAGGATCAGCAGCATCCGCCGGTTTTCACATCGCTCGACCAAGGTCTCGAGCGGGGTCCGGCCCGGTTCGGCGCGCAGCCCCAGCGTGCGGAAGATCGCCTGGGTCAGGGCCACCCCGGGGATGCCGGCTTCGACATCGGCGGCGTCGACGATCCAGACCCCGTCCGGGTACGCGCCGAGCAGCTGCTCGGCGGCCGCGACGGCGAGCCGGGTCTTGCCGGCGCCACCCGCACCCGCGATCGTGACCAGGCGGTGGCGGGCCACCAGGGCGGTCAGTTCGGCGAGGTCCGAGCGGCGGCCGACGAACGAGGCCACCGGCGCGGGCAGGTTGTTGGTGGCGGCACCGGGCGTACGCGGGCGCGGGAAGGCACGCTCGAGGCCGGGCGCGACGATCTGGAAGAGCCGCTCGGAGTCGTCGAAGCCGCGTAACCGGTGCGGGCCGAGGTCCAGCAGCTCGATGCCGTCCATCGAGCCCGGCGTGGGTGCGGTCATCCACGGGGCGGGTAGGCCGGAACATTCCGGGGTCCCGCTGCCCGCCGCGGCCAGATCCAGCGAGCACGTCGTGGCGGCCAGTGCGGTGGCTTCGGAGCACAGCACCTGGCCGCCGTGGGCCGCGGCGGCTACCCGGGCCGCCCGGTGCACCTCGGCGCTGGCGTATTCACCGTGAACCGGCCTGGCCCAGCCGGTGTGCAGGCCCATCCGGACCCGCGGCGTGGCCTTGACGTCCGGCCAAGGGTGCGCGACGAGGGCACGCTGAGCCGTGACGCAAGCCGCCACAGCGGCTTCTGCATCGCCGAAGGCCACGAAGAAGGAGTCACCCTCAGTGAATAGTTCGAACCCACCGAAGTGACTGAGCGCAGCACGAAGCACGGCTCGATGTGCACCGAGGACGGCGCCATACGAGTCACCGAGCATCCGGGCCAGACGAGTCGAGCCTTCGATGTCGGTGAACATAAAGGTCACCAGCCCACTCGGCGGCTCGGTCCGACCCGACACGGTGAGAACCTCCGCCCCTTGGGGAGTCACGTTTCATGCTGCCGTATCGCATTGGCGTAGTACATCGTAGAAACGGACGGTAACTGTCCACCCGCAATGGACTACCCGCATCGGGCGACCCACCGGTGAGTCATCGATGTTCACGCACGGCACTACGCGTGACGTAACGAGACGGCTCAACTCTGGTTGCGCCGCAATTGGACTGATCCGATCGACCGTTCGGACGTCCCTGCACGAGTCAATGTGTGCGAACCGGCCCTGAGCGAAGCCTCCTAGCGACAACCACAGGAGCCACCGCAACAGCCGCCGCCGGAGGGCGCCGACGGAAGCCCGCCGCCACGGGCGGTGACGGCGACTGTGGACAACAGCTTGACGGTGTCGGCGTGGCCCTGTGGGCAGGCGGCCGGCGCTGAAGCCTCAGCCATCGGGCGGCTGACCTCGAAGGTCTCGCCGCAGGCGCGGCAGCGGTAGTCGTAACGCGGCATAGCCACAGCGTAGGCCCCTCAGGGTCATCGATGCCGTCCCGCGTGGCCGGCCACCGCCGGGTAGTGTCGATCGCGTGGCGGAGGGACACGAGAACCCAGCGGAGCGGCCCGAGGTGCGGCCGCCCGCGACGGAACAGCCACCCACCCCCGGGAAGCCGATCATCCGCGTGCTCCGGCACGCCAACCCGATCCGGGTCGCCAAGTCCGCAGGCCGTACCACTCATGCCTGGGCCAAACGCCCGAGCGGTCGCCTGCTGGTCCCGGCCATCCTGGCCGCCCTACTGATCGGCGCGGCCGGAGCGACCGGCGCGTACCTCGTACCGAAGGCACTACTAACCGGCACCGCACCGAGCGCAACCCCCGGTTTCGCGCTCGAGCCGGCGATGCCCACGGTGTCGGCGCGCAGCGGCCGCGCGGCCGCCTCCGAACCGCCGGTGGTCCACGGCTCGGCGCCGGCCGTGCCCGCCATCACCGGCCAACGACCGGCGGATGCGTTGGCCGGCTGGGCCCAGAGCGTCGGCACCCGCGTCGGCATCCCGGTGGTCGCCGTGCAGGCCTACGGGTACGCCGAGCTGGTCGCCGCCCGAACCGCGCCCAACTGCCACCTGAGCTGGACCACCATCGCCGCCATCGCCCTGGTCGAGTCGGGGCACGGCAGCGCCAACGGCGCCGTGCTGGGTGCGGACGGTTCGGTGCAACCGGCGATCTACGGCCTGCCGCTGGACGGCAAGGGCGGCCGCTCGCTGATCCGCGACACCGACCAGGGCGCGGTCGACGGCGACGCCACGTACGACCGGGCGATCGGTCCGCTGCAATTCCTCCCGGCCACCTGGAAGGAGATGATGGTGGACGCCGACAACAGCGGCGCGGCCGATCCTCACGACATCGATGACGCCTCGTTGGCCGCGGCGCTGTACCTGTGCAAGGGCGGACGCGACCTGGCCAAGGCGGACGCCTGGTGGGCCGCGATCCTGTCCTACAACGCGCTACGCCCGTACGCGCAGAAGGTCTTCGACGCCGCCAATTCGTATGGCCAGCGCAGCCGGGTCTGACTACTCAAGGTGACGGTGTACGTACAAATGAGCGCTGAGCACTTCACACCTGTCCCCGGACCCGGCAAGCTGTACGAGTGAGGGTGCGAGAATGGGATCCCCAGGCCGCTTCCGCGGGGGAGGTCCAATCACTCGTGGAGACGGTGAACGCGGCGTTGGCCGCGGATCTACCCGACGATCCACCGTGGCAGGACGTCCAGGTCAGGGAATATCTCGCCGAGACCATGCCGGGCGAACGCCGGATCAACTGGGTGGCCGAGGACGATCGGGTGGCCGAGGGTGACAGCCACATCTTCGCGCACGTGAGCATCCTGCTGCTCGGCGATATCGGCGTGCTCGAGGTGCTGGTGCACCCGAGACTGCGCCGACGTGGGCTGGGCCGCGAGCTGGTGGCGGTTGCAGCGCGTAGGGCCTACCACGAAGGTTTCTCGTCGATCGGTGTGGAGGCGATCGGCGACACCCCGGCCATCCCGTTCTTCGAATCTCTCGGTTTCGGGCGTGAGTACGTCGAGACCCGTAGTGTGCTCACGCTCTCCAAGGTGGACTGGTCGGCGCTGGATGAGATGGCCGGTGGGATCAGCTCCGGCTACCGGATCGAGTACTACCCGGGCGGCCCGCCGGAGGACATGCTGGAGGCATACTCGCTGGCCAAGCTCGAGGCACAGGTCGAGGACGGCGATCTCGACCTGGCGCCCCGCTCGTCCGATCCACAGCGCCTCAAGGACAGCCTGAGCACGCTGCACAAACGTGGTCTCAAGCCGTACATCGTCCTGGCCGTCCATGAGGAATCCGGGGTGGTCGCCGGGCTGACCGAGGTGGTGGTGCCGGCACAGCACCCGGACCGGGCCGACCAGTACGACACGATCGTCGTCCGCGATCACCGTGGCTATGGCATCGACCGGGCGATCAAGGCGCGAATGCTCTTCGAGCTGCGCAGCGCGGAACCTCACCTGCGCGAGGTGCAGACCTGGAACGCTCAGCACAACGAGTCGATGCTGAAGGTCAACGCGGAGTTGGGCTTCCAGCCCGACCGCGACTGGTACGAGTACTGTGCCGACGTCGCAAAGCTGGTACAAAGGCTGGAACCCGGGCACTGACCAGCGTTCTGGGCGTCATCCGTAATGACGACTGAGCCATTCGCGCCGCAACCGCTCGGCCCACGGGTCGGGTGGCGGCGGCACGTGCCGATACTTGGCGACGCGCACTTCCCACTGGCTGCGCGCCCGCTGCCTGTCCCGGAACTCCCGGTCCCGGTGGAACGTCTCCGGCGGTCGGGCCAGCCCGTACACGTCCGCCCACCATTCGCCGGGTTTCGGATCCAGAATGGTGTCCAGATGACTGGGATACCGCCTTTCCGCACCATCCCGGGTGTCATCCCAAACCTCCATCGGTCGCACGACGCGGCCCGTCTCGTCCACCACGACGAGCAGCAGGTTCGCCGCTCCTAACACCCGCTGCAGCAGAGCAATGCTCGGCACCAAGGTCTCCGCCTCCATCTTGCTGACCGTGGCCTGGGAGACGCCCGTCGCACGCGCCAGTTCGCGCTGGCTCATGTCCGCGATGCGGCGAGCACGTCGAACTAGTCCCGAGATCGGCAAGGCCTCCGGCAGGCGGTTCTCTTCATCGGCGGGATCCACGCCAGGCAGACTCTCAGCTCCGACACGTGGCCCGCCGACCCTGTGGAAAACCTGGATCAGTCCGTAACGCCCGGTGTCCGTGTCGTTCCATCTCGCGCACGCAATCGTCAGTTTTGCACGCCCCGTGGCATTGCTTCTCGACGCTTTGCTCTGAGCACCTAGAGGAATCAGTCACTGGTCGTGATATCCGTGGGCGCTCCGCATTTGCCGGTCTTTCGCTAGTGCGCAGCTCAGGGCAGTGATTCCTATAGGTGCTCAGAGCAAAGGGCGCGGAGAAACCTTGGCGGAGGGGCGGCGAGCTTACCGAGCGTGATGGGGCGCGGTACGCCGACCCGTGGCGGAGCGGCAACAGCGCCGACGCCCGGATTAGGCGGAAGCGGGGAGGGTAGCCAACGTGCAAAGGCATGAATCTGGGAGGCAGGCATGACGGACCAGCCGTGGGGTGTCGACGCCGACAACCCGATGGACGAGGGCAGCGAGCCCACCGCTGTCGGCACGGCCAACATCGGCGAGCAGAAGGCGGGAGAAGACCCGACCGCTCAGGACGGCACCGATGTGCGGACGAAGGACAAGCCGCTGGCCTACGACCCTGAGGAAGAGCAGCAACCGCAAGCGGGCGAGCAGGGCGGCCAAGTCAACTTGTCGCCGGATCCAGCCGTGGCGGGACGCCCGAGCAGGTTCGGGCAAGGATCGACCGACGACAGCCCCGGCACGCCGTCAGGGCTGTGAGGTCCGGGCTCAGTAACGCTCGCGGAGCATCTGGGCGGCCTCGGTCGCCCAGTACGTCAGCGCGATCTGGGCGCCCGCCCGCTTGATCGAGGTGAGAGTTTCCAGGATCACGCGGTTGCGGTCGATCCAGCCGTTCGCGGCCGCCGCCTCAACCATCGCGTATTCCCCGGACACCTGGTACGCAGCCACGGGAATGGTGACCCGGCCGCGGACCGCCGCGACCACGTCCAGGTACGGCAAGGCCGGTTTGACCATGACGATGTCGGCGCCCTCAGCGACGTCCAGGTCGACCTCTCGGAGCGCCTCGCGGATGTTCGGCGGGTCCTGCTGATATTGGCGGCGATCGCCCTGCAGCGTCGATTCGACCGCTTCGCGGAACGGCCCGTAGAAGGCGCCGGCGAACTTGGCGGCATAGGCCAGCACCGCAACGTCCTGATAGCCGGCCGCGTCCAGGGCCCGGCGGACGACGCCGATCTGCCCGTCCATCATCCCGGACGGCCCGACCACGTGCGCACCGGCGGATGCCTGAGCGACGGCCATCTCGGCATAGATCTGCAGGGTCGCGTCGTTGTCGACACTTCCGTCCGGCGCCAACACGCCACAGTGCCCGTGCGAGGTGAACTCGTCCAGGCAGAGGTCGCTCATCACCACCGTGGCGTCGCCCACCTCGGCGATGACGTCACGGATGGCGACGTTCAGAATGCCGTCCGGGTCGAGACCGGCCGAACCGGTTTCGTCCTTGTTCGCGTTGTCCGGGACGCCGAAGAGCATCAGGCCTCCGACACCGGCCCGAACCGCCTCGTGCGCGGCCTTGCGCAGGCTTTCCCGCGAGTGCTGCACCACGCCCGGCAGCGAGCTGATCGCCCGTGGCTCGGTGCGACCCTCCCTGACGAACAGTGGCAGCACCAGCTCGGCCGGTGCCAGCCGGGTCTCCTCGACCAGGCGGCGCATGGCGGCGGTGCGCCGCAGCCGACGCGGACGGATGTCGGGGTACGACATGGCTGTTCTCCCTAGCGGAACCCCAGCGGACTAGCGGAAGCGGAGGGCGGTGGGGCCCTGAACCTTCGACCCGCGACGCTGCTTGGCCGGCATGGCGGCCAGCTTCTCTCGTAGCTCGATCGCAAACTCGGCGAGAGCCTCGACCAGATCCGGCACCGAGGCGTGCTGAGGCTGCACATCGACGCGCAGGCCGAACTCCGTAGCGGTCTCGGCAGTCTTCGGTCCGATCACCGCGACCACCGTACGCGCGTGCGGTTTCCCGGCGATGCCGACCAGATTCCGGACCGTCGAGGACGAGGTGAAAAGCACGGCGTCGAACCCGCCCGATTTGATCGCGTCGCGGATGTCGGCCGGCGGCGGTGCAGCGCGCACCGTCCGGTACGCGGTCACGTCGTCGACTTCCCAGCCGCGCTCGATCAGGCCCGCGGCCAGCGTCTCGGTGGCGATGTCGGCACGCGGCAGCAGCACCCGGCCGACCGGGTCGAGGATCTCGTCGTGCGGCGAGAACTCGGCGAGCAGGCCCTCGCTGGACTGGTCCCCGGCCGGGATCAGTTCGGGCTGGATGCCGAACGCGCGTACCGCGTCGGCGGTGGCCTCACCGATGCACGCGATCTTCACACCCCCGAAGTGGCGAGCGTCCAAGCCGTGCTCGGCGAACTTCTCCCAGACGGCCCGTACCGCATTGACTGATGTGAATACGACCCAGGCGTACCGGCCGTCTACCAGGCCCTTGACGGCGCGCTCCATCTGCGCCGGTGTGCGAGGTGGCTCGACGGCAATGGTCGGAACTTCGCACGGAATGGCACCGTACGCGCGCAGCCGGGCACTCATCGCGCCGGCCTGTTCCTTGGTCCGCGGTACGAGCACTTTCCACCCGTACAGTGGACGGTTCTCCCACCAGCTCAGCCTGTCGCGCTGCGCGACCTCCGCGCCCACCGTGAGCACCACGCGGCCGGTGAAGCCGAGCGCCGCGGCCACGAAGCTGTCCACACTCGACGTGGTGGTGTATTGCGTCTCGCCGGTGCCGTCACCGGTCACCGCAACCGAGGTGCCCGGTTCGACGCCGGCGGCGAGCAACCCGTCACGGACGGCGGCCAGGTCACCGGCGTCCACGGCGACGGCGACGGAGCCCTTGCGGCCGGCCGCGGCGAGCGCGTCGAAATCTATCGTCGTCACGTCATCGACATCGGCCACGGTGCGTACGCCGGGCAGCGGCACACCGGCGTACGTCGCGACGCCCTCGGCCTGGCCCAGCCCCGGCACCACCTCAAAGTGCACCGCGGTACGCGCGACCGCCTGCACCTCCCTGACCACCGACTCGTGGCCGAACGGATCGCCGGCCACGAGGTGCACCGCGGACAGGCCGGAACGGGCCGCGGAAAGCAGCACCTTGGCGACGTCACCGGGCGCGCCCTCGGCCGGGCTGAACTGAGCGTCGTCCTTGGCTTCCGCCTTGATCGCGGCGAGCAGGCCGTCGGGTACGCCGCGGTCGTAGACCACCTGGTCGGCGTCGACCAGGGCGTCGTGCGCCCGGCGCGTGAGCAGCTCCGGATCGCCGGGTCCGGCGCCGACGAACGCGATGCGTCCGGCAAGCTTGCGGGCGGTGCGGGTGGTCATGCTGCGCTCCCTTTTGCATGCATTCCTGGCCCTACACTTCCGCTTCGGGTCGCTTCGGTGCAGTCAGTCATGCGGTACTCCTCATCAAGGTATCGGCGCCGTTGTCGAGGAGATCGGCGGCGAGCGCCTTGCCGATCTCCGCCGCGTCGGCGGGCGTTCCAGTGCGTGACAGCCGGACGGCTCGGGCCCCGTCCGGGCTGATCACGGCACCGCGCAGGTAGATTTCGTCGACGTTCTCACCCTCGGCGGCTGAGCTAGCCGTCTCGCCTTCGGCGATGATCGCGTATGCCGCGACCGGGGCGGAGCATCCGGCCTCCAGCGTTGCGAGCATCGCCCGTTCCGCCGTGACGGCGGCCCGGGATGGTGCATGATCGAGTGCGGCCAGCAGCTCGATCAGGTCTGGGTCGCCGGACCGGCACTCCACCGCCAGCGCGCCCTGGGCAGGGGCGGGCAGCATGAGCATCGGATCCAGCGTTTCGGTGATCTCGGAGGCCCGGCCGAGACGCACCACACCGGCCCGGGCCAGGACGACCGCCTCGAGGTCGGCTTGCGGGCCGAGCACCCGGGCGATCCGGCTGTCGACGTTGCCCCGGATCGGCGTGACCTGCAACTCTAAGCCCAAGGCATGCAATTGCGCGATTCGGCGCACCGCCCCGGTACCGATGGTGGCGCCCGGGGCCAGCTCGGCGAGGGTCCTGCCGCCGCGCGCGATGAGCGCGTCGCGCGGGTCCGCACGCTCCGGAACTGCGGCGATGTGCAGGCTCGGGTGCGCGGAGGTCGGCAGGTCCTTGTACGAGTGCACCGCGAAGTCGATCTCGTCCGCGAGCAAGGCATCCCGCAATGCGGACACGAAGACGCCGATGCCCAGCTGAGCGATCGGTGCCGGCGACCTGTCACCCGCCGTGACGATGCGGACGAGCTCGACCGGGTGCGACGTCACCGCCTTCAACGCGTCCGCGACGGCCTGCGACTGGGCCAGCGCGAGCGCACTGCCTCGCGTGCCGAGGCGCAGCGGGCTCCTCACGCGTTCTCTCCGATCTCCGGCACGGCGTCGGCCTGGGTGGCATGCGGGACGTCCAGATCGAACAGCTCACGCAGCAGCGCCGCGTACTGGTCTCCACCGGGCTCGGCGGCCAGCTGCCGCACCCGAACGGTCGGCGAGTGCAGCAGCTGCTGGACGACCCGGTGCAGCGTACGGGAAACGTCGGCGCGCTGCTCCTCGGTGAACTCCGGACGTCGCGCGGTCAGCTTGCGCAGTTCCGCGGCGACCACGTCGTCCGCCCGAGTCCGCAATGCCGCGACGGTGGGCGCGATGTCCGTACCCCGAAGCCACCCCAGGAAGTGGTCGACCTCGGTGGCGACGATCTGCTCGACCGCCGTGGTGTCCGCGGCCGCCGGCAGCGCGCGGCGCGTGGCGGCGAGCCCGTCGATGTCGATGACCGTCACGCCGTCGATGTCTGTCGCGTCCGGCGCCACGTCCCGGGGCACGGCCAGGTCGAGCACGACCAGCGGGCGGGCGTTTCGCAGGCGCTCGTGTGTGAGCACCGGCTCGGCCGACGCGGTGGCCGATACGACCAGCTCGACCTCGGCCAGGACACGATCGAGCTCGGCGAACGGAACCGCCGTCGCGCCGTACGCCTCGGCCAGCCGATCGGCCCGGTCGGCGCTGCGATTGGTGATGCTCAGCGGTCCGACGCCGGCCCGGGTCAGCGTGGCCACCGACAGCGCACCCATCGCCCCGGCCCCGATGACCAGCGCCGGGCGGCCGGCCAACGAGCCGAGGTACGACGACGCGACGTCCAGGGCGGCGGTCACCACGCTCTGCCCGGCCCGGTCGATGCCCGTCTCGGCGTGTGCCCGCTTGCCCACCCGAAGCGCCTGCTGCATCAGCTCGTGCAGGAGTTGCCCGGCCGAGTCCGCTTCGGTCGCCGCGTGGTACGCGTCCCGCAACTGCCCGAGGATCTGCGCCTCGCCGACCACCATCGAGTCGAGACCCGCGGACACCCGGAACGAATGCCGGACGGCGGCCTCGTCGTAGTGCACGTACAGGTGCCCGGCCAGCTCGCTGGCGCCGATCGCGGAATGCTCGGCGAGCACGCTGCAGACCTCGGCGAGGCCACCGTGGAACCCGGACACCGCGGCGTAGACCTCGACCCGGTTGCACGTCGAGAGGACCACCGCCTCGCCCACGTACGGCTGCGCGATCAGTCGCTGCAGCATCGCGGTCAGATCCGCCGGCGTGATGGCCAACTGCTCGAGCGTCGCGACGTCGGCGGTGCGGTAGGACGCACCGACACACAGAAGGTTCACGACCCGACCGCCTCCTGGTTGCCGGCCGCACGGCGGGCCACGGAGCGTCCGCCCGGCAACGCGGTCAACGACGCCTTGCGGTGTTCATGGAACGACAGAATCTGCAGCTCGATGGCGAGGTCGACCTTGCGGACGTCGACACCGGACGGCACCGTGAGCACGCACGGCGCGAAGTTCAGAATGCTTGTCACACCGGCCGCGACAAGGTCGTCGGCGACCGCCTGCGCTGCGCCCACCGGGGTAGCGATCACCCCGATGGCAATCGACTCCTCGGCGGCCACCTGGTGGAGTTCGTCGATGTGCCGCACGGTCAGCCCGTTGATCCGTTCGCCCACCCGGGCCGGATCGGCATCGAACAGCGCCGCGATCCGGAAGCCGCGGCTGGCGAATCCGTCGTACCCGGCCAGCGCGTGCCCGAGGTTACCGACCCCGACCAGGCATACCGCGCGGCGCTGGTCCAAGCCGAGGATGTACTCGATCTGGTCGATCAGGAGGGCGACGTCATAACCGACGCCGCGGGTGCCGTACGACCCCAGATGGGAGAGATCTTTACGGAGTTTCGCCGAGGTCACGCCCGCGGCTGCGGCCAAGGCGTCACTGGCGATGGTGTCCGAGCCCTCTTCGAGATTGTGCAGCGCGCGCAGATACTCCGGTAGCCGCGCGATCGTCGCTTCCGGGAGATCCGGGAAGACCGGAACCGCGGCGGGTCGGTCACCGTGGGAAGATCCCGGTGCGCTTCCGTGACGCTGCTGACTCATCTGACTCCGTGCCGACCAGGTGGCTGACTTGCGTCGAGCCCTCCGCGCGCCGGCTGTGATAACGGGGCTCGTCGGGAACACAGAGTAGGCGCTTGTGAAGACGTGCACAAATCGCGATCTTGGCTAGGGGGCTGGACGAAGATCCACTCAGCGTGTAAAGGCCGAGCCAGAACCCAATAGTGCCTTTTCTCGCACGGATCGACCACCGCCCGCGGTCAGAGCCCCTGGGCGATCTCCACCGCCTCCACCAATGTGTTCGCGACCGGCAGTCCCGATGCCCGCAGCCGCGCCGGGTGGGTGAAACCGCCGGTGTAGAGCACCACCTTTGCGCCGACCGATTCGGCAGCCGCCGCGTCATCCAGCGAGTCGCCGATCAGCACCGCCTCGGCGCCGGGTACGCCCAGCTGATCCAGGTGCCGGGCCAGATGACCGGCCTTCAGGTCACCGCCCACCTCGGTACGCAGACCGTCCACCCGGGTGAACAGCCCGGCGAGTCCGTAGGTTTCCAGCGCCGGGACCAACTCGTCGTGGAACCACATGGAAAGCAGCGATTGGCTGCCCGGCCACAACTTGATCGCCGTCTTCGCGTCCGCGGCCAGCGAGGTGGTGGTCAGACCGAGCCGGTACGCGTCGTGGAAGATCCGGTCCAGGCGCTCGAACTCCTCCTGGTCGACCGCCCGCTGGAGAATCTCGGCGTAGAACTCGGCGACGGGGCGCCGGAACACCCGCCTGTGCTCATCCGAGTCCAGGCTGCGCCCCCCGACCGATGCGAACGCCTCGTTTGTCGAGGTCACCACCAGGGTCAGGTCATCCAGAAGAGTGCCGTTCCAGTCCCAGACAAGATGCGATCGCCTCACGGCAGGCCAGGTTACAGGTGCGGGGCACCCGGCGGCTTCGCCAAATCCCGGCGCAGCCGCCCCTCCTCGACCCGCCAGTATCCGTGCTCCCTGCCGTCCAGCAGCACGACCGGAACCCGGTCGCTGTAGTCGCGCAGCAGCTCGACGGAGGAATCCACGTCGACCCGCGTCCAGCCACCCGGCACGATCCGGTCCAGCGCCTGCTCGGCGACCTCGCACAGATGGCACCCATCCCGGCTGATCAAGGTCACCCGCGGCGGGCGGCGTGGAGAGCCCGGCATCGTCGTCATCCGCCGAGCTCCCGTTTCTGGACCTTGCCGATCGCGGAGTGCGGTAGCGAGGACACCAGCTCGATCACCGCCGGCAGCTTGAAGCGGGCCAACTGCCCCGCGCAGTAGACCTGCAGCTCGGCTGGGGTCGGCGGCGGATCCAGCGCGGGCACCACGTAGGCGTGCGGTACCTGCCCGGTCACCGGATCCGGCATCCCGACAACGGCCGCCTCGGCCACCCCGGGATGCGAGTCCAGCACCCGCTCGATCTCCGCCGGATAGACGTTGAAGCCGTTGACCAGGATCAGCTCTCCGATCCGGTCGATCAGGTGGAGATCACCGTCGCCGTCCGCGTAAGCGATGTCACCGGTCGGCCACCAGCCGTCCTGATCCGGTCCGTCCCGTCCGTCCGGCCAGTATCCGGAGAACAGGTTACGGCCCCGTACAACGATCTCTCCGGGATCGGTGCCGGCCGAGTCCTCGACGGAGAGGTCCAGCTCGGCGAGGTCCTCCTCGGGCGATGCCGACCCGTCCTCCCAGATGATCTCGCCCGCCGCGGTGCGCAGCCGGAGCGAGACGCCGGGCAGCGGCCGCCCGATCGAGCCGGTCTTCGCCACGTCGCTGACCGCGGTCGTGGTCAGAACCGGTGCGCACTCGGTGAGCCCGTACCCGATGATCACGGTGTGGCCGGTCTCGGCCGTGAACCGCGCCGCATCGGCCGGGTCCAACGGCGCGGCGCCACACACCGCGGTGCGCACCCGGGCCAGCGCGGAGCCCGCCGACGGCTGCCGCGACCAGGCCGAGTACATGCCGGGTACGCCGACCGTGACGGTCACCCCGTGCTTTGCGATGAGCGCGAGTGACTCGGCCGGGTCGAACCGATCCACCAGCACCCCGGTCGCCGCGTGATGCGCGACCATGCCGAGCCCGGTGTTCAGCCCGTAGGCGTGGAAGAACGGAACGGTGAGCAGCACGACGTCGTCCGGACCGACCACGGCCGGGGCTATCCGGTCCAGTTGGTCACGATTCGCCGCCAGCGCTGCGTGCGTCAGCATCGCACCCTTCGGCCGTCCACTCGTCCCCGAGGTGTAGAGCAGCACCGCGAGCTGATCGGCACTCACATCCGGAAGATCAACTTCAACACCCGACCCCAGATCAGAGGGTACGAATCTCGTCTCCCCCAACCGCAGGCCACGGGGCGGCGCCGTCTCGCCGACCACGAGGGCCGCCCCGGAATCGGAGAGTGCGAAACCGAGCTCGTCCGCGGTGTATCCGGGATTCAGCGGCACCGCCACCAGTCCGGCCCGCAACACTCCGAAGTAGGCGACCGCACAGTCGACGGTGTTCGGCAGGACGACCGCCACCCGGGTGCCGTCGGCGTCCACGAGACCACGCAATCGCCGGGCCGCGCGGGTCACCCGAACGTCGAGTTCTGCCCAGGTCAGAGACGTGTCGCCGGCGATCAGCGCAACGGTTCCGGGGCGGCGCTCCGCGGCGTTCCGAACGGCGTCCCGGGCTCTCTCTCCCACGACGCCCGATTCTGGCACATCCACCTCGAAAGGTGGGCGACGGACAGTCTGTCCGTTCCCTTGCCCGACGGATCCCACATGGTGACAGAAGTTCCTGTTGTCTTGTCTGCGCCACTTCCAGATGTTTTCGCGCAGCGCACACGGTGTGCGACTCCGTGTGTTCGGAGTCCGTGATACTTCACGCCGGTGTAACGGACTCCACACCCATGGGTGAGGTCGGCCTGGCAGTTGTGGGCCCGCCCCACCCCTTTTGCTATGAGTGACGACCCCTCGCCCGAGGAGAGCCGCTGTGCCGTACCTAGCTCGGATATGTCGTGAATTCCGCTCTGGCGGGACGGGATTCGCGGTCGTCGCAGAGGCCCGCCGGGTTGAGGAGGCGCAGTGACTGATGTGTACGCCGGGGACCCGTTCTATTCGGCACGATTCGCGCTAACCGAAGGCCTCGGTGCGCTCGGCCGCAACGTCGACTCCATGATCGTGAACGCGATCCGGGGTGACGGTCCGAAGCGCATCCGCAACCGTTCGCACATCAACGAGTCGCCCAGCAGGCATCTGCCGCCGGTCGGCAACGTCAAGCCGGTCGGCGGCCGGGTCGCGGTACCGGGTCGCCCGCCGATGCCCCCCGCACAACCGGGTCCCGGTCAGCGTGGCGCCGATGCCGGGCCACTCGACGCCGATACCACCGTTGTCGTACCCACACAGAGCACCACCGGCCCACCGACCGAGGCCGAACCACCCAAATACCCGGCCCGTCCGGACCCCTCGGACGCGGCTGCCGAGGTGTGGGCGCTGGTCGAACGCGCCCAGGCCGGCGAATCGGAGGCGTTCGGCCTGATCTACGACCGGTACGTGGACACCGTGTTCCGGTTCGTCTACTTCCGGGTCGGCAACCGCCAGCTGGCCGAGGACCTGACGTCGGACACCTTCCTGCGGGCCCTCAAGCGCATCGGTAGCTTCACCTGGCAGGGCCGGGATCTGGGCGCATGGCTCGTCACGATCGCCCGGAACCTGGTCGCCGACCACTTCAAATCGGGCCGGTACCGCCTCGAGGTGACCACCGGAGACGTCCTGGACGCCGATCGCGAGGACCGCGGGCCGGAGGGCAGCCCGGAAGCGGCGGTGGTCGACCACATCACCAACGTGGCTTTGCTGACCGCGGTCAAGCAGCTCAACCCGGAACAGCAGGAGTGCATCGTGCTCCGCTTCCTGCAGGGCTTCTCGGTCGCGGAGACCGCACAGACCATGGGCAAGAACGAGGGCGCCATCAAGGCGCTGCAGTACCGGGCCGTCCGGGCACTCGCCCGGCTGCTGCCCGAAGGGTTCCAGTGGTGACGGCGCAATACCACAAGTCGACGCCCGTAACCGTTCATACCCGCCGACCGTTTGTCTGGGTGCGACCCGTGGCAGAAGGAATCTCGGCCCGATTCGTCGCAGCCGCCGGCAACCATGCCGGCGAGACAGTCACGAGCGAAGGGAGGTGCCCGCGGTGAGCTTCGATTTCCTGGACCGCCGGAGCGCCGAGCGCTTCGCGGAGCTTCTCGACCAGACCAGCGGCGCCGGTCGGCACCAGACCCGTGGTCCGGCCGAGGAGGAACTGGCCGAACTTGTCGCCATTGGTCACCGCCTCTCCGCGGCCCGGGCCGGAGTCGGCGACAGGGTGGATCCCGAGTTTCGCGTCGGCTTGCGGGCGATGCTTGTCGCCACGGCGGACCGTGACGGCATCGGGGCAGCCTCGGCCGAAACCGAGCCGGGCGGCGGTCACGCGGCCATCCGGGAACCCGGGCGAAGCCGATTCGGGCGCGCCACCAGCCGTACCGGATTCGGACGCCGGATCCGCGCCCGGGGAGCCATCGTGATCGGCGTAGCGGCCGGTGCGATGGCGGTCTCCGGGATCTCCGCGGCCAGCGAGGGCGCCGTGCCCGGCGACCCCCTGTACGGTGTCAAGCTCTCCACCGAACGTGCCCAGCTGGCGATGGCGGGCTCGAACGACAACCGCGGCGAGCTGTCCCTGGTCTTCGCCCGTACACGGCTCACCGAGGCGGCGGCGCTGAGCAGCAGCGGCGCCTTCGCCGGTGTGCTGGACGACATGGACGCGGACACTCGACAGGGCGTCCGGCTGCTCACCGAGTCCGCCGTGGCGCACCGGGAAGAGCGCCCGTTGGACCTGGTGGACGGCTTCGTCGCCGGCCAGAAGAAGTCCTTCGCACCAATGCTCTCCACGCTCAGCCCGGACAACCGCGAGCGGGCGGATCAGTCGCTGGCGCTGCTCGCGGACGTGCAGCAGCGGGCAGACGACCTGCGCCGCGGGCTGGCCTGCGAGACGGTCGACCAGATCAGGACCGACGACCTCGGCCCGGAGCTGCGTGGCTGTACAGCCACCGGCTCCGATTCCACCGAGTCCGACGAGCCCGCCACCGGCCAGGGCTCGAAGGCGGACGACAAGAGGGACGCGATCGAGAAGGCGGGCGACACCGCGGTCGGGCCGGAGGGGACTGACCCGACGACGGACCCGGGCACCACCGGCCGGGCGACCGCGCCGGGTGACACCGGCCCGGCGACCGGCGAGCAGATGGCGGGCGTGCCGACTCCCGACGTTTCGGTGCCGGCCCAGCCCTCGTCCGAAGAGGACGATGGCATGCTCGGTGACCTGCTGGGCGGGATCTTCGGCTAGTCGCAGTGGATGCGTGGCGAGGGGCGGTGCCGGGAGTTACCGGGCCCGCCCCTCGCTTGCAGCATACGGTTTCACGGCCCGAACGGATCGGGTCTTTTCTCCAGCAGGCCGTGCAGCGTCGTCTGGATCGTCTCGCGTACCTGATCGGCCAGGTTGTAGACGACCATCGGATCGTCCGCGAACTCGGTGAGGTGCTCGGTAGGTATCGGCGGGCAGAACTGGATCAGCCACTTGCTGGGCAGCGGGATCAGGCCCAGTGGCCCGAGCCACGGGAACGTCGGCGTCACCGGGAAGTACGGCACGCCGAGCAGCCGGGCCAGTGGCTTGAGGTCGGCCAGCATCGGATAGATCTCCTCGGCGCCGACGATCGCCACCGGGATGATCGGCGTACCCGTCCGCAGTGCCGCCGAGACGAATCCGCCACGGCCGAACCGCTGCAGCTTGTACCGGTCCGCATACCGCTTGCCGATGCCCTTGAAGCCTTCCGGGAAGACGCCGACCAGCTCGCCCGAACTCATCAAGCGTTCCGCATCGGGATTGCAGGCAACCGTGACCCCGGCCTTGCGGGCCAGCTCGGACATCACCGGAACCCGGAACACCAGGTCAGCGCCGAGCAGGCGCAGGTGCCGGTCCTTCGGGTGCTGATCCCGCAGCGCCACTGACAGCATCATCGCGTCGAGCGCGAGGGTGCCGGAGTGGTTGCCGACCATCAGGCCGCCACCGGCGTCCGGCACGTTGTCGATCCCGAACACCTCGGTGCGGAACCAGTCCCGGTAGAGCACCTTGAGCATCGGGTAGAAGACCCCGTCGGTGAGTTCCACGTCGAACCCGAAGTCGTCCACCTCGTACGCGCCGGCCAGTCGCCGGCGCAGGAACGCCAAGCCCCTGGCGACCCGCCGATCCCAGATGTCGACGGCGTCCCTGGGCCGCACGTCGGCCCGCGCGACGCCCGGCGGGCGGCCGTTGAGCGGGTGCCTGCCGTTCACCGTCTGCTTCGACGCCTCAGCCGGCAACTCGAAGTCGACATGGCCGGGCAGCGTTCGACGATCCTCTTCCTGGCTCACGGCTTTTCACTTCCCGCCGCCGCGGTGGCCGATGCGCGTACGGCTCGGATGCCCTCGAGAATGGCGTTCTCCGCCGCCGCCAACCGGTCCGCGGTGAATGCGGCGCCATTGGCGTGACCCTGGATGAAGTCGTCGAACGCTTCCTCGGTGGTACGCGGCGTGAAGCCGAACTCGTTCACCAGCCGGGTCGTGTCCACCACCCGGCCGTGCACGAACAGGTCGATCTGGTCCAGGCCGATCTGGCCGATACCGATGTTGCGGGCCACCGCGGCAAGGGAGGACAGCGTGCCCTCGAGCAAGGGCACCGAGATGCGACCGGCCCTGCGGACCGCCTGGGACAACGCGAGCACACCGGCGCCCGCCACGTTGAAGGTGCCCGGATGGTTCTCGACCACCGAGCGGTGCAGGACTTCCAGCGCGTCCTCCACGTGTACGAACTGGAGACGGGCGTCGCGGCCCCACACGGTCGGCACGAGCGGCTGGGCGAAATAACGGGTAAGCGTGGTGTCCGCGGTCGAGCTGATCAACGGCGCGAACCGCAGCACCGTGGCATCCACCTCGGGACGTCGGCGGCGGAAGCCCCGCACGTACCCCTCGATGTCCAGAATGTCGCGGGCATACGACCCGCGCGGCACCGCGCGAGGTTCGGTGTCCTCGGTGAAGACCGCAGGATCCTTAAAGGACGCTCCGTACGCAGCGGTCGACGACCGGATCACCAGCTTGCGCAGCGGCCGGGACGCCTGCGCGGCGGCGAGCAGCTGCATCGTACCGATGACGTTCTGCTCTTTCATCGCCGCGCGGCCACCGGCGTGTGGGTCCGGCGCGCTGGTCACCGCGAGGTGCACGACCGCCTCGGCGCCCAACTCGGCGATCGCACCCGACGCGGCGCGGGCGTCCGCCCGGATGATTTCCACACCGGTGAGCAGGCTTGCGAGGGCCGGCGGGGGATCGTGCGGATCCAGGCCGACAACCCGCTCGACCCGCGGGTCGGCGGTGAGGCGGGCGGCCACCCGGGCGCCGAGGAATCGGCTGACCCCGGTGACCACGACCACCCTCGGCGCAGTTCCTCGGTTATCCGCCGCGGGTTGGCCGAGCGGGGACGTCACCACGGGCGCGCCCTTCTGCAGACGGCGATGTGCAAAGGCAAGCGGGCCACGGCCGGGCGCACGCCCGGCCGTGCGTCACTTGCCGAGACGGCGACGCTGGACCCGGGTCTTACGCAGCAGCTTGCGGTGCTTCTTCTTTGCCATACGCTTGCGGCGCTTCTTGACCACGGAGCCCATGCGAAACCTCTCGAACATGTTGGGGGTCGGATCGGGCGCACTGCGGCGCGGCCCGCATCCTCTTCTGGTCGGCGGCCCGGACCAGCGCGCGACGCGCATCAGGACATCACGCAGTCAGGTTCCGGGACCAACCGCCCCAGCGTAGCGGCCTTGCCTCAGCAGGACCAACGCACCCCCGTTGAGCAGGCCTCAGGCCGTCTGGCTGAAGGCACCGCGCAGGTACTCGTGCACCGCGTGCTCGGGCACCCGGAACGAGCGGCCGACCCGCACGGCGGTCAGGTCGCCGCCGTGCACCAGCCGGTAGACGGTCATCTTGGAGACCCGCATGAGCGCGGCAACCTCGGCGACGGTCAGGAACCGTACCTCGGCAAGCCGTTCTCCTCCCGAGCTGGGAAACTCAGAAGAAGGCACAGACTGGGCTGGACCCGTCATCTCCTCGCACCGATCCTCTCGCTGGCGTGTGCCGCGTGTCATCAGTACGGTATCGGTGCCCCTGTGATCAACACGGCGCTTCCGGGAAATGGCGACAAAAAGTCAAGGCGACACGCCCCTAATTCGCCGTTTTCGCCCTAAAGATGACCTACCAGGCGGTTACTTCCTGGACGCCACGGCCCGAGCGAAGAAGGCCACGTTCGCCGGGCGCTCGGCGAGCCGGCGCATCAGATAGCCGTACCACTGATCCCCGAAGGGGACGTACACCCGGACCGTGTGCCCCTCACCGGCCAACCGGGCCTGCTCGTCCGGGCGGACGCCGTAGAGCATCTGGAACTCGTACCGGTCGGCCGAGCGGTCGAACCAGCGGGCCCGGTCCTCGGCGATCGCGATCAGCCGCGGGTCGTGCGTGGCCACCATCGGGTAGCCGTCCCCGGACATCAGGATGTTCAGGCAGCGCACATACGACCTGTCGACGTCCAGGGCAGACTGGAACGCGACCGACTCCGGCTCCGCGTAGGCGCCCTTGCACAGCCGCACGCGCGAGCCGGCGGTCGCCAGTTCCCGGCAGTCCGATTCGGTCCGGCGCAGGTACGCCTGCAGCACCGCCCCGGTCGACGGATGATCCTTACGCAACTCGGCCAGGATCTCCAGCGTCGAGTCCGTGGTCGAGTGGTCCTCGGCGTCCAAGGTCACCGTGGTGCCCGCCTCCGCCGCTGCGGCACAGATCGCGTGCGCGTAGTCGTAGGCGATCCGGTCGTCGACCTTCTGTCCCAGGGCAGAGAGCTTCACGCTCACTTCGGCCGCAGGCGTGAGCCCGGCCTCCCGCAATCGGGCCAGCAGCGTCACGTACTGGTTCTTCGTGGCGAGCGCCTGCTCCGCGGTCAGGGTGTCCTCGCCCAGGTAGTCCAGGCTGATCGCCAGACCGTCGTCGGCGAGCCCGCGGGTGGCCCGCAACGCGTCGTCGATGTGGCTACCCGGGACGAATCGGCGCACGATGCTCTTACTGATGGGAGCGGACTGAACCAGCCGCTCCAACCGGGACGATCCGGCGGCGGCTAGAAAGACGGATCGGAGCATGGGCCGAGCGTATCGCCAAGGCGACCATCGGTCGCGGGAACGTGTCCGTGACGGTGCGGGCCGGTTACCGTTGTCGGGTGGACTTCGATGCGTACGCCCGGACCGCCGTTGATCTGGTGAACGCGAACGTGAACGACCTTGCCGGGCTGCGTGCCCTGTTCTCCGGCGACACCGCGTGGATGCGCGGCGAGGTCCAGGAGAGGGACGTAGCCGTGTTCCGCCGCGCGCAACGCCGCCTGCGCGAGGTCTTCGAGCACGGCACCGGCGGTCGCGACGCGCAGGCCGTCACCGAGCTGAACAACCTGCTCGAGGCCCTACCGGTGCAGCCACGCATCTCCGGCCACGACGCCGCGGACTGGCATATGCACGTCACCAGCCGTGGCGCCTCGGTCAGCGCCGAGTATCTGGCCGGCGCGGTCTGGGGCCTGTCCGTATGGCTGTGCGAGCACGGCAGTGCCCGTTTCGGCATCTGCGCCGACGAACGTTGCGGCAACGTCTACCTGGACACCTCGTCCAACAACTGCCGCCGGTTCTGCTCGGAGCGCTGTGCTACCCGCTCACATGTGGCCGCACACCGCGCCCGCAAGCGGATGGCCACCCTCACCCCGGTATGAGTGAGCGCGACAAACCGACTCGCAATCGCCGCCGGCGAGGTGGCGCGCCGATCGGTGCGTCATCTCAGCGGCGTATCCGGGGATCGCCCCCGGAGCGATGCGGATCCGGCTAGCTCAGCCAGATGCCGGCGGGCGAACTCCAGCGACTCCCGCAGATCCGCCTCGCGCACCGCGCGGCTGGTCACCCTCCGGGTGGACACCTCGAGCGCTACCGAACCGCGGAATCCGCGACCGGCCAGCGACCGCAACACCTCGGCGCACGGCTGGTTGCCCCGCCCCGGCACCAGATGCTCGTCCCGGCCCTCACCCGTGCCGTCGCCCAGATGGACGTGCTTGAGGCCCGGACCCATCCGGTCGGCCATCTCCAGCGCGTCGATCCGGGACGCGGCGCAGTGCGACAGATCGAGCGTGTACGCGTCGAAGCCGGTCTCGGTCGGATCCCACCCCGGCGTGTAGGGCACGAACCAACGGCCCGCCATCTTCACCGGGAACATGTTCTCGATCGCGAAGGTGGTGTCCGGGTGTCGCGCCTGGATCTTGGTAAGACCGGCCGTGAAGTTCTTGGCATAGTCACGCTGCCAGGTGAACGGCGGGTGCACCACAACGGTCGGCGCGCCCAGCGCCTCGGCCAACTGGGCGGCTCGGCTCAGCCTCTCCCACGGATCCGGACTCCAGACCCGTTGGGTGACCAACAGACACGGCGCGTGCACGGACAGGACGGGAATGCCGTAGTGGCCGGAGAGCACCTGTAGCGCGCCGGCATCCTGACTCACGGCGTCGGTCCACACCATTACCTCGAGGCCGTCATAACCCACCGTGGCGGCCATTTCGAACGCGGCCGCGGTCGGTTCCGGGAAGACCGAGGAGCTGGACAGGAGCACGGGAACGCGGGGACTCACGACGCAAGCGTAGACCTGGGTGGCTCGCCCGAGACTTCCCCGTACGCATATATGGCGCCAAACCGGTCCGCTGGGCGCGTCCAGCCGACACCGGGCGTACGCTTTCCCAGGTGAGCCGCCGGACCAAGGTACGCATAGTGATGGACGCGGCGGCAGCCGCCCGTGAGGCCGAGGTCGACCTTGAATTCCCTCGGGAGTGGATCGAGTTCTCCGACCCGGCCGACGAGCAGCACCGGGTCCGCGCCGACCTGACCTGGCTGCTGTCCCGCTGGACCTGCGTATTCGGATCCGCCTGCCATGGCATCCTGGCCGGCCGCGCCGAGGAGGGGTGCTGCTCGCACGGCGCGTTCTTCACCGACGCCGACGACGAGAGTCGGGTCAAGGCGGCCGCGGCGAGACTGACGCCGGAGACCTGGCAGCACTATCGGCGCGGTTTCAAGAACTACACCGAGATGGACACCGTCGACGGGGCAAAACCGGCCCGGCGCACCGCCACTCAAACGGCCGACGGCCCGTGCGTCTTCCTGAATGACGCCGGCTTCCCCGGTGGCGGCGGTTGCGCCCTGCACGCTCAGGCGCTCCGCGACGGCGTGCATCCGCTCACCTACAAGCCGGACGTCTGCTGGCAGTTGCCGGTCCGCCGGGAACAGGACTGGATCAAACGGCCCGACGGTACGAAGCTCCTACAGTCCACGCTGACCGAGTTCGACCGGCGGGGCTGGGGGCCGGGCGGCCACGACCTGGACTGGTGGTGCACCTCCTCTCCAGAAGCCCACGTCGGTACCGAACCGATGTACAAGTCGTACGGCCCGGAGATCACCGCACTGATCGGCCGGGAGGCATACGTCAAGCTGGCTGAGCTGTGCGAGGCCCGGCTGGAGGCGGGAATCGTCGCCGAGCACCCGGCGACGACGAAGGCCCGCGCGCTGGCCGCGCCGGAGAAGCGCGGCGGTCGCGAGCCCGCCTCCCCGGCCGAGGCCTGAAAGTCAGGGTTCGAACTTGTAGCCCAGGCCACGGACCGTAACGATGTAGCGGGGCGTGCTGGGCTCCGGCTCCACCTTGGAACGCAGGCGCTTCACGTGCACGTCCAGCGTCTTGGTGTCACCGACATAGTCGGCGCCCCACACCCGGTCGATCAACTGGCCGCGGGTGAGCACCCGTCCCGCGTTGCGCAGCAGCAGCTCCAGCAGCTCAAACTCCTTCAGGGGCAGCTGCACCGACGAGCCGTCCACCGTGACCACGTGTCGTTCCACGTCCATCCGGACCGGGCCGGCGGCCAGCGTCGGCGTGCTGTCCTCGACCGCCTCGGAATTCTGCCGGCGCAGCACCGCGCGGATCCGGGCGACAAGCTCACGCGGCGAGTAGGGCTTGGTGACGTAGTCATCGGCGCCGATCTCGAGACCAACCACCTTGTCGATCTCGCTGTCCCGGGCGGTGACCATGATGATCGGTACGGCGGATCGCTGACGCAGCTGCCGGCACACCTCGGTGCCCGACATCTCGGGCAGCATGAGGTCGAGCAGGACGATGTCGGCGCCGGTCCGATCGAACTGCGTCAGCGCCGAGGTACCGGTCGGCGCGACCGACACCTCGAAGCCCTCCTTGCGCAGCATGTACGACAGGGCGTCGGAGAATGACTCCTCATCCTCGACCACTAGAACGCGGGCCAATGTGGTTCCTTTCCTATGCGCGTTAAGCGCCGGATTCGATCTCAATCGCCGTCGGTAACGGCAGCGGGGCTTCCGGGGGGCGCGCCGGTAGGCGCAGGGTGAATGTCGAGCCACCTCCCAGTGTGCTGGATACGTCGACGCGGCCACCGTGGTTGGTGGCGATGTGCTTGACGATGGCCAGGCCGAGGCCGGTACCGCCGGTGGAGCGGGACCGCGCCTGGTCGGCGCGGTAGAAGCGTTCGAAGATCCGGTCGACGTCGTGCGGGGCGATCCCGATGCCCTGATCGGTGACGTCGATCTCGATCCAGTCGTGGTCCTGACGCATGGTGAGCGACACGGTGGTGCCGTCGCCGGAGTATGCGATCGCGTTCTCCACCAGGTTCGTCACGGCCGTCGCCAGCTGGGTGTCGCTGCCGTAGACGGTGGCGCCCCGGGGCCCGGTGTTGACCACGTCGATGTTCTTGGCCGCCGCCGTCGTCCGCGTACGGTCGACGACCTCTGCGATCACCCAATCCATCGCCACCGGCTCGGGGTTCGGCAGTGGTTCTGCGCCCTGCAAACGGGTGAGCTCGAGCAGCTCGTTGACGAGCCGCCCCATGCGCTCCGACTCGTGCTGGATGCGCTCGGCGAAGCGCCGGGCGGCCAACAAGTCCTCGAACTGCTCCTCGTCGGGCTTGGGCTCCGGCAGGTCGGTGGCGTCGAGCAGCGCCTCGGCCAGCAGTTGCAGCGCACCGATCGGGGTTTTCAGCTCGTGACTGACGTTCGCCACGAAGTCGCGCCGGACCCGGGCGAGGCGATGGGCCTCGGTGACGTCCGCCGCCTCGACGGCGACATGGGTGGCGTTGAGGGCCACGGCACGCAGGTGCAGGCCGAGCGGCGACTGGGCCCCGCCGGCGCGACCGCGGGGCAGCTCGAGCTCGACTTCGCGGCGTACTCCGGTGCGGCGGACCTGGCCGGCCAGGGTACGCAGGATCGGATGCGCCGCGATTGTTCCCGGCGCGCCGCCGGACCGCAGCAGTCCCATGGCCCGGGCCGCCGGATTGACCAGCACGGGTTCGTCGTCCGCGTCGAGTACGACGACGCCGACCCGCAACGAGTCCAGGCTCTTGCGGCCAAGCCCTTTCAGCCCGTGTTTGCCGCCGGCCTGTTCTCCGTCCGTTTCGATGGCGCGTGCCCCCTTCGTCTTCTTCGACGCGGCGGGTTCGACCTCGGGCGTGGGCATGCGGACCGTGCGGCGGCGCGCAACCAAAAGCCCGGCCCCGGCGCCGATGGCGAGCGCGGCTACGAGGGCAACGCCGAACACCCAGTCCACGAAGCGATCGTAGGGTCATTGTTAACCTGGACGGGGACGGGAATACGACATATCGGGCACACCGGCCAGATTGTTCATCACCGCGTCCGACATCGTTCACCGGCGTTCACGTTCGCGCCGTCCCGCCGACGTAGCCTGATTCAGATCAACGGCTGATGCCCCGTCGACAGGCTCAGCCCAGAGCCCCGGGACGGGACGATGCGCGAGGAGTTTCACGCCGATCTCATCGAGATCAATCGCTTGCTGGTCACGATGGCGGAGTCGGTACGCGCCGCGATGCGTAAGGCGACAAAAGCCCTGTTGACCGCGGACTTCGATGCGGCAACGGCGGTCATGGAACGCGACACCGAGGTGGACGCCCTCTACCGCCAGGTGGAGGTCAAGGTCGCCGACATCATCGCGCGGCAGGCCCCGGTCGCGTCCGACCTGCGAACAGTGATCTCCGCGCTGCACATCTCCGCCGACCTCGAGCGGATGGGCGACCTGGCCGAGCACGTCGCCAAGACGGCGCAGCGACGGCACCCGTCGCCCGCGGTGCCGGCCGAGCTCCGGCCGGTGTTCCAGCAGATGGCCGAGGTTGCCGAGCGGATGGCCGACAAGATCACGACGGTGCTCAGCAAGCCCGACGCCGAGCAGGCCGCCCAGCTGGAGAAGGACGACGACGCGATGGACGAGCTCGAGCACGACCTGTTCAAGGTGCTGCTCGACGACAGCTGGCCGTACGGCGCGGAGACCGCGATCGACGGCGCGCTCCTCGGTCGCTTCTACGAGCGGTACGCCGACCACGCGGTGAACGCGGGCGAGCAGATCATCTACCTGATCACCGGCGAACCCACCACGAGTCGCTGACCGCCACCCCTCGTCGTTGACCACGGAGGGGGCGCCACGGGGGCGCCCCCTCCGTCTTTCCCGTTATCGGCCCTGATTGGCCACCGCGGCCGCGGCCTCCTTGGCGGCCTCGGGATCGAGGTACGCTCCGCCGACGGTGATCGGGCGCAGGTCCTCGTCCAGGTCGTAACGCAGCGGGATCCCGGTCGGGATGTTCAGCTTGGCGATCGCCTCGTCGGAGATCTGGTCGAGGTGTTTGACGATGGCGCGCAGCGAGTTGCCGTGCGCGGCGACCAGTACGGTCCGTCCGGCGAGCAGGTCCGGCACGATCTCGTCGTACCAGTACGGCAGCGCCCGGAGCAGTACGTCCTTGAGGCACTCGGTGCGCGGCTTGAGCTCGGGCGGCAGCGTCGCGTACCGGGGATCGTGGAACTGGGAGTACTCGCTGTTCTCGTCGAGCGGCGGGGGCGGCGTGTCGTACGACCGGCGCCAGAGCATGAACTGCTCCTCACCGAACTCGTTAAGCGTCTGCTTCTTGTCTTTGCCCTGGAGCGCGCCGTAGTGCCGTTCGTTGAGCCGCCAGGACCGCCGCACCGCGATCCAGTGCCGGTCGGCGGCGTGCAGGGCGATCTCACCGGTCCGGATCGCGCGGCGCAGAACACTGGTGTGCACCACGTCGGGCAGCAGACCCTTCTCCTTGAGCAGTTCCCCACCGCGGCGGGCCTCGGTCTCACCCTTGGCGTTCAGGTCCACGTCGACCCAGCCGGTGAACAGATTCTTGGCGTTCCATTCGCTTTCGCCGTGCCGCAGCAGCACCAGGGTCCCAATCATGGGTCCATCCTGCCGCCTCTTGACCGCCACGTGGAAATCGGGCGGAGCATCGGCCCAGCCGTGGGCGTGTACGCAACTCCGGAGCCGGGCGAAGGACGGCGCCGGCGGCGGGCGGCGACACCCATCCCCATCGGCGTCACCCGCACCAACCGCCGGTCTCGGGTCGCGCCGTCCCCCAACGGCTGATGCCACCCGTCCCCGACGCCGCACCGCGGCGACCGCGAGCGATCGCCCGTACCCCGATTAACCGGCTGCGGCGTCCATCGACCACGCTAGTTGTGCCGGTCCGGCCTCACAAGCCAGTTAGCTGTCTGCCATCTGTCTAAACCGTCACAGGTGCCCGAACGTACTACTCGTCGGGGTTCTCGAGCTGGAAGAAGTTGCTCTTCTTTCCGCTGGTCTGCTTCTGCTGGTAGATGAAGTTGAGGCGGCGCTTGTCGAACGCGTCGAACCACTCGTCCCAGCTGACCTCCCTGAGGCGGTCACCCGAGTAACCGGGGAAGTCGAGGCGCAGCACGCCAAGGTGGCCGTCGTGGTCCGTACCCGGAACCGTCGACGGTACGGCCCCGCGCGCCTCGGCCCACTGCCGGATGACCTCATGGTCGGTGGTGACCAGGCTGCGGCCCTGACGTTCCGGCTTGTCGGAGGTGGACCGGATCTCCTGGGCGTACTTCAGCGAGTCGGAGGTCGCCTTACCGGTGCGCTTTCCACCGCCACCCTTCGTCGAGGACGACGAAGCCGAGGCGGACGACTTGCGAGAGTCGGCGGCGGACAACTTGATGAACTTCGAGACCAACTCCGGCTTCTTCAGGCCGGCCGTGCCCTTGACACCGCGGTTCTTCAGCTCACGACGAAGCTCGTCAGCCTTCATCCGGGCGATGCCGCTCTCGTCGACATCCGGCGTGTTCGGGGTGTCGTTGCGAGCGGTTCGATCCTTCTTGCCGGACTTGGTCGAGGCGGAAGACTTCGCCGACCCGGAAGACGCTGCCGACGCGGATATGGATTTCTTGGCGGACGCCGACTTCTTTGCGCCGGATTTCTCCGCCTTGATCAGTTTCTTGACCAGCTCCGGCTTCTTCATATCGTCCATGGGCTCCACGCCGTGATCGCGTAGCCGGCGGCGGAGTTCACCGACCTTCATCCGGGCGATCTTGCTTTCGGCCACGTCCGGCGTGCTCGGGGTTTCGTTGCGACTCGTCTTGGTGGCGGCCATGCCGTTCACCCTCTCAGTGATCGTGGGGATCCTCACCAAACCCCATACCCGCCGATCGGCGCGGAGAACACCGATGCGGGCCACGACCGGCACCTGCCGCCCGGGTTCTCAGTCCTGAGGCTGCGCGAAATGCGCGAACGCCTGCAGGTTCGCGAGCGACTCGCCGCGCTTCACCCGCCAGGCCCACTCCCGGCGGATCGACTCGCCGAAGCCGATCTGCAGCATGCTGTCGAAGGACTCGTCGGCGTACGTCAGCACCGCGCCCAGCAACCTGTCCAGCTCCTCCTCGTCCAGCCCCTTCAAGGTGACCCGGCCGGTCAGGTAAACGTCGCCGACCGCGTCGATGGAGAACGAGACGCCGTACATGCGGGCGTTGCGGCGCAGCAGCCAGGCCCACAGTTCCTCACGGTTCTCGTCCGGCTGGCGCATCACGAAGGCCTCGATGCGCAGGGCGTGCTCGCCGACGATCAAGTTGCAGACCGTCTTCAGCTTGTGCGTGCCGGGCAGCGTGACGACGTACGACGAATCGCCGGTGCGCTCGCACTCCAGCTCGCGCTCGGCACAGACGCGTTCGATCAGGTCGTTCATGCGTACGCCGAGATCCGGGAAGCGATCAACTCGCGATGAGCGGTCACCGCCTCACGGTAGACCGCGAGCAGTCCCTCGGCCGTCCGGTCCCAGGAGAAGTTCGCGGCGTGCGCGACCGCGCCGGCGGACAACTCCTTGCGGAATCCGGGAGCGGACAGCAGCCCGCGGAACACCCGGGCCCAGTCCTCCGGATCGTGGCCGGTGACGAGCATGCCGCTGATCCCGTCGCGTACCGCGGTGACCAGGCCACCGACCGCGGCCGCCACCACGGGCGTACCGCAGGCCTGCGCCTCCAACGCGACCAGCCCGAACGACTCGCTGTGCGAGGGCACCGCGATCAGGTCCGAGGTCCGGTAGAGGGCCGCCAGGTCGTCGCCGGTCTGTGGCGGCAGGAAGTGCACCGCGTCGGCGACGCCGAGAGACTCGGCCAGCTCGATCAGCGAGGTGGGCCGGTCCAGCCCGCTCCCGCTCGGACCACCGCAGATCACCACGGTGACCGGCAGCGAGGGCTCCCGGGCACGGAGCGCGGCCAGTGCCCGGATGAGCACGTCGGGGCCCTTGAGCGGCTGGATCCGGCCGACGAACGACAGCACGAAGCCCCGTGCCGGCAACCCGAACCGGGCACGGTCGGGCGGGCCGGGTCGAAAGCGGCCGAGGTCCACACCCGGTTGCACCACGGTCAGCCGAGACGGTTCGGCGTCGTAGCAGCCGACCAGGTCCTGCGCCTCGAACCGGGTGTTGGCGACCAGCCGGTCGGACTCGGCGATCACCTGCTCCTCGCCGATCACCCGGGCCTTGGGCTCCGGGCGGTCACCGGCCGCGATGAACCTGTTCTTGACCTTGGCCAAGGTGTGCGCGGTGTGCACGTGCGGCACGCCCCATCGTTCCCGCGCCAGCCAGCCCACCTGCCCGGACATCCAGTAATGCGAATGGATCAGGTCGTAGTAGCCCGGCGGGTGCGCGGCCTCGGCACGCAGCACTCCGTTGGTGAAGGCGCACAGCTGCGACGGCAGCTCTTCCTTGGAGAGGCCCTCGAACGGTCCGGCGGTCACGTGCCGGACGGTAACGCCGGGCGCCATCTCCACGACGTTCGGCAGCTCGGATGAGGTGGCGCGGGTGAATATCTCCACCTCGACGCCGAGCCGGGCCAGCCGCTTGGAAGTCTCGACGATGTAGACGTTCATGCCGCCTGCGTCGCCGGTACCGGGCTGTTCCAGCGGCGACGTGTGGACGGAGAGTGTGGCGATGCGCCGGGGTGTCGGGCTGAGTAGGTGAAACGGCTCCGCTGCACTGCCAAATGAGCCCTGCAGAAGGCCATCGGCCCACGGCTCAGCCACGTCAATTCCCTTCGAAGCGGTCAAACGTAACGTCCAACCGTCACGCCGTCGTTCATCTTCCCGATCGACGTGTCTTGAACCTCACTCCCGCCGGGCGAGCGTGATCCACGTCATGGGGCAGGATCGGAAGAATGCTGAGCCGGGAAGACATCCGTTGACGAAGCCGGTCGGCGCGATCACCCGGGGTACGACCAACCCGAACCGGTTGCGTCGCGTCGACAACTGGATCGCCTACAGATGTGGGCCGTTGCTGGCGTCGTCGCCCGTACCTCTGGTGATCGATCTGGGTTTCGGAGAGACGCCGGTGACGGTGGTCGAGCTGCACAGCCGCCTGACCGCCGCTCTGCAGCGGGCGGTACCCGTCGTCGGCCTGGAGATCGATCCGCACCGGGTGGCGGCAGCGCAAGCCGCTGCCGATCCGCCGCGTCTGGAGTTCCGCCTCGGTGGCTTCGAGCTGGCCGGCTTGCGCCCCACGGTGGTCCGGGCGTTCAACGTGCTGCGGCAGTACGACGAATCCGAGGTCGCGGATGCCTGGCGGGCGATGACCGGCACGGGTGCGGTGCTCGTCGAGGGCACCTGTGATGAGCTCGGTCGCGTCGCCGGCTGGGTGTACGTCGATGCCGGAGAACCGAAGACGCTCACCCTGTCCGCCCGGCTTTCCGATCTGGACCATCCGGACACGTTCGCCGAGCGACTGCCGAAGGCACTGATCCACCACAACGTCCCCGGGCACTGGATCCACGAGGTGCTGCACCGGCTGGGCCGGGCGTGGGATTCCTCGGCCACCCCGTTCGGTCCCCGGCAGCGATGGCTGGCCACCCTCTCCCGGTTACGCGCCGAGGGACTGCCCATCCTGGACAGTCCCCGTCGTTGGCGTCGCGGCGAGCTAACCCTCCCCTGGCCCTGACCCCTCCCCTTCACCCGCCGATCTTGCACTTTTCAGGCGACAAACCGGTACATCACGACCTGGTAAGTGCAAGATCGGCGCTCGTTGGTGGCGCTACTTCGCGAGGGTGACGTTGAACATCGGGTCGGCGGCCACCGTACGGAACGCGGTCAAGCCGGTGGCGGTGGAGTTCACCGAGATGTCCCGATCACCCTCGTTGTCGCTGGCGGTGTCGAAGTAGACGATCGCCTTGATCTGCGGGTGTGCCGTCAGCTCCGGCACGACGGTCAGGTACGCCGGCGCCTTGTCGGTGATCACCTTGGTGCGGTGGTACATTCCCCACTCGGCGACCATGATCGGCTTCGTCGGGTGATTGGTGACCGACCAGTCGTACCAGTTGGTGCCGCCACCGGTCGGCTCGCGCTCGAGCAGGTCGCCGAAGTCACCGTAGTGGTAGTACCCCTTCTCGACGCTGACGTAGGAGTCCAGGCCGATCCAGTCCACCACGTCGTCGCCGGGGTAGAGGTCCTTCCACCAGGACTGTGCCATCCACTTCTCGTTACCCATGTAGGCGAGCACGTTGATCATGTTCGTCACACCGGCCGCGCGCAGCCGGGTGATGACGTGGCGGTACATCGCGGCGAAGTCCTTGGCCGTCATGCCCGAGCCGGCCGTCGCGTTGACGTCGTTCTCCGGCTCGTGGTGCAGGGCGAGGAAGAACTTCTGCTGGTAGTTGGCCTTCACGTACGCGGCCCACCTGTCGATCCGGGCGTCCTGACCGCCGGCCGCGACGTTGGCCCAGGTGGTCCCGTACGCGACCTTCCAGTTCAGCAGCAGTACACGCGGCTTTGCGGGGTCCTGCGTCATGGCGATCTCGGCCTTGGTCGGGAACAGCTCGTCGCCCTTGTGGTAGGTGTGGTAGATCGTCGCGGTCCGGCCGGTGATCGCCTCCCAGTCCTTCAGTGCCTGGTCGCGCGGGGTGTCGGTGAAGCCGCCGGCGGCAGCGCCCCACAGCACACCGCAAGACGGCACGAGCAGCGCGTCGGTGACACACCCGGCAGGAGCCGTGGTGGTCGGTGGCACTGTGGTCGGCGCGGTGGTCGCCGGCACCGTGGTCGGCGCGGTGGTCGGCGGCACCGTGGTCGGCGCGGTGGTCGCCGGCACCGTGGTCGGCGCGGTCGTCGCCGGCACCGTGGTCGGCGCCGTGGTCGCCGGCACCGTGGTCGGCGCCGTGGTCGCCGGAGCCGTGGTGGGGGTGGTGGTGGTCTTGGTGTAGGTCACGGAGAGCTCGGGGCCGCCCGTGTCGACGTCGCCGTACTCCACCGACCGCATGCGCGTCACGTCGGTCTTCGACGTTGACTTCAACGCGAAGGAGTAGGTGCCGGCCCTCTTCACCCAGTCCGACAGGTCGAACTTCAGCACCGTGTCGGTGACCTGCGGAGTGATGCTCTTGATCACTGCACCGGTGGCCGGCGCGGTGGCCGCCGTCACACGCGCCTCGGTCCACGCGCCCACCACCGGGTAGAGGTCGAGTCGTGCCGCCACCGGCTTGCTCTCCAGCGGCAGCTTCAGCTCCGCGCCGGTGACCTTGGCGCCGGTCGGCAGCGCGCCGGTCGTGAACTTCACATAGGACACCCGGGTCTCGGCATCGGTGCGGCCCACCACGAGCTTGTCCGCGGCGCCGAAGTTCGTCGTCCGGCGAGTGCTCGACGTGTATGCGTCGTCGCTGGCGTACACACGCCGGGTCTCCGTCGTGACCGCCGCGCCGGCCGGCGAAGCGGCCGTGCAGCCGGTCGCCACGACCGCGCCGGTCAGGGCTACTCCGATCAATCCCCGCATGGCGTCCATGCCGTCCCCCCTTTGTGTCCACGAATCGCTGTCTGCCAATCACGATCGGGACGGGTGGGTGCCGGGCCGGCTTCCATCGGGGTGCAGGACAGGTGCCTCTCATCGAGGACCGGCCGTCGAGAAACGCCGGCCGTTGAAGGGATCAGAAAAAGCGCCGCCGACCCGATGGTCGGCGGCGCTTCAGGGGATGGGACGGGTTATTGGGTGTACGTGGCCCGCTGGGCGATGACCTGTCGGAGCGCCTCGATCAGCAACTCCGAGGTGAACGGCTTCTTGACCAGCAACGCGTCGTCGGTGATCAGGCCCTTGGTCACCGCGATGTCCTTGGGCAGGCCGGAGATGTAGACCACACCCATCCGGGGCCGCACCGCCGTCGCGGCGCGGGCGAGTTCCCCGCCGGACGCGCCCGGCAGGCCCAGGTCGGTGACGAGTACGTCGATCTCGCCCGGATGATCCCGGCAGGTGGCGATGGCATGCTCGGAGTCGCCGGCCACCATCGTGGCGAAGCCGCGCCGTTCGAGCATGCGGCGCATGATGTCGCGCAGGTCCTCTTCGTCGTCGACGACGAGAACGGTCGGACGGTCGGCTGACACCTCCGACATGACGCCTCCTCGGTCCTATGACCCCCTATGCGTCGAGACTCCGGTTCCGGAGGCCGATGAGAGGCCGTTCGTCGGGCTGGTTTCGCGAAATACGCTATCCGTACGCACGCCGGCGAGCTGCCCTTTTACCGCATAAGCCGTCAGCGCTTGCTCGTACTGGTGGCGGTAACGGCGTTCAACCAGCCGGTGTTGAGCAGCGCGCTCGGCGAACCGGCCAGGTTGTGCACCCGGTTGACGGAGGCGTTGTTCACCAGGGCGTCGCGAACCTGCTTCGGCGTGAACGTCGGATTGGCGCCCAGGACCAGGGCGGCCGCGCCGGTCACGTGCGGGCTGGCCATCGAGGTGCCGCTCATGATCACGGTACCGGTGTCGGATTTCGACGATGCGGCGGTGATCCGTACGCCGGGCGCGAACATGTCCACGCACTTGCCGTAGTTGGAGAAGGTCGCCCGGGTGTCCGTGCTGTCCGTCGCGGCGACCGTGATGGCTTCCGGCAGGCCGGCCGGCGACTGCTGGCATGCGTCCTTGTTGTCGTTACCGGCTGCGACCGCGTACGTGATGCCGGCGGCGATCGAGCGCTTGACCGCGTTGTTCAGAGTCGTGCTGGTGGTGCCGCCGAGGCTCATGTTGGCCACGGCCGGCTTCACCGCGTTCCTGGTGACCCAGTCGACGCCATTGATGATGGCCGAGTACGAGCCGCTGCCCCGGCAGTCGAGGACGCGGACGGCGACGAGCTTGATGTCCTTCGCGACGCCGTACTTCGCGCCGCCGATGGTGCCGGCGACGTGCGTACCGTGGCCGTTGCAATCCTCGGCGACCTTGTCGTTGTCGATGAAGTCGTAGCCGTTGCGTGCCCGGCCTTCGAAGTCCTTGTTGCTGATCCGGATACCGGTGTCCAGCACGTACGCGGTGACGTTGGCCGCCGCGCGGTACGTGTAGGTGCCGGAGAGTGGCAGCTTCTCCTGGTCGATCCGGTCCAGACCCCAGGTCGGCGTGAGCTGAGTGATGGCGTCCACGGAAACCCGGGCGTCCTGTTCGACCGACGCCACCGACGGATGGGCCGCCAGCCGGCGAGCCTGCGTACGGGTCATCGCGGCGTGGAATCCGATGACCGCACTGGTGTAGTTGTTCAGAACCGTGCCGCCGTATCGCTTGACGAGCTGCTGGGATGCCCGCGCGACCCCGGCCGCGGCCGGGCTCGCGCCGGACTTGAAGGTCACGATGTAGCTGTCGCCGATCGCACTCGCGGCGCCGGCCTCCACGATCGTGCCGGTTGGCAGAGCGGCGGGCGTGCCGGCCGACGCGGAACCGGCGAAACCGGTCACCGCGGTCGCGGTCGCGATGCCGGCGGTGAGCACGAGGCGGGCGGCACCACGCCGGCCGTGGATACGGATCATCAAGGGTCCCTTCGGTCCGGGCCCCGGCCATCTCACCCATAGGCAGGCCTGCCGGAGTCAACTGCGGGAAATCCTGAAGAGCGGCCGGAGCGGCACCGGGATCCCCACGGTTGCGCCTGGGTTGCACTGCGGCAGGGCCTCGGCGAAGCGCTAAGTCGATACCGAGGCGGGCCGAACTACCCGCTGTCAGATGCACCGCGACCGAGCTAGGAGAGCGATGATGACCACGCTGCTGAGCACGCCCCAGATCGCCACCGTCGACTCGCTCACCGAGCGCTGTGACAGCTGCAGCGCGGCTGCCAAGCTGGAGGCCACCCTCGCCAGCGGTGGCAGCCTCGCCTTCTGCGGTCACCACGCGAACAAGTACGCGGGCGAACTCGTCCGGGTCGCCGGAAAGGTCACCCTGGAAGAGGGCTTCCAGTGGGCGGGGAAGGTTCCAGCAGCGGCCTCTTGACGGCTTCTGCCGCGATATGATCGCAATCTCACTATTAGGCCGATTAGGCCGCATTAGAGGGGATGGCGGTGCGGATCGCGGCGCACGACGTGAGCAGGCTGTCCCGGACAGTCGCCGGATGCGCCGGTGTTACGGTGACCGTCTTCGGCGCCCGGCAACTGCTCACGTCCACCGACGTCGTACGCCCGGCGGTGGCTCTGCTGCCCGCCGGGCTTTCGCTTGTCCTGGCCGTACTGCCCGGGCCTGCGCCTCTCGTCCGGCTCGCGTCCCGCCTCCTGGCCGTGTCGGCTGCCGCACTCGGCGCCATCGCGCTTGCCGACCGGCCTGCCGGCGGCGTGGCCATCCTGCTCTCCGGCCTGGCGCTGGCGCTGATCGACGTGCGGCTGCCGAGCCGCCCGGCCGGTACGGTCCGGTACCGGGTCGCGGATCCCCTGCTGACCGGCGCCGCCATCATCGCGCTGGTCGCCGTTGTGTCGCGGTTGTTGACCCTCACCGTTCCGCACGACGGCGAACCGGTCGGCGTGATGTCGCTGCCTTTAGCCGGCGCAGTGTTGGCCCTCGCGGCCGGTGCGATTCTGGCCCGTGGAGAGTCTGCGCCACCTCAGGCGCCGGATCCTCCGGAAGCAATAGGCACGACCATCCGCCGGGTGCTGCCCGTGCTGATCGCTGTACCGGTCGTCGCCGCCCTGGTCAGCGCGCTCGCCGTGCGGTACGGAACCGGGCGGCCGGAAGCGGCGGTCGGCATCGGCGCCACTCTGGCCGCGCTCTCGGTATTCGCCTTGGCCGCCATCCTGGTCCGCTCGCTGGAAGGTGCCGATCGACGGCAGCGCGACCTGGTGGCCCAGCTGCACCAGCGGCAGGAGTTCGCGGACACCTTGCTGCAATCGATGAACGAGGCGGTGATGGTGCTGGACGCCAACTACCGCGTGATCGATGTGAACCGCCGCTGGCGGGAGCTCACCGGCCAGCGAGCCGAGGACGCGCTGGGTTCCCGGCCGCATTCCATGCCACCGGACGGTACCGGCGACTGGCTGGTCCAGCACAAGGACGGCACCGAAGTACCGGTGCTGGCCACCATGGCGGCGATACCGGCCGCCGACGGCAGTCCGCAGGCGTATGTGGCCACCTACGTCGACATCGGCGATCGGAAGCGGGCCGAGGATATGCTCAGCCGGCACGCCGACGAGCTGATGCGCAGCAACGACCGGCTGCGCGAGGCGAACACCCGGCTGGAGTCGGCCCTGGCGTTCAAGAACGACCTGACGTCGATGCTGACCCACGACGTGGCGCAGCCGATCAGCTCGATCGCCAGCCTGGCCGAGCTGCTCTCCGGGGATTGGACCGACCTACCGGACGACATCCGGTTCGACCTGGCCACCAAGATCGACAAGAACACCCGCCGGTTGATCAAGATGATGAACGACCTGCAGTTGCTGTTCCGGCTGGACACCGGGTCGATCACCGCCCGCCGCACGCCGGTTTCGGTGCTGGAGGTGGTCGAGGCGGTGGCCGGGGACGTGTCCGAGGACGACGTCCAGATCGCCGTTGACGAGCAGGTGTCCGCACTCGCCGACCGCGGCCACCTCACCGTGGTGGTGAAGAACCTGCTGAGCAACGCCCTCGCATACGGGGAGGGGCCGGTCGAGGTACGAGCCGACCGGCGCGCCGACACCGTACTGCTGATCGTGCAGGACCGCGGACCGGGCATCCCGGAGGAGCTGGTGCCGAGGTTGTTCGACCGGTTCGTGCGAGGTGCCGGGCTGGGCCTGTTCATCGTCCGGCACCTGGTCGAGGCGAATGGTGGCACGGTGCGTTATGAACGCGCCGAGCCACGCGGGGCGCGGCTGGTCGTCACATTCGAATCGGCGTCGATATCGGCGTGACCGGTTCGTGTTCCTCGCGGGCCCGGGCCATGTCGCGTTCCCACCGGGGGATCAGCTGCATCAGCCGGAACACCAGCAACGCCTCGAACAGCAGCAACAATGCGCCGGCCGCGACCGAGGTCCAGAACACGAAGCCGATCAGCGGGCCGACGATGAACACGGTCATCTCGAACTCGATACCGCTGAACAGGTGGATCCGGATTCGATGCCGCAAAAGGGCGATCCGCACGCGTTCGTACAGGCTGCCGGGCGGACCGGTCTGGACGGGCCCGGCGGTGTCCGCTCCGTCGGCGTCACCATCGTCGTCGGCAATGGCCCGGCTCACCGGCTCTCCGCGCACCTCGTGGAGCTGATTGGCCATCGACGCCTTGGTTTTGGCCATCTGGGAACCGTTGACGTAGCGGAACAGGTCCAGACCGATCACGGCGGCGCACAGCCAAACCCACGCCACGTTGCCGCTGACCGCGTACTGCCCACCCATCAGGGCGACCGCACAGATCACCACGCGTACCCGGTCGAAGATGAAATCGAACCACGTGCCGAACATCGACCCGGTGCCGTTCAGCCGAGCGATCTTGCCGTCCATGCAGTCCACCACGAAGCTGAGGTGGAACAGCACCGCGCCGGCCACCAGCCACCAGCGGCCCGCCAGGGCGAAACACCAGGCCGCGCCCAGGCCCAGGACGAAGGCCAAGGCGGAGAGCAGATTCGGCGTGATCCGGCGGTACGGAGCCACGAGCCGAACCAGTCGGACGGCGAGCGGGTCGACCAGGAGAACCGTCCACCAAGCGTCGCGCTCTTTGTACGTCCGCTCACGTATGTCTCGTAGGTCCATGTGTTGCACGCCGCTAACTTGCTAGTTCACGGGTGTTTGCGCAAGGCCGCCGCGGCTATCTTACGAAATCGTCACTTTCCGGCAGGGTCCGGTCAGTAGTCGTGCGCGCTGCCCCGGTCCTCCTCGTTGATCATGCCATCACACCGGGCGTCCTCCACCGGCCGACGGCCACCCATCGGCGCCGAGCCGCTATTGCTGCCGGTCATCCGGGTACCGGCCGCGCCCCCGCTGATGCCCCTGGTGCCACCGATCCGGCGGCCGGGCTGTCGCACGTCGTCGAGATCCGCGACGCCGCGGATGCCAGCGGCGCCCGTGGTGTCGGCGTTCGTACCCATCCGAGCCGTGTCACCTGTGCCGGTCCCCCAGCCGGCGCCGGGATGTGGCTCGCTGTCGTTCGCAACGGCAGAAGACGGCCGGCGCTTGATCCGGTCGGCCATCGACGCGGGCGAGGCCATCCCGGAACGTCCGATGAGCTGCTTCGAGCTCACTGCCATCCGGCCGGCTTCGACCAGACCCTTGAAGGTCAACAAGTCGTCCTTGAGGAGGCGGTTCAGCGTCTCCTGGCCGTGCCGGTCGCTCGGCATCAGGTACGCGATGTCCGCCTCCAGCTGGGCCACCACCTGGGTGCGGGTCTCGCCCATCGGCCGCAGCGATATGGTTTCCGCCAGCAACGGGCCGTCCGTCGTCGACCAGGCCACTCGCTCATCGATGGCGAGCTCGGTGATTTGCGCGTCGAACTCGCGGCGGTGTCCGTCCAGGTCCATCACCCAGTGGGTGCGGTCGGTGCCGATCGGGGTGACCTGTTCGACGCCGGTCATGAACCGCGGGTAGTTCTCGAACGTGGCGAGTTGCTCATAGACGGTGTGCAACGGTGCCCCGACTTCAATGGCCTGCTGAACCATGCTCATGTCACCGAGGGTAGGTAACCGAATACGTTTCGCGGTCGGTTTTGCTCAGACTCGGTGCAGGAACTGCCAGCGACCCACCTCGGCCGCGTACCGCGCGTCACTCGCCGCGACCAGCGGCACATTCGCCTCGCGCAACCGGGCCAGGATCGCCTGCGACGGGCTTCGCCACGCCTCGCTGATCTCGGCCGCGGTGCCGGTGGCGCGGCACGCGTCGGTCAGCAGGCCGAGGAGGTCGCTCGGAATCGCGACGTCGTCGATGCCGACCTGGGCGAGCAGGCTGAGCGGGCGGGCCAGCTGGGTGGGCGCGTACCGGGAAGCACGCTCGATGCCCTTGACCGTGGCGGTGACCACAGCCTCGGTGACCTGCTCGCAGGTGAGCTCGCCGGCCGCGAGCATCGAGCGGACCTCCCGCTTGCCGACCGGGCCGTCGGCGCCGGGAAAGCGGGAGACCGCCACCGAAACCGCCTCCAGCCGGCTCAAGTCGGCGGGCCAGGCCAGCCAGCCGTTCGGCTGGACCACCTCGACCTCGGCGGCGATCCGCAGCTTGAGCTCGGTGCGCCGGCTGGCGCGGCGGATCGCATCAGCGTACGCGGGAAGCCAGGTGGTGTCCGGGCCGACCTGATCGGCGAAGGTGAGCGCGGTGAGCCCAGCCCGGTCGGCGGCGGATACGACCACTCCGACGCTGTCCCGGCCGGCCGCGAAGCCGGTGTGCACATGCGCGTCCGCCGTGAGATCCAGTGCGCCCACGATGACTGTTTCCCGCCTTGCGCCCACGGCCAGCTCCCAGATTCGATGGTTCGTCTGGGCCTAAGAGTCGGATGCGGGCGTTGTCGGCCAAGGTCCGCGGCAGGTGCAGTCGAGTATCAGATCTTGAAGGCGCTGACCAGGCCACGGAGCTCCGCCGCGGTCCGGGCCACCTCGGCGCTCGCCTGGCGGGTCTGGTTGACGCCCTGCACGGCGCTCGCACTCGCGGTCGAGACATCCGCGATGTTCGCGGCGATCCGGCCACTGCCCGCGGCGACCTCGCTGATGCTGCGGCTCATTTCAGCGGTGGTGGCGGTCTGCTCCTCGACCGCACTGGCGATCGTGGTCTGGTAGTCGTTGATCTTCGCGATCACCTCGCTGATCCGGCTGATCACCTCGACCGCGCCGCTGGTGTCCTGCTGGATCGCGTTGACCCGGACGCCGATGTCCTCGGTCGCCCGGGCGGTTTCCTGGGCCAGGTCCTTGACCTCGCTGGCCACCACGGCGAACCCCTTGCCGGCGTCTCCGGCCCGGGCCGCCTCGATGGTGGCGTTCAGAGCCAGCAGGTTGGTCTGCTCGGCGATCGAGGTGATCAACTTGATCACGTTGCCGATCTCGACGGACGACTCGCCCAGCTGGCGTACCGTCTCGGTGGCCCGCGCCGACTCCGAGACGGCGACCGCGGCGATCTGCGCGGCCTCGCTGGTGTTGCTGGAGATCTCCCGGATGGACAGGCCCATCTCCTCGGAGCCGGCCGCGACTGTTTGCACGTTGCGTGAGATCTCCTCAGCCTCGGCCGAGGCGGACGAGGTCTGGAAGTCGGTGTCGTTGGCCGCGTCGGCGATCTGCCCGGCCACCGAGGACAGCTGTCCGGCCGAGCTGGCCAGCGCCTCCGCGCTGGTTCCGATGGTGGCTAGCGAGGCATGGATCGACTCCAGGGCGCTGTCCAGGCCGGTCGCCATCCGGCCCAGCTCGTCCCGGCTGGTGATGCCGCTCCGCTGGGTCAGATCGCCCCGGGCCAGCGCGTCGATGACGCCGCCGATCTTGTGGATGGGGCGCAGGATCGACCTGGCCAGGGGGATGGAGAGGCCGATCAGCAGCACGAGGCCCAGCACCACGACGATCCGGCCCAGCCATTCGGTACGGGAGATCGTGCCCGTCATCTTCGAGCGCTGTTGGCTGATGGCCTCGAGTACCCGTTCATGTAGAGCACCCAGCTGCTCGTCGACCTCGTGGTTGCGCTCAGCGATCTGGCCGATGTCGGCTTGCGCCGCGGCGCCGCCGGCGCCGGCCTGCCGGACGAAGTCGGCGATGAAGTCGCCGAAACTGTTGACGTCCGGCCGGATCGCGGCGAAACCGTCAGCGAGATCGTCCGGCATACTCACCGCTTCCACCGCGTCCGCCGCCTCGGTGGCGGAGACCACGTCGTCTGCCGTGTCCTGGGTGACGTCCTGACCCAGCGCCGCACGGTAGGCGTCCACCTTCAGCTCGCTCTGCCGTGTGTCCAGGTGGTTCAGGGCGGCCCGCCCGGCCTCCAGCCGGCGCACGGTCTCGGCCTGTGCGGCCAGCTCCCGTTCCCCGAGCAGGCTGATCACGGCCAGCGCGGCGAGCGCGACGACACCGCTGAGCACGATAAGGCTGAGGCGCTTGGCGATACCGAGTTCGGCCAATCGGGACATGGATATCTCCTCGGAAGGCGAGCATTGCCGGTGCATTCATCTTCGGCGCTGCCGGGCCTCGATTAGCCGCTTTCGCCTATTTTGCCGTCAACTGTTGTGCACTCGCGGCGCACCCTCCGTGGCAGCCCACGCTCGGCAGCCGTCGGCCAGGCGGTGGCGAAGGCCTTCTCGTGCGCTCGATCACTCGTCCGGCTCTATTTGTTCGGCGGCGGGTTGAGCATTTCGGTGACGGCTCGCACGGCGTCCTCGGTCGGCGAGGCTGCCTCGCGGTTCGCCGCCTTCAGTTCTTTGTAGACCTCCTCGCGGTGCACCTGCACGTCGCGCGGAGCGTTGATGCCGAGCCGGACGACGTCACCGCGGGCCTCCAGCACGGTGATGACGATGTCGTCGCCGATCACCACGCTCTCGCCGGCCCGCCGGGTCAGCACGAGCATCGTCGGTGCCCTCCTCCATCCGTGGACGGACAACAGAAGGTGCGGCCGCGAGGAGACCCGGCCGCACCTTCGAACGAACGGTCAGTAGGTCCGGTTCATGACCGCGCGGACCGGCAGGTTGGACCCGCTCAGGACCACCTGCATCGCGCGCCTGCTGTCCTGGTCCACCACGATCGGGGCAAGCAGGTTCGCGGTTGTCTCCTCAACGCCGGCCGAGATGACCACCATGAGCAGAAGCCGGTTCGGGTCCCTGGTGTTCAGGGCCGCGAAGACTTCGTTCTCGATCTCCGGCGCGTAGTCCGGGAAGAACGGCTCGGGGGGCGCCACCAGGAACCGGAGATTCGGGTCGTCGATGGACGTGAACGCGTACAGCAGGCCCTCTTCGTGCAGGCGAACCAGGGCGAACTCGCGGTGCGCCGGGAAGCCCGGCATCGGCACGGCCATGGTGATGGTCGGCAGACCTGTGTCGGTCATGATGTCCCCCGTCGGACGGGACGCAGTGCTGGTACTCATGATCACCTCAGAAAATCGATGAGCGAGGGCTGGATGACCTTGGCCGACGCGGCCAAGGCGGCCTGGTAGGAGGTCTGCTGAAGCTGCATTTCCATAATCGTCTTCGGCAGATCGATGTCTTCGATGTCGGACAATTGCGCCGTGACGGACAGCACCCGGTCCGCTGCGGCATCCTTCATCTGAGTAACCCGATTGTATCGGGCTCCAACCTCGGAAATGGCGGTTCTTACTGAAATACCGGCCTTATCTAGGTTATTGAGGTCGGTGGTCAGCTGCGCGCTGTCCCCTGACTTGAGGCTTTTCGAGATCGATCCCAGCACCTTGAAGAGTTGAGTGTCCGAGTCGTCTTCGCCGAACGCCTCCGGTCCCCTGGTGTCCACCCGCACCGGAGAGCCGGCGTTGACCGTTCGCATCGTCTCGCCTTTGTCGCCGACGTATTCGCCGTTGGAGTCGTACGCCACCGGACCGCCGGTGGTGCCGCCGAAGACCGGACGGTCCAGATACTTGGTGTTCGCGTAGGAGATCAGCGAATCCCGGATCTGATCGATCTCGGTGGCCAGCGCCGCATTGACTTGCGCGCTGTTGACGCCGGAGTTCAGGCCCTGCACGGTGAGGTCCCGGGCCCGGGTGATCAGATCCGACGTGCTGGTGAGGGTGCTCTCCACGGTGCTCAGCCAGCCCAGGCCGTCGTCGGCGTTACGGAGATAACGCTCGTTCGCGCGCGACTCGGTACGCAGTTGCATGGACGAAACCGTGCCGGTCGGCGAGTCCGACGGCCGGTTGATCTGCTTGCCGCTGGACAACTGGTCCTGGATCTTGTCGCCCTTGGCGAGGTTGCGCTGGAGGTTCGCCAGCACCCGGGTGTGGATGCTGCTCTCGGTGACCCTGCCGGAGATGGCCATTGTCTACCCCTTACCTTCCGACCAGGCCGGTGCGGTTGATGAGCTGGTCGAGCATCGAGTCGATGGTGGTGAGCACGCGCGACGCCGCTTCGTACCCGCGCTGATAGGTCAGCAGATTGGTCATCTCCTCATCGAGATTGACGCCGGACTGAGCTTCGCGCGCCGCATCCACCTGCTCGGTCACCGTCGCTTGAATCTCGTTGCGTCGGGCGGACGCCTGAGCGGCGACGCCGAGCCCGCCGATCATTGACTGGTACAGCAGGTCCGGCGACGGCTCCGCCGGCTTCAGCGGGTCCAGCGGATCCGTTGCGGCGATAGTCTGAGCCAGCTGGGCCGCCACGGAACCGTCGAGTGCGCCGGCCGTCTTCGAGGTGGCCACCTTGTCGGGTGTCGAGATGGCCACCCTGATCGTTCCAGCCGTCGTGCCCTCGAAGAAATTGAGCTTCGTGCTGCCGTCCTTGCTGAAACCCGCGGCATGCGCGGTGTTGACCTTGTCGGCCAGCGCCTTCGCCACCTCATCGAGATCCTTGGAGATGTCCGGGATGACGGTGGTCAGCGTGTCGGCCATCGCACCCATGGTGCCGCCGGCCCCGGCCGCGGTCTTGGTGTCGGTCCACCGCAGCTGCACCGGATCGGCCGTTTGATCGTCGAGGCGCTCTGCACCGGTCACCTCAAGCTTGCGCGTGGTGAACTCACTGACCAATGTGGAGTTGCCGACGAACACGTCCATGGCGCCGTTCGGCCGCGCCGACGCGATCGCGCCGCTGAGCTTGGACAGGCTCAGCACCGCGATGTCGCGCCGATCCTCGAGTTCGTTCACGGTCACGCCGGTTGCCTTGGCCCGCACAATGCTGTCGTTGAGCTTCGCGATCGTCTCGGCCGCGGTGTTCACCTCTTCGGCGTAGGCGGCAAGCTGCTTGCGGTTCTGGCCCCACTGCTGACTGAGTGCCTCGTGTGCGTAGTTGAGCCCGTCCGTGACCGTGTTGCTCTGCTGGATCAACGCGGCTCGCGCCGCGGGCAGTTGCGGGTTGTTCGCGACATCGCCCCAGGCGTCCCACATGTCGTGCAGCTGGGCCTGCAGCGCGGTGCTTCCCGGTTCGGCGAAGACGTCCTCGATTTCGGCGTACGCGGCGGTCTGATTGGTCAGGTACGCACTGTTGCCGTGTTCGGTACGACTGCGGTTTTCCATGTATTGGTCACGCAACCGCTGCACGTCGGTGACCGCGACGCCGGTGCCGAGGCCGTCGGTCTGTGCGTACATCGCCGGAGAGATGGACCCGACCTGCGACTGCATTTCCACGCGCTGCCGGCTGTAGCCCTCGGTGTTCGCGTTGGCGATGTTCTGGCCGGTGACGTCCAGCGCCCGCCGTTGTGCGTAGAGCGAGGTCAACGCGGTGTTGATACCCCCGAAGCTGCTTGCCATCAGATCGCCTCATCCACCAGGCTCGGCCGGCGGACGCCGCCGGAGACGGTCTTGCCCTGCGCGCTGTACGTTTCCACGGTTCCAGCGAACGCGAGCATGGTTTCCCGAGCGGCGCGCTGACCGGCGGTGAGCAGGTCGCGGTTGGCGTCGGCCATCGCGCTGATCTCCGAGGTCAGGGTCAGGAAGGCCTTGCGGTGCTGATGCAACAGATCCGACCAGGGCGCCGGCGCCGCATCGGCCAGTTCGCCCAGCGACGCCTCCAGCGGCAGTCCGAGCTCACTGGCAACCGCCTGCGCGTAGGCGGCACGAGCCACTTCCGTCTGCCGGATCTGGTCGAGCACCACCTCCACCTCCCGGGTGGCGTGAGCGAGCCACCGCGACCGGCCGGCGGCCAGCAGGAGTTGCTCCTCCTCGAGCTTGAAGAGGAGGAGCTCCAACAGTTCGCGCGATCGCCACAGGACGCTGGACAGGTCGGTCAGGCTCACCCGGTCCTCCGTCTCGTTCCGGAGGCGTGTCCCCCCGCTCACCGGACAAGTCGGCACCGGACGCGCTGCCCTGAGAACTTGAGGGCCTCCGGGTTGCACACCGGTGCAGCACGGATTCCGGAGTTTCCCGAACAGGTGCGAACAAGTTTCAGATACTTCTCATGACCCACGGCGACCAGCCGATCACTCATGGCGAAAGCCAACGGCCCACGGAAGGGCCGGTAAGAGACCCCACTCAAGGAGGAACTTCACATGGGTCTTCGAATCAACCAGAACATCGCCGCCCAGAACGCCTACCGCAGCCTCTCGGTCTCCGACAACCAGATGTCGAAGTCGCTGGAGAAGCTGTCGTCGGGTTTCCGGATCAACCGGGCCGCCGACGACGCCGCGGGTCTGGCGATCAGCGAGGGACTGCGCAGCCAGGTCGGTGGCCTGAAGGTGGCCACCCGCAACGCGCAGGACGGCGTATCGGTGGTGCAGACCGCTGAGGGTGCGCTGAACGAGGTCCACTCGATCCTGCAGCGCATGCGTGACCTGGGCGTGCAGGCGGGTAACGACTCGAACAACGCCGAGGCCCGGGCCAACATCACGACCGAGGTCAGCAGCCTCAAGGACGAGCTGAGCCGCATCGCCAGCACGACGAATTTCAACGGTACTAACCTGCTCGACGGGTCTGCCGGTGCTGCCCGCGACGGCAAGCTGAAGTTCCAGGTCGGCGCCGACGGCGACACCAACAGCCAGATCTCGGTAGATCTGTCGACCGCCAACGTGAACAAGGTCGTCGCCGGTCTCAGCGACCGTGCGTCGTTCACCATCACGCCTGCGACCATCACCGGCAACATGGTGTTCGGCCTGGCGGGCAGCGCGGCGAACGACGTGACCGTGGCGATGGGTGCCGTCAATGCGCAAAGGACCGGCAAGGATGTGGTCAACACGCTGAACGATGACGCCAACTTCGCCGCCAAGTTCACGGCCTCCCTGGACGACACCGGAAAGCTCGTCGTGGCGTCCAAGACCAAGGGCGTCACGGTGCAGGGCGGTACCGGCGCCGGCGCCAGCATCGCCCCCGGTACCGGTGCGGCCGTCGGTACCTCCACGGCCGGTCTGGACTTCTCCGACGCGACAAAGGCGCAGACCTCCCTCGCCGCCCTGGACGCCCAGATCAGCACGGTGTCGACCGCACGCGCTCAGCTCGGTGCCTACCAGAACCGGTTCGAGCACACCATCAACAGCACAAACGTCGCCATCGAGAACCTGTCGGCGTCGGAGAGCCGGATCCGTGACACGGACATGGCGCAGGAAATGATGTCCTACACCCGGTCCCAGATCCTGACCCAGGCCGGCACGTCGATGCTGGCCCAGGCCAACCAGTCGCAGCAGGGTGTGCTGTCGCTCCTGCGCTGACCGGGCATGGTGATCCTTCACGTAGTGACGACCACCGTCACCGAATAGCTCAACCAACTGCACGGACAACCGAATAGACGGGCGGTCGGCGTCATCGCTGGCCGCCCGTTCCGTTCCAGCCCCGATCGACGGGAGGGATCAGTCTCATGGCCAGCATCGACGGCCTCATCACCGGCATGAGCACCACGGAGACCATCAACCAACTCATGCAGATCGAGGCGGCTCCGCAGACGGCGCTGAAGACCAAGATCTCCACCGCGAACAAGGTTGTCGCCGCCTATCAGAGCGTGAACAGCAGGCTGTCCAGCCTGGCCTCCGCGGCCAAGGCCCTCGGCACCGCCGACATCTGGGGCGGCATGAAGGCCACCTCGAGCTCCGCCGCTGCGGTCGTCTCGGCCAAGGCCGGGGCGTCAGCCGGCTCACTCAGCTTCCGCGTCGAGCAGCTCGCCTCCACGCACATGACGACCGGCCCGGCCGCGTCCGCGGTCGCCTCCGCCACCGACGCCACCGGTTCGCCGGTCGTCACGGGCAGCACGTTCGACGTCATGCTCACCGATGGCACGACGAAGACCCTCACGCCGGCGGACAGATCCCTCCAGTCGGTGGTCGCCGCCATCAACGGTGAGGCCGACGTCCCGTACAAGGCCTCGGCCGTGCAGATCGGGGCGGGCAAATACACCCTTCAGCTCACGGCCAAGGAGAGCGGGGCCGCAGCAGCCGCCGAGATGGCCGCCGCTGGCGCGCCGACCGGGCTGAGCCTGGGTGCAGCCACGGTCACCGTTCAGGGCGACGACGCCCGGATCAAGGTCGGCAGCACGGTCGACGCCTATTCCATCTCGTCGGCGACCAACACCTTCGCCGACGTGCTGCCGGGTGTGACCGTCACCGCCGTCCAAGCGCAGGCGCCCACCGACGCCGCGGTCACCATCGACGTGAGCGCCGACGCAGAGGGCATCGCCGCCAAGGTGCAGGCCCTGGTGGACAACGCCAACGTGGTACTGAACGAGATCTCCTCGCAGAGCAGGGTCAAGAAGGGAGAGGTCGCGGCCGGCCCCCTGGTGAGCGACAGCGCGATGCGCAAGCTCAGCCAGGACATCTTAGGCTCCGTCGCAGCGGGCGCGGCCGGGCTGGGCTCGGGCGGCACCACCGCCAGCTTCAGCCAGGTCGGGGTCTCGGTGGACCGCAGCGGCCGGTTGACCTTCGACAAGACGAAGTTTCTGGACGCGTACAAGAAGGACCCGGCCACGACACAGAAGTTCTTCGACTCGTACCAGGACAAGGCCGGCGGGACCGCCGGCAAGTTCGAACCGGGATTCGACACGGCCACCGGACTGGGCCGCCAGCTGGAGGCGCTCGCGCTCGTGGCAAGCGAGGGAGTTGTCGACCCCACCAACCCCACGAAGGCCAAGCAGGGCACCATGCAGGCCCTCATCCAACGCAACACGGCCACCATCAAGAGCCTGAACGACCAGGTCAGCCAGTGGGACGTCCGCCTGGAGTCGCGCAAGTTGGCGCTGCAGAAGCAGTTCTCCGGCCTCGAGGTCGCCCTCGGCAAGATGCAACAGCAGTCCTCCTGGCTGGCGGGTCAGCTCGCCGGCCTCGCCTGAGCGAGAGCGAGCGCGCCATGACCAACCTTCCGCCTGCCATGCGCGAGCGCTATCTCACCGATTCGGTGGCCACAGCATCACCGGCCAAGCTGCTGCTGATGCTCTACGACCGGCTTGTCGTCGACCTCAACCGCGGTGAGCAGGCGCTGCTCGCCGGCGACCGCCCCGAGGCCAACACCCACCTCAAGCACGCACAGGACATCATCACCGAGCTGCACGTGTCGCTGGATCTGGAGGCCTGGGACGGCGCCCCGGGCCTCGCCGCGCTCTACGCCTTCGTGGAGACCGAACTGATAAACGCCAACGTGCGGGGCGACGCCGCGAAGGTGACGGCGGTGCGCGGTCTGATCGAGCCGCTGCGCGACACCTGGCGCGAGGCGGCGCTGGTCGTCGCGGCGGCCGAGGGGTGACCCAGGATGGCCGACGAATGGCGAAGCGCCTGGATCAGCGCCCTCGACGCGCTGGAGGCCGACGTCGAGGCCGTCGAAAAGATGATCACGGATGAACATCGCAGACGTGATCTGCCGATGGCCACACCATGGGAGGCGCCTGCCGGACTGGGTCCGCTTCCTCTGGATCTGCGGCCGCGTGCCGACCACATCCTGACCCGGCAGATCGAAGCTGCGCAGGCGCTGACGCGGGCGATCACCGCGAACCGGCGCCAAACCGCCTTCGCCTCCCGGGTGGAGGTCGGCACGCCCGGCAAGGCCGTCCCCTCATACGTCGACTACGCCATGTGACTTACCCGCAATGCCCGAGCCAATCTGCTCTGCGCGCAACCCCGCGGCAACCGTTTGACGCTCAGCGGATTCGGTCAGAGGCCGAATCTGAGGGTACGAGCGACGGATCGCTCATCGAACGCCACGGACCGGCGGCATACGCAGTCGAAGGGGAACCAGCCGTGTTCGGAGACGTGTCGACGTCGTCGCTCAAGGTTGCGGTCGCCGGCCTGGCCGCCCGCCAGACGGCCATAGCCGACAACATCGCCAACATCGAGACGCCCGGGTACCAGGCCCGTAAGGTCAAGTTCGAGGAGGCGCTCAGCAGCGCCGTCGCTGACGGTCGGTCGCCCTCGACCGTCGCGCCGAGCGTGCAGACCTCGCTGGAGCCGACGCGCCTGAACGGCAGCAACGTCAACCTCGACGAGGAGACCCTTTCGCACATCGACACGACGATGCGGTACCAGCTGACCATCCGTGCGCTGGACGGCAAGTACAGCTCGATCCGCGACGCGATCAAGGGGGCCTGATCTCGATGAGCACCTTCAACGCGATCGGCGTGGCAGGCACCGGAGTCACCGTCTACCGCAAGTGGCTGGACGCGGTCTCGGACAACATCGCCAACATCGACAATGTCACCCGTACGTCGGAGAACGCCTTCCAGGCCCGGTACGTCGTCGCGCAGGAGGCGCAGGACGGCAACGGAGCCCAGGTCGGTGGGATCGCGTTCGGCAGCGCGGAGGGGCGGCTGTCGTACGAGCCGGACAACCCGCTGGCCGACACCGAGGGCTACGTACGCCGCCCGGACATCGACCTCGGCACCCAGATGGCTCAGATGATGATGGCGCAGCGCGCGTACCAGGCCAACCTGTCGGTCGTCGACCGCGCCCGTGACTCGTACACCGCCGCGATCAACCTCGGGAAGTGATCAGCGTGGCCTCTCCGATCAGCGCAATCAGCGGTCTGTCCGGTGTCGGGGGGATCAACCCTGTCGGAGCCACCGCCGGCACGCCGGCCGCCAACGGCCCGAACACCGATTTCGCCGGCATGCTCTCCCAGGGCCTCGAGGCGGTTCAGGCGGCACAGACCAAGTCGGCCGACCTGGCCGTCCAGGTGGCCAACGGCACGCTCGCCGACCCGGCGCAGTACACGATGGCCGCCACCGAGGCGTCGCTCGGCCTCCAGCTGACCATGGCCATCCGCAACAAGGCGGTGGAGGCATTCCAGGAGATCATGAGGATGCAGGCATGACCGCCTGCCTCGGAGAAGGGCTCGGCATGAGATGACCGACCGTCTCCCCGCGCCCGTACGCAAGGCCGGTGACACCTTCAAGTCCTTCACCCCGGGACAGAAGGCGGTCACCCTCTTCGCGGTCGTGGCCCTGGCCATCGGCGGTTACTTCTTCGCGACCTGGGCGTCGACGCCGTCGTACTCCGCGCTGTTCAACAATCTGTCGAGCAAGGACGCCAGCGCGATCGTCGAGTCACTGCAGAAGTCCGGCACGCCGTACGAGCTCGCCAACGGCGGAACCACCATCATGGTGCCGCAGGACCAGGTGTACGACCTGCGGCTCCAACTGTCCGGCGAAGGACTGCCCGGGGAATCGGACACCGGTTACGCACTGCTTGACCAGCAGGGCATCACCACCAGCGACTTCATGCAGCAGGTCAACTATCAAAGGGCCCTGGAAGGCGAGCTGTCCAGCACGATCAAATCGATCGACGGCGTCGAGGCGGCCACCGTGCACCTCGTCGTACCGCAGAAGGACGTCTTCTCCGACGACCAGAACAAGACCACCGCATCCGTCCTGGTGCAGTCGGCAGCCAACAAGCCGCTGTCCAGCCAGCAGGTGCAGGCGATCGTGCATCTGGTCGCGTCCAGCGTCGAGGGCCTCGACCCGACCCAGGTCACGGTGGCCGGCGCGGACGGCAAGATCCTCTCCACCGGCGGCGGCGCGGCCGTGGCCACCGGCGGGGACAGCGGCGCCGACTCGGAGACCGCGGCGTTCCAGAACCGGATGAACTCGTCGTTGCAGAACATGCTGGACAGCGTCGTCGGGCCTGGCCACGCGGTGGTCACCACGACCGCCGAGCTGGACTTCGACCAGACCGAGACCACTACCAAGACCTATTCGTCGGACCCGTCCGTGGCCGCGCTGTCGGAGAGCATCAGCCGCGAGGCCTACAACGGCAACGGCCAGGGCACCGGCGGGGTGCTGGGCCCCGACAACATCCAGGTCCCGAACGGCACGACCAGCAGCACCGGCACCGGTCAGTACGAGAACAGCAACACCGTCCGCAACAATGCGGTGAACGAGATCAACGAGACCCGGCGCAGCGCGCCCGGCGCGGTGAAGAAGCTGAACGTGGCCGTGCTCCTGGACAGCACCACCGCGGGCACCGTGGATTCCGCGCAGGTGCAGCAGCTGGTCAGCGTGGCGGCCGGCATAGACGCCACCCGTGGGGACTCGGTCGCTGTCGCGGCCATGCCGTTCGACACCAGCGCCGCCACGGCCGCGAAGGACGCACTCTCCGCGGCGGCCGCTGCGGAGAAGTCGGCGAAGCAGACATCGCTCATCAAAACGGCCGCAATGGCACTAGTCGTACTGATCCTGCTGTTCCTGGCCTGGCGAACCAGCCGGCGCGCGAAGAAGCGCAAGGCTCTCACCCCGGCCGAGCTTGCGCACCTGGAGCAGATGCAGGCGGCGCTCGAGCAGCAGCGTCTGGCCGAGCTGAACGCGGCGATCCCGGGACCGGCGATCGAGCCACCCAGCGTCGAGGACGAGAACCGCGACGAACGCCAGCGCGAGATCGAGCAGATGGTCGAAGATCAACCTGAGGAGATGGCTGCCCTGCTGCGCGGCTGGATCGGTGCCGGCCGCTAGTTCCCCTGTGCGTTGAGGAGACACGGATTTGACCACCCCCGCGTTGAGCACGACCTCGATGACGGGCCTGCGCAAGGCGGCCATTCTGCTGGTCCGGATGGGCAAGGAGTACTCCAGCCGGGTGCTCGCCAGCCTGTCCGAGGCGGAGGTCGAAGAGCTGTCGGCGGAGATCGCCCGGCTCGGCAGGCTGGATCCCGCGGTCGTCGGTGACGTGATCGACGAGTTCTACGCCATGGCCACGACCAAGCACGCCGGCGCAGGCGGTATGGATTACGCGCGTGAGCTCCTCGAGGCATCCCTGGGCAGTGAACGCGCGAACCTGATCCTGGACCGGCTCCAGGCCTCGATGAACGACGTGCCGTTCAACTTCCTCAGCCATGCCGACCCGAGCCAGGTCCTGTCCTACGTGCAACACGAACACCCGCAGACCATCGCGCTCGTGCTGGCGCACGTACCGTCGGCTCTCGCCTCGTCGATCCTGTCCGGATTGGCGCCGGAGGTGCAATCCGAGGTGGCCCACCGGATCGCGGTGATGGACCGCACCTCGCCCGAAGTGATCCGGCAGGTGGAGCTCGCGCTGCAGCGCAAGCTGTCCACCGTGCTGCAGCCCGACGAGCTGTCCACGGTCGGTGGTTTGCAGCCGCTGGTCGACATCATCAACCGCGCCGACCGGACCACCGAACGCCTCATCATGGAGGCGCTGGAGGCGCGCAACCCGGAGATCGCCGAGGAGCTGCGCCGACGGATGTTCATGTTCGAGGACATCGTCAACCTGGACGATCGTTCGGTGCAGCTGGTGCTGCGCCAGGTCGAGCCGTCCGACCTGGCGACCGCGCTCAAAGGCGTCAACGAGGCGGTCCGCGACAAGGTCACCGGCAACCTCTCCGAGCGTGGCCGGGAGAACCTGCTCGAGGAGATCGACCTCCTCGGCCCGGTCAAGGTCAAGATGGTCGAGGAGTCGCAGCAGAAGATCGTGTCGGTGATCCGCTCGCTGGAGGACTCCGGTCAGATCGAGATCCAGCGCGGCGAGCAGGAGGAACTCATTGCCTGACGCCAGAGCATCCGAGGACCGGCCGGTGCTGCGCGGCACGGTCGCCGAGTCGGCGGCCGCCGCCCGCTTCGGCGTGGATCTGCGTCGTGAGGCTCCGGTGGACAGCGGGCCGGTCGAGCGCGCCAAGCAGCAGGCGCGGACGGCCGGCTACGCGGAGGGCTGGGCGCAGGGCCAGCGTGCCGCGGCCGTGGAGGCGGCCGCTGCGGCCGAGCGGGCCCGTGCCGTCGAACAGGCACACGAGCAGCGCCGGACAGCGTCGCTCGCCCAAGCGGTGAACGCCGTCGGCCGCGCGGTGACCGGGCTCGAGGCCCAGCTCATGCCGACCATGCACGAACTTCAGGAGGCGGTGCTCGCGCTTGCGTTCGAGCTCGCCGAGGCGATCATCGGCCGCTCGGTCGACGACCCCGAGGGCCGCGGCGCAGACGCCCTGCGCCGGGCCATGGCGGCCGCGCCGGATCACGGCGAGATCGTGGTCCGCCTGCATCCGGACGATTTTCGTAATCTGGTCGGCACGGCGACGGACGCCGATTACCACCACGGGGGACGGCCGGTGCACCTGCGGCCCGACCCGGCATTACGTCCGGGCGACGCGGTGGCCGAGACCGGCTCCACGACCGTGGACGCGTCCATAGCGGCGGCCGTACAGCGAGCCCGGGAGGCGCTGCGCCTTGACTGACCTGTTGCGTGCCCGGATCGACGCCGCCCTGAGCGCCGCGAAGCCGCTCGCCCGTGGCAAGGTCACCGGCGCGGTCGGCCTTCGGGTCACGGTCAGCGGCATCGAGGCGCGGGTCGGCGAACTCCTGCGCGTCGGCGACGGCGATGAGGCCGTGCTGGCCGAGGTGGCCGCGCTCGATGGTGACCGCCTGGCCTGCCTGCCGCTCGGACCGATCGCCGGCCTCGGCACCGGTAGCCCGGTGGTCAGCACGGGCGGTCCGCTACGGGTTGCGGTCGGCCCGGACCTGCGTGGCCGCATCCTGGACGGCCTGGGCCGCCCGATGGACGGCGGGCCGCCGCTGCGCGGCGAGATGGTCAGCATCGAGGCGGCGCCGCCCTCGGCGATGGAGCGCCAGCTGGTCGATGCGCCGATGTCCTTGGGGGTACGGGTGCTCGACACGCTCGTGCCGTGCGGTCGGGGCCAGCGGATCGGCATCTTCGCCGGCTCCGGCGTCGGCAAGTCCACGCTGATGTCGATGATCACGCGCGGCACCTCGGCCGAGCTGAACGTGGTGGCCCTCGTCGGCGAGCGCGGCCGCGAGGTGCGCGAGTTCATCGAGCATGATCTCGGTACCGAGGGCCTCGCCCGCTCGGTCGTCGTGATCGCCACCTCGGACACGCCGCCGCTGGTGCGACTGCGGGCCGGCGCGGTGGCCACCCGGATCGCCGAGTACTTCCGCGACCAGGGTCAGGACGTTCTGCTGATGATGGACAGCGTGACCCGCGCCGCGATGGCGCAGCGCGAGGTCGGGTTGTCGGTGGGCGAGCCGCCCGCCACCCGCGGGTATCCGCCGTCGGTCTTCGCGATGCTGGCTTCGCTGCTGGAGCGCGCCGGTCCGGGCGCACGAGGAAGCATCACCGGCCTCTACACGGTGCTCGTCGAGGGTGACGACCACAACGAGCCGATCGCGGACGCCGCCCGTTCGATCCTGGACGGGCACGTGGTGCTGGACCGCAAGCTGGCCACGGCCGGCCACTTTCCGAGCATTCAGGCGCTGGACTCGATCTCCCGCGTGGCGAACAAGATCACCACACCCCAGCAGAAGGCGGACGCGGCCGAGTTGCGCCGGATGATGGCGGCCCACCGTGAGGTGCGCGAGCTGGTCGAGATCGGCGCCTACGTGCCGGGTACGAATCCGGAGGCCGACCGTGCCACGGCGGTGTGGCCGCAGATCACCGCCTTCCTGCGCCAGGGCCTCGACGAGCGGGTCACCGCCGACCAGGCCTGGACCGCCCTGCGCTCGTTGATTGCCGCGTCCTGACGCCGCGCGGCCGGCTGGTGCCGGGTGCGGGTTGGGTGCAAGGGCTCAGCGGTGGTGAAGCGGGGTCGATCCGGCTGATGAGGGGCCGACAGGCCTGCTCGGCACTGAGGAGGTCTTCGTGAATCGACTGTTCCGGCTGGGCCCGGTCTTGCGGGCACGCAGGGCCCAGGAGGACGCCGCGCGCGGTGCGGTGATCCAGTCACGCCAGGAGATTCGGGAAGCGCAGGCATTGGCGAAGCGGCGGGCTCTGGATCTGGCCGGTGCGGAGGCGCCAACCGAGGGCACGGCGCGTGCCATGGTCGCCTCGATGGTGGCCCGGCAGTCGCTGGCCGCCGGCCTCTCGGGCGCGCATCGGATGGTGGTCGACGCCGAGGAGCTGACCCGGGAGAGGGTCGCCGAGCTGGCCGATGCGGCGAAGCGTCGCCGCGCGGTGGAGATGATGGCCGAACGGCACGCCGAGACGGTTCGCCAGCACGACCTCAAGACCGACCAGGCGAACCTGGACGAGCTCGCCGTGACCATGAAGGCACGCAACGCCGCCCGCGGCGTGGACGCGCAGAACGAGCAACGGTCGAGCACCCTGCGCACCGGCTCGGGCACCGCCGCCGACCGGGAAGCCCTGAGCCGGGATTCTGCGCTTGCCGTGCACGCCACCCGTACCGGCGAAATTGATCTTGCAGACGCCCGGCTGGCGATCGCCGCGCGCCGGGGCGACCTGGCCGCCGCCGTCAAGCTCGATCGAGCGGCTAAGGAGAACGCCCACAACGCCGAACTCGAAGGCGAAGGCCGAACCGAGGAGAACCGGAGCCGCGCATGATAGGTGTCACCGGAGTCCTGTCCCGCATCTCCGAGCTGCAGACGCAACTCGGCCTTACTCCCGCGGCACCGGGCACCACTGGCACCAACGGCACCTCCTTCGCGACCGCCCTGGCCGGCGCCACGGACAGCACGGCCGGCACCACGTCGGGTGTCACCGGCGCCCAGGTCGTCGAGTCCGCCAAGAAGTATCTGGGCACCAGATACGTCTTCGGTAGCACCGATCCGAGCAAGGGCCTGGACTGTTCGGCACTGGTGCAGCGTGCGTACCGGGACCTCGGCATCGAGCTGCCGCGCAACTCCTGGCAACAGGCCAAGGCGGGCAGCAAGGTGGACGGCCTCAAGGACGCGCGGCCGGGCGACATCCTGGCCTTCGACTCACCGGTCGATCACGTGGCGATCTACCTCGGCGACAACAAGATGATCGCGGCGCCCAAGCCCGGCGATCAGGTCAAGATCCAGTCGGTGTACGAGACGCCGACGCACATCCGCCGCGTGATCGGCGCCCAGGCGGCCGGCCCGGTGTTCGCCACGCCGTCCGTGCGGCCGGCCAGTCTGCAGAACTCCGCGTCGCTTTCCGGCGTCCCGTACGCGGACATGTTCGTCCGGGCCGGCGCCAAGCACAACGTCTCGCCGAAGCTGCTCGCCGCCGTCGCGAAGGTGGAGTCCGGGTACAACCCGGACGCGGTCAGCCCGGCCGGCGCACAGGGCCTCATGCAGCTCATGCCGAGCACCGCCAAGGGTCTCGGCGTGCAGAACCCGTTCGACCCGGAGCAGGCCATCAACGGAGCGGCCAAGCTGCTCTCGCGCAACCTGAAGGAGTTCAAGTCGCTGCCGCTGGCGCTCGCCGCGTACAACGCCGGTGGTGGGGCGGTGCACAAGTACGGCGGCATCCCGCCGTACGCCGAGACCCAGGCGTACGTGCCGAAGGTCCAGAACGCGCTCGCCAAGCTGGGCGGCTGATCCGCCGGTCATCGGGCAGGAGGAGATTCACCGCATGAGCACGCCGAACTCCGTCACCGGACCGGATCGCCGGCCGGGCACCGACGCGTTGCGCCGAGGGTCGAACCGGCGTGCCGAAGGCGGCGACGAGTTCGGCTCGGCCCTGTCCGCGGAGCTGAAGACGGACCGGCGCCAGGCCACCGACAAGCAAGCAGACCGCAACCGGCAAGGGGAAGACGAGGTCGGTGCGGCACGCGCCCAAGATCGCGCGACGCAGAACCGGATCACCCAGGACCGGATCACTCAGCACCGGATCACTCGGAGCAAGGCGGATCAGGCCCGGACGGCCGAGGACCGGGACCGGGCGGGCGTCATTCGCGCGACCCGGGCGGATTCCGACCGTACGGAGGAGGCCGACCAGGAGGCCTCACGCGAAGCGCGCCCGGAGCAGAACCCCACCACCGGTACCGGGGTTCCGCAGGTCGCTAGCCAACCGCCGGCCCCGGTCGCGGCAACGGGCTCCGGCGGGTCCGCGAGCGGTTCCGGCGCATCGGGCCCAGCGGCAGTCACGGGCCGGACAGCGTCGGCACCAGCCTCGGAAACCCCGTTGCCGGTTCCGGCGAACGCTCCTCAATCCGCCGCCGAGCCGGCCGGGGAAACGGCGAACAACACCACGTCGGCACCGGCCACCGGGCAGACTCCCGGCCCGGTACCGGGCACACCGGTTCCGGCCGGCTCGACACCGTCTCCGGCCGGCCGGCATCCCGACGCACCGGCCACTCCCGCAGCCGGCGAGCTCGGCGCCATCGATGACTCCGGTCCTGCCCTCACCGGCCCTGCCCTCACTGACACAGCCGCACAGGGCACGGGGAACCAAGGTGGTGCTACCCCGGCCGCCGGGGCTCGGGGCGGCGACGTTCCGGGCGCCGGTGCGGACCGGGCCGGTATCCCGGGCACCAGCCTCCCGGCCGCCGCCGGCCTCGGCGAAGCCGCGCTCACCGAAAGCGCCGCCCAGCCGACCGACCAGCCCGCCCCGCGATCCGGCTCGGACGCCCCGCCGGTGGCCGCTGCCGCCCCCGGCACGACCGATGACGCGAGCACCGGACAGAACACCGGCAACGGCGACCAGTCCGGCCCCGGCACACCGAACCCGATCGCGCAACCAGAGCTCCCCGTGCAGGCCGACGTCAGCGGCACAACGCCTGTGGTCGGTCCTGCGACGACCGGCGTGGCGCCCGCCACAGGTCCGGCCGCGCCGGCGGCTGCCGCTCCCCCACCACCATCCACCCCGATGCCCGGCCCTCCGGCCATCCAGCTGGCCACGCGGATCGCCCCACTGCGCCTGGATGCCGACGGCGTGCACCGGCTCACCGTGAACCTGCACCCGGCCGACCTCGGCCCGGTCCAGGTGGTCGCCGAGATCCGGAGCGGCTCGATCAACGTGCAGCTGTCCGGCGCCACGGACGCCGGCCACGACGCGTTGCGCAATGCCATGGATGACCTGCGGCGGGAACTGGAACAGTCCGGCTTCTCGAACACCACGCTGGATCTGCGCCAAGGCTCCAACCAGCAGGATCAGGCGCGGCAGCAGTTCGGGTTCCTGGAGACCGCGCGTACCGGCAACGGCTCGAGCGCATCGGCATCCGCCATCAACGAGCGGGCGGCGGCCGGGCCCACCGCGCCGCGTCCACCCGAGGACGGCCGCCTCGACATTCAGGCGTGAGGAGGGAAACATCCGGGGACATGCGACAGATCGCGGATGGCGTCTTCGAGGTCAGCATGGGCTACGTCCATGCACACCTGATCGTGGTCGACGACGGTGTGGTCCTGGTCGACACGGGCCTGCCCAAGCGGTCCGCGGAGATCGGTCGCGCCCTGTTCGAGATGCGCCGGAAGATCGGCGAGGTGAACATCATCCTGCTCACGCACCGTCATCCCGACCATGTGGGGGGCCTCGGCGAGGTTCGGCGCCGGTCCGGCGCCAAGGTGGTGGCGCACCGGCTGGACGTCCCGGTGATCGACGGAAGCCGGGTGATCGAACCGACCGGCATCATGCGGGTGGTTGAGAAGATCATGGGTAGGCCCGAGCCGGTCGCCGTCGACGTGGTGCTGGCCGGGGATGGGCCGACGCCGGTGCCGGAAATCACCGCGGTGCACACGCCCGGGCACACCGCCGGACACACGTCGTACCTGCTGGACCGGGACGGCGGAGTGCTCTTCGCCGGGGATGCGGCGGCCGGTGGCAGGCGGAAACTCCGTACCGCCCCGCGCATCGCCACCGAGGACCTCGAGCAGGTGCCGCGTAGCATCGCACGGCTGGGTCGGCTCGACTTCGACACGGCCGTGTTCGGCCACGGACCGGCCGTACGCGGACGGGCGGTGGCGAGATTCAGGGAGTACGCGGGGTAGCCAAGGTGTTGGCGACGTCCTCCGTCAGGATGCGTTCCGACATCCGGGAGAGGCTGCGCTTGGCCGGCGCGAGTTGATGCCGCGCAGATCTCACCGTGTAACGGATCAGCTCGCCGCGGCGCGGCCGGAGCATGCCGGACACCTCGTACCCGCAGGCCTCCAGGCGACTACCCAGGGCCGCCTCGCACAACGCGATCTCGGACGGCGTCAGCCGCTGTTGCCAACTCTGCACGCGCAAGGTAGTGACCGGTTTGTAGGTATTTTGATGCCAGGTCTTAAATTTGGGTACCGCTACCTCGGCCACCGACGACGGCTCGGCCATCGCCGGGTCGTAGTCCTCGCCGAGGAAGGCGCAGATCGCGGCAAGCTCGGCATGTGGGTCGGCGACCAGGTCTTCATAGCGCAGTTGGTGCCACTGGGTCCGATCCAGGCGACGGGATGCGCGGCGAGCGTCGTCGACCGCGCGAGCCCAGGCGGCGACGGTGCCGTAGATGTCTTCCTTGTGCCAGGACATCTCCTTCAGCGACGCCACACAGGCGCGGCCGTCCCGTACCACGTTGATGATCTGGGCGTCCGGGAAGAGACGCAGGATCACGTCGAGGTTCTGCAGGTACGCCGGCCTCTTGTCGCCCCATCGCGGCTTGCCGAAGCGCAGCGCGTACTGCCGGAAGATCGCGCCCAGGACCGAACCGAGCGTGCCGGGCCCCGCGATGATCTGCCGGACGATCTCCTCGCTGTCGAGGCCCAGATCTACGAAGCGGGTTTCCGCCCGATCCACGATCCACCGGGCCAGCCGCCGGCGGTTCTCCGCGCGGTCCAGGTTGCCGAACTCCCGGCGCCGCCAGTACGCGGAGAGGACGAAGCGCGTCTCCGGCGGGATCGCGATCCGGCGGTGTGCGTGCAGCATGAGTTGGAGCATCGTGGTGCCCGATCGCGGACAGCCGACGACGATGATCGGGCGGTCACCGCTCATGATCACCTCCGGTGTGCTTGATCACACCAGAGGTAACTCAGGAAACGGGACTGAAGTTGTGAAGATTCGGTTTCCAGCTCACGGCCCTGCTGTCAGGTCGGTCGCTCGGGGTTCTGCGGCTCGTCCGGCGTAGGCGTGACCGGCGTGGCCGGCTCCTCGGTCCGGCCGTATCCCGCGGTGACGAAACGGAGTCCGGCGAGCAGGATGGCGGCCACCGGCACCGCGATCAGGAACCGCACCAGCACCCCGGTGATGTCGATCTCGTCGAGGACGTACCGGTACAGCGCGGGCGCGCTCATCAGAAACGCGAAGAGCAGCACCGACCAGCGGATCATCGCGGTGATCGAGCCGGCCGACGCGGGGCCGCGGCCGCCGGCATGACATCCGCGGCGATCCGGGCGCACAGCATCGCCGCCCAGGCGTGCGGCGTGGCGGGCTTGCCGTCCAGGGAGAAGATCGGCAGGTCGAGGCCGAGGACGGTGGCGGGGTCCGCGGTCAGCGCCACGCTGTGCACGACAACGGCCTCGACCTCGCCTAGCGTACGCAGGTG